>Ga0256775_1000318_pt1 | contig 11440 bp, 9 predicted proteins | sample MC6MC0926MT_FD_186036 | JGI IMG/M metagenome (GOLD analysis project Ga0256775, IMG submission 186036) | Metatranscriptome of enriched soil aggregate microbial communities from Iowa State University, Ames, United States - MC6-MC0926-MT... | ecosystem: Environmental > Terrestrial > Soil >...
CCGGCGCGGCGGCCGGTGGCGGCGCCGCTGCAGCCGGTGCCGCGGGCGGCCCGGTCGGTATCGCCGCGGGAGCGGCGCTCGACGTCGCGAAGAAGGCAGGACAGGCGGGGGCAGCAGCCGCGCGCAGCATCGGCGAGCACGCGGCAGGAGAGGGAGGCCCCAGTGGCAGTCAGTGACCCGACCGCGCGGGAGATGCGGACCTACGGCAACTGGCGCCAGCCGACGTCTCCCGGCCTCATGGGCCTCGGGTCCGTCGGGACGGCGATGCTGCTCGGCGGCCTCGTCGTCGTCGTCATGGTCGTCATGGTCGGCGGACCCCTGAAGGGGTTCGTGACGGCGGCCGTGCTCGGCGGTGTCATGCTCGCGGTGCTGACCAAGGACAAGCACGGCAAGAACCTCATCAGCCGCACGGGCGCGCGCGCCGCCTGGTGGCAGTCCCGGTCCCGCGGCACGCACCTGTACCGTTCCGGCCCGCTCGGACGCGCGCTGTGGGGCACCTACCAGCTCCCGGGCCTGGCCGCGCCGACGCGGCTGAGCGAGCACACCGACTCGTACGGCCGGCCGTTCGCTCTCCTCTACACGCCCGCGACGAGCAGCTACTCGGTCGTCTTCGGCACCGAGCCCGACGGGGCGTCGCTCGTCGACCAGGAGCAGGTCGACGTCTGGGTCGCCGGGTGGGGCCACTGGCTCGCCAACCTGGGTGACGAGCCGGGCCTGGAGGCCGCCTCCGTCACGATCGAGACCGCGCCCGACTCCGGTACCCGCCTGCGTCGGGAGGTCGAGATGAACCTCGACCCGAATGCACCCCCGTTCGCGCGGGCGATGCTCGAGGAGGCGGTCGCGCGCTACCCGCTCGGCTCGTCGACGGTGAAGGCGTTCGTCTCGGTCACGTTCACCGCCGCACCCCGGGTCGGCGGCAAGCGCCGGACCGTCGAGGAGATGGGCCGCGAGCTCGCGTCCCGGTTGCCCGCGATGACCCAGACGCTGCAGGCGACCGGCGCCGGCGCGGCGCACCCGCTGGGCGCGCAGGAGCTGTGCGAGACGGTCCGCATCGCCTACGACCCGGCGTCGGCGAGCCTCATCGACGAGGCGCACGCGGCGGGCGAGATCCCGGAGCTGTCGTGGCCCGACGTCGGACCGACCGCGCACGAGGCGGCCTGGGACGGTTACCGGCACGACTCGGCGTACAGCGTCACGTGGTCGATGACCGCGGCACCGCGCGGCACCGTCCAGTCGGGCGTGCTCGCCCGCTTCCTGGCGCCGCACCGCGAGATCGCCCGCAAGCGCGTCACGCTGCTCTACCGGCCGATCGACGCGGCCCGCGCCGCCGCGCTCGTCGAGACGGACCTGCGGGCTGCGGAGTTCCGCCAGACGTCGACGACCAAGCCCGCCGCCCGCGACGTGCTCGCGGTGCGCGCCGCCGCCGCGACGGCTGCGGAGGAGGCGTCGGGTGCGGGGCTCGTGAACTTCGGCCTGCTCGTGACGGCGACCGTGATGGACCGGCGCCAGGAGGCCGACGCCCGCGCGGCCATCGACAGCCTGTCCGCGACCGCCCGGCTCCGGCTGCGTCCGGTGTACGGGTCGCAGGACTCGGCCTTCGCGGCGGCGCTCCCCCTCGGGCTCGTCCTGTCGAAGCACATCAAGGTGCCGGCCGAGCTGCGGGACAAGCTGTGAGCGGACGTCGGGCGGGGACCACCGAGGAGGCGACCGGGCCGGACCTGCGCCGCAAGAAGGCCACGAAGGCACCGGCCGCCCCGGAGGAGATCCGTCCCCAGCGTCCGCCGATGCGCGGCTGGCTCGGGCGCGGACGCGGGACCTCGTCGTACGTGCAGGCCGCGGACGAGTGGCGCGGGACGACCGTGCAGGTCTGCGGCCTCTGGCCGTTCTCGATCGGCGCCGGCACCCCGATGGTGGGCGTGCCCATCGGCCGGCACATCCACACCGGCGCGACGCTGTGCTGCGACCCGATCAGCTGGTTCCAGCGCGCGAAGCTCATCAGCAACCCGTCGGCGTTCGTGCTCGGCAAGCCGGGCCTCGGCAAGTCGACGCTGATCCGCCGGATGGCGCTCGGGCTGGCCGGGTACGGCGTCATGCCGCTCGTGCTCGGTGACCTCAAGCCCGACTACGTCGACCTCATCGAGGCGCTGGGCGGCCAGGTCATCACGCTCGGCCGTGGGCGCGGCTACCTCAACGTGCTCGACCCCGGCGAGGCGACCGCGGCGGCGGCGCGCCTGTCGGGCACCGCACGTCAGCAGGTGCTCGCGGACGCGCACGGACGACGGCACACCATGGTCGCCGCGCTGCTCACGATCATGCGGTCCGCCCCGCCCACGGACCGTGAGGAGACGATCCTCGACCGGGCGCTCAAGGTCCTCGACGAGCGGCATCCCGGCGTCCCGGTGCTCGGCGACCTGCTGCGGGTGGTCCAGGAGGGGCCCGACGAGGTTCGCGCCGTCGCGCTCGACCGCGGCGACGAGACCCGCTACCGGGCCATCACCGAGAACCTCGAGGCGTCGCTCATCGGCCTCGTCGGAGGCGGCCGGCTCGGCGAGACGTTCTCCCGGCCGACGACCAACCCGATGAAACGCGACGCGCCCGTCGTCTACGACGTGTCCGCGATCGACGACTCCGAGATGGACCTGCAGGCCGCGACGCTGCTCGCGTGCTGGTCGGCGGGGTTCGGCACGGTCAACGTCGCGAACGCGCTCGCCGACGCAGGGCTCGAGCCGCGCCGGCACTACTTCGTCATCCTCGACGAGCTGTGGCGCGCGCTGCGGGCCGGCCGGGGCATGGTCGACCGGGTCGACGCCCTCACCCGCCTCAACCGGCAGCGTGGCGTGGGCATGGCGATGATCTCGCACACCATGAGCGACCTCCTCGCGCTGCCGACCGAGGAGGACCGGATGAAGGCCCGCGGCTTCGTCGAGCGCTCGGGGATGGTGATCTGCGGCGGCCTGCCGTCCGCGGAGATGCCGCAGCTCACGGCGGCGGTGCCGTTCTCGCGGGCGGAGCAGGAGCTGCTCGTCGGATGGCAGGACCCGCCCGCCTGGGACCCGGCGACCGGTCGCGAGGCGGAACCGCCGGGGCGCGGCAAGTTCCTCGTCAAGGTCGGCGGCCGTCCGGGGATCCCGGTGTCCGTCCAGCTGACCGCCGCCGAGGCGTCGATCAACGACACCAACAAGCTCTGGCACGACCGGTCGCGCATCGGCACGCCGGTCCCCCAGCAGGAAGGCGCCCTGTGAGCCCGAACAACCGCAGGCGCGACCCGGGTGGGCTGTCCGGCGAGACGCTGCTCGTGTGCGTCGCGGTCGCCGTCGCGGTCGTCGTGGTCGGCGGCGCGTGGGTCGCCGTGCGCGTCGGGCATGCTCTCGACGGGACCTCGGCCGGCGTCCCCACGGGGCCGTTCGAGGTGTTCTTCGGCCTGCTCAAGGGCACCGTCGCGTGGCCCGCGTCGGGCACGTGGGTGCTCGTCGGGCTGGTCGTGGTCCTCGCGGTGCTCGCGTTCGTCGGGAGAGCGTTCGTGCGGTCGGTCCGGGGTTCGCGCAGCCGGGTGGACCGGGCGGCGGGGTTCCTCGGGCGCGGCAAGGACGTCGAGGCGCTGAGCCGCCGCAACGCCGGCGCGACCGCGAGCCGCCTCGGGGTCGAGGGCTCCCCCGGTGTGCTCGTCGGGCGTGCGGTCGGCAACAACGAGCCGCTGTACGGCTCGTGGGAGGACATGCACGTCGACATCTGGGGCCCGCGCACGGGCAAGACGACGAGCCGTGCGGTCCCGGCCATCCTCGACGCGCCGGGCGGCGTGCTCGTGACGTCGAACAAGCGCGACGTCGTCGACGCGACCCGCGACCTGCGCGCCGAGCGCGGGCCCGTGTGGGTGTTCGACCCGCAGGGCATCGCGCTCGAGGAGCCCACGTGGTGGTGGGACCCGCTGAGCTACGTGACCGACGAGGTCCGCGCCGCCCGCCTCGCCGAGCACTTCGCTGCGGGGTCGCGCGACCCGGGCGCCCGCACGGACGCGTTCTTCGACCCCGCCGGCCAGGACCTGCTCGCGGGTCTGCTGCTCGCGGCGGCGCTCGACGGTCGCGCGATCACGGACGCCTACTCGTGGCTGACCCGCCCGACGGACGAGACCCCCGTCGACATCCTGCGCGACCACGGCTACCGGCTCACCGCCGACCAGGTCGCCGGCGTCATCACCGCGCCCGACAAGCAGCGCGGCGGCATCTACGGCACCGCGCAGCAGATGGCGTCGTGCCTCACGAGCCGGGCCGTCGCGCGCTGGATCTCCCCCGACGGACCGTCCGACCGGCGTCCCCGCCTCGACCCGCTCGAGCTCGTGCAGGCGAGCGGGACGCTGTACTCCCTGTCGAAGGAGGGCCGCGGCACCGCGGGACCGCTCGTCACGGCGCTCACCGTGGCCGTCGTCGAGGCGGCCGAGGACGTCGCCGCCCGCTCCCCCGGCGGCCGGCTCTCCGTGCCGCTGGTCGGCGTGCTCGACGAGGCCGCGAACGTGTGCCGCTGGCGCGAGCTGCCCAACCTGTACAGCCACTACGGCTCGCGCGGCATCGTGCTCATGACGATCCTCCAGTCGTGGTCGCAGGGCGTCGAGGTGTGGGGCGAGCACGGCATGAAGAAGCTGTGGTCGGCCGCGAACGTCAAGGTCTACGGCGGCGGCGTCAGCGACGCGGCGTTCCTCGAGGACCTGTCGAAGCTCGTCGGCGACTACGACCGGCGCGCGTCGTCCGTCTCGACGACCAAGGGCCAGCGGACCGTCTCGCAGCAGCTGCAGCGCGACCGGATCCTCGACGTCGCCGACCTCGCGGCCATGCCGAAGGGCCGCGCGCTCGTCCTGGCCTCCGGGTCCCGGCCGACGTTGATCCGCACCCAGCCCTGGATGACGGGCCCCCACGCCGTGGCCGTGCGCGCGTCGATCGCCGCTCACGACCCGTCCGCGAGCGCCGCGCTCGCCGACGCCGAGGAGCTGGCATGACGTACGACGCGGACGCCGACTGGGCGGCGGTCGACGGACAGATCCTCGGGACCCCGGTCGCGTCGGGGCCGGACCGCGCCCTGCACTTCGGCTCGGTCGACGAGTTCGTGCGGGACTACCTGCGGCACGTGTACAAGCGGCGAGTCGACGGCCGCAGCCGGTGCTGGGCGGCCGAGTGGTGGCGGTCCGAGGAGGCGGTCGTCCGGCTCGAGGCGCTGTGGCGGTCGTGGGAGGCCCTGCGGCTCGACGCCGCGACCGGGATGAGCGAGTGGTTCCGGGACCATGCCGACTACCACATGGGCGTCCTGCTGGACCCGGACGGGCCGTTCGCTGGCGCCACGACCGACGCCGACACGTGCCGGCGGGGTGACCCGCTGCCGTACGCGGCTCCGCCCGAGGCGATGTTCCCCGACGTGCGGGTGGCGTCCTAGCCATCCGGGCTGGGTCCGTCAGCAGGTCCCCGGAAGCGGGACCCGTCGACGCGCTCGCCGTCGCCGCTCCGCCTTCGACATCTCCGGCCTGATCGGCCCCGCCTCAGCGGCTCCAGCCCCAGCCGCTCCCGCCTCAGCGGCTCCGAACCGGCGCCGCCCCGGCGGACGGTGTCCGCGTCGACGTGCGTGCCGCGGACCGGGTCCGCGCCGTCGTCGACCCGCGGCGACCCGTCGTCCGCCCCACCGTGTCCCGTCCGCGCGTCGCATGCGTCGCCGGGCGAGCGTTGCTGAGATCCGCCCGGATCCGGGACGCCGCGAGCTCGCGGTCCACGCCCCGGCGTTCGAGGTCCGACGCCCACGCGTCGCGCCGCTCACCCGAGTCGTAGGCGACCCGGGACCCCTCGCGGGCCGCGTCGACGACGGCGTCGTCGGACGACGGACCGTGCTCGCCGTGGTCGGTGCCGACCTCGTGCTCCCGGTGCGGCGCGTGCTCGGCGCCCCGAGCTGTGGTCTCCGCGACCTCCTCGAGCTGCGCGGCCCGGCCGCGGTCGTCGCGCGCGAGGGTCCGCTGGACGTCGGCCTGCCGCCGCAGCGTCTCGGCACGCGCCGTGGCGTCCCGTGCTGTGCCGGTCGCGGTCGCCTGCCCGGTGAGGTCCACGCCGAACCGCTCGCGCACGTCGCCGCCCGCGCGGTGGGCGGCCCGCCTCGGCACGCCGGACCTCACGGAAGCAGCCCGGTCCTCGTCCTGCTCGCGCACACGAACCTCCACGTCGACCACGGACCGCCGGGCGATCGGCCCTGCGATGCGGGTCACCCTATCGACGTTCGTCTGTGGATATCCGAGTCGCGGGTGGTGCCCGTCCGGTAGCGTCCGCGGCGGAGGTGTGGCATGGACAATCAGGACACGACCGGGGTGGATGAGCAGGTCACGGCCGTACGGGTGCTGTACCTGCGATCGCTCGTCGACCGGCTCGACTACCTGCGGGCGCTGCGACCGCTTGCTGAGGTGCTGCCGGCCGTCGACATCGCCCGCCGGTTCGGGGTCACCCCGGAATCCGTCGAACAGGCAGTGAAGTCGGCCGCCAAGGTCCCCGACCCCGTCCCCGGGTTCTCCTCGGCCAGCCCGTTCGAGGTCGCCCAGCGCTACGCGGCCGGGTACCTGACCCGCGAGCAGATGATCGACGAGCTCTCCCGCTGGGACTACCTCCCCCAGGACCGGGTCAAGAACATCCTCGACGACCTGCTGATCGACCCCCCTGGCACCACCGAGGAGGTCCAGCGCGCGTACAGCCTGCGGCTCATCGACGCGGAGGCGTACGAGCGGGTGGTCCGCTCCGCCGGAGCTCGCCGCGGAACGCTCAACACGTGAGCATGCAGGACCAGGTCGCTGCCCACAGGGACACCGTGCGACGACTGAGCGAACCCGGTGGCGCACTGTCGATGGACAACCCACGGACGACTCTCATGAACCCCGAATGGTTCGCGACGCCCGAAGACCCCACACCGAGCCGACTCGACCTGCACGACCGACTTCTCGCGGAGTACCGGGCGTCCCAGCCGGACGTAGCGCGCGATCGGCGCGCGATCGTCCTCGCAGGCCCACCCGGGGCAGGCAAGTCGACGGTGCTGAAGCAGGCGCTCGGCAAGAGCGTGGACACCTACCTTCGGGTGGACCCGGACGAGTTCAAGGCCAAGCTGCTGCGGCAGGCGGTCGCCGACGGCTCGTACGAGTCGACGATCAAGCCGCACGAGATCAAGCGCCTCGAGGCCGGCGGCGAGAAGTTCTTCCCGATGGAGATGGCCTCCCTGGTGCACGACGAGTCGTCGCTGCTGGCCAAGCGGCTGCGCAACGAGGCGATCTCGAACGGCGAGAACCTGATCATCGACGGCGTGCTCGCCGACCCGGACAAGGCAGCCGCGCTCGGCCAGATGTTGGCGCGGGCGGGCTACGACGTCGAGGTGATCGACGTCGAGATCCCCTACGAAGCCTCCGCCCAGTCCATCGCGAACCGGTGGGAGCACGACTACGTGGCCGCGCTGGAGGGGACCGACGACCTCGGCGGCCGGTGGGTCCCCGACGAGTACGCCCGGGACGTGTTCGACGGCCCTGACGGGAAGTCCCGTCCCGAGCACTCCGCCGAGCACCTGGCCGAGTCCTGTCCGGAGGTCAGCCGGTTCCGCCGGTACCGCGGCGCCGCCGCCGACCAGCCCCGCAACCTCGAGACGGACCTGCACCGCAGCCGCCCGGGCGCGCCGCTGACCCCGACGCCCGACCCGCACGCGGCGAAGCCGGTCACCCGCACGAGGCATACGAGCATCCATCCCCGCCACACCACGAGCCGAGGCGACTGAGCGGGTCGACACGGCGAGGACCGGACGGTCAGGCGTCGACGGCGTACCGCCGGACGAAGGCCGCGAGCACCAGTGGCGGGGCCCAGACGTGTGAACGTCGCGCGCGTTGCGCGAGCACGTCGTGGTCCACCGGACGAAAGTACCCGTACCCCCGATAGACGCCCAGGCGCGTGATGATGCCGTCGACATCCAGCTCAGGGTGGAACTGGGTCGCGTAGAGGTTCTGCCGCACCCGGAACATCTGGACCGGGCACGTCGCGGACGACGCGAGGAGCGTCGCGGACGGCGGCAGCACGGTGCACGCCTCCTTGTGCCCGACGAAGGCGTCGAACGTGTCCGGCACCTGTGCGAGCAGCGGGTCGGCACGGCCCTCGGGGGTGAGCGTGATCGTCACGGCACCGATCGGCTCGGGGTACGTCCGGTCGATGACGCCGCCCTGGTGGACGCCGAGCGTGCCGACGCCGTAACAGGCGCCGAGGAACGGCAGGTCACGGTCGACCACGTGGTCGAGGAGCGCCGCGACCTCCTCCTCGACGCGTCGCTGTGTCGAGGACTTGTCCCCCTCCGGCGTGCTCGCGTCGAACGGGCTGCCGCCGACGAGGATCCCGGAGATCTCGTCGAGGTCGATGTCGGGGATCGGCCCCGCCTCCATGCGGATGCGGCGCAGGTCCTGCGGCCGCAGGCCGCCGTAGCGCAGCATCGCCGCGTACTCGCCGTCGGCGGCCTTGTCCTCGGCGCGCGAAGCCAGCAGCACGAACGGCTTCATGGACCCGAGGCTAGCCAGCGACCGGGGTCCCGGCCCTGCGAGCGGGCCGCTCGTGTGGGGCGGCGTGCGAGGATCGGGCGTGCCCGCCACCTCGACCGCGACCCTCGCCGACCGGATCCCCGCCGACCCGACCGACGCCGACGCGCTGTACGAGGCGTTCGTCGACTGGGCGACCGAGCGCGGACTGTCGTTGTACCCGCACCAGGACGAGGCGCTGCTCGAGCTCGTCACGGGCTCGCACGTGATCCTGTCCACGCCGACCGGGTCCGGGAAGTCGCTCGTCGCGACGGCCGCCCACTTCGTCGCGCTCGCCCAGGGCCGCCGCACGTTCTACACCGCCCCGCTCAAGGCCCTGGTGAGCGAGAAGTTCTTCGCGCTCGTCGAGGCCTTCGGCTCGGCGAACGTCGGCATGATGACGGGCGACTCGTCGGTCAACCCGACCGCGCCGATCATCTGCTGCACTGCCGAGATCCTCGCGAATCTCGCCCTGCGCGACGGGGACGACGCGGACGTGGGCCAGGTCGTCATGGACGAGTTCCACTTCTACGCGGACCCGCAGCGAGGCTGGGCGTGGCAGGTCCCGCTGCTCGAGCTCAGCAAGGTCCAGTTCGTGCTCATGTCCGCGACCCTCGGCGACGTCGGCTTCTTCGCGGAGGACCTGACCCGCCGCACGGACCGGGCGGTCGCCGTGGTGACCAACGCCGAGCGCCCGGTGCCGCTGACGTTCACGTACGCCGTCGAACCGCTGCACGAGCTGCTCGACGAGCTCGTCAAGACCCGCCGCTCCCCCGTCTACGTCGTGCACTTCACGCAGAAGGACGCCGTCGAGCGCGCCCAGTCGCTGCTGTCGACACCGCTCGCGAGCCGGGAGCAGCGCGACGCGATCGCGGCCGAGCTCGGCGCGTTCCGGTTCGGGCCGGGGTTCGGCCGGACGCTGTCGCGGCTGCTGCGGCACGGCGTCGGCGTGCACCACGCGGGGATGCTGCCGAAGTACCGGCGGGTCGTCGAGCGGCTCACGCAGAGGGGTCTGCTCCCGGTGGTGTGCGGCACGGACACGCTCGGCGTCGGCATCAACGTCCCGATCCGCACGGTGGTGCTGACGAGCCTCGTGAAGTACGACGGCGTCCGGATGCGGCACCTGTCGGCGCGCGAGTTCCACCAGATCGCCGGACGAGCCGGCCGGGCGGGCTTCGACACGGTCGGCGAGGTCATCGTCCTGGCCCCGGAGCACGTCATCGAGAACCGCAAGCTCCTGGAGAAAGCGGGCGACGACCCGCGCAAGCTCAAGAAGATCGTCCGGAAGAAGGCGCCCGAGCGCGCTGTGAACTGGACCGACAAGACGTTCGAGCGGCTGCGCGACGCCCCGCCCGAGCCGCTCACGTCGAGCTTCCAGGTGTCGCACGCGATGGTCCTGCACGTGCTGGCCCGGCCGGGCGACCCGGTGGCCCACATGGTGCGGCTGCTCACGGACAACCACGAGCCCGAGGGCGCGCGCGGCCGGCACGTGCGTCGCGCGGTCGCCGTCTACCGGTCGCTGCGGGCCGCGGGCGTCGTCGAGCGCGTGTGGGTCGACGACCCGTCCGCCCCGAAGGGCCGCCGCCGCACGGTCCGCCTCACGCACGACCTGCCGCCCAACTTCGCGCTCAACCAGGCGCTGTCCCCGTTCGCGTTCGCGGCCCTCGACCTCTTGGACCGCGACGACCCGGCCTACGCTCACGACGTCGTCTCGGTCCTCGAGGCCACGCTCGACGACCCGCGCCAGGTGCTCGCCGCGCAGGAGAACCGGGCCCGCGGCGAGGCGGTCGCCGCGATGAAGGCCGACGGCCTGGAGTACGACCAGCGGATGGCGCTGCTCGAGGACGTCACGTACCCGCGCCCGCTCGCCGAGCTGCTCGAAGCGGCGTTCGCGACGTACCGCACCACCAATCCGTGGGTCGCAGACCTGGCGCTCGCGCCCAAGTCGGTGGTCCGCGAGATGCACGAGCGCGCGATGACGTTCGCCGAGTACGTGTCGCACTACCAGCTCGACCGCACCGAGGGCGTGCTGCTCAGGTACCTCGCGGACGCGTACCGCGCGCTGCGCCAGACGGTCCCCGAGGACGCCCGCACCGAGGAGCTGTGGGAGGTCGTCGAGTGGCTCGGCGACCTGGTCCGTCGCACGGACTCGAGCCTGCTCGACGAGTGGGAGCGCCTGTCGCACCCGGAGGACGAGCACGGCGCGGACGCCCCCGGCGGCATCGACGACGACACCCCCGAGCCGATCACGGCGAGCCCGCGCGTGTTCCGGGCGCTGGTGCGCGGCGCCCTGTTCAAGCGCGTCGAGCTCGTCGCGCGCGAGCAGTACGGCGCGCTGGCCGCGCTCGGCGACCGCGACCCCGACGACGCCCCGTGGACGTCCGAACGGTGGGCGACCGCGATGGACCCCTACTACGACGACCACGACGTCGTGCTCACCGGTCCGCCGGCACGCGGCCCCGGGCTGTTCCTCGTGACCCCCGGCGCTGCCACGTGGGAGGTGCGTCAGCTGCTCGACGACCCCGAGGGCGACCATGACTGGCGCATCGACGCGGTCGTCGACCTCGCGGGTTCCGACGAGACCGGCGAGGTGCAGCTCCGGGTGGTCGCCGTGGGGCCGCTCTGACGACGTTCCCGGACGGGCCCGAACAGCCCTTCTGAGGCAAGGCTTGCCTGTGTTTGTGCAGGTCAGGGCAGCCTTTCCTGCGGTGACAAGCCTCCGCGGGCGGCCTACCGTTGCCGCATGACCGTGCTCTCGAACGCCCTCCTCGGCACTCCCCGACCGGTCGACGCACCCCCGTCGGCGGGCACCCTCAACCAGCTGCGTGCCGGCGTGCTCGGCGCCAACGACGGCATCGTGTCCGTCGCGGCGATCCTCCTCGGCGTCGC
>Ga0256775_1000321_pt1 | contig 11396 bp, 6 predicted proteins | sample MC6MC0926MT_FD_186036 | JGI IMG/M metagenome (GOLD analysis project Ga0256775, IMG submission 186036) | Metatranscriptome of enriched soil aggregate microbial communities from Iowa State University, Ames, United States - MC6-MC0926-MT... | ecosystem: Environmental > Terrestrial > Soil >...
GGCGGTCGCCGTCGTCGCGTCGCTGGTCGGCGTCGCCGCGCATGGCGGGCGGGTGCTCCGCTGGCTGGACTTCTCGTCGGCGATCCTGCTCGCCCCGGCCGTCGCCTACCTGTTCACGGTGCGCGGCGACCTGAAGTTCCCGCAGTTCGGCCCGGTCATCGGCGGGTACTACACCAGCCAGGGCATCGGGTTCCTGCTGATGAGCCTGCTGCTCGCCGTCATCTTCGTCGCCGCGTGGCTGCTCGGGTTCCTGGTCGCCCGGCAGCGCGCGGCGAACGTGACCGCCTCGGGCTCGCGGGGGCCGTCCGTCCTGGTCTGGCTGGCGTCCAACGGCGGGATCGAGTCCGGCGAGGACGACCCTTCGCGCCCGGAGCTCGTCAGACGGCTGACCCGGACGCAGCTGACGACCGACGTCGCCGGCGCCATCGCCCTGGCCGTGTTCTCCCTGCTCATCGCCGGCGCCGACCGCTCGGCGTTCCTCGTGACGATCGCGTTCGCGGTGGCCGTGGCGCTGCGCCGGATGTCGCCGGCGGTCGCGCTCTCGGTCGCCTGGCTCGCTGCCGTGCTGCAGATGACCACCGGGCACAGCATCCTGGTCAGCAATCTCGCCGTGCTCATCGTGCTGTACGCGACCGCGGCCTACGGCGACCGGATCGTCCGTGCCGCCGGTCTCATCTCGGCCGGGATCGGCGCGCTGGTCGCCGCCCTGTACCTGACGGTGACGGCCGCCGTCGCGCAGGGCTACTACGACCTCCTGTCGAGCGCGATCGCGAGCGTCGCGCTGCAGTTCGCGTTCCTGTTCGTCGTGAGCGTCACGGTGCTCGGCCTCTCGTGGGTGCTCGGCCTGCTCATGCGCACCTGGCGCAACGCCCGCGTCGCCCGCCGCGCCCGGGCGGAGGCCGAACTCGACCGCAACCGGGCGGTCGAGGACGTCGTGGTCGAGCAGGAGCGCACCCGCATCGCGCGGGACATGCACGACGTGGTCGCCCACTCGCTCGCGGTCGTCATCGCCCAGGCGGACGGAGCGCGATACGCCCGCCGCACCGACCCGGACGCGGTGGATGAGGCGCTCGCGACCATCGCATCCACCGCCCGGTCCGCGCTCGGCGATGTGCGTGTGCTGCTCGCCGAGCTGCGCCAGTCGCATCCCGCCGACGCCGCCCGCGAACCGGGTGCCCATGACGGACCGCAGCCGTCGCTGGCCGACCTCGATCAGACGGTCGAGCACATCCGCTCGGCCGGTCTTCCCGTCGACCTGGAACGGCAGGGGGATGTCACCGCCTTGGGCTCTGCGCAGCAGCTCGCCGCCTTCCGCATCGTGCAGGAGGCTCTGACCAACGCCCTGCGCCACGGCGACACCAGCCGCCCGGCGAGCGTCGTGCTCGCGGAGGCGCCGACCCACCGCGGACCAGGAATCGTCATCACCGTGAGGAACACCATGAGAGACACCACCCTCGAACCCACCATGACCGGCTCGCTGCCCCGGATCGGCCACGGGCTGCCCGGGATGCGCGAGCGCGCCTCCCTCGCCGGGGGATCGCTCACGGCCGGGCCGCAGAACGGGGAGTTCGTGGTCACGGCCTTCCTCCCGGGGGCGGTCGCGTGAGCGGCGCGACGGTCGAGGCGGCGCCGATCCGGGTGCTGCTCGTCGACGACCAGCCGCTGTTCCGCGCGGGCGTGCGGATGCTGCTCAGCTCGCAGTACGACCTCGAGTTCGCGGGGGAGGCCGGCAACGGGCAGGAGGGTGTGCGCCTGGCGGCGGAGACGCGTCCGGACGTCGTGCTGATGGACATCCGGATGCCCGTGATGGACGGCATCGCCGCCACCAGTGCGATCATCGCCGACGCCGAGCGCACGGGACGCACGGCGCCCCGCATCGTGGTGCTGACGACGTTCGACCTCGATGAGGCGGCCGCCCGCGCGATCCGCGGGGGCGCGAGCGGGTTCGTGCTGAAGGATGCGGAGCCGGAGTTCCTGCTCGCCGCCATCCGGACGGTGCACGCGGGCAGTGCGGTCATCGCGGCGGGAGCCACGCGCGAGCTGTTCGAGTATTTCTCGTCCGCGCAGCCGGTGCGGCCGGAGCCGCCGGAGTTCGCCTCCCTCACCTCCCGCGAGCGCGAGATCTTCGTTCTCGCCGCGCGCGGGCTGAGCAACGCGGAGATCGCGGGGTCCGAGTTCCTCAGCGAGGCGACCGTGAAGACGCACATCTCGCGCATCCTCGCGAAGCTGGGGTTGCGCGACCGCGTGCAGATGGTGGTCTACGCCTTCGAGCACGGCCTGACCGCCGCCGAGTAACGGGGCCGACGGGGCCGACCGGTCGGTGCCATCCCGCGTCATCCTCAGGGAGGACACAGGATAGCCCCACCGCCCGATTCGGCCGCAGGGGGCGTCTCCCTAGCGTTGAGGGTATGGAGCTGACTCTCACAGAAACGGTGGCGCGCGTCGAAGCGGCCACGAAGACCTACGGCACCGGCGCGGGCCGGGTGAACGCGCTCGACGGCGTCACCCTGGGCATCCCGGCGGGCCGGTTCACGGCCGTGATGGGCCCGAGCGGATCGGGCAAGTCGACCCTCATGCACGTCATGGCCGGGCTCGACTCGGTGACCGGCGGTCGCGTGTTCCTGGGCGACACCGAGATCACCAGCATGGGGGATGCGGAGCTCACGCTGCTGCGCCGCCGTCGCATCGGCTTCGTGTTCCAGTCGTTCAACCTGGTGCCGACGCTCGACGTGCGCGGCAACATCCTGCTGCCGTTCGAGCTGGACGGCCGCCGGCCGACCCGCGAGCAGAACGAGTGGATCGACCACCTCGTCGACACGCTCGGCCTCGGCGGCCGCCTGACCCACCGCCCGCACGAGCTCTCCGGCGGACAGCAGCAGCGCGCCGCGATCGTGCGTGCGCTCGCCACCCGGCCCGACCTCGTCTTCGCGGACGAGCCGACCGGCAACCTGGACTCCCGCACCGGCCGCGAGGTGCTCGGCGTACTGCAGGAGGCGGCGCGCACGTTCGGCCAGAGCATCGCCATGGTCACCCACGACCCCGTGGCGGCGAGCTACGCCGACCACATCGTGTTCCTCGCCGACGGGCGGGTCGCCGCCGAGCGGCCGCAGTCGTCGGCCGAGGAGATCTCGTCCTTCATGCTCGGGATGGAGGCGCGCGCGTGAGCCGCCCCTTCTCGGCCTTCCGAGCGAACGCGCGCGACCACCGCGCTGGGATCCTCGTGGCGGCACTGAGCTCGGCCTTCGGCGTCGCCCTGGTCGGAGGGGTGGATGTGATGGCCGCCTTCATCGGCGGATCGTCGATGGGGGAGCGCGCCAGCGTCCAGCTCGCGCTGGGGATCGTCGCCGGCATCTTCTTCGTCGTCGCGGTCTATGTCGGTGCGATCGTCACGACGAACACCTTCGCCACCGTCATCGCGGGGCGCACCCGCACGATCGCCCTGCTGCGGCTGATCGGATCCAGCGCGCGGGCGCAGCGCCGATCGGTCGCCGGCGAAGGCCTTGCGGTCGGTCTGATCGGGGCCGCGGTCGGGGGAGCCGCTGCCGCCGCGCTCTCGCTCCTCGCGGTGCGGCTCCTGATGATGACGGGCGTCCTCCCGGAGGCGCAGTATCCCGTCCTCAGCGTGCTCATGGTGCCGCCGGCGATCATCGTCGTCCTCACCACCTGGCTCGCCTCGTGGGTGGGCAGCCGACGCGTGCTCACGGTGACGCCGGTGCAGGCGCTCGGTGCTGCGCAGGAGCGCCCCGCCGCCGCGGTGCGGAGCCGCGGCAGGCTGGCGGTCTCGCTCGCTCTCATCCTGTCGGGCGCCGCGCTGCTGGTCCTCGGACTCCTCCTCGGCACGGGTGCGTTCGTGCGGGTCAGCGCGACTCTCGCCCAGTTGTCGTCCTATGGGGTGCTCGTCGCACTGCCGGGCGGCATCCTCTCCTTCACGGGGATCGTTCTGGCCGCGCCGTTCTTCCTGCCCGCCGTGCTGCGGGCGGTCGGCCTGTTCTTCGGCCGGGGCGCCGCGGGCCGGCTGGCCGCCGCCAACGCCGTGCGCAATCCGGAGCGCAGCTCCCGCACCGCGATCGGCCTGGTGATCGGGGTCACGCTGATCACGATGTTCGTGGTGGCCGCATCCACCTGGCAGGCGCTGATCCGGGATGCCGAGGCGCGCGAGCCGGGGATGTACGAGGGCGCCGACGGCATCATCGGCGGCACGATGGCCGTGTTCACGGTGCTCGTCGGATTCTCGGCGATGATCGCGGCGTGCGGCGTCGTCAACACGCTCTCGCTCAGCGTGCTGCAGCGCGGCCGCGAGCTCGGACTCCTGCGCGCACTCGGCTTCACGGCCGGTCAGGTGCGGAGGATGGTGCTCGCCGAGAGCGCGCAGCTGACCGTCGCCTCTGTGCTGACTGGGCTCGTGCTGGGAACGCTCTACGGCTGGATCGGCGCGCAGTCACTGCTCGGGATGATCCCCGGCGGAGGCGTCCTCGCCCCGGTCCTTCCCTGGCCGTTCCTGGCCGCGATCATCCTGGGCGCCGCCCTTCTCGCCGTCGTCGCCGCACTAGCGCCGACCCGCCGGGCCACGCGCGTCTCGCCTGTCGCCGCCCTCGCCGTGGAGTGACGGACTCTGGATGTTGGCTGAACTCTCACGGAGCTTCAGCTATCGATGAACTGAGCCCGGAATAATGAGGCGTCCGTCGCGTCCCGTCCACCGGGCCGCCCCCGAGAGGATCCATCCCTGAACTGGCTGAACACGCTGAGGATCGACAAGCCGCCGTTCCTCATCACGCTGGATGTCGTGGCCGCGATCCTCGCGCTCTACCTGCTCGTGCGTCCCACCTGGCGCCGGACGCTCGCCGGGCTGATCGCTGCGCTCGTCGGCGGTCTGGTCGGCTGGTTCCTGGTGTGGCTGGTCACCGACGTCTTCGACGTGTTCGGCGTCGCCCTGACACCGGTGACCACCCTCTGGACCGCTCTCGGGTTCGGCGGGGTGAGTCTCGCGGTGGCGAACCTGTTCCGTTCCCGCTGGTGGCGGAAAGTGGTGGCGATCGTGAGCATCCCGGTGTTCCTCGCGGCGGCGTTCTGCGGCATCAACGCCGACTTCGGCGCCTACCGCAACCTGAACGATGTCCTCGGCGTCGTGCCATACGGGGCACTCCAGCTGCACTCGGAGCGCGGCGAGGTCGTGGCCGGCACCGACTGGAAGGCGACGACGACGCCGGTGGTCGCGGGGGAGCTCCCGGCGAAGGGCGAGGTCGGCACTGTCCGCATCCCGGCCACCGAGTCCCGGTTCCCGGCGCGCGAGGCCGTGGTCTACCTCCCGCCGGTCGCGCTGACGGCGAATCCTCCCGCGCTTCCGGTGATGTACGCGCTCTCGGGTCAGCCGGGGGCGCCGGCCGACATGTTCACCGCCGGGGGAGTGGCCACGGCGATGGATGCGTTCGCTGCTCAGCACGACGGCTACGCCCCGATCGTGGTCGCCGCCGACCAGCTGGGCGGCCCCGGACGCAACCCGATGTGTGTCGATTCCCGCGATTACGGCGACTCGGCGACGTATCTGCTGACGGATGTGCGGAATTGGGTGCGTTCTCACCTGCGAGTGAGCAGCGACCCGGCAGGATGGAGCGTGTTCGGCTACTCGCAGGGGGCGACCTGCGCTGTGCAGTTCGCGAGCGGGCGGCCGGACCTGTTCGGCTCCGCGCTCGCGTCGTCGAGCGAACTCGGGCCGACGTTGGGGGATGAGGAGCTGACCATCAGCACGGGATTCGGCGGGTCCAAGCAGGCGTACGAGAAGGCGCAGCCGGCCGCGATGATGAAGGCGAACGCGCCGTACCGCGATTCGGTGATGGTCCTCGGGGCCGGCGCCGACGACGCGAAGTACTCCGGTTTCGCCCGCGCGCTGTACGCCGACGCCGAGCGCGCCGGCATCCACGCCGAGCTGCTCAGCTCGCCCGGCACCGCGCACGACTGGAAGACCGTGCGCTATGTGCTCGCGCATGGCTTCCCGACGATCGCGCGGCAGCTGGGGCTCGGGTCGTGAAGCCGGCCGCTCTCGCGCAGCGGACCGCGCGGCTCATCGCGAGCCACCCGTTCACGACCGGGGTGACGCTGCTCATCCTGGTGCTCGCGCTCATCACCGGGCCGATCCGCGGGCCGCACCGACCGCTCCGCGGATGGCTGGGTGCGGGCGCCGTCCAGCTGCTGGACGGGCACTGGTGGTCGCCGTTCACGGCCGTGCTCTTCACCGACGATCTGCTCGAACTGATCGTCGTCCTGGTCCTCACCGTCGTGCTGGTGGGCGCCTCGGAGCGCCTGATGGGCACCTGGCGCACGGCGCTGGCGTTCTTCGGCACGGCCGTCGTCGGCATCGTCGTGGGTGCTGTCATCCAGGTGGCGGCGAACGACATCGGCGAGCTGTGGGCGCGCAATGTCCATGGGCTGCTCGTGCTCGACGCGTTCACGGCGATCGGCGGCACGATCATGACGGCGAGCGCCTTCGCCGGAACGCTCTGGCGGCGCCGCATCCGCGTGATCACGCTGCTCGTCGCGATCATGTATCTGCTGTACTCGGGTCTGCCGTCCGATTTCTACCGGCTGCTCGCCGTGCTGACCGGGCTGGCGCTCGGCCCGCTGCTGCGGCAGGCGAAGGTGTCGGGCGGATGGCTGCGGAGCTCGCATCACGAGGTCCGGGTGCTGCTCGCCTCGGCGCTGACCATCACCGCCGTCGGGCCGGTGATCGGGCTCCTCGGGTCGACGCGGTACGGCCTGCTCTCTCCGGTCGGCCTGCTGTTCAGCAACGAGGCGCCCAGCGCGACCTCGGTCATCCAGCGCTGCCAGGCGTTCGCCGTGACGCGCAACTGTTTCCGCGAGCTGACACTGGAACGCATCAACGGGCTCGGACCGGTGCTGCTGTCGGTCCTCCCGCTGCTCCTCCTGCTGGTCGCGGCGTACGGCCTCCTGCGCGGGCGGCGGTTCGCGGTGTGGCTGGCGGTGGCCGTGAACGGACTGCTTGCGCTGCTGTCGGCGCTGTACTACGGCATCCTGCCGATCGCGTCGGCCCGCCCATCCGTCTCCCCGCGGTACTGGGAGGTCACGTTCATCCTCGCGCTGTCGACGCTCGTGCCGCTCGCGATGGCCATCCTGCTCGTCGTGTTCCGCCGCCACTTCACCGTGATGCCGTCCGCCAAGGCGGTTCGGAGGTATGTCTTCCTCGTGCTCGGGACCGGCGTCGGACTCGTCGCGGTCTACGTGCTCGTCGGCTGGCTGCAGCGCGACACGGGCTTCACGCGCCCGATCGACATCAGCGACCTGTTCGCGGATGTGCTCGAGCGGTTCGTGCCGGTCAGCTTCCTGCGGCGCGAGCCCCTGCAGTACCTCCCGACGACGCCGCTGGCGACGATCGTCTACCACAACATCGGAACGGTGTTCTGGCTCGTCGCGATCATCGGGGCCATCCCGCCGATGCTCGGTCGCGGACTCCGGCGCCGCGGAACTTCGGAGGATGCGCACGTGCGCGAGCTGCTGCACCGCGGCGGCGGCGACGCGATCTCCTTCATGGCGACCTGGCCCGGCAACTCGTACTGGTTCGACCCGATCGGCGGCGGTGCGATCGCGTACCGCGTGGAGGGGCGGGTCGCGCTGACCACCGGCGGTCCGTTCGGTGCCCTCGGTCCGCACGACGGCGCCATCCAGGGATTCGCCCGGTTCTGCGACGACAACGGCTGGATCCCGGTGTTCTACAGCGTGGAGGCTCGCTACACGTCGCTGTTCGAGCGTCTCGGCTGGTCGACCATGACCGTCGCGGAGGAGACCGTCATCCGTCCGCAGCTGTGGGCGACGACAGGCAAGAAGTGGCAGGACGTCCGCTCATCCATCAACCGTGCGCAGCGCGCCGGCATCCGCTCGGAGTGGACGACGTACGCCGCACTCCCGCTCACCTCGGCCGTGCAGCTGTCCGACATCTCCGAGCAGTGGGTCGCCGAGAAGGACCTGCCCGAGATGGGGTTCACGCTCGGCGGACTCGATGAGCTCCGCGACCCGGAGGTGCGCCTGATGCTGGCCGTGGACGAGGACGGCCGGATCGAGGCCGTCACGAGCTGGCTGCCCACCTACCGCGCCGGGATCGTCGTCGGCTGGACGCTCGACTTCATGCGTCGACGGCCTGACAGCATCAACGGTGTGATGGAGTTCCTCATCGCCGAGGCCGCGACGCGGATGAAGGACGACGGGATCGAGTTCATGTCGCTCTCCGCCGCGCCGCTCGCCCACACGGCGGCGGCCCAGGAGGGCGGCAAGGACACCATGGACCGGCTGCTCGGCTACCTCAGTTCGTCGCTCGAGCCGGTGTACGGTTTCCGCTCGCTGCTCAAGTTCAAGCAGAAGTTCCAGCCGGAGCTGCACCCGCTGATCATGGCCTACCCGGACCCGGTGGCCCTGCCCGCGATCGGCATCGCGCTGGTGCGCGCGTACCTGCCGGGGCTGTCGATGCGGCAGGCGGCGACGTTCGTGCGGGGGCGCGGCTGACTCCGAGGTGGTACTCTCGGTGCTGTGTACGGTCTGCTCCTCCTTAGCTGCCGCGACGAGTCCTAGTTCTGGGCCTCACTCGTCGCGGAGTTCGTCGTCGGCTCTCCCCACCACACGAGCAGAGGATTCCTGAAGACCATGAAGAACACACAGGCGCCGAGCGCCATGCCGATCCACCGATACCGGCCGTTCCACGAGCAGATCCGCGTCGACCTGCCGGACCGCACCTGGCCGTCGAAGCACATCACCCAGGCGCCCCGCTGGTGCGCCGTCGACCTGCGTGACGGCAACCAGGCGCTCATCGACCCGATGAGCCCCGAGCGCAAGCGCATCATGTTCGACTTGCTGGTGCGCCTGGGCTACAAGGAGATCGAGGTCGGCTTCCCGTCCGCGAGCCAGACCGATTTCGACTTCGTGCGCAGCCTGATCGAAGAGGGCGCCATCCCGGACGACGTCACCATCCAGGTGCTGACGCAGTCGCGCGAACACCTGATCAAGCGCACGTACGAGTCGCTGGTCGGCGCCAAGCAGGCGATCGTGCACCTCTACAACTCGACCAGCATCCTGCAGCGGGACGTCGTGTTCCGCACCGACCAGCAGGGCATCGTCGACATCGCGCTGAACGGCGCGCGGCTGTGCCGGAAGTTCGAAGAGCTCGTGCCCGGCACCACGATCTACTACGAGTACTCGCCCGAGAGCTACACCGGCACCGAGCTGGAGTTCGCCGCCGACATCTGCAACCAGGTGCTCGAGGTGTTCGAGCCGACGCCGGAGCGGAAGGTCATCATCAACCTGCCCGCGACGGTCGAGATGGCGACGCCCAACGTCTACGCCGACTCCATCGAGTGGATGTCGCGGCACCTGAACCACCGCGAGAACGTCATCCTGTCGCTGCACCCGCACAACGACCGCGGGACCGCGGTCGCCGCCGCCGAGCTCGGGTACATGGCCGGAGCCGACCGCATCGAGGGCTGCCTGTTCGGCAACGGCGAGCGCACCGGCAACGTCGACCTGGTCACGCTGGGCGTCAACCTGTTCACGCAGGGCATCGACCCCCAGATCGACTTCAGTGACATCGACCAGATCAAGCGCACCGTCGAGCACTGCAACCAGCTGCCCGTCGGCGAGCGCAGCCCGTGGGGCGGCGACCTGGTGTTCACGGCCTTCAGCGGCTCGCACCAGGACGCCATCAAGAAGGGCTTCGAGGCCATGGAAGCCGAGGCCGAGCGCACCGGCGTCCCGGTCGACGATCTGGTCTGGGCGGTCCCGTACCTGCCCGTCGACCCGAAGGACCTGGGCCGCAGCTACGAGGCGGTCATCCGCGTCAACTCGCAGTCGGGCAAGGGCGGCGTCGCGTACCTGCTGAAGACCGACCACTCGCTCGACCTGCCGCGCAAGCTGCAGATCGAGTTCTCCGGAGTCGTTCAGGCCAAGACCGACGCCGAGGGCGGCGAGGTCACCAGCGACCAGATCTGGGCCGTCTTCCAGGACGAGTACCTGCCGGCTCCCGCCTCCGACCCGGACGCCAAGTGGGGCCGCTTCGAGCTGGGGAGCACCACCACGTCCAACGAGACGGGCGAGCACGTCGTGCTCACGGTGACGCTGCGCGACGGGGACACCGTCTCGAAGGCCACCGGTGAGGGCAACGGTCCGATCGCCGCGTTCTTCGACATCCTGCACCAGCACGGGGTGGACGCCCACCTCTACGACTACTCGCAGCACACGCTGTCGGCGAGCGAGTCTGCTCTCGCCGCCGCCTACGTCGAGGTGGATGTGGACGGCCAACGCCGCTGGGGCGTCGGTATCGACGCGGACACCACCACGGCGTCGTTCAAGGCGGTCGTGTCGGCGGTGAACCGGGCCGTGCGGTCGGCTGCCGGCCAGTCGGCGCAGGAGCTCGTCTCGGCCTGACGTAGCGCGCTCGCGGAGCCCGACATTCGTACCGAATGTCGGGCTCCGCTGCGTGTGGGGGCGCGAGATTTGCGCCAAATCTCGCGAAAGCGGCCGCCATTCCCGAGATTTGCGCCAAATGTGCGGCTCCGCTGCGTCTCGGGGGCGGCGTGATTCGTGCCGAATGTGCGGTATCGTCGCGGGTTTCCGCATATTCGGCACGAATGTGCGCGGGGTTACTCGGGCTTGTCGATGCGGTAGCGCGGGATCGCGCCGGTGTCGGTGCGCTCGGCCGTGCGGGCGGCGCTGGGCGCGCGCGTGAAGCGGGGCCAGCGCGGACGGGGGATGCGGCCCAGCTCCCGCTGCTCCGGCAGGCTCCACCCGAAGCGCACGGCGAGGAGCCGGATGACGAGGGTCACGACGACGCAGACGACCGCCGCGACCGTCAACGGCACGCCGAAGTCGAGCATGACGACGAGGACGATCGTGCCCGCGCCGGCCGCGACTGCGTAGAGCGAGCCGACGTGCATGAGCGCGATGGGCAGGTTCAGCAGCACGTCCCGCAGGATCGACCCGCCGACTGCGGCCACCACGCCGACGAACACCGCGGGAACCTCCGGCAGCCCGAGCGCGAGCGCCTTGCTCGCTCCGATCGCGCCGAACAGCCCGATCGTCAGCGCGTCGAGGAAGGTGATGACCGGGTCGAGACGGCGGAACAGCCGGATCAGCAGCATCCCGAGCAGTGCGGCGACGACGGTGATCGGCAGGTACCAGTTCGACTGCAGGGCGACCGGCGTGACGTTGAGCAGCAGGTCGCGGAGGAGTCCGCCGCCGACGCCGGTGGCGACGCCGATGATCGCGACGCCGAGCAGGTCGAGCCGCCGGTCGCGGAATCCGGACGCGAACATGGCGCCCTGGAGGCTGTCGACGCCTACAGCGATGAGGTCGCCCCTCAGATGGAACGACAGGGCGCCGATGTCGACGGGGGTCGTGCTCAC
>Ga0256775_1000322_pt1 | contig 11389 bp, 1 predicted proteins | sample MC6MC0926MT_FD_186036 | JGI IMG/M metagenome (GOLD analysis project Ga0256775, IMG submission 186036) | Metatranscriptome of enriched soil aggregate microbial communities from Iowa State University, Ames, United States - MC6-MC0926-MT... | ecosystem: Environmental > Terrestrial > Soil >...
GCGGCTCCAAAGGCGAAGGGACAGCAGCAGCGGCGCACACCCAACCAACGCCAGCCCACTGCACACCGCCCTGCACGCTGCTGGACGAGTGCATCGAGGCAGACGGCGCCACTGCGACGCCATGAGCCAACCTGTGGGCAGCAACGCCGCCGCCGCAGGGGGCAGCAGGGCCAGGAGGCAGCAGCAGCCAGCTGCAGCAGCAGCGCACGCCGACGAAGGACGCAGCAAGCGACAGCGAAAGGCGAAGGTGTTCGAAGGCAGTGCACCCACCCCGAAGTCCTCGCGCGGCCGGCGGACGGATGAGCGCGCGGCAGAGGAGACCGCCGCGCCGCCGCTGCCGGCCGGCCACGCCAACAAGCGGCCGACCGAGAACTTGCCCATCGAGTCCTATGGTCAGCCCATTGACCGCATTCTGGCCTGGCGCTGGAAGGACAGCCGCGCCATCGTGCACCACACCGCCGACGGCAGCATCACCGCGGGCGGGGACGGAGGCATCAAAGCGCCGTTCGAAGGAAAGGAAGAACACTTGCACATAGAGAAGCCGGACGCGGAAGTGAATGAGGCCAACAGCTCAGCCGCAGCAGCAGCGGCAGCCGCGGCTTCCTCGGATGCTGCTCCTTCTGCAGTGTCTGCTGCACCCTCGCCGTCACCATCTCCGCTCCCGAGCGCCAAGTCAGCTGCTGCCGCGGCTGCTGAAGTCGCACCCGCTGCTCCGGCAGTGAGCAAGCCCGCGCTTGTGCTCCCTCCCGCTACCTCAGCTGCTGCCGCTATCGCGGCCATCGCGCCTGCCGCGTCTGCCGTCGCCGCTCAGCCGCAGAAGGCGGCTACTGCAAGCCGGAAGAAAAAAGACACCGCGCAGATGACTGACGCTGATGCCAATGCCGGAGACGATGCTGCAGGCAGCACGAAGAAGCGTGGCGGTCGCAAGCGCAAAGCAGAGGGCGCTGAGGATGCTGCTGCTGCGGATGCTGCAGCCACTGCCGAGAACAAGCGCAGCCGCAAGCCCAAGTTTGCCCCTGTGAGCAAGCAGGAGGCTCTGGCTGCCTTCCAGCGCACTCTGCTCGCTGCACGCGAGAGTGCCGGTCTGTCGGGCCAGCCCGAGTCTGGCGTGTACACGTCGAAGGCGCGCCGGGCCGCCAATCGCGAGGCGGCGGCCGAGGAGGAGGACGACCGTGCCCTGGGCATCACCGACGCAGACCTGCTGGACGATGGAGGCAGCGCCGCGTCGCCCGAGGGCTCCGACGACGAAGCGGGACAGTCCAGCGGACGCTCCTCCTCCGCTGAGGGATCCTCGGCCGAGGACGAGGAGGACGAGGAAGAGGACAGCGACGACTCTGATGCGCGCACATCCAAGCGGCGGAAGACCACGAAGGGGCGCGCAGCTGCCTCTGGATCGCGCAAGAAGCCCCTGTCCAAGGCGGCCAAGAAGGCCGCGAAGAAGTCTCGCGCCCCTCGCGGCCCTTCAGCGGAGGAGATCCGTGCGACGCTGCTGGCGGAGCACGGCGAGAAGGAGTTCTTCGTGACGCTGAAGCGCCGCTCGTACCTGCACGCCAAATGGGTGGATATCTACGCTTTCCTCCCCCCGCCGCCCGAGCGCATGCACGAGAAACCCTCCCGCGCCGCGCCGGTCATCCTCACCTTGGGCCTGCCGCTCGAGGGCGACAAGGACGACGCCGATGATGGCGCACCGGCGTTCAACACGGGCGCCCTGACGCAACTGCGCGTCAAATTGCTGCGCTTCTTGAAGGCCACCCCGCTGCCCATCTCGGACGATGACGAGCTGTACATGCCGGACTTTGTGGAGATTGATCGCATCCTCGCGCGCAAGCAGGAGCGCATCGTGGAGTGCGACAGCGACACAGAGGACAAAGCTGCCAACAAACCCGCGGCCAACAAGCGCAGCGCGTCTCGCCCCAAGCCACGCACCACGCTTGCCACGTTCTACTTAATCAAGTGGTCTGGCCTGCCCTACAGCGCATGCACATGGGAGCACAGCAAGTACGTGCACGACGACAGCAAAGTGTCCGAGTTCGAGCAGCGGCAGCGCCTCCCTGGCAAGACGCGACCGGAGCTGCTCGGCGCGACATCTCCCACGCCGCGACCGCCGCCCGAGGCATGGACCGAGAACAAGGCGAAGATGAGCTACCCGGACAACATGCCGCAGTACAAGGGAGGCAATGAGCTCAGGCCACACCAGATCGACTCGGTCAACTGGCTTAATTACAACTGGTACAACCGTCGCGGCTCCGTGCTGGCCGACGAGATGGGTCTCGGCAAGACGGTGTCCGTTGTGGCTCACATCCTGCACGTGCGTCACACGTACGCGCGCGGTCCATTCCTCGTGATCGTTCCCCTGTCGACTTTGCCGCACTGGAAGCGCGAGTTCGACGCGTGGACCAGCCTCAACGCCGTGGTGTTCCAGGGCAGCAAGCAGGACAGGGACATGGTGAAGCAGTTCGAGTGGAGCTTCTGGGCGAACGAGGGCGCGGACTACGACGGACGCCTCGCGAGCGGCGCCGTCGCGCAGGGCGAGTACAAGTTCGACGTGCTGCTGGCGACGTACGAGTCCATCCTGTCCGAGCCGACCTTCCTCAGCAAGATCCCCTGGCGCCTCGTCGCGATCGACGAGGCGCACCGACTGAAGAACCTGGAGTCGCGCCTGTTCAAGGCGCTGCAACTGTTCCGCTTTGAGCATCGCGTGCTGCTGACCGGCACACCCATCCAGAACAACCTGGACGAGCTGTGGACGCTGCTGCACTTCGTTGACGGCGCGGCCTTCCCCTCGTTGTCCGAGTTCCAGGCGCAGTTCGGCGTGCTGGAGAAGAACGAACAGGTGAAGCAGCTGCAGGCGAAGCTTGCGCCGTACTTGCTGCGCCGCATGAAGGAGGACGTGGCGCGCAACATTCCGGGCAAGGAGGAGACGGTCATCCACGTGGAGCTGACGGACCTGCAGAAGAAGTGGTACCGTGCCGTCTACGAGAAAAACAGGGCGTTCCTTTACAAGGGATGCAAGGGATCGAACATTCCGCACCTTTTAAATGTGATGATCCAACTTCGGAAGGTTTGCAGCCATCCGTTCCTCCTCCCCGGCGTTGAGGAGCAAATGACTCACGGCGCGAGCAGCCCGGAGGAATCGCTGAAGATGCTGGTCGCTGCCAGCGGAAAATTGGTGCTCGTGGACAAGCTACTCCCCAAACTGCAGAGCGGTGGACATCGTGTGCTCATTTTCTCGCAGATGAAGATGATTCTGGACCTTCTGGAGTATTACTGCAAGCTGAAGGGCTACGTGTATGAGCGCATCGACGGTTCCATTCGCGGCAACGACCGTCAGGCGGCCATCGACCGCTTCAGCCGCCCTGGCAGCGACCGCTTCATCTTCATGCTATCCACGCGCGCCGGAGGTCTCGGCATCAACCTCGTCGCAGCGGACACTGTCATCATCTTCGACTCGGACTGGAACCCGCAACAAGACCTCCAAGCCATGGCGCGCTGCCACCGTATCGGCCAGCGTCGCGCCGTGAAAGTGTACCGTCTCGTGACCCGCGGCACGTACGAAATGGACATGTTCAAGCGCGCATCGATGAAGATGGGTCTGGACCAGGCCATCCTCAAGAAGAGCGGGTTGGACAAGTCGGCGCTGGACCGCGAGGACGCGGCGGAGGGGTCGGCGAGCACGGGCGACGCGGCCACGGGCGCGAACGCACTCAGCGCGCTCAGCAAGAACGAGGTGGAGAGCCTGCTGCGCAACGGTGCCTACGCTCTGTTGGACGACCCCGCGAGCGCGGAGGCCACGGCTCATTTCCTCGAGAGCTCCATCGAGGACATCCTGTTGAGCCGCTCGACGGTCGTGAAGACTGGCGGGAATGACGAGGCGGCCGGCGGACCGCGCGAGGCGAGCACCTTCTCCCAGGCGGTGTTCGCATCGGAGGAAGCCGACACGAAGCTGGACGTCCACGCGGTCGACTTCTGGGAGCAGCTGCTGCCCGACGAGCGCAGCGCCCAGAAGCTCACGGACAAGATGCTGTCCGGTGCGGCCTACGCCACGGCCGAGGCGCGCAGGCAGTTCATGGAGCACCTCGAGGAGCACGTGCAGGAGATCGCAGCGGAGTATCAGCAGGGAACATCGCTCAAACACGTGCCGCTCATCCTGGAGATTCTGCGCGTCATCGCGAGCCAGAAGCCCGACAAGGACAGAACCGCGGCGCAGGCGGCGGCTGCCGCAGCAGCGGCAGCGTCGTCGTCTGCGTCTGGCTCCGCAGCAGCTGTGGAGCCTGTGCCGATGGATGAAGGAGATGACGAGCAGAAGGAGAGTGCATCAGCCGGCGCAGCCGCTGCTGCCGGCTCTTCTTCTGACGCGAAGGCCGCCCCCGCCTCTGCCGACGGCTCCGTGGCCTGGCAGGGTTGGACGCGCGACCAGATCCGCCAGGCGCACCTGTGGCACCAGGAGCTGCTAAAGCCCCGCCGCCAGCGCAAGGTCGCCGAGCGGTACACGGATCTGGGCCTGTTGGGCGTGGCGGGCGTGGTGGCCAGCGGCGGTGCCGGGGCCGGCGGAGGAGGGGGCCCGGGACAAGCCATGTTCATCGAATCTGCTTTTAAGCGCCGACTGTATGGCCGCGCGCTCAACGGCATGGGCGGGGTGGTGTTCACGCGCAAGCAGCGCAAGAGCCTGTCCATGGCGATCCTCGATTTGGCCGGTGTGCTGCCCTGGCCCGGCGGTGCGCAGTGGGTCCCCGACCTGGCCGACCCCAGCTTCGAGGCGCCCTCGACCGACGCGCAAATGAAGGTGTGGACCGCGTTGCGCTCGCAGGTGGACCCCAGCGTCCGCGCGCGCTCCCTCCCGGAGCTGATGGGCTGGAGCCTGTCATTCGTGTCCATCCTGCTCAGCATGGCCGACGGGCAGGACGTGCCCGTCTACCAGCGGCTCTTGGACCGCCTACAAGCGTGCGTGCCGACGGCGGAGGAGCTCGCACGATTGGAGGCGGCTGAAAGTCGCGAGCGACGCAAGAATGAGCGCCACACGGCCATCAAGCTCGTGCTTGCGCAGCAACTGCGCCAGAAGATCGCGCTGGCCAACAAGAGGGAGACGGCCGCGGCAGCCGAGGGGACCGTGAAGACCGAGCCCGATGCGACTGCGCCGGACACTTCGGCTGCCCCTTCTCCCGCTCCCAGCTCCTCGGTCGAACCTGAGCCTGCTTCTGCTTCCGCAGTGAAGTCCGAGCCGAAGCCTTCGGCTGATGCGTCGCTGGAGGGTGTGGGCTCGTTCCTCGACACGGACATTGGTCAGCTGAGCGTGGAGGCGCTCCTGGCCGAGGAGGGCGAGGGCAACAGCTACACGTCGAGCGGGAAGCGCATCGGTCGTCCCGCGACCGTGGGCTTGTCGGGCGACACGGCCACCCTGCCGCAGATGCAGCCCCGCGCGGCCCGCCTGGCGAACCTGCCGGAGATCAGCACGGACGACCTGAGGGAAAGCTATGACGACGCGCAGGAGGAGGCGGAGCGACGGGAGGAAGAGGAGCACTATGCACGCTTCGAGCGCTCGCCCCTGCGCGTCACCCTCGCGCACTTCCCCTCCCTCAGCGAGGACCAATCGTTCGTGCTGTTCGTCGCCAAGCGCAGCAAGCGTTGGGCGCGGTTCATCGGGTTGGCCTCCTCGCTTCGCGCAGAACTAGACTTGCTCGGTGCGGCCCAAGTGGCGGACGAGGGTCAGAAGGATGCGATCCTGCGCGTCGCGTACTCCTTCGCCTCCGAGGACATGCTCCCACCCTTGACGGACCGGGCCGCGGAGGAGCTCGAACTCCAGGTACTTGAGGGCAGCTGGGAGAAGGAACGGAAGGACAAGGAGAAGGCACCGGAAGGTCTGGCCGCACCAGCGGCAGCGGCGGCTGAGACGAGCGCCTCGACCGCGATGGACGTGGACAGTGGTGCCGGTGCGTCCGGTGCTGTCGCGCCTGCGTCTTCTCCAGCCGCCATCGATCCGATGCTCACTCTGTCCGACGCACAGAAGCGCGTGCTCTCCGGCTTGTCCATGGGCAAGGGTTCCTTCGCCGAGTTGCGCACCCTGCCCGGGGTGGTGCTCGCGCGCTTGTTGCGTCGCACGGCGTTGCGTCCCACCCCGATGAACGCGAGCATGCCCTCGGAGGTGTTGTCGACGGTGTTGGCGTGCCTGCACCTGCCTGAGGGCATCGAGCGCGCCCCCTCCTGGTGGTGGCGCGCGAGCGACGACGTGGCTCTGCTGCACGGTTTGGCGGTCCACGGGATGAACCTGGAGCGCATCTCCCGCTCGGCGCACCTGCCGTTCCGCCATAAACTCGCCGACCGCGTCTTCGAGGACGCCGCATCCGAGGCCGCGGCTGGGGGAGGACGAGACAAAGACGAGGACGACGACGCCACCGAAGACGAGGACGAGGCTGAGGCGGCCCCCGCGAAGAAAGGATCGCCGACCAAGTCGCGCAGGGGCGCAAAGGCTGCTGCTGCCGCAGCGCAGCGACAGGCAGCGGCGGCGGCGGTCAAGGAAGAAGACGCTGATGCGGCGGCCGCATCGAACGCCGCGAGCACCGCGGCCGCTTCCTCCTCGGGCGCCATGGTCGCCTCCGCCAACGCCGCCGGTCAGGGCTGCGTGTGCCACGAGCCCCGCTACGGCCGCGGAATGGGTCGCACCAAGGTGTGCACGTGTTGCCTCCAGTGGTTCCACATGGACTGCCTCTTCGACGACTCCGGAATCTTGAAGACCGACCTGCGCCTGGACATGTTCTCCCCCCTCCCCCTCGGGCACCCCCTCGCGCGCGGATTGGGCAGCGTCGCCGGTCCGCCCGGAGCCGAAGCGGACCTGGCAGCGGGACCGATGAAGCGCGAGCAGTCCGAGCGCGACTCGGCGGCGGATACCAAGGTGAAGGAGGAACCCCACCAGGGGTCCAGCGGCGGCGGCGGAGGGGCGGAGGAGGACGAGTCGGACACGGCATCGGAGGAAGACGATGTTCCGAGCGCCGGCGCGTCGAAGCGCAAGCGCCGTGGGGGCCGTTCGGCTGCTCCGAGCCCGCAGACGGCACCGAGCATGAGCCAGTTGCGCGACGGCACGGGCTTCCGTTGCCCGCGGTGCAGCTTGTCTTGGCCGGGGCCGCGCCTGCTGGAGCTGCGGTTGCGCACGTTGGTCGAGGCGCTCGCACGTGTGCGCCGCACGAAAGCACGGGCGAAAGACAGGCTCCTGCGCGCCATGGACGAGACCTACCAGCCGCCGGTGGGGCTGGAGCTCCAGCTGAGCGTTCCGACACCTTCTCGTGGGCGTGGGGCGGCTTCAGGGGCTGGCTCTGCTGCGGCGGCCGCAGCATCGTCCGCGGAGAAACATTCTGCAATGGACGCTCCTGCTCGCGCTTCTGGTGCGGGTCGCGGCTCGAAGGGTGGGGCGCGTGCCGCCGCCGCCGCCGCCGCCGCGGAGTCCGCTGCCGCCTTGTCCGACAACCTATCCTTGCTGAGTTCCTGGTCGAAGAAGGACCGTCACGAGTTTTTGCGCGCCCTGCAAATGTGGGGCATCGCGTTCTTCACCCCTGGTGGCTACCACGCCGGTGTGCCCCTGCTGACGAGCATCGTCATTGGTCCGGGCGGGGAGAGCAAGGCGATGGCCTTCCTGCGCTCGCACCCCCTTCTGGGCAAGAAGAGCCCCGCGCACTTGCGCGTGTACTTCGAGTTGCTGCGCGCGCAATTGGCGTTCCAGATGGAGCGCCACAGACGCGACACGGCGGTGCGCCTGTTGCGCCGGCGCCAAGCAGCGCTGCACGCGGAGCACCGCGAGCTGGCCGAGGCACGGGCGCGCATCGACGCGCTCGCGGAGAAGGTGCAGCAGGAGCAGTCACAGTATTGCTTCTGCGGTGGGGTGGCGGTGCGCGCACGGGCACAGGCGGCCTCGCGCAGCCGTCGCCGCCGGCCCAACGAGTTCCTGGTCGGCTGCGACAGCGGCGCTTCTGCGGAGTGCAAGCGCGCGGGCAGCTGGTTCCACGGTCTTTGCCTGGGCTTCCACGATGAGGCGCAGGTGCCTGAGACGTTCCATTGCCCCTACTGCGTCGCGCACGAGCAGGGACTTCCCGCTCCTGTTTTGTCTGCGCCGGGCATGCCCGCGGCCGCTGCTGCAGGAGCGACCGAGGCCGCAGCAGCGCCCATGGACACTTCGGATGCCCCTGCCGCTGCTGGTGCTGCTGCTTCGTCGTCTTCAAGTGTCGCCCCCCTGCCCCCCGCGTTCGAGTCCCTGCCTTTGAGCGGGTTGTTCGGCCCCTCGTCCTTGTCGGAGCTGCCCCAGGCTGCTCTGCGCTCGGTCGGGGCACGGGAGCTCAAGGGTCGCGCCGACAAGGAGAAGGACAAGGATGGGCATGGCGAGGACTCCGGCTCCGACTCGGATGGGGGAGGCGCCGCGGCAAAGGCGGAATCCGCCGCGGCGTTGCTGAGCAGCGACCAGTTCCGGGCGCTATACGCCGAGTTGAGCCAGGACGACCTGGAGGACGAGTACGCCGTGCGCGTCGAGCAGTACCTCAAGGAGTCCGCGGCGTTGCGCGCCGATTACGCCGCGCTGCGCGACGCCGCTGCCACCTTGGCGCCGCTGGTCCCCGCCCCGATCGTCGATGAGAGCGTCGGACACTACCTTGCGTACCGCGTGTTGAACCGGCTGTCCCTGTTCGCGCAACTACGTGACGGCATGGCGCTCGGTGCTGACGCCGTCCAGGCCGCCCTGGTGAACCTTGAGCACGCCCAGCGCAACGCTCCCCCCGCGACCAGCCAGGCGCTTCTGCAGCACAAGATGCCCGACTGGTGGTCCCCCCCCGTGCACGATTGGGCCCTGCTCCGCTCCATTTTTTCCCACGGGCTCGGAGCGGTGGACCCCATCTTGGCCGACCCCGGCTACGCGGAGGCCTTCCACCCGAACCTCGGGGAATCCTATAGCTTCATACCGTGGTGCCATGCGATCGTGTCCCAGAGCAGCGGGGCGAAGGTGGTGCTTCGGCGCGAGATGGAGAAGTTCTTGGCGAATTTCCTTGCGGATAGGGCGCAGCTCAACAAACGGCTCACGCTCTTGGCCAATTGGCTCACGCAAGGACAAGGGACTGCGGCGGAGGGCGGTGCAGCCCCGGCAGCGGCATCTAGCTCCAGTGCATCCTCCTTTGCCCCCGCGACCTCGTCGACGCTGTCGCTGTTCGTGTCTTCGAGCGGCAAGGCGCTGGAGGGCAGTCGCGTGCGCCTGAACCAGCCGACGCGGTTGCCGCTCCTGGCGATCCTCGACGCCAAGCTGTCGGGACGCCTGCCGTCCTCGGAGAAGGACCGGGGGGAGGAGTATGATGAAGAGGGGGCGGGTGCTGCCGCTGCCGCCGCTGCCGCTGGGGGCGACGGACAGGACGCTTCGGCTTCTTCTGCTGCCGCCACCGCCGCTCCTCGCCCCGCGAAGAAGGCGCGCAAGGTTGCGCCCCCGGCCTCCTTCGCTGAGGATCCGTTGCCCACGGATGTGTCTGCGCAGGCCGCTCCCCGGAAGCGCAGCATCAGTGCCAAGAAGAAGTTCGACGATGGTTTCTCTTATGCCTTGGCGCCGGATGCTGATGACACATCGGCAGAGGAGCGGCCGAAGCAGCCGCGCAAGCGCAAGGAGTCTTCCTCTGCTCTGGCGCAGGCGGGCGAGGCTATGGTCGATGCGGAGGGTGGCGTTGATGAGACAACCTCTGCCGCCGCACCCCAGGCGAAGAAGAAGCCGCGATGGTCTGGCCCATCGGCCTCGAAGGCTGCAGCTGCTGCCGCTGCCGCCGCTGCCGAGGACGCCGAGTTGAGCGCTGCAGACGAGGACGACGATGCTGCCGCCGCTTCCTCGAAGGCCAAGCCCCGTCGTGTGAAGCCGCTGTTGCGCTTCGACAAGAAGGCCGCCAGTGGAGCCGAGGGCGGTGCTGCTTCGCCCGGCGGACCGGACAGCGTGTTCCCGCTCCACACCAAGTTCGTGTCGGACGTGCGGCGTGACCCCGCGACGGGGCGGGTGCTGCCCTTCGGTCTCAAGGGTGGCGTGCACGTGCTCTCGCTCGGCACGGCGGATTTGCGCCCGGCGTTCCACAAGGGGTCCGTCATGTTCCCCGTGGGGTTCACCAGCACGCGCCCCTACCATAGCGTCGCGAACCCCGATGTGAAAACCAATTACACCAGTCGCGTGTTGGTGGACCCCTCGGCGCCCGAAGCCCCCTACTTCACTGTCATTGCTGCCGACGACCCGGACACCGTGTGGAGCGGACATTCGCCCGCGGCGTGCTGGACGGCCATCTGTGCCGCGGCGCACCAGGCAAGGGGCGGGGGGCTCGACACGAAGACCGGGGCGGTCAACGGCCTGGAGTACTTTGGCATCAGCAGCCCGATCGTGAAGGCGCTGCTGGCCGAGCAGCTCGGTGCAAACGCACCTGCGGAACTGTTGGAGTACCTGGCGCAGAACAGCACCACGGCGCAGGTGGCGGTGTCGGCCGTCACGCAGGCGGCGGCGAAGAGGGCGGAGACGCCCAGTGCTGCCACTACCGCAGCCGCCGCTGCTGCTGCCGCTGCTGCCAGTAGCGGTCTCCTTGGGCCAAGCGCGGCTGCAGCTCCGCTGGCCAGTCCCGCTCAGGTTGCGGCAGCACAAGCGGCCGCGCTTGCTGCACAGGCGGCTGCGGCTGCTGCCAATGCTCCCGTGCAGGTGGAAGGGCAGACGCCAGAGCAGCAAGCCGCTGCGCAGGCCACGCAGCAGAAGCGCGCCACCGCCTTCGCTGCCGTCGCTGCTGCCGCCGCCGCTGCCGCCGCTGAGCCGATCTACCCCGGCTCCTACGCTCCCACACTCGGCTCGCGCCCTCCGCGCGGCTCTCTCGGCACGATCTACCCCCCGTACCTCACGGTGCCCGCGTCGGTGGTCGCTGCGGCAGCGTCGTCCGCGGGAGGGGGTGGCGCGGGTGGCGCACCTCCAGGCGGACTGATTGTGTCGCCTGCACAGGCCGGACCGGGCATGTCCTCGCAGCAGCAGCTGCCCCAGCAGCAACAGCAGCAGCAGCAGCCTGCGCAGTCTGGCGGTGCGATGAGTCCTGTGAGTTTCGAGGAAATGCTGCGCTACTACGCCTACATGGCGGCGCAGCAGCAGTTCGCCGCGCAGCAACAGCAGCAGATGGCCATGCAGCAACAGCAGCTGCAGCAGGCCGCCATTGCGCTGGCGAACCCGCCGCCGCTGCCGGCTGCTGTCGCTCCCACTCCCTCGCCGGCTCTCGCGGCTACCAACGCTGAAGCTTCCGCGGGTGCTGCTGCACCCGCTGTGGCTGCTGCGTCCGCTCCGTCTCTCCCTCCTCCTGCGTGAGGCGCATGCGCCACCTTGCTCATTTTTCCTCTTGTTGATTCTGAAACACAACCATGCCAAACGAGC
>Ga0256775_1000325_pt1 | contig 11362 bp, 13 predicted proteins | sample MC6MC0926MT_FD_186036 | JGI IMG/M metagenome (GOLD analysis project Ga0256775, IMG submission 186036) | Metatranscriptome of enriched soil aggregate microbial communities from Iowa State University, Ames, United States - MC6-MC0926-MT... | ecosystem: Environmental > Terrestrial > Soil >...
GAAGATCTTCGGCATCGTCCTCGCGGGCGGAGAGGGAAAGCGGCTGATGCCGTTGACGGCGGACCGGGCGAAGCCCGCCGTCCCGTTCGGCGGTCAGTACCGTCTCATCGACTTCGCCCTGTCGAACCTGATCAACTCGCAACTGCGCCAGATCGTCGTCCTCACCCAGTACAAGTCGCACAGCCTCGACCGTCACGTGTCCCAGACCTGGCGGCTCGACGGCATCACGAGCTCCTACGTCGCCTCCGTCCCCGCCCAGCAGCGCCTCGGCAAGCGCTGGTTCTCCGGGTCGGCCGACGCCATCCTGCAGAGCCTCAACCTGCTCCGGGATGAGAAGCCGGACATCGTCGTCGTCGTGGGTGCCGACCACGTGTACCGGATGGACTTCGGCCAGATGATCGAGGCGCATATCGCCTCGGGGGCTCCCGCCACGGTGGCCGCAATCCGCCAGCCGATCGGGCTCGCGGACCAGTTCGGCGTCATCGAAGTCGAGCCCGAGCGCCCGGACCGCATCGGCGCGTTCCGCGAGAAGCCGCGCGACCCCATCGGTCTGCCCGACTCCCCGAACGAGGTCCTCGCCTCCATGGGCAACTACGTCTTCGACGCCGACGCGCTCATCGACGCCGTGGTGCGGGACGGCGACCGTCCCGACTCCAACCACGACATGGGCGGCGACATCATCCCGGACTTCGTGGCCCGCGGCGAGGCGGCCGTGTACGACTTCAACAACAACGACGTCCCCGGCTCGACCGACCGCGACCGCTACTACTGGCGCGACGTCGGAACGATCGACTCGTTCTTCGAGGCGCACCAGGATCTCATCTCCACCCTGCCGGTTTTCAACCTCTACAACCGCTCGTGGCCGATCTTCAGCCAGGTGCTCAACTCGCCGCCCGCGAAGATCGTGCGCGACGGCCGCGGCGCGCTCGGCACGACCATCGACTCCATCGTCTCCCTCGGCTCGGTGATCTCGGGCGCCCACCTCGAGCGCAGCGTCCTCGGGCCGTGGGCCAAGGTCGACTCCGGTGCGAAGGTCGTCGACTCTGTCGTCTTCGAGCGCGCGATCATCGAGCCGAACGCGTTCGTCGGCCGCGCCATCCTGGACAAGGATGTCGTTGTCGCCGAGGGTGCCCAGATCGGCGTCGACCCGGACCGGGACCGTGCACGGGGCTTCACCGTGACCGACTCGGGCATCACCGTGGTCGGCAAGGGTGTGCACGTCGTTCCATGACGACCACCGCACAGCACACCGGGTCCGCCTCTGTCCTCGTCGTCCTCGACGCCGACTCCACGCTGCTCCAGGACGAGGTCATCGAACTGCTCGCCGACGAGGCGGGGTCGCGTCCGGAAGTCGCCGAGATCACCGAGCGCGCCATGCGCGGCGAGCTCGACTTCGAGGAGAGCCTCCGCGAACGCGTCCGAACCCTCGCCGGGCTCCCCGCATCGGTGTTCCAGCACGTGGGCGAGCGCATCCGGGTGACCGAGGGCGTCCCCGAGCTCATCGCCGGAGTCCACGCGGCCGGCGGGGTCGTCGGTGTGGTCTCGGGAGGCTTCCACGAGCTGCTCGACCCGATCGGCGAACGCCTCGGCCTCGATCACTGGCGCGCCAACCGGCTGGTCGTCGACGGCGGCCGGCTGACCGGCGAGGTCGACGGACCGGTCGTGGATGCGGCCGCCAAGGCTCAGGCGCTGCTGTTCTGGGCCGCCGACGCGGGAGTCCACCTGCGCCAGACGGTGGCCATCGGCGACGGAGCGAACGACCTGCGGATGATGGCGGAGGCCGGCCTGTCCGTCGCCTTCAACGCGAAGCCGCGCGTGCGTGCCGAGGCCGACCTGGTCATCGACCGGCCGGACCTCTCGCAGGTGCTCCCGCTCCTCGGCCTCCGCGGCTGAGCGCGCGCCGAAGTGCACGTCGTGGCGGCAATTCCGTCGTTTTTGCCGCCACAACGTGCACCTCGGCAGGGGTCAGTGACCCATCCCGAGGCCGCCGTCGACAGGGATGACCGCACCGGAGATGTAGCCGGCGTCGTCCCCGGCGATCCACGTCACGACCTTCGCGACCTCGGACGCCGACGCGAACCGCCCGGCCGGGATGCTCTTCTTGTACTCGGCCTGCTGCGCCTCCGGCAGCGCCGCCGTCATGTCGGTCTCGATGAAGCCGGGAGCGACGACGTTCGCGGTGATGCCGCGCGCGCCCAGCTCGCGCGTGATGGATCGCGCCATGCCGACGAGTCCGGCCTTCGACGACGCGTAGTTGACCTGCCCCGCGCCGCCGAACAGCCCGACCACGCTCGAGATCAGAACGATACGGCCGAACCGCGCCTTGAGCATCCCCTTGTTCGCGCGCTTCACGACACGGAAGGCGCCGCCCAGGTTCGTCTCGATGACCGAGTCGAACTCCTCGTCGGTCATGCGCATCAGGAGGGTGTCCTTGGTGATGCCCGCATTGGCGACGACGACCTCCACCGGCCCGAGCTTCTCCTCGACCTCGGTGAACGCGGCGTCGACCGAGGCGGCGTCCGTGACATCCGCCCGCACCGTCAGCGCACCCTCCGGGCCCTCGCCCGACCGCGCGGTGACCGCGACGCGGTGCCCCTGGGCGACGAACTCCTCGGCGATGGCGAAGCCGATCCCCCGGTTGCCTCCGGTGACGAGGACGGTGCGTGGCGTGGTCATGCGATTCCCTTCAGGAAGACGGCTTTCTGCAGATTCGACCCCAGCAGGGCCGAACCCAAGTTTATGGACGTACGCTGGACTCAACGCACATGAAGAAGCCCTCAGCACCGTCGATCACGAGTCTCCCCCTCTCTCCCGATGAGGAGCGACGGCACCGGATGATCAAGTATTCGGTCGCCATGGGCGTACGTGTGCTCTGCCTCATCGCCGCGGTGATCGTCCCCGGCTGGTGGGCCGCCATCCCGCTCGTCGGAGCGATCTTCCTCCCCTACTTCGCGGTCGTCATCGCCAACGTCTCGGTGGAGCAGGGTCGAGTGGATGTTCAGCGTCCAGGCAGTATCGTTCCAGTTGCGCCGCCTCCGCAGGCGCCGAAGGACGAGCCTCGGGAGGGCCAGTGATCGGGATGGGCGAGCCGGAGCCGCTGACGTGTTCGCGCGCCGGCTGCCGGGACACCGCATCCTGGCGCATCGAGTGGCGCAACCCGCGCATCCACTCGGCCGACCGGGTGAAGGTCTGGCTGGCGTGCGACGAGCACGTCGACTTCCTGCGCGAGTTCCTGGCCGCCCGCGACTTCCCGCTGCGGGTCGTGCCGGCGGCCGAGGTCGCCGCCGGGGGGCCGATCGCGTGACCGGATCGACGACCGACGGGTGGCGTTTCGCGTTCTCCCGCCGCTGGCTGGGGTATCTCGCCTTCGCGATCGTGTTCGCGATCGCCTGCGGCTTCCTCTCCAACTGGCAGCTCGCCCGCAGCAAGGAGGCCGCGGCGGCGAACGCCCTGGTGACGGCGAACTTCGACCAGTCCCCCGTCCCGCTCGCCGATGAGCTGCCGACTCTCGGCGCGTACTCGCCGAAGCAGGAGTGGAAGCGCGTCACCGTGACCGGGACGTACGAGCGCGACAAGCAGCTGCTCGTCCGCAACCGCCCGTTCAACGGCAGCCCCGGGTTCGAGGTGCTCACCCCCCTGCGGACGGCCGACGGCTCGCTGTTCATCGTGGATCGCGGCTGGGTTCCGACCGGCAACACCACCGACTCCCCCGACCACGTGCCGGCCGCGCCCGCCGGGACGGTGACGATCGTCGCGCGTCTGAAGGCGAGTGAGCCGGCCATCGCCGGACGCACGGCGACGGGTGATCAGGTGGGCACCATCCAGCTTTCGGTGGTGAAGGAGAAGCTCGGCGGCGCCGACGTCTACACGGGCGCGTACGGGCTGCTCGCCAGCGAGGACCCGGCGCCAGCGACCGCGCCGACGCCGACCGTGACCAGCCCGCCGACGCAGGATGAGGGGCTGCACTGGTCGTACATGATCCAGTGGATCATCTTCGCCCTGATCGGCTTCTTCGGCCTCGGCTACGCGCTCGTGACGGAATACCGCAAGCGCAACTCGGACGACCCCGCGGAGCGTGAGCGCGCCGCCGCGCGCGAGCGTCGCCGCCGCGCCAAGCGCACAGACGCCGACGTCGAGGACGAACTCCTCGACGCCGCCCGCTGACCCTCCTCGCCGCACCCCAGTCCGTGGCGAGATTTGCGCCAAATCGCGGTTTTGAGCGCCCCATAACCGAGATTTGGCGCAAATCGTGCCGAGGGGGCGGAGGGGCTAGGCGAGGGAGATGAGGTCGAGGTAGTCGCGCGACCAGTGGTCCTCGACGCCGTCGGGGAGGATGAGGACGCGCTCCGGGTTCAGCGCCTCGACCGCGCCCTCGTCGTGGCTGACCAGCACGACCGCGCCCTCGTAGTGCGCCAGCGCATCCAGGATCTCCTCGCGGCTGGCCGGGTCCAGGTTGTTGGTGGGCTCGTCGAGCAGCAGGACGTTCGCCCCCGACACGACGATCATCGCCAGCGCGAGCCGGGTCTTCTCGCCGCCGGAGAGCACGCCGGCCGGTTTGTGCGCGTCGTCGCCCGTGAAGAGGAACGAACCGAGCACCCTGCGGGCCTCGGTCTCGGTCAGCGACGGCGAGGACGACACCATGTTCTGGAGCACGCTCCGCTCGACGTCGATCGTCTCGTGCTCCTGCGCGTAGTACCCGATGCGCAGACCGTGGCCGGGCTCGACCTGGCCGGTGTCCGGCTTGTCGACGCCCGCGAGCATCCGCAGCAACGTGGTCTTGCCCGCACCGTTCAGCCCGAGCACGACGACCTTCGAGCCGCGGTCGATCGCGAGGTCGACGGCGGTGAAGATCTCGAGCGAGCCGTAGCTCTTGGAGAGGTCGCTCGCCTGCAGCGGCGTGCGTCCGCACGGCGCCGGCGTCGGGAACCGCAGCTTCGCGACCCTGTCGACCTGGCGCACCTCCTCGAGCCCGGCGAGAAGCTTCTCGGCGCGCGCGACCATCTGGTGCGCCGCGGCCGCCTTCGTCGCCTTCGCGCCGAACTTCGCCGCCTGCAGCTGCAGGGCGCCCGCCTTCTTCTCGGCGTTGGCGCGCTCCTTCTTGCGGCGCTCCTCGTCGGCGGCGCGCTGGCGCTGGTAGTTCTTCCAGCCCATGTTGTAGATGTCGATGACCTGGCGGTTCGCGTCCAGGTAGAAGACGCGGTTGACCGTCTCGCCGACCAGTTCCACGTCGTGCGAGATGACGATGAAGCCGCCGGTGTAGTTCTTCAGGAACTCGCGCAGCCAGATGACCGAGTCCGCATCCAGGTGGTTCGTCGGCTCGTCGAGGATCATCGTGCGGGCGTCGGAGAAGAGGATGCGCGCCAGCTCGATCCGGCGGCGCTGACCGCCCGAGAGCGTCTTCAGCGGCTGGTCGAGGATGCGATCCGGCAGGTTCAGGTTGGACGCGATGGATGCGGCCTCGGCCTCGGCCGCGTACCCGCCGAGCAGGTGGAAGCGCTCCTCCAGCCGGCCGTACTTCTTCATCGCGGCCTCGGACACGGCGGAGTCGGTGCTCGCCATGTCGACGGTGGCCTGCTGCATCCCGAGGACGATCGAGCCGAGGCCCCGGGCGTCGAGGATGCGCGTGCGCGCCAGGTCGTCCAGGTTGCCGGAGCGCGGGTCCTGCGGAAGGTACCCGAGGTCGCCGGAGCGGTCGACCTTGCCGGCCGTCGGGAGCAGGTCGCCGGCGAGGACCTTGGTGAGTGTCGTCTTGCCGGCGCCGTTGCGGCCGACGAGTCCGATCTTGTCCCCGTCGGCGACGCGGAAGCTCACGTCCTCCATCAGAAGGCGTGCGCCAACGCGCAGCTCCAGCCCCTGCACGGCAAGCACGTCGATCTCTTCTCTACTCGGTTCTCAGCAAACAGTTCCGGACTTTTTCGGCCCGACACGCCACGGCGCGGTCGAAAAAGTCCGGAACTGTTGGAGGGGATGTCTTAGATTGCGAAGCCGAGGGCGCGCATCATGTCGCGGCCGTCGTCGGTGATCCGCTCGGGACCCCACGGCGGCATCCACACCCAGTTGATGCGGAATGCCTCGACGATGCCGTCGAGCGCCTCGGCGGTCTGCTCTTCGAGCACGTCGGTCAGCGGGCAGCCGGCACTGGTGAGCGTCATCGAGATGATGAGCGCATTGTTCTCGTCATCCCAGGCCAGGTCGTAGATGAGGCCCAGGTCGACGACGTTGATCCCGAGTTCGGGATCCATGACGTCCTTCAGCGCCTCCTCGACCTGGTCGAAGAGCGCTGGGCTCAAAGTGGCGGGCATGTGAGGATTCTACCTCTCTCAGGATCCGGCGACTTCGGCCGCCGAGGCGGCTGCGGGCTCGGGGGCGTCGACGTAGCGGTCGTAGCCCTCCTCCTCCAGGCGGTCGGCGAGCTCCGGTCCGCCCTGCTCGGCCACGCGGCCGGCGACGAACACGTGCACGAAGTCCGGCTTGATGTAGCGGAGGATGCGCGTGTAGTGCGTGATCAGCAGGATGCCGAGGCCGGTGTTGGCCTTCGCCCGGTTGACGCCCTCGGAGACGATCTTGAGCGCGTCCACGTCGAGGCCGGAGTCGGTCTCGTCGAGCACGGCGAACTTCGGCTTGAGCAGCTCCAGCTGGAGGATCTCGTTGCGCTTCTTCTCGCCGCCCGAGAAGCCCTCGTTGACGTTGCGCTCGGCGAACGACGAGTCCATGCGCAGGGCGCCCATCGACTCGCGGACGTCCTTCACCCAGGTGCGGATGGACGGCGCCTGGCCGTCGATCGCGGTCTTGGCGGTGCGGAGGAAGTTGGTGTTGGTGACACCGGGGATCTCGACCGGGTACTGCATCGCGAGGAAGAGGCCGGCACGCGCACGCTCGTCGACGGTCATCGCGAGGACGTCCTCGCCGTCGAGCGTGATCGAGCCCTGGGTCACGGTGTACTTGGGGTGACCGGCGATCGTGTAGGCGAGGGTGGACTTGCCGGAGCCGTTCGGGCCCATGATCGCGTGGATCTCACCCTCGTTGATGGTGAGGTCGACGCCGTTCAGGATGGGCTTGGTGCCCTGGTCCGTCTCGACGGTGACATGGAGGTCGCGGATCTCGAGGACTGACATGGTTAGTTGTTCACTTTCGGGGCGCTGGGGTCGATGAAGACGTCTCCGTCGATGATCTCGACGGGAAACACGGGGACCGGCTCGTAGGCCGGGAGGTTGAGGGGCTTGCCGGTCACGAGGGAGAACTGGGAGCCGTGCGCCCAGCACTCCAGGGTCTCGTCCTCGACGAAACCCTCGGACAGCGAGATCTCGCCGTGGGTGCAGGTGTCGCCGATGGCGTGCACCGCACCGGACGAGTCCTTGACGACGGCGATGGGGACGCCGTCGAGCACGACGCGGGTGGCCTGGTTCTCGACCAGCTCCGCGACGGCTGCGACGCGCTGGCCCGCCATCAGTTCTCGGCCCCGGCGGCCGGCGCGGAAGGCGCCGACGCTGTGACCGACGCCGATTCCAGCTCGTCCTCGATCTTGGCCTGCAGGCGCTCCTGGAGCGCCGGGGAGCCGATCTGCTGGACGATCTCGGCGAGGAAGCCGCGCACGACCAGGCGGCGCGCCTCCTCCTCCGGGATCCCGCGGGACTGGAGGTAGAAGAGCTGCTCGTCGTCGAAACGGCCGGTGGCGCTCGCGTGACCGGCGCCGACGATGTCGCCGGTCTCGATCTCGAGGTTCGGCACGGAGTCGGCGCGGGCCCCGTCGGTGAGGACGAGGTTGCGGTTCTGCTCGTAGGTGTCGGTGCCGACGGCCTTCGGGCCGATGAGCACGTCGCCGATCCACACCGTGCGCGCGCCCTGGCCCTGCAGCGCGCCCTTGTAGGTCACGCGGCTGCGGGTCTCGGGGCCGTCGTGGTGGACGTACACCTGCTGCTCGAGGTGCTGGCTGGCGTCGGCGAAGTAGGCGCCGAGCAGCTCGGCGTCCGCTCGCGCGCCGGCCAGGTGGGCCGACGGGTTGAGCCGGACGACTCCGCCGCCGAGCGTGACGGCGACGTGCTTGATGCGCGCGCCCTCGCCGAGCTCGGCGAAGTGGGCGGCGACGTGGAGCGCCTCGTCGTCCCACTCCTGGAGCGACACGACCGTGAGGTCGGCGTCCTTACCCAGGAGGAACTCGACGTTCTCGGTCAGGTGCGCCGATCCGGTGTTCTGCAGGATGAGGGTCGCCACGGCTCCCGGGGCGACCTCGACGACCGTGTGCGCGGCACGCGCCGGTCCGCCGAGGGCGGAGCGGGTCAGCGTGACCTCGCGACGGTCTCCGCTGAGGTCGGCGCCGATGGTCACGAGCAGCGCCTGCTCGAAGGCCGTCCAGGCATTGGCGGAGGCGCGGTCCTCCGGCTTTCCTGCAGCACCGATGCGGGCGTCGTCACGGCCGATCCACGCGGTGGTCACACCGGGGGCGGTCGTGGCGTCGTACACGTAGGGCGAGCCGTCCAGGTCGCCCGTGATGAGCTCCTGGATGCGCGCCACCGGCGTGTACTTCCACATCGCCTCGCGGCCGGTGACCGCAGGGAAGTCCGACACCTCGGTCGAGGTGAACCGCTCGGCGCGGCTCTGCACCGGGACAGGTGCTCGCATGTGGGTCGGGGCGGGCGCGGTGGTCTGCGTCGTCTCGATCTGCGTCATCCGACAGAGCCTTCCATGCCCATCTCGATGAGCTTGTTGAGTTCCAGTGCGTACTCCATGGGGAGCTCGCGGGCGATCGGCTCGATGAAGCCGCGGACGATCATCGCCATGGCCTCGTCCTCCGGGAGCCCGCGCGACATGAGGTAGAACAGCTGCTCCTCGCTCACGCGCGACACGGTCGCCTCGTGGCCGAGCTGCACGTCGTCGACACGGATGTCGATCGCCGGATACGTGTCGGACCGAGAGATCGTGTCGACGAGCAGCGCGTCACAGCGGACGGTGTTGGCGGAGTGGTGCGCGTTCGCATCCATCCGCACCTCGCCGCGGTAGCCGGCACGGCCGCCGCCGCGCGCGATCGACTTGGAGACGATCGACGACTGCGTGTACGGCGCCATGTGGATCATCTTGGCGCCGGCGTCCTGGTGCTGGCCGGGGCCGGCGAAGGCGACGGACAGGGTCTCGCCCTTGGCGTGCTCCCCCATCAGGTAGATCGACGGGTACTTCATCGTGACCTTGGAGCCGATGTTGCCGTCGATCCACTCCATCGTCGCGCCCTCGGCCGCGGTGGCCCGCTTGGTGACGAGGTTGTAGACGTTGTTGGACCAGTTCTGGATGGTCGTGTAGCGCACGCGGGCGTTCTTCTTGACGATGATCTCGACGACCGCGGAGTGCAGCGAGTCCGACTTGTAGATCGGAGCGGTGCAGCCCTCGATGTAGTGGACGTAGCTGCCCTCGTCGGCGATGATCAGCGTCCGCTCGAACTGGCCCATGTTCTCGGTGTTGATGCGGAAGTAGGCCTGCAGCGGGATCTCGACGTGGACGCCCTTGGGGACGTAGACGAACGATCCGCCCGACCACACGGCGGTGTTCAGCGCGGCGAACTTGTTGTCGCCGGCCGGGATCACCGTTCCGAAGTACTCCTCGAAGATCTCAGGGTGCTCGCGGAGTGCGGTGTCGGTGTCGAGGAAGATGACGCCCTGCTGCTCCAGGTCTTCACGGATCTGGTGGTAGACGACCTCGGACTCGTACTGCGCGGCGACGCCGGCGACGAGACGCTGACGCTCCGCCTCCGGGATGCCGAGCTTCTCGTACGTGTTCCGGATGTCCTCGGGGAGGTCTTCCCAGCTCTGCGCCTGCTTCTCGGTGGAGCGGACGAAGTACTTGATGTTGTCGAAGTCGATCTCCGACAGGTCGGCGCCCCAGGTCGGCATGGGCTTGCGCTCGAAGAGCTGAAGGGCCTTGAGGCGGCGCTGCAGCATCCACTCGGGCTCCTTCTTCAGGGCCGAGATGTCTTTCACCACCTCGGGTGAGAGACCGCGACGGGCGATGGAACCCGCGGCGTCGGAATCCGCCCAGCCGAACTCGTACTGCCCCAAAGAGGCGAGCTCAGGCCGATCGATCAGGATGTCTGACATATCTACCTCGTTTCCTTCCACTCGTAACCGGATATCAGTCCGGCTCATTCCCCTCGGCAAGCACGGCTTTCGCCGGTCGCTGCTGAGCGTCCTGATTGTGCGGGTGGCGGTGACTGCGTACCAACACGTGCGTACCTAGACTGTTCGTGGAGACGGGCCACGATGCCCCGGTTGCCTTGTCCTTGGTATGGTTCGTCAAAAGCGCTAAACGACGCAGCTGCCCAATCCTCTGGCGACCCTGCTGAATGGCCGCACGCGAGGCGCCGCGCCGTCCGCGTCCTTCGCCGTCAGTGCGCTGCGCCGCTTAGACGTTCAGTCCAGCGTAGGCCAGGGGGAACAGGTCCTGCACGTTGGTTCCCTTGACGTGCTGGGTTCCGCGGGGCTGCACCGGCAGGCGCTTGATCTCGGTGCGCTTGCCAGTGGCGCGCGCGTCCTTCTTGATCTGCTCGTTCTTGCGCACGCGGTTCAGGAAATCATCGCGGCAAGTCGACTTCTTCACGTGCTCAATGCGCACATGGATCTTCTTGCGGATGATGCGGTTGCGGTGCAGCTTGTTCACCTGGATGCCGATGGCACGGGGGGTGACGTTCCACACCACACCGGTCTTTCCGTGGTAGAACTTGTGGGGCAGACCCTTCTGCACGGCACCGTTACCCTTGATATCCACGAGGTCGCCCACTTTGTAGGTGTGCAGGTAGGTGGACAGCGCGATGTTTCCGTGCTTGCCGAAGTCGCGGGCAAACAGGTGGCGCGTGTGCGCGCGGTATCCGAACGAGTGAGGCATGGCGGCGGTTGGTTGATTTGGAAAAATCGGAAGAAAGAGAGGGTTATCCATGGGTCGGCTCCAACAAAGCTATAACATATAACATATCAGATGGTGAGAAAGCTTCATCTACGATAAGATATATGACACGCTTGCACGTTGGAGAGAAAACCATGGGCGGAAATTATTCCATCGACATATACTTCAACAAGAACGATATTCTAAGTATGTTTATTGACATGTTTCGGGATATCACAATTGAAGAGTTGGCCGCACATATCAAAGATCTGGCAACCGGCCTGCATAATCGAAGGAAACTTCGCGCTATAAGCGATTATAGCGCGAAGAACACAGTCGGTGCCAAGTGAGGCTTCGTCATACTAACAGATATACCCACTCAGCCGCAATTGCCGCAGAAGCGCTGGATACGGGTGCAGGCTTCTTCGAGCGCCGTATCCGACGTCGCATAGGAGATGCGGAAATTGGGGCCGAGGCCGAAGGCGGAGCCATGGACGAC
>Ga0256775_1000327_pt1 | contig 11324 bp, 9 predicted proteins | sample MC6MC0926MT_FD_186036 | JGI IMG/M metagenome (GOLD analysis project Ga0256775, IMG submission 186036) | Metatranscriptome of enriched soil aggregate microbial communities from Iowa State University, Ames, United States - MC6-MC0926-MT... | ecosystem: Environmental > Terrestrial > Soil >...
CTTGAACTTGACCGTCGAGTACGAAGCGCGGATCAGGCCCGGGCCGACCGGCACCGTCACGCCCAGCAGGTAGCCGTTGTACTTGTCGCTCTGCGAGCTGGTGGCGAAGTAGGGGACCGACTGCAGCGTGAGGGGGTTCACGAAGCTCGAGCTCGCGCCCGTTTCGTTCTTGTCCTTCACGCGGGACACCTCGCCGAAGAGCTTGACCGGACCGAAGTCGTACGAAGCGCCGAGGTTGAAAGTGCTGATCTTGCGATCCTGCGAGCCGGTGATGAGCGACAGGTTGTTGATGGTCACGCTGTCGGCGGCGGTGCTCTGGCCGTAGGCGGCAGCCACGTCGATCGGGCCGTTGGCGTAGCCGAAGCGGCCGCCGACGTAGCGACCCTTGGTCGACGGGCTCTCGGGCAGGCCGCTCGACTTCACGTTCTCGTGCAGCGCGTACTGGATCTGGCCGTAGAAGCCGCCCAGGTTCGAGGGCAGGAAGTACGCGACGCTGTTGCTGGTGCGATAGTAGTTGTCGTTCTTGCTCACGGCGGAGCCCGGGCCGGCCGACGTCGACAGGTTGGCGTTGATCGTGGTGATCAGATTGGTGCCGACGCCGTTGGTGCCGAACGGATCGAACACGGTGTCGTTCCAGAACGTCGGCGTGTAGTCGCGACCCAGGCGGATCTCACCGAAGCCGCCCGACAGGCTCACCGTCGAACGGCGGCTGAAATCGGCGATGCCCTTGGCGCCGTCGTCGTTGCTGATGGGGGCCTCGAGCCAGAAGCTGGCGGCCAGGCCGCCGCCGAGGTCCTCGGTGCCGCGGAAGCCGATGCGGCTGGAGTTGTAGCCCGAGTTCGTCAGCGCGGTCTGGCTTTGCTTCACGCCGACGGGTGCCACCAGGAAGGGGTTCGCGAGCGGGTTGTAGTAGGTACTTTTCGTCGAGTAGTTGCTGACTGCGGCATCGACCACACCGAACAACGTGACGGAAGACTGCGCTGAGGCAACACCGGCAACAGCCAGGGCAGCCAGAGCAACTGCCCTTCGGAGCGGATGGCTAGAGTGGGCGCGGCGCCCAAGAAAAAAGCCCCGGGCCTTGCGGCTCGGGGCTAAATCCACCAATTGGAAGGGTGGAGGAGACAACTTGCACGCACCGGGGTGCGCAATGAAATAAAGTATATCGGTTGTTTGTTGCGATGCAACAAGCGAGTGACGCTTTTCCCACACAGATAACGATGCCGGGCGTGATTTTTGCCAGACATCCGGAACCGGAGTTCAAAAAAAGATGGAATGCACTGTAAGTTGGACCGGCAATGCGGGCGCGCGTTCGTCGATGGGCTTCGTGGCCGAGACGGGCAGCGGCCACGTCCTGATGATGGACGGGGCGCCCGATGCGGCCAAGCCCGAGAACGGCGGCCAGAACCTGGCAGCGCGTCCCATGGAGACGGTGCTGGCCGGCACCGGCGGTTGCACGGCCTACGACGTGGTGCTGATCCTCAAGCGCGGCCGCCACCAGGTGGAGCGCTGCAGCGTCAAGCTGACCAGCGAGCGGGCCGAGAAGGATCCCAAGGTGTTCACCAAGATCCACATGCATTTCACCGTGGCCGGCAAGGGAATTCCGGCCTCCGCAGTGGAGCGAGCGATCGCTCTCAGCCATGAGACCTACTGTTCCGCCAGCATCATGCTGGCCAAGACCGCGGAGATCACGACCAGCTTCGACCTGATCGAAGCCTGATCCTCCCGGGGGTCAGATCCGGTGCGCCACGGTCGTCATCACCCGTGAGGCGACGCGCATCAGGGCCTTGGCGGGCGGCGGCAGCTCGGCGGCGCCCGCGGCCACGGCGTTGTCGGCGTGCCGGGCCTCGTCGGCCTTCATCTGTTCGACCACCGCGCGCGAGGCGCTGTCCGCGGGAGGGAGCCGGTCCAGGTGGCTGTCCAGGTGGGCCTCGACCTGGCGCTCGGTTTCCGCCACGAAGCCCAGGCTCAGCGGATCGCCGAGCCGTCCGGCGACCAGGCCAAGCCCGAAAGCACCCGCGTACCAGAGCGGATTGAGCATCGAGGGGCGTGCGCCGAGCGCGTCCAGGCGCTCGCGCGTCCAGGCCAGGTGGTCCGTTTCCTCGTGCGCTGCCTCGAGCAGTTGCGCGCGCAGCAGGGGATCGCGCGCCACGGCCGCCTGCGCCGTGTAGAGCGCCTGCGCGCACACTTCCCCGACATGGTTGACGCGCATCAGCGCACCGGCCTCGCGCCGCTCCGTGTCGCTCAATTCCCCGCCGGGCTGGGCGGGGACGGGGCTCGCGCGGGTGGCATGCGGACGGGCGAACAGCGTCCGCAGCGCGGAATCGGCGGCGGTCAGCAGGGGGTCGAGCGAAGTCGTCATGAAGGGATTGGAACGCAACTTGCCAAAGCACCAATTCCGGCAAGTTTGTTTCACATCATGAGATGGAAAGGCCCTAAGTCCTTTGTTGCATCACTGCAACGAAACGCGGGGAGGGTAGGAGATTTCGGCCGAATTGTTTTGCCCTGCCGCAGCGGCTCTGGTGCAATAGCGACAACTTCCCAAAAGGAGGTTGGCCCGGGGTCCGGTGGGAGCACAGAAGTGCCAGTCACGGTGAGCCCTTCGCGCCGGAGCCCTATGTTTAACCTTGGAGAAACTTGCAATGAAAAAATCTCTAGTTGCTCTGGCTGCCCTGGCTGTTGCCGGTGTTGCCTCGGCGCAATCGTCCGTGACGCTGTTCGGCGTGGTTGACGCTGCAGTCAGCGGCTATTCGACCAAGAGCAATCTGTACTACACGAACCCGTTCGCGGTTCCGTTCACGGTGCCGGGCTCGCTCAAGCGCAGCCAGACCGCTCTGTCGAACTCGGGCTACAACTCCAGCCGTATCGGCTTCCGTGGTACGGAAGACCTCGGTGGTGGCCTGGCAGCCAGCTTCTGGCTCGAAGCCCCGATCACGAACGACGACGGCAAGGGTGGTATCTCCAACTTCGCTCGCCGCTCGACCGTGAGCCTGTCGGGTGGTTTCGGTGAAATCCGTCTGGGTCGTGACTACACCGCCACGTTCTGGAACGACACCGTGTTCGACCCCTTCGGCACCAACGGTGTCGGTTCGAGCGCGATCTTCCGCACCAACGTGAACCTGGCTGCTACGCACGGCGGTACGCCGAACGGCGCCGCAGGCTCGGACAGCTATGTCCGCACCAGCAACGCCATCGCCTACTTCCTGCCCCCGAACCTGGGCGGTTTCTACGGCCAGTTCCAGTACGCTCTGCATGAGAACGTCAAGACCGACGAACTCAACGGCAGCCCGTCGAAGAAGGGTCGCTACGTCGGTGGCCGCTTCGGCTACGCGAATGGTCCCCTGGACGTCGCTGCCGCCTACGGCGTCGACACCAAGGACAGCCTGACCGACCTGACCGTCGCTGGCAAGGATCGTCTGAAGACCTTCAACCTGGGCGCTTCGTACGACTTCGGTCCCGTCAAGCTGTTCGGTGAACTGTCGCAAGTCAAGGACGCGTACAACCTGAGCTCGACGGTCACCCTGGGTGGCTTCCCGTACCTGCTGACGCAAGGCGTGTCGAACAAGTACAACGGCGCTCTGATCGGTGCGACGATCCCCGTCGGCCCCGGCCTGATCCGCGCTTCGTACTCGCAAGTGAAGTACAAGCCTGACTCGGCCATCGTGCCGTTCAACTTCTACAACAACGGCAGCAGCCGCGCCAGCCAGTTCGCTGTTGGCTATGTGCACAACCTGTCGAAGCGTACGGCTCTGTACGCTACGCTGTCGCGCATCTCCATCAAGGACGGCCAGAACAACCCTGGCGTGATGGGCATCACGACCGGCGGTTCGCCGGCCTACGGCACCCTGACGGGCTACACGTACGCTCCGAAGAGCGCCACGGGTTACGGCTTCGGTATCCGTCACGCTTTCTAATTTGATGCTGGCGCAAGCCAGCTTCGAATCGAAAGATCAAAAAGCCGCTCGACGCAAGTCGAGCGGCTTTTTTTCATGGGCATTCCATCGGCCCTGGCGATGCCGGGATACCCTCGCGCACCGTTGCGAGATCGCATGCGCACCAAGCGCGTGCACCCCGGGGGAACCCCCGTGCGGGCACGCAGTTTGCACTGCTAGCATGCCTGCTCTTTTTCAGAACTGAATGATTGCCTTCGTACTGCGCCGCCTGATCCAGGCCGTGATCGTGATGGTCGCGGTCGCGTTCATCGCCTTCCTTCTCTTCCAATACGTGGGCGATCCGGTCGTGTTCCTGCTGGGCCAGGACGCCCGGCCCGAGCAGATCCGCGAAATGCGCTCCGCACTGGGGCTCGATCGGCCCTTCTTCGTGCAGTTCTGGCATTTCCTGGTGAATGCGGCGCAGGGCGAATTCGGCCTGAGCCTGCGCCAGGGCGCCAAGGTCTCGCGCCTGATCGGCGAGCGCTTCCCTGCCACGCTCGAACTCGCGCTGGTCGCGGCCGTGCTCGCGCTGCTGATCGGCATACCGATGGGCGTGTACACCGCGCTGCGCCGCGGCACCTTCATGAGCCAGGTCTTCATGACCGTTTCGCTGCTCGGCGTGTCGCTGCCCACCTTCCTGATCGGCATCCTGCTGATCCTGGTCTTCGCCGTCACGCTCGGCTGGTTCCCGAGCTTCGGCCGCGGCGACACCGTGCAGATCGGCTGGTGGTCCACCGGCCTGCTCAAGCCCGACGGCTGGATGCACATCGTGCTGCCGGCGATCACGCTCGCGATCTTCCAGCTCACGCTGATCATGCGGCTGGTGCGCGCCGAGATGCTCGAGGTGCTGCGCACCGACTACATCAAGTTCGCGCGCGCACGCGGCCTCTCGAACCGCGCCATCCACTTCGGCCATGCGCTCAAGAACACGCTGGTGCCCGTGATGACCATCACCGGCCTGCAGCTCGGCGGCCTCATCGCCTTCGCGATCATCACCGAGTCGGTGTTCCAGTGGCCGGGCATGGGCCTGCTGTTCATCCAGGCCGTGACCTTCGCCGACATCCCAGTGATGGCCGCCTACCTGTGCCTGATCGCGCTGATCTTCGTCACCATCAACCTCATCGTGGACCTGCTGTATTTCGTGGTCGATCCACGGCTGCGCATCGGCAAGGCGGGAGGACACTGACATGAGCGCCACCCCCACCGCGGCCACTCCGCGCCTGCAGGCCAACGGCCGCGCCTTCGCCCACATCGCGAGCTTCTATCCCGAGATCGAGGCCTTCCGGCGCGACCTGCACGCGCATCCCGAACTGGGCTTCGAGGAGGTCTACACCTCGGGCCGCGTGCGCGAGGCACTGCGCGCCTGCGGCGTCGACGAGATCCACGACGGCATCGGCAAGACCGGCGTGGTCGGGGTGATCCGCGGCCGCTCCACCGCGAGCGGCCGCATGATCGGCCTGCGCGCCGACATGGACGCACTGCCGATGCGCGAGGACAACGACTTCGGCTGGCGCTCGTGCACCGAGGGCCTGATGCACGGCTGCGGCCACGACGGCCACACGGCGATGCTCGTGGGCGCCGCGCGCTACCTCGCCGAGACGCGCAACTTCGACGGCACCGCGGTGCTGATCTTCCAGCCTGGCGAGGAAGGCTACGCCGGCGCGCGCGTGATGATCGAGGACGGCCTGTTCGACCGCTTCCCGGTGCAGTCGGTCTATGCCATGCACAACTGGCCCGCGATGCCGGCCGGCACGGTCGGCATCAACCGCGGCGCGATGATGGCCGCGGCCGACCGCATCACGATCGAGATCAAGGGCAAGGGCGGCCATGGCGCGCATGCCTACCTCACGGTCGATCCCGTGGCCGTCGCGGCGCACCTGATCACCGCGGTGCAGACCATCGTCTCGCGCAACGTGCGGCCCATCGACGCGGCCGTGATCAGCATCTGCGCGATGCAGGCCGGCGATCTCGGCGCCTTCAGCGTGGTGCCGGGCGAGGCCACCCTCGTGGGCACCGTGCGAACCTTCAGCGCGCGCGTGCAGGCGCAGGTCGAGCAGCGGCTCGGCGAGCTCTGCAAGTCCGTGGCCGCGGGCTTCGGCGCCACCGCCACGCTGAAGTACGAACGCATCTACCCGGCCACCATCAACACCGCGCCCGAGGCCATGTTCGCGGCCGACGTGGCCGAGTCGCTGGTCGGCGCCTCCAATGTCGACCGCAGCCTCGAGCCCAGCATGGGCGCCGAGGACTTCTCGTTCATGCTGCAGAAGAAGGCCGGTGCCTACCTGCGCCTGGGCCAGGACGCGCGCCGCGGCGCCTTCCTGCACAACAGCCGCTACGACTTCAATGACGAGATCCTGCCGCTCGGCGCCGCGTTGCACGCGGGGCTGATCGAGCGGGGCATGCCGCTCGCCGCGACCCGCGGCGGGCAGCCGGAGAGAGCTGCCGCCACCGCGGCGCCTTGATTGTTTTGATCCCAACCCGAGGAGTGTTTCCCATGAGTCTCAGAAGAAATGTGGCCGCGGCCGCGGTCGTGTGCGCCCTGGGCGCCGTCAGCATGGTCGCCGGCGCGCAGACCATCCGCATCGCCAACCAGGGCGACGCGCTGTCGCTCGATCCGCACTCGCTCAACGAATCGCTGCAGCTCAGCGTGACGGCGAACGTCTACGAAACCCTCGTGGGCCGCAACAAGGACCTGAGCCTCGCGCCGCTTCTGGCCACCAGCTGGAAACAGACCTCGCCCGACGTCTGGCGCTTCGAGCTGCGCAAGGGCGTGGTGTTCCATGACGGCACGCCGTTCACCGCCGACGACGTGGTGTTCAGCTTCGCGCGCGCGCAGGGCGACGGCTCCGACATGAAGGCCACGCTCAGCGAGATCAAGGCCGTGCGCAAGGTCGGCGAGCTCGCCGTCGAGATCGAGACCAACGGCCCGTTCCCGATCCTGCCCGACGTGATCTCGCTGACGATGATCATGAGCAAGAAATGGTGCGAGGAGAACCAGGCCACCAAGCCGGTCGACCGCCGCAAGGGCATCGAGAACACGGCCTCGTTCAAGGCCAACGGCACCGGCCCGTTCCGCGTGCGCGAGCGCCAGCCGAACGTGCGCACGGTGTTCACGCGCAACGGCACCTACTGGGGCAAGATCGACGGCAACGCGCAGGAGATCGTCTTCACGCCGATCGCCAACCCCGCCACCCGCGTGGCCGCGCTGGTCTCGGGCGAGGTCGACGTGATGGAGCCGGTGCCCGTGCAGGACATCGCGCGCATCAACGCCGCGCCCAACGCGCGCGTGATCACCGGCCCCGAGCTGCGCACCATCTTCCTGGGCATGGACCAGAAGCGCGACGAGCTGCAGTACTCGAACATCAAGGGCAAGAACCCGTTCAAGGACAAGCGCGTTCGCCAGGCCTTCTACCAGGCCATCGACATCGCCGGCATCCAGCGCACCGTGATGCGCGGCGCCTCGCGGCCCACGGGCCTGCTGGTCGGCCCCGGCATCAACGGCTGGACCGCCGAGCAGGACAAGCGCCTGCCCTTCGACGTCGAGGCCGCCAAGAAGCTGCTGACCGAGGCCGGCTATCCGAACGGCTTCGAGGTCTCGCTGAACTGCCCGAACGACCGCTACGTCAACGACGGCCAGATCTGCCAGAGCGTGGCCGCCAACCTCGCGAAGATCGGCGTCAAGATCAACCTCGTGGCCGAGACCAAGGGCACCTACTTCCCGAAGATCCTGCGCCGCGACACCAGCTTCTACATGCTGGGCTGGACCCCGACCACCTACGACTCGCACAACGCGCTGAGCTCGCTGACCTCCTGCCCCGACGACAAGGGCACGGGCCAGTTCAACCTGGGCGCCTACTGCAATCCGAAGCTCGACGAGGTCACGAAGAAGATCCAGTCCGAGAGCGACAAGGCCAAGCGCAACGAGCTGATCAAGGAAGCCTTCAAGATCCATGCGGACGACGTCGGTACGCTGCCGCTGCATCAGCAGTCGCTGGCCTGGGGCGTGAGCAAGAAGGTCGAGCTGGTGCAACTGGCCGACAACTTCATGTATTTCAAGTGGATGAGCGTCAAGCCCTGATCGGGCTTCCCGCAGCCCCCGCGGCCTGACCCATGGGCCCGCTTCTTGCGGGCCCATTCCTTTTGCTTCCACGATGAAAAAAACCATAGTCCGCTGGTTCGACAGCGACGTCGGCTACAGCTTCCGCACCTCGCCGGTGGCGATCGTCGCGGCGCTGATCGCGCTGACCTGCCTGTTCTGCGCGGTGTTCGCCGGCTGGGTGTCGCCGCACAACCCCTTCGATCTCGCATCGCTCGAACTCGGCGATGCGCGCCTGCCGCCGGCCTGGACCACCGACGGTTCGGCCAAGTACCTGCTGGGCACCGACGACCAGGGCCGCGACATCCTCTCGGCCGTGATCTACGGCGCGCGCATCTCGCTGATCGTCGGCGTGGTGTCGGTGGTGCTGTCGGTCTTCGTCGGCGTCGTGCTGGGCCTCTTGGCCGGCTTCTTCGGCGGCTGGCTCGACACCTTCCTCATGCGGCTGTGCGATGTGATGCTGTCGTTCCCGCCGATCCTGGTCGCGCTGCTGATTGCCGGCGTGGGCCGCGCGCTGTTCCCGCATGCCAACGATTCGCTGGCCTTCGGCGTGCTCATCATCTCGATCTCGCTGACCGGCTGGGTGCAGTACGCGCGCACCGTGCGCGGCTCCACGCTGGTGGAACGCAGCAAGGAATACGTGCAGGCCGCGCGCGTCACCGGCGTCGCGCCGCTGCGCATCATGCTGCGCCACGTGCTGCCCAACGTGCTCGGGCCGGTGATGGTGCTGGCCACGATCCAGGTCGCGACCGCGATCATCACCGAGGCCACGCTGTCCTTCCTCGGTGTCGGCGTGCCGCCGACCTCGCCCTCGCTGGGCACGCTCATCAGCATCGGCAACCAGTACCTGTTCTCGGGCGAGTGGTGGATCACCGTGTTCCCCGGCGCGATGCTGGTGCTGATCGCGCTCAGCGTGAACCTGCTGGGCGACTGGCTGCGCGATGCGCTCAACCCGCGGCTGCGCTGAAGAAGCGGGAGACACGCCATGACACTGCTCCAGGTCAAGAACCTCGTCGTCGAATTTCCGAACCGCCGCGGCACGCTGCGCGCGCTCGACGACATCTCCTTCGACATCGCGCCCGGCGAAATCCTCGGCGTGGTCGGCGAATCGGGTGCCGGCAAGTCGCTCACGGGCGCCTCGATCATCGGCCTGCTCGAGCCGCCGGGCCGCGTGGCCGGCGGCCAGATCCTGCTCGAGGGCCAGCGCATCGACAACCTCGGCTTCGACGCCATGCGGCCGATCCGCGGTCGCAAGATCGGCGCGATCTTCCAGGATCCGCTGACCTCGCTGAACCCGCTCTACACGGTGGGCCGACAGCTCATCGAGACCATCCGCACCCACCTGCCCGTGACCGAATCGGAAGCGCGCAAGCGTGCCATCGGCCTGCTGCAGGACACCGGCATTCCCGCCGCCGAGCAACGCATCGACCATTTCCCGCACCAGTTCTCGGGCGGGATGCGTCAGCGCGTGGTGATCGCGCTCGCGCTCGCGGCCGAGCCCAAGCTGATCGTGGCCGACGAGCCGACCACCGCGCTCGACGTGTCGATCCAGGCGCAGATCATTCAGCTGCTCAAGCGCGTCTGCAAGGACCGCGGCGCGGCCGTGATGCTGATCACGCACGACATGGGCGTGATCGCCGAGACCTGCGACCGCGTGGCCGTGATGTATGCGGGCCGCATCGCCGAGATCGGCCCGGTGCACGAGGTCATCCACCAGGCGGCGCATCCCTACACCGCGGGCCTGATGGCTTCGATCCCCGACATGGCGAGCGACCGCGAGCGGCTGAATCAGATCGACGGCGCGATGCCGCGGCTCAATGCGATCCCCAGGGGCTGCGCCTACAACCCGCGCTGCCCGCGCACCTTCGCGCGCTGCCTCGAGGAGCGGCCCGAGCTGATGCACGCGGGCGCCACGCGCGCCGCCTGCTGGCTGCACGACGCGACCGATCCGCACACCGGCCAGGCCGAGATCGCGGCGAAGCATCACGACGTGCTCGCGGCCGGCGAACGCGCCACGCCCGAGGCGGCCGAACCGATCGTGGAGGTGACGCGATGAGCGCCGTGATCGAACCCGGCAAGGCCACCGGCGGCGAGCCGCTCGTGGTGGCCCACGACCTCGCGCGCACCTTCGACGTCTCGCCGCCCTGGCTCAACCGCGTGCTCGAGCGCAAGCCGCGCGTGCTGCTGCATGCGGTCGATGGCGTGAGCTTCTCGATCGAGCGCGGCAAGACGCTCGCGCTGGTCGGCGAATCGGGCTGCGGCAAGAGCACGGTCGCACGGCTGCTCGTGGGCCTGTACGCGCCCACGCGCGGCGGGCTGCAGTTCGACGGCCAGGACGCGCACGCGGCCTTCAAGACCGCCGAGGGCCGCAAGCTGCGCCGCCGCATCCAGATGATCTTCCAGGACCCCTACGCGAGCCTCAACCCGCGCTGGATCGTCGAGGACATCATCGGCGAGCCGCTGCGCGAACACGGCATCCTCAGCGACAAGGCCCAGCTGCGCGAGCGCGTGGGCCAACTGCTGCAGTCGGTGGGCCTGTCGCCGCTGGACATGAGCAAGTACCCGCACCAGTTCTCGGGCGGCCAGCGCCAGCGCATCTCGATCGCGCGCGCGCTGGCCACGCAGCCGGAGTTCCTGGTGTGCGACGAGCCCACCTCGGCGCTGGACGTGAGCGTGCAGGCGCAGGTGCTCAACATCATGAAGGACCTGCAGCGCGAGCAGGGCCTGACCTACCTGTTCATCTCGCACAACCTCGCGGTGGTGCGCCACGTGGCCGACCAGGTGGGCGTGATGTACCTGGGGCGGCTGGTGGAGGTGGCGGACAAGCAGAAGCTGTTTTCGACGCCGCAGCATCCGTACACGCGCATGCTGCTCGACGCGATCCCGCAGATGAAGCACACGGGGCGCGCGCGCACGCCGGTGCAGGGCGAGGTGCCGAACCCGCTCAATCCGCCCGCGGGCTGCGCCTTCCATCCGCGCTGCCCGCATGCCAATGCGCGCTGCTCGGCCGAGCGGCCGAAGCTCCAGAGCATCCGCGGCGTGCAGGTGGCATGCCATGCGGCGGAGGAGGGGCGGATCTGAGGATCGGGACCGGCGCGCAAAGATGTGCGCAAAGGCACAGCCCGGCGCGCCGCATCGCGGCACAGTGGCGCGGCCTCTTCCGCACCGCGCCATGCCCCTTCCGATGACCTCTCTTCCTTCCGACGCCAGCGCGCTGAGCGCGCTCGGCCGCCGCGGCTTCCTCATGGGCTCGGCGCTCGGCGCGACCGCCGTGCTGGGCGCGCTGGCCTCGGTCTCGC
>Ga0256775_1000329_pt1 | contig 11285 bp, 15 predicted proteins | sample MC6MC0926MT_FD_186036 | JGI IMG/M metagenome (GOLD analysis project Ga0256775, IMG submission 186036) | Metatranscriptome of enriched soil aggregate microbial communities from Iowa State University, Ames, United States - MC6-MC0926-MT... | ecosystem: Environmental > Terrestrial > Soil >...
CCCCCCGCCCACGGCGGAGAGCAGGCAGTGGGACCCCCTCCGGGGGGACTTGCAGCCGGTGATCCACCGGGTGTCGGGTCGGAGCCGCACCGTCAACGGCGGCGTCGGTCATCGGTCAGCCGGTGACACGCGACCTGCGGTCAGGAAGGGCCCCTCGGACGCTTACTCCGAGGGGCCCTTTCCATGTCCCGCGCGCGCACCGACGCGAGCGCGACGTCGACGCCCGCGGGATCGCCGGTCACGCCGTGGGCGCCGACTCCAGCAGGATCGTCACGGGCCCGTCGTTGACGAGCTCCACGGCCATGTCCGCCCCGAACACCCCGGTCGCGACCTCGAGCCCCCGCGCCCGCAGCGCGTCGACGACGGCGTCCACGAGCGGCTCGGCGACGGCTCGCGGCGCGGCGGCGTTCCACGTGGGCCGGCGCCCCTTGCGGGTGTCGCCGTAGAGCGTGAACTGGCTGACGACGAGCACGGGTGCGCCGACATCGACGGCGGACTGCTCGTCGCGCAGGATCCGCAGCTCGGCGATCTTGCGGGCGATGATCTCGACCTGCGCGGGCCCGTCGCCGGGCGTCACGCCGACGAGGGCGACGAGCCCGGGCCCGTCGATCGCGCCGACGACGATCCCGTCGACGGTGACGGACGCGCGCGTGGCCCGCTGGACCACGGCCCTCACGCGTCGGGCCCGAACGTCGCGACGACCTCCCCGACGGGCGAGCCGTGCCAGAGCACCGGCGTCGCACCGACCGGCCGGACCCGGGCAGGGTCGACACCGGCAGCGGCCAGCGCCGCCGCGAGCACCACGGGCCGAGGCCGGGCCGAGCCGTCGGCGATCTTCACGGCCACCGCTCCCCCGTCGGGCAGCCCCGCGGCGTAGACACCGTCGGCGCCGTCCTTCGCGACGAGCCCGGGCACGGCCTGCATGAACCGTGTGGCGTCCCGCCCGGTGCCGGCGACGTGCCACGGGTGCTGCGACACCGCGCGCGCGACGCGCTGCTCGACGGTCCCGGGTGAAGCAGCGGCGATGCGGCCGAACGCCCGGGCCAGCCCGGTGAGCGTCGTCGAGAAGAGCGGCGCGCCGCACCCGTCGACGGTCGTCGACGCGACCGGGACGCCGGTCAGCGACGCGACCGCGTCGCGCAGCGCGACCTGCAGCGGGTGCCCGGGCGACAGGTAGTCCTCGGTGGACCAGCCCGCCCACACGGACGTCGCGAGCATCCCCGCGTGCTTGCCGGAGCAGTTCTGGGTGAGCGACGAGCGCACCTGCCCGGTGGTGCGCCACTCGAACGCCGCCTCGGGGTCGAGCGGCCAGTCGGGCGTGTTCCGCAGGTCGTCGACCCGCAGGCCGGCCCGTGACAGCAGCCCGCGCACCACGTCGAGGTGTCCCGGCTCGGCGTTGTGGCTCGCGCAGACGAGGGCGAGCTCCTCGTCGTCCACGTCGAGCCCGAGCCGCAGCATCCCCACGGCCTGGAGCGGCTTGAGCGACGACCTCGCCCACACGACGACGTCCGGGTCGCCGAGCGCGAGCCGCACCGACCCGTCGGGCGCGAGCACCACGACGTGCCCGTGGTGCACCGACTCCACGAGGTCGCCGCGCACCACCCGGGCGAGCGGGACGGCGTGCGTGCCGACGTCGGGTGCGCTCACCAGCCGCGTCCGCTGTCCCAGGGCCCGCGCGAGCCGCCGCCGCGGCGCTTCGAGTACGGCTTCACGGCGGGCCGCACGTCCACGAGGTAGACGATCGCGGCGACCGCGGCCAGCAGCCCGAGGAACTGCGGGAACGGGATGACGTTGAGCGGGATCGACAGGAACGACACGAGCACTGCGGCACCGACGATCGCGCCCCAGAAGTTCTTGGTCCGCTTGCCGGCGGCAGGGAACGCGGACGCGGGCCGCGTCATCAGGTCGACGGCCGCCCACACGGCGAGCGCGAAGATGGCGAGGTAGAAGAGGAAGAACAGGACGACCTGGATTCCGGCGATGGACACGCGCCGAGCCTACGAGACGGACCCACCCGCACGGCAGCGTCAGGGCACGACGCGCAGTCCCTCCGCCCGTGCAGCGGCCACGAGGTGCTCGTCCCACGCGGCCACGACGAGGTCGGGCGACCGCAGGGCCAGCGCGGACGCGAGGTGCAGCGCGTCGGCGGCCCGCAGCGGGTGCCGACCGACGAGCGTCGCCGCCTGCGTCGTCACGGGCGCACCGAGCTCGAGCACGTGCATGCCCGGCCACATCCGGTCCCACTCGGCGACGGCGTGCGTCGCGGCGGAGGCGTCGAGGCGCCCGGACCGGCGGCCGGCGGCGAGCGCCGCGCGCACCTCGGGGTCGGCCAGCCGCGACGTGACGACGAGGTCGGCGCCGTCCCACAGCGCCGCGACGAGGTCGCTGCCGGGCTCGCGCACGCACAGCTTCACGAGCGCGCTCGTGTCGAGGTAGACGACCGCCACGTCAGCGGCGCAGCCGGCGCACGAGACCCGACACGGCCTGCGCCGGGCGGGCCGTCGGGTGAGCGGCGGGTCGCGGAGACTCGGGCGACGTCAGCAGCCCGTCGCGCTCCAGGCGGGTCAGCAGGTCCGCCGCGTCGATCCCGGACAGCCGCGCCACGGGGATCCCCCGCTCCGTGATGACCACGTCCTCGCCGCCGCGCGCGGCCTCGATCCACTGCCTGAGCTCCGCGCGCAACGCGCTGACCGCGACCTCCACGTGCCGACCGTACCGGCCACGCCGGTCAGATCTCCGGCAGCCGCTCGCGCGCGTCCCGCGGCGAGACGCCCGCCGTCTCCAGCAGGTCGACCGCGAGCGACCGGTGCAGCAGCACGAGACTCTGCGCCTGCCAGTCGTCCGCGGCCAGCACGAAGGGGTCCAGCCGGGCCGCGACCCCGAGGAGCCGCTCCCGCGCCCGGTCCGGGTCGCGGCCCGCGCCGATCGCGGCGGCGAGCTCGTCGGCGGCGCGCGCGGTGGCCTCGACCTGCGCGGCGACGTCGTCGAGCACGTGCGGATGGCCCGCCTCGACGACGGCACGTGAGCGCCGCACGAGCACGCGCGCGTTGCGCATGGCCCGGTCGACCCGCACCGACGCCTGCACGAGCCCACCGAGCTCCTCGTGGTACCGGCGGCTCGCGGGCGACACCCGGGACAGCTCCTGCGCGTTCGACGCGGTCTCGGTCCAGTCGTCGAGCACCGGCTGGGAGGCCCGTCCGCGCAGCAGCGCGTCGTCGATGTCATCGAGCGACCGGGCGTCGAGCCCCCGCGCGAGCGCGTGCAGGACGGCGGCGAGCTCCTCGAGCGCCGACCGGCCGAGGGCCCGCGGACGCCGGCGCGGGTCGCTGGGCGTGAGCAGCGCGACGGCGAGCGCCACGGCACCGCCGATCACGGCATCCAGCCACCGCCCGAACGGCCCACCGCTCGCCACCGGGAGACCCACGATGACGATGGCTTGGACGCCCGCCTGCGTCGTCAGCATCGCTCCGCGGTCGAGGAACCGCCCGATGAGCGCCGCGACGAACAGCACCACGGCCATCTGCCAGGCCCCGGAGCCGATGACGTGCACCACCACGTCGCCGAGCGCCACCCCGAGGGCCACGCCGGCGGCCAGCTCGGCGACGCGGCGCACGGACCGGTCCATCGAGAACCCGAGTGCCACCCACGCGCTGACCGGCGCGAAGAACGGGTACGGGTGGCCGACCACGTAGTGCGCGATGCCGAACGCGATCCCGCCCGCGACGGCCGCCTCGAGGATCGGGAACCACGCGCCGACCACGCGCGCCCAGCCCTGCCGTACACGGGCCTCGACGAGCCGCCGCGCCTCCGACCTGCGAGGGCCGGGCAGCGGGACGGGTCGCGTGTCGGTGCTCATGGGACCTCCCCGTCCGGGACCGCTGCGGCCCTCGCCTCGTCCGACGGGCCGCGCGCCCCGTGAGGGGTCACAGGCTCGGGTGCACCCCGAGCCCGCGGGCCACGGGTCCGCGCGGCGCGGGACGGTCCACGGACACGCCCTCGCCCGGCACGACCTGCTCCTGGCCCGCGGCGACGGCTCCGCCCTCGCAGTCCACGACGAGCGTGGCATCGACCGGCGTCGACCGCTTGACGACCGCGAGCGCGACCGGGCCGAGCTCGTGGTGCCGCGCGACCGTGGTGACCTTGCCGACCACCCGGCCGGGCTCGTGGTCGGCGGTGACCTCGTGCACGTCGGCGCCCGCCTCGGGCAGCAGGTGCCCGGACCCGTCGAGGTGCAGCAGCACGAGCCGACGCGGCGGACGGCCGAGGTTGTGCACGCGCGCGACGGTCTCCTGCCCGCGGTAGCAGCCCTTGTGCAGGTGGACGGCGGTGCGCAGCCAGTCGAGCTCGTGCGGGATGGTCCGGTGGTCGACGTCGCGGGCGGCGCGCGGGCGGAACGCCTCGACGCGTACGGCCTCCGACGCCCACGTGCCGACGAGCGGCCAGCCGGCGGCCTCGCGGGCGCGCACCTCGTCGACGAGCCCGGCGCGCGGCACGAGGACGAGCCGCCAGTGGCGGTCGGCGCCGGGGTGCTCGTCGTCGGGCGGGCCGTAGCGGGTGCCGCCGGGGGCCGTGGTCGGCCACGGGTCGCGCCACGTGACGGGCTCGTCGGCGGTGCCCTCGGCCGAGACGGGTTCGCCGATCGCGGCCCACGCGTCGGTGACGTCGTCGATCTCGACGCGCAGCATGAACTTCATGCGGTTCAGCCACGCGGCAAGGGCGATGGGCGTCTCGGTGATCAGCCAGGTCGCCTCGCCGTCGTCGACGACCGCGGCCGCGTGCTCGACGTGCCCCTGCGGGCTCAGCACGAGCAGCTCGGTGGACGTGCGCGGCGGGAGGTTCGTGAGCTCCTGCGACGTGATCGAGTTCAGCCAGCTCAGCCGGTCCGGCCCGGCGACGCGGACGACTCCGAGGTGCGACTGGTCGACCACCGCCCCGCCGCGGGTCAGGGCACGCTGCTCGGCGGTCGGGTCGCCGTAGTGCCACGCGACGCCGGCGTCGGGGCCTGCACCGCCGACCGCGCCGCGACGCTGCAGCAGCGGGCTGACGTGCCGCGGCGGCTCGCTGTGGGTCTCGACCTCGGTCGACGGGTCCGTGCTCACCTGTCGTCAGCCCTCGTCGGTCGTCGGGGTCGGCTCCACGCGCGCCAGCCGGGCCGACGCGTAGGACTGCATGGGCTGCCCGAACGCGGCGATGTCGTGCGCCCACATCAGCTCGCCCTGCACCAGGCCGTACAGCCGCTTGCCCGCGCTCACGTCCGCGCCGCTCGCGGTGCGCGCGATGAGGTCGCTCGCGAGGTCGATGCGCCCCTTGCCGACCGCGCCGACATACACCGCGACGTGGCCGGACGGGTCCGCGAGCAGCAGCTCGACGGGGTGCTGGTCCTCGGTGAGACCGTCGGGCCGCTCCGGCGGCACCCGCCAATATCCGGACTCGGTGGCCCACACGGGGCCGTCGTCGTCCACGCCGTCACCCTCGTCGAGGCCCGCCGCGTCGTCCGGCGCGACCACGAGCCGGATCGTCGACGTGTACGAGAGGTACGGGCCGCCGTCGTGGTCGAACACGACCTCCTGGGTGAACGCCGTCTCGTCGATGCCCGGGTAGCCGACCACACCGGGTCCGCTCCACCGGCCGACGAGCCACGCCAACGGGTACACCTCGGGGGCGAGACCCTCGGGGTCGGGCAGCACGAACGGCATGGGTCAGGTCCTCCTGGTGGTCAGCGCTGGCCCTTGTAGAGCTTCCAGACGACGAGCCCCGCGAACCAGCCGATCGTCAGGGTCGTCGCCACGAGCAGACCGATGAAGATGCCCTCGGTGACAGTCATGGCACCGATCCTAACGAGCACGCACCCCTACCCTGTTCCGGTGAGCAACCCGACGCGCAGCCTCGTGATCAAGACCACGTCCGGCACCGACCGTCCCGAGGCCGCGAACCAGGCGCTCACCGTCGCCGCCGCCGCGGTCGCGGCGGGTGCGCAGGTCAGCCTGTGGCTCACGGGCGAGTCCGCCTGGTTCGGCCTGCCGGGCCGCGCGTCCGACCTCGTGCTGGAGCACGCGACCCCGCTCGCCGAGCTGCTCGACGTGGTGCTGGAGGGCGGCACCGTCACGGTGTGCACGCAGTGCGCGGCGCGTCGGGGCATCACGCCGGACGACGTCCTGCCGGGGGTGCGGATCGCCGGCGCGGCGGTGTTCGTCGAGGAGTCCTTGGCCGAGGGTGCGCAGGCGCTCGTCTACTGACGGTCGGGACGGCGTGTCCCACGTCGCGGCGTCCACCTCGCGGCGTCCACCTCGCCGAAACGCCGACGGGCCGGCCTGATACGCGCCCGACCCGCCGGGATCCGGCCGAGAGGTCAGGCGCGCGCCCGCACCCGCACCCCGAGCAGGTACAGCTCGCACCCGAGGCAGAGCCCGAAGACCGCGTTGAGGAACGCCGCGACGAGCGCGAACGCTGCCGCGACCGGCACCGCGACGGCCACGCCGAGCGCCGCGAGCAGCAGGCCGACTCCCGTGACGACGAGCCCGACGAGCTGCGCGAACCGCGGCGGCCGCGGGTCCTCGAGCTCGGTCGGCGGAGCGAGGCGGGGTCGCACGAACCTGCGGAACAGCCACCCCTGCCACGTGCCGCCCACCCCGGAGGCCACGCCGAGCGCGAAGCTCGCCGCGACGACCGCGAGCAGGGCGGTCGCGGCGGCCGAGGTGCCGAGCAGGAGCACGCCGACCAGGAGGACGGCGGTGAGGGCGGCGCCGAAGCGGGGGCCGCGGGGGTCGATGCCGGCCGGGGCCTGGCTCGACGTGGACGGGGTGACGGTGGACGGGACGGGCTCGGGCACGGGGGTCTCCAGGAGGACGGAAGGGGTTGCCGCGACCGTGCGGGGGGGCGAGCGGGGGCGGCAGGACGGCGGGGCCGGGGTCGTGGACCGCCCGACGTGGGCACCGGCTCGCGGTGCACCGGGTGCCGCGGCACCGAGGTGCCGGGCGCTCGACGTCAGCGGGGCAGGACCCCGTCGGGACACGAGCCGTCGGGACAGGAGCCGTCCGCGGACGACGCGAGGGCCGCGAGCGCATGCCTGCGGTCGGTCGCGCCGGAGAGGCGACCGACGACGACGCCGTGGGCGTCGACGAGCAGGGTGGTGGGCGTGCGCATCACGTGGAAGCGTCGCACGAGGTCGAGGTGCTCCTCCACGTCCAGCTCCACATGTGAGACGCCCTCGTGCTCGGCGGCGACCTGCTCGAGGACGGCGTGGGTGCGACGGCAGGGCGTGCAGACCGCGCTGGACAGCTGGACGAACGTGACCCGGGACCCCAGCGGCGCACCGATCTCGGCGGACGTCAGCCGGGTGTCGTCACCCGTGGTCGGCGTGTGCTCCGCGTCCTCGACGACACGCGGGTCGACGGCGGTGAACCGGCCGTTGCGCGCGCGCCACCACAGCCCGAGCCCGGTGGCCAGCACCAGGACGGCGACGACGAGCAGCACGCGACCCACGTCAGCTCCCGAGCACGCGCCCGACGACGTACACGAGCGTGCCCGTCACGGTGACCGGGAGCGTGATGGCGGCGAGCGCCGCGGTCTTGCGCGACAGCGCGGGCAGCCGGTCGAACAGCGCGTGCAGCGCGGCGACCAGGACGCCGACGGAGAAGCCGAGGGCGGCCCCCGGGACGACGCCCATCTCGGGCAGCAGCGCGCCGGCGAGGGCCCCCGCCGCGGTCGCGGCCAGCGTGGTGACGACGGCGCCGAGCAGCGGGGCGAGCGTCAGCGCGACGACCGCGGACCCGACGGCCAGGGCGGTCGCACCGGTGACGACGAGCGACTCGCCTCCCGCGGCCCGGCCGGACGCGACCCAGCCCGTCACGGCGACCGCGACGGCCGTGCCGGCGACGGTCCCGGACACCGACTCGACCAACCGCGGCCGTCCGTCTCGCCGCAGCAGCTCGTTGATGAACGCGAGCACGATCGCGCCGGCGAGGACCACGGGCAGGTCACGCAGGTACGGCTCGTCGACGGCGTAGTGCACGACCGCGACGGCACCGAGGCCCCCGAGCGCGACGACGACCGTCGATCCCGGGCGGAAGGGCAGCCCCGCGAGGCTCGGCCAGCCGATCGCGAAGACGAGCGCGAGCAGGCCGGCGGCGCCGGCGACGTAGATCCCCCCGACGTACCCGGCGACGGCGACCAGGGCGGCGAGGGCGGCCGTGACGACCGCACGCGTAGCGAGCTGCACGGGCCGCTACCGGGACGCGCGGGTCGGGGACGAGGGGGTCTGCACGGCGACGATTGTCGCAGACGCGTCGCCGCCCCCCGGTCGAACGGCGGTCGAACGGCGGTCGGTCGGCGCGGAGCGCGCAGACCAGGCGGTACCGTGTCCACCACTCGCACGCGGGGAGGTACCAGGTGGCGGATCTGCTGCTGCTCACTCCAGCGTCCGGGGGCTCGGCCCAGGTGCTCCCGGCTCTCGGACTGCTCTCCCACCGCGTCCGCGTCCTTCCCGTCGAACCCTCGGCGCTGGTCGACGCGCCGGACGCGGACATCGTCGTGCTCGACGCGCGCCGCGACCTCGTGACGGCTCGCACCACCTGCCGCCTGCTGCGCGCGACGGGTCTGACGGTCCCGCTCGTGCTCGTCCTCACCGAGGGCGGGCTCACCGTGGTGACCGCCGAGTGGGGCGCCGACGACATCGTCCTGGAGTCCGCGGGCCCGGCCGAGGTCGAGACCCGGTTCCGGCTCGTCATGGAGCGCGCGGCGACCACGAGCTTCGACGACACGCCGCAGGAGATCTCGTCCGGCGAGCTCACCATCGACGCGGGCGGCTACACCGCACGTCTGCGCGGCCGCCCCCTCGACCTCACCTACAAGGAGTTCGAGCTCCTCAAGTACCTCGTGCAGCACCCGGGCCGCGTGTTCACCCGCGCCCAGCTGCTGCAGGAGGTGTGGGGCTACGACTACTACGGGGGCACCCGGACGGTCGACGTCCACGTGCGGCGGCTGCGGGCCAAGCTCGGCCCCGAGCACGAGCAGCTCATCGGCACGGTCCGCAACGTCGGCTACCGGTTCGACCCGCCGAAGGACCGCCGGGGCACGGTCGACGACCGCGCGGGCCTGCCCGAGTCGCTCGACGCCTGACCGTGCGCCGCACTGGCGCGCGCCTGTTCGGCGCGCTGACGCCCGGGGGCGAGAGCAACCTGGCCGACACGCTCCGCGAGGAGCGGACCGGCGGGGTGCTGCTGCTCGTGGGCACCGTCGTCGCGCTCGTGTGGGCGAACGCCTGGCCCGTGTCGTACGAGAACGTCTCGGCGACGGTGGTGGGACCGGCCGCGCTGCACCTCGACCTCTCGATCGCCTCGTGGGCGACGGACGGCCTGCTCGCGGTGTTCTTCTTCGTCGTCGGCGTCGAGCTCAAGCGGGAGATCGTCGTCGGCGAGCTGCGGGACCCGCGGCGGGCGGTCGTGCCGATCGTCGCGGCCGTTGGCGGCATGCTCGTCCCGGCGGCCCTGTACGTCGCGGTCAACGCGAAGGCCCAGGGCGGCGACCTCGCCGGGTGGGCGGTCCCCACGGCGACGGACATCGCGTTCGCCGTGTCCGTCCTCGCGATCGTCGGACGCAGCCTGCCGAACTCGCTACGCGCGTTCCTGCTCACGCTCGCAGTGGTCGACGACCTGCTCGCGATCGTCGTGATCGGCGTCTTCTACACCGACCACGTGGCGTTCGGGCCGCTCGTCGCGTCGCTCGGGACGGTGGCCGTGTTCGCGCTCGTCGTGCGCCGCGGGTGGACGTCCGGCTGGCTGCTGCTCCCCCTCGGGCTGCTCGCGTGGGCGCTGCTGCACGCGTCCGGGGTGCACGCGACGATCGCCGGCGTGCTGCTCGGCCTCACCGCACCCGCGACGACCGCCGCGACCCAACGGGCGCTGCGCCTGCCCGAGCCGCCCGAGGAGTCGATCGCCGAGCGGTGGGAGCACCGGTGGCGGCCCTGGTCCGCGGGGCTCGCCGTGCCGGTGTTCGCGGTGTTCGCCGCCGGGGTCACGTTCGACTCGGCCGTGCTCGCCGACACCGTCGCCGATCCCGTCGCGCAGGGCGTCGCGCTCGGCCTCGTCGCCGGCAAGCCGCTCGGCATCGTCGCCGCCACCTTCCTCGTCGCCCGCTTCACGCGCGCGACCCTCGCGCCCGGCCTCGGCTGGGGCGACGTGCTCGCCGTCGGGCTCGTCGCAGGCATCGGGTTCACGGTGTCGCTGCTGGTCGGCGAGCTCGCGTTCGGCGAGGGCAGCGCGCACGACGAGCACGTCGTCGTCGCCGTCCTCGCCGCGTCGCTCGTCGCCGCGGTGCTGGGCGGCGCGGCGCTGTGGCGACGCGACCGGCACCACGCGCGTGACGTCGGGCTGGGAGCCGGAGCGGTCGGGTAAGTTCGCCTCGATGACGACCGTCGACTCCGCCACGCTCCTGATCGACGGCCCGTGGCAGCACCGGTTCGTGGCCGCGAACGGCGCACGCTTCCACGTCGCCGTGAGCGGACCCGACGACCGCGACGCCCCGCTCGTCGTCCTGCTGCACGGCGTCCCGCAGTTCTGGTGGGCGTGGCGGCACCAGCTCCCCGCGCTCGCCGAGGCCGGCTACCGGGTCGCCGCGATGGACGTCCGCGGCACCGGCGGGTCCGACAAGCCGCCGCAGGGGTACGACGTGCCGACGCTCGCGACCGACGTCGCGGGCGTCGTGCGCTCGCTCGGCGCGTCCGAGGCCGTCGTCGTCGGCAACGGCACCGGCGGCGAGGTCGCCTGGGCTCTCGCCGCGCTCCACCCGGAGGTCACGCGCGCCGTCGCCGCGCTCAGCGCACCGCACCCCCTCGACACGCAGTGGCACCCCCGGGCCGCGATCCGGCCCGGGGCGATGCGGCGGCTCGCGTTCGTCCAGCTCCCGTCCTTCCCCGAGCGTGCACTCACCCGCGGCGACCTCGTGGTCCAGCTGCTCACCGAGTGGGGCGGGACGGCGGGCTGGCTCGACGCAGAGACCGAGCGGACGTACCGCGACGCGATCCGCGTGCCGTTCGCGGCGCACAGCCAGATGGAGCAGCTGCGCTGGCTCGTCCGCTCGATGCCGCGGCTCGACGGCCGGCGGTACCGCTCGGCGCTCGAGTCGACCCGGCCGTTGCCCGTGCTCCAGGTGCACGGGGCGAAGGACGGCCTGCGCCCGGCCCCCCACGCGGCGCTGTCGTCGAGCACGGCCGCGCTCCTCGGGCAGGACTACCGGTACGAGCTCGTCGCGTCGGCCGGGCACTACCTGCCCGACGAGGTCCCCGAGAC
>Ga0256775_1000332_pt1 | contig 11215 bp, 9 predicted proteins | sample MC6MC0926MT_FD_186036 | JGI IMG/M metagenome (GOLD analysis project Ga0256775, IMG submission 186036) | Metatranscriptome of enriched soil aggregate microbial communities from Iowa State University, Ames, United States - MC6-MC0926-MT... | ecosystem: Environmental > Terrestrial > Soil >...
CCCCGGGGACCGCGACGCTCCTCGGAGCTTCGTCATGTCGCGCGACGCGTCACGCCTCGGCGGCGTCCTCGTCGTCGGGGCGCCGGTACGGGTCGGCCTCGCCGGCGTACGACGCCTTCGACGCGAGCGCCGCGACCTCGGCGTCACGACGAGCCGCCTCGACCAGCGCGGCATCGAGGTGCGCGGCCGTCTCGGGCACCGCGTCGAGGTGGAACGCGAGCGTCGGCGTCAGGCGGATGCCCGTCTGCTTGCCGACCTCGGACCGGATGACGCCCTTGGCGCTCTCCAGTGCCTTCGCGCTGTCCGTCCGGGCCTCGTCGTCGCCGTAGACCGTGTAGAACACGTCCGCGTGCTGCAGGTCGCCCGTGACGCGCACGTCCGTGACCGTGACGAACCCGAGGCGCGGATCCTTGATGCGGGTGTCGAGCATCTGCGCGACGACCTGCTGGATGCGCTCCGCGAGCTTGCGGGCGCGTGCGGTGTCAGCCATCTGAAACCGTCCTTCCTTCCGTGGTGACGCCGCGGGGCGGGCAAGGTCGATGCCTCGCCCGCCCCGCGGTCAGCCGTCCGGGATCAGGCGCGAGGCTTCTCGCGCATCTCCCACGTCTCGATGACGTCCTCGACCTGCAGGTCGTTGAACGACCCCAGACCGATACCGCACTCGAAGCCCTCGCGGACCTCGGTCGCGTCGTCCTTGAACCGCTTGAGCGACTCGACCGTCAGGTTGTCCCCGATGACCTTGCCACCACGCAGCACGCGCGCCTTCGCGTTCCGGCGGATGAGGCCGGAGCGCACGATCGAGCCCGCGATGTTGCCGAACTTCGAGGAGCGGAAGACCTCGCGGATCTCCGCGGAGCCGAGCTGCACCTCCTCGTACTCCGGCTTGAGCATGCCCTTGAGAGCAGCCTCGACGTCGTCGATCGCCTGGTAGATGACCGAGTAGAAGCGCACGTCGACGCCCTCGCGGTCGGCCAGCTCCTCGACGCGCTCCGCGTACTTGACGTTGAACCCGATGATGATGGCCGAGTCGACCGTCGCCAGGTTGACGTCGTTCTGCGTGATCGCACCGACGCCGCGGTGGATGACCCGCAGGTCGACCTCCTCGCCCACGTCGATCTTGAGCAGCGCGTCCTCGAGCGCCTCGACGGCACCCGACACGTCGCCCTTGAGGACCAGGTTGAGGGTCTCGACCTTGCCCTGCTGCAGCGCCTGAGTGAAGTCCTCGAGGCTGATGCGCTTGCGACGCTTGGCCAGGAGGGCGGCACGCTCGGCGGCCTCGCGCTTCTCGGCGATCTGCCGCGCCGTGCGCTCCTCGGGAGCGACGAGCAGCGTGTCACCGGCGCTCGGCACCGACGCCAGTCCGAGGACCTGGACCGGACGGGCCGGACCCGCCTCGGCGACGGCGTTGCCGTGCTCGTCGAACATCGCCCGGACGCGGCCGTGGGCCGTGCCCGCGACGATCGCGTCGCCGACGCGCAGCGTTCCGGACTGGACCAGCACCGTCGCGACCGCACCGCGGCCCTTGTCGAGGTTCGCCTCGATGGCGACGCCGCGCGCGTCCTTGTCGGGGTTGGCCCGCAGGTCGAGCGCCGCGTCGGCCGTCAGCAGGACGGCCTCGAGGAGCTGGTCGATGCCCATGTTCTGCTTCGCCGAGACGTCGACGAACATGGTGTCGCCGCCGTACTCCTCGGCCACGAGGTTGTACTCGGTGAGCTGCTGGCGGATCTTGGCGGGGTTGGCCCCCTCCTTGTCCACCTTGTTGACCGCGACCACGATCGGCACGTTCGCCGCCTGGGCGTGGTTGAGCGCCTCGATCGTCTGGGGCATCACGCCGTCGTCCGCCGCGACCACGAGGATCGCGATGTCGGTGACCTGCGCACCACGGGCACGCATGGCGGTGAACGCCTCGTGACCCGGGGTGTCGATGAACGTGATCGCCCGGTCGACACCCTCGTGCTCGGCGCGCACCTGGTACGCACCGATGTGCTGCGTGATGCCGCCGGCCTCGCCCGCGACGACGTCCGTCTGGCGGATCGCGTCGAGGAGCTTGGTCTTGCCGTGGTCGACGTGACCCATGACGGTGACGACCGGCGGGCGCGCCTGCAGGTCGTCGTCGCCCTCGGCCTCGAGCTCGGCGTCCAGGTCGATGTCGAAGGCCCCGAGCAGCTCGCGGTCCTCCTCCTCGGCCGACACCATCTCGATGACGTAGCCGAGCTCGGCGGCCAGCGTGCCGAACGTGTCCTCGTCGAGCGACTGCGTCGCGGTGGCCATCTCACCGAGGTGGAACAGCACGGTGACGAGCGACGCCGGGTTCGCGTCGATCTTGTCGGCGAAGTCGTTCAGGGACGAGCCGTGCCGCAGACGGACGACCGTGGAGCCGTTGCCGCGGGGGACGCTGACGCCGCCGAGCGACGGCGCCTGCATCTGCTCGAACTCCTGCCGCTTCGCACGCTTCGACTTGCGGCCACGGACGGGACGACCGCCCGCGCGACCGAAGGCGCCCTGCGTGCTGCCGCGACCGGCACCACCCGGACGGCCACCGCCGCCACCGGGGCGACCGGCGAAACCGCCGCCACCACCGGGAGCACCGCCGCCACCGGGAGCACCGCCACCGGGACGACCGCCGTAGCCGCCACGACCGCCACCGGCGCCGCCGGGACGACCGGCACCGGCCGGACGCTCGCCGGGACGACCGACACCGCTCGAGGTGCGGCCGGGCATCATGCCCGGGTTGGGACGCGGGCCGCCGGGGCGGGGACCGCCCGGACGGGGACCGCCGGGACGGTCGCCGGCCGAGGCCGCCGGAGCGCCCTCGGGCGCCGGACGACGGTCACCGGGACGCGGCATCCCCTGGGACGGCGCGAACGGGTTGTTCCCCGGACGCGGGCCGCCGGGACGCGGACCACCCGGACGCTCGCCCTGGCGGGGCATGCCCTGCGAGGGCGCGAACGGGTTGTTGCCCGGACGAGCGGCGGGCCGCGGCGCCGGACGGGTGCCCGAGGCGGCCGGAGCCTGCGCGGCGGGAGCCTGCGCAGGGGCCGGAGCGGCCGGGCGGGCAGGCGCCGGACGTGCCGGAGCTGGCGCCGGCGCCGCGGGGGCGGCCGGCGCAGCAGGTGCCGCCGCGGCGGGGGCCGGAGCGGCAGGAGCCGGCGCGGGGGTCGCCGCCGGTGCCGGAGCGGGCGCAGCCGCCGCGGGCGCGGGGGCAGGCGCCGGACGCGCCGGAGCCTTCGGTGCGGGTGCCGCGGCGGAGGCGCCGCCACCCACGGGGTACGTGTCGCGCAGCTTGCGCACGACGGGCGGCTCGATGGTCGAGCTCGCCGAGCGGACGAACTCACCGAGCTCGTTCAGCTTGGTCATGATGGTCTTGCTGTCGACCCCGAGCTCCTTGGCGAGCTCGTAGACGCGGACCTTGGCCACATCTCTCCCTGTCTCGGTCCGCCCGGACAGGGTCGGACCGTCGTTAGTACGACGTACTCATCGCTGGGTACTCATCGGTGCGTGCTCATCGGGAAGCCATCGGCCCTAGACCCGCTTTCCGTCTCGACGATCTGTCTCGTCACCGGGAGGACCCGGTGACGTCGTGCTTCTCCTGCTCAGCATGCCCCTCGACGTACCGGCGGACCGCGTCCGTCCCGGGCGCGCCCTGCATCCGCAAGGACCGCCCGAACGCACGTCGACGTTCGGCGAGCTCGAAGCATGTGATGTCGGGGTGCAGCCACGCTCCCCTTCCCGGCATCGAGCGGCGCTCGTCCACGACCAGCACGGGAGACCCCGTGTCGTCCGCTGACACCGCCACCCTCAGCAGGGCCGACCTCGGGCCGGCGACTCGGCACCCCACGCACGTGCGCACCGGACCCTGACGACCTGACGTGCCCGGTGGCACGACGGGATCGTTCGAGGGGTCGGGGGTGCGCCTGGACGGCGAGGAGCGCCGGGCGTCCGGCCCAGCCTCCAGGAGTCTACCGCGTCGGGTCACCGCTCGGGACCGGACGTGTCCCCCGTCACGGGAGCGGCCCCGGCCTCGGCACCGTGGTCGGCGCCCGTCTCGGCGTCGGAGCGGATGTCGATCCGCCATCCGGTGAGCTTCGCGGCGAGGCGGGCGTTCTGCCCCTCCTTGCCGATCGCGAGCGACAGCTGGTAGTCCGGCACGACCACCCGGGCCGCGCGCGCCTCCGGGTCGACGACCGTCACCGGGAGCACCCGGGCGGGCGACAGCGCGTGCGCGACCATCTCCGCCGGGTCGTCGGCGTGGTCGACGATGTCGATCTTCTCGCCGTGCAGCTCCGCCATGACGGCACGCACGCGGCCGCCCATCGGGCCGATGCAGGCACCCTTGGCGTTGACGCCCGGCACGGTCGCCCGGACCGCCATCTTGGTGCGGTGGCCGGCCTCGCGGGCGATCGCCGTGATCTCGACGGTGCCGTCGGCGACCTCGGGCACCTCGAGCGCGAACAGCTTGCGCACGAGGTTCGGGTGCGTGCGCGACAGCGTGACCTGTGGGCCGCGCGGGCCGCGGGCGACCTCGAGCACGTACCCGCGAATGCGGTCGCCGTGCACGTACTCCTCGCCGGGCACCTGCTCGTGCGCCGGCAGGACGGCCTCCGTGCCGCCGACGTCGACGAGCACCGTGCGCGGGTCGCGCCCCTGCTGGATGACGCCGCCGAGGACCTCGCCCTCCTTGCCGCGGAACTGGCCGAGCACCTGGTCGTCCTCGGCGTCGCGCAGCCGCTGCACGATGACCTGGCGCGCCGTCGCCGTGGCGATGCGGCCGAAGCCTGCGGGGGTGTCGTCGAACTCGGGGGTGTCGACGCCCGTGGCGTGCCCGTCCTCGTCCACAGGTGCGGGCTCGCGCGCCCACACCGTCACGTGGCCCGTGCGGCGGTCCACCTCGACGCGTGCGCGCTGCGAGGCACCCGGCGTCCGGTGGTACGCGGACAGCAGCGCCTGCTCGATGGCGGAGACCAGCACGTCGAGGCTGATCTCCCGCTCGCGCTCGAGCAGCCGCAGCGCCTGCATGTCGATGTCCATGTCAGCTCTCCCGTCCGGCGGAGCCGGCCTCGTCGTGGTCCACAGGTCCGGCCTCGTCGTCGCCCACGGGACCCAGCCCGCTCAGGTCCACCTCGACCTTGCCGTCCCGCACGCCCGCGAGCGGCACGTGCACCGCGTCGCCGAGCTTGGGGCGGCGACCCTTCTGACCGGGCGTCACGGGGACCACCACGAGCGTCCCGCCGCCGTCCCCCTCGGGCTCGACGCCCGTGAGCCGGCCGCCGAGCGTGCCGCCGTCGAGCAGACGCAGCGTCACGGAGCGGCCGACGGCGCGCACGAAGTGGCGGCGCTGCGTCAGCGGCCGGGAGACGCCGGGGCTCGAGACCTCGAGCGTGTACTCCCCCGCGACCACGTCGTTCGCGTCGAGCGCGTCGGACACGGCCCGCGTGGCGTCCGCGACGCGGTCGAGGTCGAGCTCGCCGTCGTCGTCCTCGCCGAGGTCCACGACCACCCGGACGACGGACCGGGCACCGGCCCGCGTCACCGCCACGTCCTCGAGGACGAGCCCGGCCGACACGACCGCGGGCTCGACGACCTCCCGGACCCGCTGCGCGGGTGCTGGCGCGACCATGTCCGTCTCCTGTCGGCTCGAGCGGGTCACGACGCTACGGACGGCTCGACCCTGTGATGTTGTGACGACCAGCGTAACGAGTCCTGCCGTGCCCGTCGGCCCGCGGCCCTGCTCATGGGAGGATCGCGGGCGATGAACGACCCTCGCCACCCCCGTCCTCGCCGCGCCGTCACGCGGCTCGCGGCCTCCCGTGTGATCTTCGTCGTCCTCGCGTCCGCGACGCTGGCCGGGTGCGGCGTGCGGCTCGAGACGCCCCCGCCGGCCGAGCCGTCGCCCGACGCCGTCGAGCAGGTGCGCGCCCGCACGGTCGACGACGCGGTGCAGCTCCAGGCCGACGCCACGGCGCTGCTCGCCGCCGGCCCGCCCGAGGCCGTCCAGGTCGTCCTCACCGACGTCGTGACGTTCAGCACCGCGCACGCCGAGCAGCTCGGTGGCGAGTACGTCTCCGGCCTGCCGACGCCCACGCCGACGTCGACCTCGATGCCGTCCGCGCCGCCTGCGCCGACCGTCGGGACGCTGCTCGCCGACCTGGCCGCCACGGAGCAGGTGGCCGCCGACGACGCCGACGCCGTCACCGAGGGCGACCTCGCCCGGCTGGTGGCCTCGGTCGCCGTGGCGCGCAGCGAGCTCGCCGCACGACTCTCGGCCGCGACGTCGCTGCCGCTGCCGCAGGAGCCCGTCGACGACGCGACGCCGGCCCCGACGCCCACGACAGGGCCGGACGGCCCGACGGTCGCCGACCTCGACGCGCTCGCGCTCGTGCACGACCAGGCCGGTTTCGGCCTCGAGGTCGTTGCCGCCAAGCTGTCGGGCGACCAGCGGTCGGCCGCGCAGGCGTCCGCCGCCCAGCACCGCGCCGAGAGCGACGACTGGGCTCGGGCCTCCGGGTCGGCCGGGACCGCGCAGGACCCGCGGCGGGCCGCCTACACGCTGCCGACCGGCATGGACGACCCCGCGGTCGCCCAGGGCACGGCGCGATCGCTCGAGTCGAGCGTCGCCGACACGTACGCGACCGTCGTCGCGCGCGTGCCCGCGGGGGCTCGGGCGCCGTACGTCGACGGGCTGCGCCGCGCGACCGTGGCCGCCCGGGCGTGGGGCGCCACGCCCGTCGCCTTCCCCGGCCTGCCCGAGCGGGCCGTGCCGGCGCCGCCGGCCTGAGAGGCTCGGGCCGCCCGGCCCCTCGCGTCGACGATCCGGCCGAGCGGCCGGCCCGATCGACCGGTCAGCCCGCGAGCAGGTCGTCGACCAGCTCGGCGACGCGGTCCGGGGCCTCCGCGAGCGGCACCTGCTCGGACGTGCCGCCGACGCGCGGCCGCACCTCCACGACGCCGTCGGCGAGCCCGCGCCCGACGACCACCACGAGCGGGACGCCGAACAGCTCGGCGTCGGCGAACTTCACGCCGGGCGACACCTTGGGACGGTCGTCGTAGATGACCTCGATGCCGCGGCCCGAGAGCGTGGTGGCGATCGACTCGGCCGCCTCGAACACGGCGGCATCCTTGCCGGTCGCGACGACGTGCACGTGCGCAGGTGCGACGTGCGCGGGCCACGCGAGGCCGCGGTCGTCGTGGTTCGCCTCGGCGAGCGCCGCCAGCACGCGCGTGACGCCGATGCCGTACGAGCCCATCGTGACGACCTGCGCCTTGCCGTTCTGGTCGAGCACCGTCAGGCCGAGGGCCTGTGCGTACTTGCGGCCGAGCTGGAAGATGTGGCCGATCTCGATGCCGCGCGCGAGCTCGAGCGGCCCCGAGCCGTCGGGGGCCGCGTCGCCCGCGCGCACCTCGGCGGCCTCGACCGTGCCGTCGGCCGTGAAGTCGCGGCCCGCGACCAGGTCGAACACGTGCCGGCCGGGCTGGTTCGCGCCCGTGATCCACCGGGTGCCGTCGACGACGCGCGGGTCGAGCAGGTACCGCACCGCGGTCCGCTCGGCACCCTCGGCGACCTCGACGTTGGGACCGAGGACGCCGGGGCCGAGGTAGCCGCGGACGAGCTCGGGGTGCGCGGCGAAGTCGGCGTCGCCCGCGGGCTCGACCTCGGCGGGCGCGACGGACGCCTCGAGACGCTTGAGGTCGACCTCGCGGTCACCGGGCAGGCCGACGACGACGAGCTCGCGCTCCCCCGTGGGCTGGACGAGCGCGAGCACGACGTTCTTCAGCGTGTCGGCGGCCGTCCACTCGCGGTCGGGCCGTGCGAACCGCGCGTTCGCGAGCGCGACGAGCGCGTCGATCGTCGGGGTGTCGGGGGTGTCCTCGACGTGGGCCGCGGGCGCGTCCGACCAGTCGAGCGCCGGGGGCGCGACCGTGGTGACGGCCTCGACGTTCGCGGCGTACCCGCCGGCCGAGCGGACGAACGTGTCCTCACCGATCGGGGTCGGTGTGAGGAACTCCTCCGACCTGGACCCACCCATGGCGCCGGACGTGGCCGCGACGATGACGTACTCGAGGCCGAGCCGCTCGAAGATCCGCTGGTAGGCGGCACGCTGGATCGCGTAGGAGGCGTCGAGGCCGGCGTCGTCGACGTCGAACGAGTACGCGTCCTTCATGATGAACTCGCGGCCGCGGATGAGCCCGGCCCGCGGCCGCGCCTCGTCGCGGTACTTCGTCTGGATCTGGAAGAGCTGCAGCGGCAGGTCCTTGTACGACGAGTACAGGTCCTTGACCAGGAGCGTGAACAGCTCCTCGTGCGTGGGCGCGAGCAGGTAGTCGCCGCCCTTGCGGTCCTTGAGCCGGAAGATGTTCGGGCCGTACTCGGTCCAGCGGCCGGTCGCCTCGTAGGGCTCGCGCGGCAGCAGCGCCGGGAAGTGCACCTCCTGCACGCCGGCTGCGACCATCTCCTCGCGGACCACCGCCTCGACCTTCGCGAGCACGCGCAGGCCGAGCGGGAGCCACGAGTACACGCCCGGGGCGGCGCGGCGGATGTACCCCGCGCGCACGAGCAGCCGGTGGCTGGCGACCTCGGCGTCGGCGGGGTCCTCACGCAGCGTGCGGACGAAGAGCGTGGACAGGCGCAGCAGCATGGGCCGCAGCCTAGTGTCGGCGGCGGTGTGGTCCGGAATCGTGGCCCATGTGGGCGCCGTGCGCCACGATGGTGCGCGTGCCGGAGCTGCCCGAGGTCGAGGCGCTCGCGCAGTTCCTGCGCGGGCGGGCCGCCGACCATGCCGTCCAGTCCGTCGAGGTCGGCGCGATCAGCGCGCTCAAGACGTTCAGGCCGCCGCCCGATGCGCTCGTCGGCGGGGTGGTCGTCGACGTGACGCGGCACGGCAAGTGGCTCGACCTCATGGTCGCGACGCCGACCGGTGAGCCCCTGCACCTCGTCTGGCACCTGTCCAGGGCCGGCTGGGTGCGCTGGTCGGAGCAGCTGTCCGACCGGCCCGTGCGTCCCGGGAAGTCGCCGCTCGCGCTGCGCGTGCGGCTCGACGACGGCTCGGGCTTCGACCTCACGGAGGCCGGCACCCGCAAGAGGCTCGCCGTGCACGTCGTCGCGGAGCCCACCGACGTGCCGCAGATCGCGACGCTCGGCGTCGAGCCGCTGTCCGACGAGTTCACCGTCGACAAGCTCGCCGAGCTGCTCGCCGCGAAGAACCAGCAGGTCAAGGGCCTGCTGCGCGACCAGGGCACGATCGCGGGCGTCGGCAACGCCTACTCCGACGAGATCCTGCACGCCGCGCGGATGAGCCCGTTCGCACCGACGAGGTCGTTCGACGCCGCGAAGACCGCGACCCTGCACGCGGCGATCCAGCAGATCCTCACCGAGGCCGTCGCCACCGCGTCGGGACGTCCGGCCGCCGAGCTCAAGGACGCCAAACGTCGGGGCATGCGCGTCCACGGCCGCACCGGGGAGCCGTGCCCGGGCTGGGACGGCATCCCGTGCGGCGACACCGTGCACGAGGTCTCGTTCGCGGACTCGTCGCTGCAGTACTGCCCGACGTGCCAGACGGGCGGCAAACCGCTCGCCGACCGCCGGATGTCGCGCCTGCTGCGCTGACGACGGTGGGCCGCTCAGGGCTCAGAACAGGACGGTCGCGTACGTCCCGACCTGCCGGAACCCCACCGCCCGGTACGCCGCGAGGGCGCGCTCGTTGTACGAGTTCACGTACAGCGACACCACCGGCGCCACCTCGGCCCGCGTCCGCTCGACGACGGCCGCCATCCCTCGCTCCGACAGGCGCTCGCCGCGCCGGTCGGGCGTCACCCACACGCCCTGGACCTGCGCGACACCTCCCGCGACCGCCCCGAGCTCGGCCTTGAACACGACGTGCGGCGAGCGGGTCGACGCACGCTCCTCGATCCGCACGAACGACCGTCCCGACGCGACGAGCCCGTGCACGCGCGTCTCGTACGGGCCGCCGGGACCGCTGGCCGGCGAGTAGCCGACCTCCTCGGTGAACATCCGGATGCACGCGGGCAGCACCACGTCGAGCTCGTCGAGCCGGGACCTGCGCACCTCGGCGTCGGGGGCGACCAACGGCGTGTGGTCGATGACCATCGACGGCTGGTCCGGCCGCAGCTCACGCGCTCCGGGCCACGCGTTGCGCAGGCGGTCCCACAGCCCGAGCACCGCCGCCGCGTCGCCGACGATCGACGAGCACCGGCGTCCCTGCGAGCGCGCGAGCATCGCGAACGCGTCGAGCGCGCGCTCCCGGACAGGTCCACCGGGCAGCGGCACGACCGGCACGAGGTTCGCTCCGGCCCAGCACAGCGCGAGGAGCTCGCCGTCCTGCTCGAAGCCCCACAGCGCACCGCCCGCCGCCCGCAGGCCCGACCGGGTCGCCGCCTCGACGCGCGTCGTCGCGAGCACCGCGGCGACCGCGTCCTGCGCGCAGACCGCGAGTGCCGGTGCGAGGTCCGCGTCCCCCAGGACCCGTCCCCCCGCCCGACCGTCGAGCAACATCGCACGGCGTGGACCCATGATCGGATTCTGCACCCCCGAGCCGCTCGGGACCGGCCGAACGGGCTGTGAGTGCTCAGCCGGCGGTCAGCCGATGCTGACGACCGGGGCGCCCGAGCCCGACTCGACCGGGTCCATGGACTCGGCGAGGCGCATGGCCTCCTCGATGAGCGTCTCGACGATCATCGACTCGGGGACGGTCTTGATGACCTCCCCCTTGACGAAGATCTGGCCCTTGCCGTTGCCGGACGCGACACCGAGGTCGGCCTCGCGGGCCTCGCCGGGGCCGTTGACGACGCACCCCATGACGGCGACGCGCAGCGGCACCTCCATGCCCTCGAGGCCGGCGGTGACCTTCTCGGCGAGCGTGTAGACGTCCACCTGGGCGCGGCCGCACGACGGGCACGACACGATCTCGAGCTTGCGGGGCCGCGGGTTGAGCGACTGCAGGATCTGGATGCCGACCTTGACCTCCTCGACGGGAGGTGCGGACAGCGAGACCCGGATGGTGTCGCCGATGCCCTTGCTCAGCAGGGCGCCGAACGCGGTGGCGGACTTGATGGTGCCCTGGAACGCCGGCCCGGCCTCGGTGACGCCGAGGTGCAGGGGCCAGTCGCCCCGCTCCGACAGCAGCTCGTAGGCCCGCACCATGACGACGGGGTCGTTGTGCTTGACCGAGATCTTGAAGTCGTGGAAGTCGTGCTCCTCGAA
>Ga0256775_1000334_pt1 | contig 11171 bp, 11 predicted proteins | sample MC6MC0926MT_FD_186036 | JGI IMG/M metagenome (GOLD analysis project Ga0256775, IMG submission 186036) | Metatranscriptome of enriched soil aggregate microbial communities from Iowa State University, Ames, United States - MC6-MC0926-MT... | ecosystem: Environmental > Terrestrial > Soil >...
GCCGCACCGAGCTGCCCGTCGGCACGCCCGCGCAGGCGTCGTTCGCGCCGACCGCGGTGTCCGTCGGCGATCCCGACGTGGGCGACCTGGTGTGGAACTCCCACGTCGTCGACCTCGAGACGGGGACCACGGGCGTGCGTGTCCGGACCACCGGCGACGTGCTCGTCGACCTGGCCCCCGCGCTGGTCGGGCGGGTCGACCTGCAGGTCGGAGCCCCTGTGCGCCTCTCGGTGCCCGTGTCGGCCGTACGGGTGCGGCGCCGCGCGTAGCCGCGTCTTCTCACAGGCACCCCGGGCACTCAGTGCGCGAAAGGTTCCACCCGCGCAACGCCACGGACCGGCCGGTCGAAACATCTGCTCCCTAGCGTCGCCGATGTCCGAGCCCCACCCGATCTGCCGGAGGTCCCCATGGCGACACCGCTCGTGACCCCCGACGCCACCGCGGCGTCCCCCCTCGTCGGCGCGCCAGCGCCGGGTCAGCTCACCACCCGTCCCGGCCGCTGGATCGACGGCTGGAACCCCGAGGACGAAGGCCAGTGGTCCTCCGTCGGCAAGCCCATCGCCCGCCGCAACCTCGGGCTGTCGGTGTTCGCCGAGTTCCTCGGCTTCGGCGTCTGGGCGCTGTGGAGCATCGTCGTGCCGCAGCTCGCGTCGGCCGGCTTCGCCCTCACCGTCGACCAGTCGTTCTGGCTCATCGCCGTCCCGATCCTCGTCGGGGCGACGCTGCGCATCCCGTACACGTTCGCGGTCCCGATCTTCGGCGGGCGCAACTGGACGATCATCTCGGCGCTGCTCCTGCTGATCCCGACGATCTCGCTCGCGGTCGTCGTGCAGAACCCCGACACGTCGTTCGGGGTGCTCCTCGGCGTCGCGGCGCTCGCGGGTCTCGGCGGCGGCAACTTCGCGTCGTCGATGGCGAACATCTCGTTCTTCTACCCGGAGAAGGAGAAGGGGCGGGCGCTCGGCTTCAACGCGGCCGGCGGCAACATCGGGACGGCGGCCGTCCAGATCGCGGTGCCGCTCGTCATCGTCGGCGTCGCGGGCGTCCAGCTCGAGCGGGCCGGTCTCATGTTCGTGCCGTTCGTGCTGATCGCCGCGCTGCTGGCCTGGCGGTTCATGGACAACCTGTCGCACGCGAAGTCCGACCCGCGGTCCTACGGTGTCGCCACCCGCGTCAAGCACACCTGGATCATCTCGTTCGTCTACATCGGCACGTTCGGCTCGTTCATCGGCTTCGCCGGGGCGTTCCCGACGCTCCTGAAGAACCAGTTCCCCGAGATCACGCTGTCCGTCGCGTTCCTCGGTGCCCTCGTCGGGTCGTTCGCCCGGCCGCTCGGGGGCATCCTCGCCGACAAGCTCGGCGGCGCCCGCGTGACGATCGGCGCGTTCACGGTGATGGGCATCGGCACGGTGTGCGCGATCTTCGCCCTCCGCGCCCACTCGTTCGGCGCGTTCCTCGCGTCGTTCCTCGTGCTCTTCGTCGCGACCGGTGCGGGCAACGGCTCGGTGTACCGGATGATCCCCGCGGTGTTCCGCCACGGTGCGACCGACGACGAGGACAAGGCACGGCGCGCCAAGGCCGCGGCCGGGTGCCTCGGGATCGCCGGGGCGATCGGGGCGTTCGGCGGGTTCCTCATCCCGCGCGGCTTCGCCGTGTCGACGACGGCGACAGGCAACATCCAGGCGGCGCTCTGGGTGATCGTCGGTCTCTACGTCGTGATGTCGCTGACCGTGTGGGCCGTGTACCAGCGACGCGGCTCGACGTTCGGGGACACCGTCATCTAGCGGCGTGCTGCCCGACGACGCGGCGGTGCCCCGAGCAGGGGGTCCCGCCGCGTCGTCGTGTCAGCGGTACGGACGAACGCCGTACTTCTCGATCATGAACCGCCAGAAGAGCGGGACGGCCTCGTCGACCGGTCGCTCGACCCTGTCGTTCATACCGGTCGCGGACATCTCCTCGATGAGGACGTGCCCGTCTCGCGGGGAACGGAGCGAGCCAGGTGCTCGCACCGCCACGATCCCGTAGGGAGGTTCGGGTACCGGGACCGGGACGACCACGAGATCGTGCATGGACGTGGAAGCCGCGAGGCGGTCCACAACGTCCGAGTCGAGCACGCTCCGGACGATGGCCTCCATGTGCCGGAACGGCGGGTGCGCCGTCGCCAGGGCGCTCATGGTGCGGTGGATCTCGTCCCACGCCTGCGCCCGGAAGGGGTGCACCTGTCCGTGCGTCTGCATGCCGAAAGCATCGCGCACCGCGGTTGGTGGCGTCCGGGCGACGGGCGTGTTCGTGGGTTCGACTCGTCCCGCTCAGCACCGCCCGCTCAGCGGACCGTCACGCGCACGTCGTCGTACCCCGTCGCGCCGTCCGGGACCTCGCCCTGGACGACGCCCGTCTGCGGCCCGTCCGGGTCGAACGCCCGCACGTACAGCGTGTGGTCCCCGCTCGGCGCGTCGGGCCACGTCCACGACCACTGCCGCCACGAGTCGATGCCGCCGTCGGCCGCAAGGGTCACGTCGTTCCACGCGCCGTCGTCGACCCGCACCTGCACCCGCGTGATCCCGCGGTGCTGCGCCCACGACGTCCCGGCGACGACGACGTCCCCGGAGTCGACGGTCGACCCGGTGCGGGGGACCTCGATGCGGGACTGCGTCTTGACGGGCCCCCGTTCGGACCAGCCACGGTCGGTCCAGTAGGCCGTCGCGTCCTCGAACCGGGTGACCTCGAGGTCGACGACCCACTTCGTCGCCGACACGTACCCGTAGAGCCCCGGCACGACCATCCGCACGGGGAACCCGTGCTCGATCGGCAGCGGCTCGCCGTCCATCCCGACCGCCAGCAGCGCGTCGCGTCCGTCGGTCAGGGCTTCCAGGGGCGTCGACGCCGTGAACCCGTCTGCGCTCGTCGACAGCACCATGTCCGCGTCGGCGTGCGGCTGCGCGCGGGCCATGACCTGCTGCAACGGCAGCCCGAGCCACTTCTGGTTGCCGATGAGGTCGCCGCCCACCGGGTTGGAGACGCAGCACAGCGTCACCCACGCCTCGACGAGGTCGCTCGCGAGCAGCTCGTCCCAGGTCAACGTGAACGGGTTGTCGACCAGGCCGTGGACCTTGAGCGTCCACGTGTCCGGGTCCACCTGCGGGACGACGAGGGCGGTGTCGATCCGGTAGAACTCCGGCGGCGGCGTCTCCCAGGGCTGCACGCCGTCGACGTCGACCTGCACGCCCGCCGGCACCGGCGCGGCCGTGACCGTCGCGCGGGGGAGCCGGATCGCCGCCCGCGCCGTCGTCGCGCCGCGCGTCGCGGCCGTGAGCGCGCGCCCGACGAGGACCGCGACGAACCCCGCACCTGCCGCGACGGCCCCGGCCTGCAGGAACCCGCGCCGCGTCGCACCCGTGCGGGTGGCGGCCGTGCGGGCGGCCCTCTCGTCCGGTGCGGGGATCCGGCGGACCAGCTCCCGCAGCGTCAGCAGCCCCGCGATCGTGCCGATCACGCTCGGCGCTCCCGCCAGGACGCCCGCGTCGGGCCTGCCCGTGGCGGCGAGTGCGGCGACGGCACCGAGCAGGACGACGAGCGTCGCACCCCACGCCCATCTCCTCGCCGCGAGGATGCCGGCGAGCGCGCACAGCACCGCGACGACGAGCACCTCGCCGAGCCGCAGGACCGCCTTGTCGTTCGTGCCGAACGTCGACGTCGCGAAGTCCTTGAGCCACGCCGGCGTCGCGTCGACGAACGCCGCGCCCACCGCGTTGAGCGGGTCCGACGACGGTCCGGTGAAGATCGCGACGAGCGACCCCACGCCGACCGTCACGAGCCCCGCGGCGAGGCCGGCGAGTGCGGACAGCCACGTCCAGGTCCGCCGTGTCATGCCGCTCCGCTCCCGTGCGCGTGTCATCGGGGCCGATCCTGCACCCTCATGCTGAGGAACACCGCGCCCAGGCGGAGCGATTCCGGTGACGGGAACCTGACGGTCGGGACCGGTGACGGCCCACCGGCGTCGGTCGAGTCGGTGGGCCGTCCTCCGGGCCGTGTCAGTTCGAGGCTGCTGCGTGCCCGTTGTGTGCCGGGGCGGCCGCCGGGGCCGCCGCCGGGACGGTCGCGGGCGCGGCCAGCTGCGACACGAGCTGCGTCACGTCGAGGCCGGTGGTGGCCCGGACGATCTCCTGCAGCTGCGTGAAGTTGTTCGCGACCGACTTCGGCAGCGCGGACGCACCGTCGGTCGACAGGACCGTCAGGCTGTCGATGTTGCCCATCGGCGCCGCGAGCTCGCGCGCGATCTGCGGCAGGACCTCGAGGAGGCGGTCCGTGATGGCGGCCGAGTTGAACTGGGCGTAGGCGGCGGCACGCTTCTGCAGCGCCTCGGCGTCGGCCGACCCCTCGGCGAGCGTCGCCGCGGCGCGGGCCTCGCCCTCGAGGCGGGTCGCCTCGGCCGCGGCCTTGCGCAGTGCGAGCTCACCGGCGGCACGCTGCTCGGCCTCCAGGCGAGCGCCCTCGGCCTGCTTGATCGCGGTCGTCCGACGCGCCTCGGCCTCCTGCTCGGCCTGGTAGCGCGCGGCGTCCGCGGGACGGCGGACGGTCGTGTCGAGCTCGCGCTCGGTCAGCGCGGCCTGCCGCTCGGCGACGAGCTCCTGCTGCGTGAGGATCTCCTGCTGACGCGCCGCGACCTCGAGCGGACCGGCGGCTGCCGACTGCGCCGTCGCGCGGTCCGTCTCCGCCTTGATCTCCGACTCCCGCAGCTGCAGGGCGCGCTGGTAGTTGGCGACCTCGGTGGCGACCTCGACCCGCTTCTGCTCCGAGAGCCGGTGCGCCTCCGCCTCGGCGATCTCGGCCTGGCGGCGGATCTCGGCCGCGGACGCGCGACCCATGTCCTGGATGTACGTGCCGGCGTGGTCGCCGACCTCCTGGATGTGGAACGTGTCGAGCTTGAGGCCCTGCTCCGACAGCGACGTCGTCACGTTCTCGAGGACCTTCTGCGCGAACGACTCCCGGTCGCGGATGACCTGCTCGACCGTGAGCTGCCCGACGATCGCGCGCAGCGCACCGGAGAGCTCGTTCGTGACGAAGTTGTCGATCTCCTCCTGCTGCGCACCGAAGCGCTGCGCGGCGGCGCGGATCGCGACGTCGTCGTTGTTCACCTTGATCGCCGCGACGCCGCGCACGTTGAGCGCGATGCCCTGCGACGACGGCGCGCCGTTGACCTCGACGGTGATCCGCCGCGACGACATGTCGAGCACGGAGAGCTGCTGGACCAGCGGGAACACGAACACGCCACCGCCGGTGACGACCTTCTGCCCGGACAGGTCGCCCGACGTCTTGCCGCGCCGGCCGGTGACGATGAACGCCTCGTTCGGCTTGGCCACGCGGTACCGCTTGGCGATCGCGAGCGCCACGATCACGACGACGAGGGCCAGACCGACGATGCCCAGGACGGGCGAGTCTGCGAGGAACACGGAACTCCTTGGTGGTTCGGGGGTGAGGGTTGCTTCGGGGGCGTCAGCCCTCGCGGACGACCTTGACGACGCCGGGGCCGAGCACGGTCGAGATGCGCACCGTGGATCCGCTGCCGATCGGCTCGCCCGCGCGGGCCGCGATCGACGTGCTCTGCCCGGCGAGGACCAGGTGCACCTGACCCATGCCGTCGGCCGGGATCGACGTGGTCACGGTGGCCACCTGGTCGACGTAGTCGGCCGCGGAGAGCTGGTGCGCGGTCGGCGCGTTCGCCAGCCCGCGGGTCACGGCGGAGGCGCCGGCACCGACGACCACACCGGCGCCGACGCCCGCGAGGGCCGCGACGATCATCGCGACGTCCGTCGTGCCGAGGAGGATCGCGCCCGTCAGGCCGAACGTGGCCAGGAACGACAGCACCACCTCGGACGACAGGACCCCGTCGCCGATGCCGACGGCGTCGATCGCCCCGTCCAGGAAGCCGCCGATGACGACGGTCAGCAGCAGCAGCGCCAGCGCGATGCCGGCGATGGCCACGAAGATCAGCACGCTCCACCCCTGGGGTCTCGACTGCGGAGACGGTCTCCTCCCGGCACGACGACACGCCGGTCAGCACCGCACGTTCGCGTGCGGCACCGCGCGGGGCACGCGTGCGGGTCGCGTCACCGTAGCGGTCGACGAGGGTCGCTCACGTGGGTTTCACCCAGGTGCGCGGGGTGGCATGCGATCAGAGGGCGGGTGAGCCGATCGACGCGGGGACGTTCGCCGCGTGGCCGGCGTCCCTGAGCGCCTGCCGCACCCGCTCGGCGGCGGCGTCCAGGTCGGCAGCCGGGACGTCCGTCCGGGCGTTCCGGAACGACAGGCTCGCCTCGTCCCACGCCGGCAGCACGTGCAGGTGCAGGTGCGGCACCTCGAACCCGGCGACGAGCAGTGCGGCCCGAGGCGCGTCCCACGCGGTCTGCTGCGCCTGCCCGATGACCTTCGCGACGCGGGTCAGGTGGGCGAGCAGGTCGTCCGACGCGTCGGTGAGCTGGACGACCTCGTCGCGCGGGACGACGAGCGTGTGCCCGTCGGTGATCGGCGCGATGGTCGCGAACGCGACGACCGCGTCGTCGGCCCAGACGAACCGGCCGGGGATGTCGCCGTCGATGATCTTGGTGAAGAGCGTGGTCACCCGGCCACGGTATCGGGGTCCGCGCCCACCGCCGAGGTCGTCACCCAGGTCCTCGATGTAACGTCGAGGACCGGGCCGACCAATGAGTGACATGACCACTCCCGCACATCCCGACATCGGGTCGATCGCCGAGGATCCCGACGCGCTCGAGATGTTCTACCGCGAGCACCTCGACACGGTGCAGCGGTTCGTCGCCCGCAGGGTCGCCGATCCCCATCTCGCCGCCGACCTCACGGCCGAGGTGTTCCTCGCCGCGATCGACTCCGCCTCGTCGTACCGCCCTGACCGGGGCGTCCCGGCCGCCTGGCTCGTCGGCGTCGCCCGCCACGTCCTGGCGACCGAGTTCCGCAGGCAGTCCCGCGACCGCGCGGTCCAGCGCCGCATCTCGGGCCGTCGGCTGCTCGACGCCGACTCGCTGGCCCGGATCGAGGAGCGGATCGACGCCGAGCGCGAGGGCCGTGCGCTCTACGCCGCCCTCGCCTCGCTGCCGGAGCGCGACCGCGCCCTGATGGAGCTGGTCGCCGTTGACGGGCTCTCGGTCACCGCAGCCGCCGCCGTGCTGGGGGTGAAGCCGGGCACCGCGCGGGTCCGGCTCCACCGGAGCCGCGCCCGGGTCCAGTCCGTGCTCGTCCCACGCACCCAGGAGGTCCTGTCATGAGTCTCGACACGTTCGAGCAGTCGCTGCTCGGCGAGCTACGGCAGCACGTCGTCGCCCGCACCCCGGTCCGGTCCGCGGCCCGCCAGAGGATCGGCGTGCGCCTGGCGGTGGGGGGGCTCGCCGCCGCGGGAGTCGCCACCGTCGCCCTGGTCCTCGGGTCGGCAGCCGGCGGCCCGGCCGCGGCGTACGCGGTCGAGTCGCAGCCCGACGGTGACGTCGTCGTCACGGTCTACGACCTCGCCGGCGCCGACGGCTTCGAGGCGGCTCTCGCCGCCGAAGGGATCCGCGCGCACCTCACGTACGTCCCGGGCTTCTCGCAGGACGACGGACAGGCGCGCACGACCACGGGAGTCGACGGCGCGGTCTGCGACATCGCCCTCGCGAAGGTCGACGGCGGCCTGCGGTTCACCCTGGGTGCCGCGCAGATCGACGCCGGTGCGGAGCTCGACATCGTCACGAGCGGGTCCAGCCCGGCGGACGTCGGCTCGCCCGTCGCGGTCGCCTGGTCGGGTGGGTCCTGCTAGGACGCCGACGCGGGGCCGTGCTGCTCGGCGCGGCCCCGCCGGACGTCGTCAACGCGACGTCGCCACGGACCCCTGCGGCCCGGCCAGCGCGTCCTTGAGCTTGATGCGGCCGCCCGAGTGGAGCACCGCGTTCGAGTACACGCGCCCCGCGAACCACACGAGCACCGGGATGAGGGCCAGGCACAGGGCCGCGGCGAGCAGCACCTCCCACAGCGCGACGGCGTCGAGGGCGATGCGGATCGGCATGAGGAACGGTGAGAAGAACGGGATGTACGACAGCCACACGATGAGCGGGTTGTCCGGGTCCCACGGCGCGATGCTGATGCCGATGATGTACGGGATCACCATGAGCCCGATGACGGGCGAGATGACGGACCCGACGTCCTCCTGCCGAGACACGAGCGAGGCCAGCGCGGCGAGGACCAGCGCGTACATCGCGAACCCGATCGCGAACCACAGCACGGCCCACAGCGCGGTGACACCGAGGTTGAGCGACGACGAGTCGACGAGCCCGAACGCCAGCGCTGTCGCGACGCCGGAGCCGACGACGGCGACGATCTGGATGAGCCCGATGACGCCGATGCCGAGCACCTTGCCGGCCATGAGGTGCCACGGCCGGACGGTCGCGAGGAGCAGCTCGACGACCCGGCTGGACTTCTCCTCGACGACGCCCTGCGCGACGAGCTGCCCGGCGGTCATGAGCGAGATGAACAGCAGGATCCCCGCGATGTAGCCGGCGATGATCTGCGCGCCGTCGACGGACGGTGCGGGTTCGAGCGACGTGACGGCGGGCTCGGCGGACGCGACGTCGGCGGCGACGGAGGCGGGGTCCCCGCCGAGGTCGCTGACCGCCGACCCGAGGGCGAGCTGCTGGGCGAGCGGGCCGAACACGGCCGACCCGGTGTCGCCGAGGCTCTGCTTGACGACGACGGTGAGCTCGGGCGACGTCGACGTCACGAGGGCATCGAGGTCGCCGGACTTCACGAGGTCGCGCCCGGCCGCCTCGGACTCGACCTCCTGCGTCTCGACGGGCACACCGACGGCCTTGCCGGTCGCGACGAGCTGGTCGGCGACACCGGCGGTCTCGGACGTGAGCCCGACCTGCTGCGGGGGAGTCTCGCGGTCGGCGAGCAGCCCGGCCGCGACACCGCCGAGCACCACGGCGGCCACCAGCGCGACCGTGGTCCAGATGAACGCCTTCGACGTCAGGCGGAACCGGATCTCCCGGCCGGCGATCATGCGGATCGCGGCGCTCGAGCTGATCTGGAGCGGACCCACGTCGGCGCTCATGCGGGCACCTCCTCGAGGTCGGCGGCCGGGGCGGCCTCGGTCGTGACGACGTGCCGGTACAGCTCGACGAGCGTCGGTCGCTTGCGGGCGAACTCGCGCACCGGTCCGGCGGCGAGCGCGGCGCGCAGCAGCTCCTGGTCGATGTCGGCGGCCGCGGACGGACCGACGGCGACGACGGTCCGCGACCCGTCCTGCGACACGACGCGCGCACCGGCGACGGACGACGCGAACGACGGCGGCGGCCCGTCGACCACCCACTCCCGCTCGTCCGTCTGCCGCAGCTCCTCGATCCCGCCCACAGCGACCATCGACCCGGACCGGACGATCCCGACCCGGTCGCAGAGCCGCTCGACGAGCTCGAGCTGGTGCGAGGAGAACAGCACAGGGACCCCGCGCGAAGCCTGGTCGCGCAGCACGGCGCTCATGACGTCGACCGCGACGGGGTCGAGCCCGGAGAACGGCTCGTCGAGCACGAGGATCTCGGGGTCGTGCACGAGCGCCGCGGCGAGCTGGACGCGCTGCTGGTTGCCGAGCGACAGCTTGAGCACCTCGTCGCCTCGGCGCTCGGCGACGCCGAGCGTCTCGGTCCACCGCTCCATCGACCGGCGTGCGGCCGCGGCGTCCATGCCGTGCAGCCGGGCCAGGTAGACGAGCTGGTCGGCGACCTTCATCCGCGGGTACAGGCCGCGCTCCTCGGGCATGTACCCGATGCGGCGGCGCACCGCGTGGTCGACGACACGGCCGTCCCACGTGACCGTGCCCGCGTCGGCGGCGAGCACGCCGACCGCGATCCGCATGGTCGTGGACTTGCCGGCGCCGTTGGACCCGACGAACCCGAAGATCTCGCCGCCGTGCACGTCGAACGTCATGTCCCGCAGCGCGCGCACGGTGCCGTAGGACTTCTCGAGGGAGGAGATGCTGAGGACGGTCACGCGATCGATCCAACCAAACGGGACACGCTGAGCGACATCGTTCTTCAGGACCGTTCCCGCACGAGCTTCTGGAGGGCCAGCACGGTCCTCCAGTTGCGGGCGGTGCCGACGCGGCCGGCAGCCTTGGACAGCACGGGCAGCGTGAGCTTGGACCGCCCGATCCCGTCGGGGTAGTACGCGTACGTCTCGCGCCCGTGCCAGATCACGGACTCGTTCCCGTACGCGGACGCGTCGAACGTGCGGATCGACGCGACGTCGGGCACGCCGTCCCAGCAGCACACGACGAGGTGCGACGGGTCGGACTCCGCCTGAGCAGGGAACGGCAGCGCCCGCACGACGAGCTCCCACTCGGTCGCGCTGCGCGCGATCACCGGCACCTCGAACCCGAGCTCGGAGGCGAACGCGGCCGACAGCCCGGCGGCCACGTCGTCCGGCGACGCCCCTCCGGCGGGCACGAGCACGAGATTCCCGCTGTTCACGTAGGTCACGACATCGGTGTGCCCCAACGACTCCGCGACCGACCGAAGCTCCGCCGACTTCACGGTCCGGCCACCGACGTTCACGGCCCTGAGCAGGGCGACCACTGCACTCATGGCCCCACCGTGCCAGCCACCACCGACACAGCGACGGCTCACACGCCCGCCAACCCGGATGTGCGGACAACGTTCCTTCGGGGTAACGGACCCGCGACACCGCGCGAAACACGCGGTTCCTACCGTCGGTCTTGCCCTCGTCCCCCGACTGACCGGAGCCACCCATGGATCCCCGTCACCTCGTCGTCGTCGGCGGCGGCATGGTCGCCCAGCGGCTCGTCGAAGCCCTCCGCGACCGCGACACCGCCGGCGCCTGGCGGATCACGGTCCTCGCCGAGGAGCCGCGCCGCCCCTACGACCGTGTCGCGCTCACGAGCTACTTCAGCGGCAAGGACCCCGAGGACCTCGCGCTCGGCGACGCCGAGCTGTGGCACGACCCGCTCGTCCGCCTCGTGCGCGACGACAAGGTGACGCACATCGACCGCGAGGCCCGCACGGTGACGGCCGCCTCGGGTCGCACCTACGAGTACGACCACCTGGTCCTCGCCACCGGGTCGTACGCGTGGGTGCCGCCGACGGAGGGCGCGGACCTGCCCGGCGTGTTCGTCTACCGCA
>Ga0256775_1000335_pt1 | contig 11165 bp, 12 predicted proteins | sample MC6MC0926MT_FD_186036 | JGI IMG/M metagenome (GOLD analysis project Ga0256775, IMG submission 186036) | Metatranscriptome of enriched soil aggregate microbial communities from Iowa State University, Ames, United States - MC6-MC0926-MT... | ecosystem: Environmental > Terrestrial > Soil >...
CGCAGCATCGGCCTTCCGCTCGACTCAGGCGCCGGCGGCCGCCTGTCGGAAGCTGCCGACCTGGCGCTTGACCTCGCGGAGCGTGTGGTATCGGTCCGCCATGAAGGCGCCAGTCAGCGCTAAGGGTGAAAGAGCGCCATCGAAACTCAGAGCCGTCCAGGAAGAGCCGTTCTCGAGCTGCCTGAGGCCGGTAACAGCTTCGACCATCTTTTGCTCTGTCCACTCTTGCGTGATCTGTTCGATCATGGCGGCCTTCTCCTCGTCGCCGTCGGGGTTGGCCCACTCGTTCACAGCCGCGAGGATCGCGAGGTATCCGCGGAAGTCCTTGTTCAAGAGAAGAATGCCGGCCGACACGCCGTCCTCGCCGGCGAGTGCGGCGGCACGGTCGCGAAGGCCTTGGTCGTCGGCGCAAACGATCGACATGGTTTCTGCCTCGCTCTCGCTGACCCACATGGGTTCGATCTGAAGCATGGCGAAGATCTCCGTCGCTGCGTCGCCAGCCGCATCCGTTTGAGCGAGAACTGAGCCGATGCCGCGGGTGCCGCCTGCTCCGGCCCGCCGACGTGCACTGTCACCCCGCTCGGCGACCGTGCCGCCGTTCGGTCCTGGGCCGGTAGCGGTGCCTACGGCCAAGTCGGTGCCGTCCGGCGTGCGACGGAAGCGCCGAGGGCGAAGGAGCGACATCACGTCCTTGAGCCGATCGCGGATACGTCGGGCCCGGTCGGGATCGTCGCTCTGAATTCGGGCCTGCTCTTCCTGCATCGCTGCCTTGATGGCATCCGGCATCTGTGCGCGAAACTGATCCGCCCAGGTGAGGGTAGCGTCGTGATCGAAGATGGACTTTCCTCCGACCAGGACGTGGGCCCGAGCAAAGTCGGACGCAATCGTGCCCCCTAGGGGCTCGATGACGAACGAGATGCGCTGCTTACCGAACAGCACGCCCATCCGAGCGAAGTAGGGGCTCGCCTGGCTGGATGTCTTCCAGTCGTGGAGCTCGTTCTGGAAGAGCACGGCGAGGCTGCCTCCCCCCGACGTCCGTGAGGTCACATCTGATCCGGGGCCTGAGGGGAGTACCCACCAGTGGATGTTAGCGGGAGGTTGGTCGGCGCCGGGGTCGCCAGGGACAGTGACTGTGCCACGAGAATCGGGCCCATTTTTGTCGGCGGCCGCATCCCAGACATATGCCGTCCCATTCACCTGCGAGAGGTTGAACGACTTGCCGCCCCGCCCACTTGCGCGCCCCTTAGCGGCCTCCGGATCGGTCGGCCATTCGTCCACGTCACCGCTCGGCACGCGGACCCACAGAGACACGCCGTCCTGAGAAAACCGGAAGAACCGGCGGTGCAGATATCGGAAGAGCCACCCATTCGGTCGCCCCTCGGGCTTAAACGTGTTGTCGGTCGGGGCATTGCCAAGGAAAGTGACGACCGTTCCCGAACCACGCTCGACGATGAAGCTTGGGAACATGGACTGGTCAACCTGCACGATAAGTTCCCCGTCGGGCCCGAGCGGGATCAGCCCGTACTCCTTCGAGTGCTTGTTCCATCCGACCTGGACCATGCTCGCCTCGCCGTTCTTGAGCGAGCGAATCAGGAGGCCCTCCTTGTGTCGCGTGGGCCCGCTGATCTTGAGGCCCATACCCTGGTTGCCTCCGATGTGCTGGTTCTGATTCGCCCCGACGACGGCCAGCGTTGTCATGTATCGCTCGAGCTGGACCCGCGACATGCCGTCACCGTCGTCAGCGCAGCAGATGGCCCAGCGACCCCCGGCCGCCAGGAGCGGCCAGTCGACATCGAACTCGATGCGGCCTGTCGGGTCTGCGCCGGCTGCCGATCGGCGCAGTATCGCTTCCTCCGCGTTTTTCGCGGCCTCCCGAAACTCTTGGTCTGGGAGTAGCTCGGAGGCGAGCTTTTCGGCGATGAAGTCAGCGTTCTCCACACTAAACACGGGGATGTCCACCAATCTATGTGAGCGGCGCTCGGCCGGAGACATGGATGCCCGACATCGATCGTAGAAAGGAGGGCCGTAGCCGTGCTCTCGCGAACCTTTCGTCGTGCACAAGGAAGACTACTCCTGACCTCCGACAAGCCGCGGCGACAGGGTCCCGCACAGGTACCGGTGGTCCGTGACGCGGCGTCACTACGTGCGCGAGCGGTGCTTGAAGCCTTGCCTCCGCTCCTCGCGGGCGCGCGTCGACGATTGGAGCCTCAGTCGATTGGTTCAGTTCGCGTGAGCCGGTCGAGGAGTGCGCTCCAAGCCTTGCGGGTGCCCGATGCCTTGTTCACGGCGAGAGTGCCGCGGACCGTCGCTTCGTACTCCCGCGCGGTCTGGGCCGAGCTTCTTGCAAGAGAAGCAATTGATCCGGCCTGGTCGCGTGCGAGCCAAACATGGGCGGAGCCGTTTGGCGACCTCGGCGAGTCGAGGATGGTCCTGAGGAGGGCATCGGGCTCCGGGAGCTGTGCGATGAGCTCCAAATTGGTGGCCGAGAAACGTACGGCCACCTTGCCGGCCCGGTCCTGCCGCAGGAGCTGCCGCGCGTAGGCGCGCTCATCGCGAGCGATCTCCGCGGGGGTCGGAACGCGACCCAGACGGGTGTACTCACTCCCGCTAGCGCCGAGAAATCGCCCCGGCCCGACCAAGGTGAAGAGGCCATCCCCGCGGGTCATCTCGTAGTGCCTGCACCACCAGCAAATGACGGTCTCGCGGTCGAATCCGGAGATGGTGTCTGCGAAGGTGATACCCAGGTCGTTGGCTTCGTAGCTGTTCCCGAGAGGGGTCTGCCCGCACGCCGGGCAGACCGCGATGGTGTCAACCATCCTTTAGTCTCCATTCGGTGCTCGCGCCCCTGCAAGCGCCGGCGGCGGCAGCGGGTGCATGTGCTCCGAGACCCCTATGCACCTCAGTCGAGAAGGCGAGGTTGGCTGGTAGCGCTTTGGGGAGCACGTCGAGGACGTGAGTTTGCTCGATAGTCAGTGGAGCGCCCAACGGCAGGCGGTCGACCTGAGCGTCTCATCGTGCAGTCACCGCTAGCTCGGATTCCGTTAGCACGGCTGCACGCTGCTGCCGTGGCGCCCTGTCGGCACGTCGCAGGTCACTAGAGGGTGGCGACAAACGCGGCAGCGAAGGCGATCATGCCGAGAATCAGCAGGAACACTGCATCTCGATACACGGTAATAAGGGTCGCAAGCGTGTTCTCACCGGTTGCGACCGATCCAGCTGACCCTTTGGCGAGGATTTTCAGCACTGGCGGACTAATTGAGCTTAAGTGTGCAGAGTCGACGATGCGCAGCTCCTTGCGCGCCACCACGACGCCGGCGGCCCCGAGCATTGCTGCCAAAACCAGCGAGCCCGCGAAAAGCGCGAGGCAAAACCACCCCAGCGATTGAGCAAACTGAGCGGCCGCCAAACCGAACAGACCGAGGGCACCCAGGCAAGTGGAGAAGAGGAACTGCGCTCGTTGTCGGACTGCCTCGATGTCATTGCGCTGTCGATCCAACTGGTGGCGCGCATTCTCAACGAGCAGGAGCAGATCCTCTGGGCCCCAGCCGTCCAGGTCGCCGGGTGTGAGCCGGTGCACGATTAGCGACGGAACCTCGATGCCGGGAATCAGCCCGCGGACCTGGAAGAGGTACGCGCGCACTTCCATCCTGGCTAGCCGGCCGCGGTCGACCCAGCTAGTCGTCATCGTCGAGCCAGTCTGCAATTGCCGCCGTGACAGGGTTGGCCACCGCATCGGGGAGAAACAGCCATTGGCCCGCTGGATTTACGTCGAGGAGTACATGCTCGCCCTCCACCGTCTCGACCCAATCCTGGCTTGAGTAGCCCAGATTCAATTGGCGGGCTATAGCACTCGCCCCGGCCGCAACAGCCGAGGGCGTCAGCTCAAAGCGAAAGTCGCCGTGCGCGGCGGGCTCGCTGCGCCAGTCGAGAGGCAGGCCCTCGGCATCGAGCACGGCAGACCACACGGCGCCGAGGACGGTAACAACACGCCGATGTTTCACCGCGCGGAGGAACTCCTGAATGAGGAACGGCGCTGCGGCGAGGAGATCTGGGCGGAGCTCCCGCACGGCAACAGCCGTTGCGAACACGTTGTGCGCCTCGCCCCGCTCATCCACGAAATGCCCGGGGCCGAGCGGCTTCACGACGACGATCTCGTCGGGAGCTCCTAGCCGTCGCGCGTCGTTAGTCACGACGGTCCACGGAGTGCGGACACGAGCGGCTTGGGCCGCCTGGTGGACGACGAGCTTATTGTCGGCACGAACTGACTCGTCGAGCCCGGTTAGCCAACGGGCGTTACCCCCGCGAGCAAGAGCGGACAAGAGCGCAAGCCACGACGACATCTCAGCGAACTGCTGCGACGGAGGGGCCACCCCGGCCTGCCAGTTCAGCGGGGCGACCCGGCGTAGCCAGCCGCGTGCCGGCTCGTCTGTACTCCAGGCGACTCTGGACTCCCCGTCATCGAGCACCACGCGCTCACCCGTTACTGCGAACTCGATGCGAGAGAGGGACTCCGCGTCGACGATCATCACCGGGCGGCTCAGCCGAGCGCACACCCGCTCAACGTGGATGTCGTCGCGTGCGCCCACGACGAGCGCCGCTCTCACGGAAGCGGAATCCCGGTCCGTCCTCCGGCAGCACCAAACGGCCGGTCGTTGTCGATCGTCTCGATCGTGGCGGTGATCGTGGTAGTCGGATCCTTTGGATCGGTTCTGGCCTCCTCTCCGACACGCGAAGAGAGGGCGGAGTACAGGCTGTCATGCTCGCTGTTACCCATAGGCGCCACGTTAGGGGCCGGCCGAACGAGGTGTGGGGTGAAATCTTCCTATCCGTGGCGTGGCGCATGTCCTTCTTGGCCTGCACTGGCCTGCCGGTTGCTTGATGAGGCGGGTCGCTGCGAGAGGAGTAGATACGTCGCGCTCCGTGGACTCGGACCGGGCGTCTGCGACCTGCTGATGTACGACCGCAGCTGCACCGCATGCCGCGCGCGGCCCTTGCCGTTGCCGTGCCGGCCCGATGCGCGAGGTTCACGCCCTGCCATCGCACGGTGGGGTGGACGGGCTGACGTCGCGCTTCGTCGACGCCCTGCCCGACAGCAGGCCTCGGCCTGAACTGTGACTCGCCTCGGGGGAGGGTCAGGATGCGGGTGAAGACGAGGGCACACAGCTCGCGCGAAGTGGGGAAGCCGCAGCACAGGATCCGCGGTCACCGCATCGGTCGGCGCTGCTCCCGGGTGAATCACGCCGAATCGGGGATAACGGTCAGCGGGACTCGATAGCCTCACAGCGACTTCTGCTGCGATCGAACTTGGTCGCGCCGCATCACCCGGGAGGAGGACCCGAGCATGGCCGATATCAAGACCGTCTTCGTCGCGTTCGCGATTGAGGATCAGCGGATGCGGGATCTGCTGAAGGGGCAGTCCCTACATCCCCGCGCACCGTACGAGTTCATCGATATGTCCGTGAAGGACCCCTACGACACCGGCTGGAAGGACAAGGTTCGCACTCGCATCCGCCGGTCGCATGGCGTTATCGCCCTGGTCAGCAGGAACTCGCTCACTTCTTCCGGGCAGAAGTGGGAGATCCAGTGCGCCAAGGACGAGAGCAAGCCGCTTCTCGGGGTCTGGGCCTACTCGAGTGACCGGACGACCCTGGCAGGGGTCCGGACCGTCGCCTGGACCGACGTCAACCTCGCCACCTTCATCGACGCGCTCTGAGGCGCGACGGCATGCGTAAGGCGCTCATAGTCGGGGTCGACTACTACGAACGGATCGGGTCGCTGAGCGGTGCGGTAAACGACGCACACGCCGTCAAGGCCGTTCTTGAACGGCATGCGGACGGGAGGCTCAACTTTCAGCAGCCGCGGCTTATAACGGGCACCGGCCCCGGGGCCTCAGTGAGTCGAACGGAGTTGAGGGAGGCGGTGGAGGAGCTGTTCCGTGACGATGCCGAAATCTCGCTGTTTTACTTCTCCGGGCACGGCTACATTGACGGCGCAGGAGGCTACCTGTGTGCCAGCGACTGCGCGAACGGACACGACGGACTCTCATTGTCAGAGGTAATGACGTTCGCGAATAACTCACCGGCGCGGAATAAGGTGATCCTTCTCGACAGCTGCCACAGCGGCGTCGCGGGAGGCAATACTGTTGCCGCTCAGGTTGCTGAAATCAAGGAGGGCGTCACTATCCTGACCGCGTCGACCGCGGAGCAGTACGCCATGGAGACTGGTGGCTCTGGGGTGTTTACTAGCCTGCTGGTGGATGCTCTTGGCGGGGCGGCTGCCAACCTCATGGGCGATGTAACACCGGGCAGCGTGTATGCGCACATCGATCAGTCTCTCGGCAACTGGGCACAGCGGCCCGTGTTCAAGACGAATGTGAAGAAGTTCGTCTCACTCCGGGAGACCGACGCCCCCATCGACCCCGCCAACCTTCGGAAGCTGACGATCCTCTTCGATCAGCCAACTACGCTGCTGCAACTAGATCCGAGCTATGAGCCCGAGCGGACCGGCAACGAGGATGCCTCCGTCCCGGCGCCAGACTCTGCTAAGAATGCCGACTTCGCCGTTTTGCAGGCCCTGGCGAAGGTGAACCTTGTCCGCCCGGTTGGGGCGCCTCACATGTGGCACGCGGCGATGGACTACAAGTCCTGTGAACTAACCGTTCTCGGCCAGCACTACTGGAGACTCGTGAAGCAGGACCTGATCTGATGTCTTCTTCTCGCGACTACGCCTTGGAGGCGCTCGAAAGCTACGAGACCGTGGAGCGGCTTGCCGAAATCGAGCACGAGCGATGGGCACATTGGCAGCGATACGTTCACGACCAATGCGAGCGCCAGGAGGACGGGTCGCTTGTGATCCCCGCCAGTTTGGCGGCACATTGGGAATCGCAGATCGACACGCCGTACGGCGAACTGACCGAGAGGGAGAAGGAGAGTGATCGCGCGCAAGTTCGTCGGTACCTGCCGACAATTGTTGATGTGCTGTCACCCTAGATGAGTGCCGCCATTACGTCGATGTGATGGCAACGTCAGGGAGCAGACCCGCACCGTCGTGGGCTCGAACATGCACGCCCTCGTCGAGAGCGTCGAGCACCCGAACCGCATAGGCGGGCTTCATGAGCTTGGGGACTTCGTCGATGGCATGCCAGGCAACGGCGCTCGCTTCGTCCGTGTGCGGCAGCGGTTCGGACAGGAGGCGGCAACGGAACACGAGGGCGACGATTCCCAGGCGCATATTCTTGTAGACGCCGGCGAGTCGCTCGACCTCGACTCGTGCGCCGGTCTCTTCTTCGACCTCGCGGAGGACCGCGTCTTCGATCGTCTCGCCGAGTTCGAGCACTCCGCCGGGCGGTTCCCATCGCCCGTTGTCGCGACGGTGGATCAGCAGGACGCGCTCGCCGGTGGCGTCGAACACGATCCCCGCCGCGCTGACTGAGTGCAGCGGTGTCGGCATCTGTGGCCCACCTCCCGTCTGTGCCAGTGTAGGAACTACACACGTCTACAGGAGTCTGAGTGAGCAGCCAAGATAACCGTGCAGCGCGCCTGCACGTCGTGGGTTCCTCAGCCACGGCTCTCGATAAGGACTCCGACCGCCCGCTGTTCAAGCAGATCGCGGATTCGCTGCGCTCACAGATCATCTCGGGGCAGCTCGGGCCGGGTGACAAGGTGGCCTCCGAGACGCAGCTCATGGAGACGTACCACGTCGCGCGAATGACTGTCCGCCAGGCGCTCGCGCTGCTGAAGGCCGAAGGACTGCTGGTTGCCGAGCATGGCCGCGGCGTGTTCGTCCGAGCACGCCCTGTCGTGAGGCGGGTCGCCTCGGATCGCTTCGCACGCCGCCAGCGCGAAGCCGGCCAGGCCGCGTTCATCGCGGAGGCACAGGGCGTAGGCGCTCCGAGCGTCGACGAGCTCGAGGTGGGCTACGAGAACGCACTCCCCCACGTACGCGAGGCCCTCGCTCTCGGCCCACGCGCCAAGGTGCTCGCCCGCCGCCGCCGCTACCTGCTCGACGGAGAGCCTGTTGAGCTGGCGCAGACGTTCGTGCCGGCTGACCTAGCCAAGGGGACCCCCATCGAGGAGCGCCATACAGGCCCCGGCGGGGTGTACGCCCGGCTGGAGGAGAACGGGCACCACCTTGCGGAGTTCACCGAGGAGGTCGCGGCACGGATGCCAACACCCGAAGAGCGGCAACGTCTACGACTCCCTGAGGGCACGCCGGTGCTCACGGTCCGGCGGATCGCCTTCCGCAAGGACGGGGTGCCCGTGGAGACGACGGACACGGTCAAGGCCGCTCCGGCTTACGTCTTGGAGTACCGGTTCCCCGCTGAGTGATCCCCAACCCTTGCCACTCCTCTAGATGAGTGGTTCTCTGGTGGAGAGCAGAGAACTGCTCTAGTCGAGTGAAGGAGTGATCAGAGTGGCCATCGCCAAGCGTTTCGAGATCGCCCACGAGACGGTGTTCCCCCAGGGCGCCTTTCTGCGCGGGCCCGTCGAGCCCGTCACCGACTTCCAGGCCGAGCAGCGGCCCGACGGGTCGCGGCCACAGCAGCACGACAAGGAGACCGGCCTGCGGCTGTGGCAGTGCGTCGTCATCGACGCCGACGACGAGGCCGGCCGCCGCGAGATCGGCGTCACCGTGAAGTTCGCCGCCGAGGTCCAGCCGGTGCCGCCGAAGAACACCTCGCCGATGCCGTGGACGCCCGTGGAGTTCGTCGGCCTGACTGCCCTGCCGTACGTCGACGACTCCGGGAAGCGGCCCCGCATCGCGTGGTCCTTCCGCGCGCAGGGCTTCGCCACGCCCGGTCAGCAGGTCAAGGTCGGGGAGCCACCGAAGGCGGCGGCGTGATGTCCGCGCTCCCTACCAACCAGACCGGCGCGACTTCGATGGAGCCAGGACCGACGCTCCTCGAGCTGCTGACCATGGCTGCTGACATCGTGGCGATGGTCGACGACCACGTGCAGTCGACCGACGTCGGTCACGGGATCGTGTCAGTGCACGTCACCTGCCAGGCGGCCGCCGAGTACCTGGCTTGGCGTCTCGCGCTGGATCGCGTCGAGGAGTACGAGCCGACCAGGACGTGCCACGGGTTCGCGGTGTGGAGCGGCGGCGAGTGGCCCGAGGCGGAGTACAAGGTGTTCTGCAGGGGTGACCTTGTGCATCCGCTGCACTCGTTCCCTCGCGCCGAACTCCAGCCGATCACGGATACCGACGTGCCCGGGGCCGCGTGATGGATGCGGTGCGCGTCGTCTGGCTCGTACTGCGACGGCTGAGGGGCGCGGTCTGGCACTTCGTGTCCTGGACCGTTCAGTCGTGGCGCGCGATCCTCGTCTGCCTCGTGATCGGCAACGTGCTGCTGATCGCCGATCACGAGGGAGCGGGCGTCGCGGCGCTGTGGCTTGTGCCTGTGTGGAACGCGGTCCGGGCGGTGTGGGACGCCGTGAGCCCACTGACCTACGAAGCGGTCGTCGGCGGGCCGCTGCGCCGTCGTTCCTGGCGACGGCGAGTGCGCAAGGCGTGGGTGCAGGTCGCTGAGAGGTGCGGACTGGCATCGGCGCGGGATGCGGATGGCCGGCTGACCGTCGCGCGGCTCCTCGGGGTGCAGACGAGCGAGAACACCATCACGCTACGAGTTCGGGCCGCGGTGGGTCAGACCGTGGACGACCTGGATCGCGCAGTCGAGACCATCGCCACCGCGTTCAGTGCGGAGTCCGCGGAGTCCCAACGGGTCGGTCCGGGCGTCGTCGAGATGGTCCTGACAATGCGCGAGCTGCTGCACCGGCCGACAAGACCGCCGTTCCCGGAGGAGCTCGAAGCGGAAGCCGTAACCCTGGGACGACGCTCGGATGGGTCGCCGTGGCGGCTCGAACTGAACGGCCGGCACACGCTGGTCGTCGGCCGGTCCGGTGCCGGCAAGGGGTCGATCTTCTGGGGTGTCGCCGGCAACCTCGCGCCGGCAGCCCATGAAGGCCTGGTCCGCCTCTGGGGGATCGACCTCAAGGGCGGTGTCGAGGTTGCGGTGGGTGCCGGGATGTTCTCGTCGGTTGCGATGGACGAGCAGGCCGCTCTGGGCCTGTTGCGGTCGCTGCACGGTGTGATCGTCGAGCGGCAGGGCGTCATGCGGGGCCGGTCGCGTCAGCACGAGGTCTCTCCGGGCGACCCGGCGCACGTGCTCCTGATCGACGAGCTCGCGGTCCTGACCGCGTACGCATCGCGGGACGTCGTGAACGAGGCGAGTGCACTGCTGAAGCGGATTCTCACTCAGGGACGCGCACTGGGCGTGATGGTCGTGGCATTCGTGCAGGACCCGCGCAAGGAGACCATCGGCATGCGCGAGCTGTTCACGCAGACGATCGCGTTGCGGCTCGCCTCGTCGTCCGAGACGCGCATGGTGCTGGGTGACGGCTACGGGGACCTCGCGCCGGCGCATCGGATCGAGCGGACGATGCCGGGGGCCGGCTACGTCGTGCGGGACGACGGTGCGATCGAGCGCGTCCGCGCCGACTTCTGGCCGGATGACCTCATCCGCATGGTCGCCGACCTGTACCCGGCGCCGCAGGTACCTATCCCCGCCGAGGACGGCGCTCCGAGCGAGCCGCCATCGCCGGCCCCTCCCAACGCCGACGTGCCGGCTGTTACGCGCCGACGGTCTCCGCGTGCTCCGCGCGCACCCAGGGACTCCGAGGTGCCGTGATGGCGACGACGACTTGCGGTGGCTTCCGGGGGCACGGCCCGGACGCTCCCCTCGAGCTGGGCGACCTGTCCCTGCTCGAGGTGGAGTCCATCGCGGGTCGCCTCGCCGACGGCACCATGCCAGGTCTCACCGAGACGCTCAGCAAGGCTGGCAACTGCATGCACCCCGTTCGGTTGGTCGGTCAGTCGGACACCGTCGATCTGCGCACGGGCGAGATCGTGTCGACGTTCCGCTCGGCTGATCAGCCGCTCGGGCGGCTGTACAAGCCGTGTGGCAATCGTCGCGAGTCGGTGTGCCCGTCGTGCTCGCGCATGTACGCGCGTGACACCTTCGAGCTGATCTCCACGGGCCTGAACGGCGGCAAAGGGGTGCCGGCGGCGGTCAACGCGAACCCGCTGCTGTTCATCACTCTGACCGCGCCGTCGTTCGGTGTCGTTCACGGCCTCCGCGACGGGAAGCAGCCCTGCCACCCGCGCAC
>Ga0256775_1000338_pt1 | contig 11143 bp, 4 predicted proteins | sample MC6MC0926MT_FD_186036 | JGI IMG/M metagenome (GOLD analysis project Ga0256775, IMG submission 186036) | Metatranscriptome of enriched soil aggregate microbial communities from Iowa State University, Ames, United States - MC6-MC0926-MT... | ecosystem: Environmental > Terrestrial > Soil >...
CGACGAGACGCGCGTGCTCGCGCTGTGCGGCCGGGTGCTGCCCGCGAGCGACCGCCGGGTGCTGGAGGCGTTCGCGTCGCAGGTCGGCGCGGTGCTCTCGCAGAACAGGCTGCGGGAGCAGGCCGAGCAGGCGCGCGTGCTGGAGCAGGCCGACGCGACCCGGACGGCTCTGCTCGCCGCCGTCTCGCACGACCTGCGCACCCCGCTCGCCACGATCCGGGCCTCGGTCGACGCGTTGACGGGGCTCTCGCTCGGGCCCGCCGACAGGGCCGCCCTGGAAGAGGCGCTCGCTGACTCCACCGACCGGCTCGAACGGCTCATCGACAACCTCCTCGACCTGTCCCGTCTGCAGACCGGCAGCGTCCGCCCGGTGCTCCGCGACACGAGCCTCGACGAGGTCGTCCCCCTGGCCGTCGAGGGATACCCCGCCGACGTCGTCCGCCTCGACCTGCCCGAGACGCTGCCGCTCGTGCGCACCGACCCCGGGCTGCTCGAACGCGTCGTCGCGAACCTCGTCTCCAACGCCGTCCGCTACGGCCCGCCCGTCGTCGTGAGCGCGGAGGACTCGCCGGAGGGCCTCGTCGTCCGCGTCGCCGACAACGGGCCCGGGCTCGACGACGATCTCAAGGTGCACATGTTCGAGCCGTTCCAGCGGCTGGGCGACGGGTCCGGCACCGGCCTCGGGCTCGGCCTCGCCGTCGCCGACGGACTCGCGACCGCCGTCGGCGCCGAGGTCCGCGTCGAGGACACCCCCGGCGGCGGGCTGACGATGGTCGTCCTCGTGCCCCGGGCGGCGTCATGAGCCACGTCCTGGTGGTCGACGACGAACCGGGCCTCGCGCACGCCCTCGCCATCACGCTGCGCGCCTCCGGGTGGACGGTGACGACCGCTGCCGACGGCGCGCACGCGATCACGTCGGCCGCGCACCACCACCCCGACGTGATCCTGCTCGACCTCGGGCTGCCCGACATGAGCGGCCTCGACGTCATCACCGCCGTGCGCGGCTGGTCGCGCGTGCCGATCGTGGTCCTGTCCGCCCGGCAGCACGGCGAGGACAAGGTCGACGCGCTCGACGCCGGCGCCGACGACTACGTGACGAAGCCGTTCGCGATGAACGAGCTGCTCGCGCGGCTGCGGGCGGCCGTGCGGCGGTCGGCTGTTCCCGCGGAGGGTTCCGAGGCCGTCGTCGTGGCCGGTGCCTTGACCGTCGACCTCGCGCGGCGACGAGTGCTGCGCGACGGCGTCGAGGTGCGGCTCACGCCCACCGAGTGGTCGATGCTCGAGGTGCTCGTGCGCCACCGCGGGCGGATGGTGACGCGGCAGCAGCTGCTCAAGGAGGTGTGGGGGCCGGGGTACTCGGACGAGACCCACTACCTGCGCGTCTACTCCGCGCAGCTCCGGCGCAAGCTCGAGGACGACCCGGCGCACCCGCGGCACATCGTGACCCAGCCGGGCATGGGGTACGTGTTCGAGGTGTGAGGCCACGATCCGGTGCGCTCGCTCCCGGACGCGGAGCTCGGCGCAGCCAGCATCGGCATGACGCGCGACGAGGGCGACCGGGTCGCGCCGACCGACGCGCCAGCACCCAGTGACCCGAACGGGTGAACCGAGCGGCATTTCCGGCTGTGCCCGATACGTTCCACGCGTTTCTTCCGCGTCGACTCGAGTGGGCCCGCGGGTGCGCAACGCTTCCGGCCCTGTCGTGCGGGCGGAGACAGGGGGTCAGGGCATGGATCTGCGCCGTCGTTGGGTGCGTGGGGCTCGGGGCGCGTTGGTGGTGGCTGTCACCGCCGCGGCACTCGTGGTGACGGGGACGCTCGGCGAGGCGGCACCTCCGGCGCCCCCGCTGCAGGCCGCGCCGAAGCCCGTGGCGATCGACCCCGTGGACGTGCCGCCGCTCACGTCACCGGCACCGGAGACGTTGTCCGCCCCCGTGGCCGCGGGCGAGTACGAGGCTCCGGCGCTGGCGCCGGCCGCGGAGACGACGACGCCGCCCGCCGCGAAGCGCAGCTTCGACGAGAAGACGTCGAAGGTCGTCGAGCGGACCGAGAGCTCGACGGTGTACGAGAACGCCGACGGCACCTTCACGACGGCCATGACCACCGAGCCGTCCAACGTGCTCACGGGCGACGGCACCTGGAAGCCCGTCTCCACGCAGATCGCCACCGCCGACGGGGGCGGTGGCCGGATCGCCCGACACCCCCTGTCCCCGCAGTTCGCGGCCAAGGGGGACTCGGCCGACCTGCTCCGGATGGCCCGCAACGGCGCCGAGGTCAGCATCTCCCTTGTCGGCGCTCGCGCGAAGGGCCTGAACCGCAAGGGGTCGGTCGCCAAGTACGCGGACGTGCTGCCGGGCGCGGACCTGACGTACGAGGTCACGCCGGGTTCGGTGAAGGAGTCGGTGGTGCTCCAGGCGCCGCCGACGAAGGCCCCCACCTACTCGTGGCGGATCCGCGGCTCCGGGTTCGGTCTGCGCGAGGGACAGTCGGGTGCGTACGAGCTCGTCGGCCGCGACGGCAAGGTCGCGATGATGATCCCGCCCGCGGTGATGGTCGACTCCAGCGGCGTCGAGGGCGAGTCCGAGCCGGCGACGGTGAACACGCCGATGAAGGTGACACGCGACCGCGACGGTTGGTTGCTGACGATCACGCCGGACATGGGCTGGCTGACGGACCCGGCCCGGGTATACCCGGTGTCGGTGGACCCGACCGTGCAGGTCGGTGTGGGTCAGGCCGACGCGCGGTCGTACAAGTCGGACGGCACGGTCGTGGCGGACAACAAGCTGCGCATCGGCAACACGCGTGAGAACAACACGAACAAGACGTGGCGCACCGTCTTCTACTACGACTACACGCAGTTCTTCGGCAAGCAGGTCGTCGACACCTTCATCCACGCGGTCGTCGAGACGGGGTCCGTCGACTCGTACTACGCGCAGACCGGGTGGGCGAACTGCTTCGGCTACGAGTGCCGCGGGTCCAACGCCGCGCAGACCTACATCGCCGGCGCCGGTGTGTTCGCCTCGGACGCGATGGGCGTCGAGTGGGCCAACCGGGTCAACCAGGGTGTGCCGGGTGCGTACGTCTACGTCTCGGGCGACGAATGGTCGGGCCTCTACACCTACAAGTACATGCGCTCCGCGCTGTACGTCACCACGGCGGCGTACCCCTCGGTCAGCGGAACGTCGCCGGCGCACTGGACTCGCGTGTCCGAGGCGCCGAAGCTGACGTCGGCCGGGTCCGACGCGGCGGAGTCCGGTGCGATGGCCTACCGCTTCGTGATCGGGACCACCGAGGACCCCGTCGCGAGCAAGGTCGACGACAGCGGCTGGCTCGCGACGAACTCGTACACGCCGCCCCAGGGCAAGCTCGACGAAGGCAAGATCTACTTCTGGAAGCCGTTCGTCAAGAACGCCTGGGACGGCAAGTACGGCACGTCGACCGAGCGCGGCGGCCTCGTCTACGCGATGGTCACCAACACGGTCCCGAAGATCGACAAGACGCAGGTCCGTCTCGAGGGCGTCGCGCCACCGGCGACCGGGACGCAGACGATCACCACGACCTCCCCGGCGATCACTTGGCCGGCGGTCCCCTCCGACGGCGACGGCGCGATCCAGTACCAGGTGCGCATCTCGACCGGCAGCGACGCGATGTCCGGCACGGTCGTGACGTCCGGCTGGCTGACCGGCACGTCCTACCAGGTCCCTGAGGGCAGCCTGCACGACGGCGGCGTGTACACGTGGACCGTCGAGACCAAGGACGACGTCGGTGTCGGACGCATCCCGTGGACGTCGACCCTCATGGTCAACCGGCGCCTCGCCGAGTCCGGTCCGGCACCCGTCGAGCAGGTCGGGCCCGTCACGGTGAACCTCGCCAACGGCAACCTCGGGCTTCGCTTCGCCTCGCCGACGGTGAACACCGTGGGTGGCCCGATGGGCCTGTCGTTCTCCTACAACTCGCAGACCGTCCGTAACAAGGGTCTGCTCGGTCGCTACTACGCGGCGGGCTCGCCCGCGTCGTCGGTCGACTTCAGCAAGGAACCGCTGCTGACGCGCACCGACCCCGACCTGAACTTCTTCTGGGGTGTGGACACGCCCGGCTCGCCGGCGCCGTCGGTGCCCCTGGACAACTTCGCGGCGCGCTGGACCGGGTTCTTCACCCCGCCGACGGCGGGCGACTGGACGTTCGGTGTCGTGCAGGACGACGGTGCGCGCATCGTCCTCAACTACGACACCGCGAACCCGGTGCTGAACCGGTGGTCCGACCAGGCCGGCGGACCGTTCTGGGCCCTGAACGCGCGGACCATCAGCGGTCCGACCCCGATCCAGGTCGACTACTACGAGGCCGGCGGCAACGCGGCCTTCCAGCTGTGGGCCAAGGGCCCCGGGTATGAAGGCGGTGTCGTGGTCCCGTCGGCGTGGCTCTCGCCCACGTTCGAGACCCTGCCCGCCGGCTGGTCGGCATCGGCGGCCCTCGCCGGTGACGCCGGGACGTACGTGTCCGCCGTCGTGGAGGCGAGCGCGGTCATCCTGACCGACGTCACCGGCACGACCCACACATACACGAAGACGTCCGACGGCGGGTACACCCCGCCGTCCGGTGAGTACGGGGTGCTGGGGCTGTCCGCGACCGGGCAGGTCAACCTCACCGACGAGGACGGCACCGTCTACGTGTTCGGCACGAACGGTCGTCTGGAGTCCTCGACCTCGCCTGCCGACGCTAAGACGCCCGCGGCGCCGAAGGTCACCTGGCGCGGGTTCACCGGCCAGCTCGACGCGGTGACGGACCGAGCCTCCGGGCGAGCGATCCGCATGTTCTACAGCGGCGACACCGCCCCGGAGGGGAGCGGACCCGCCTGCCCTGCGGACGCGAACGCGCCCCTCGGCATGGTCTGCCGGATCGTGTACCCGCCTGCGTCGGGAAGCGGTGTCGGCGAGTCGACGTGGCTGCGCTATGAGCAGGGCCGCCTCGTCCGGATCATCGACCCGGGACAGGAGGTGACCGACTTCCAGTACGCCTCGACCGGTGAGCTCACCTCGCTGCGCACCCCGCTGATCAACGACTGGCTCGCTGCGGACACCTCGCGTCTGAAGGCGAGTGCGAACGCGCTCGAGGTCGCCTACGACGCCACCGGCCCGGCGGTCAAGGCGCCGAAGGTCACCAAGGTCACGCTGCCGGCTGCCGACGGCGTCACCGAGACGGGTCGTCTGGCGACGACCTTCACGTACGCCGACGCGGCGACCACCTACGTCGACCGGCCGGGCATCGCCGGGCACGCGCGCACGGTCACCTTCGACGCCGCCTGGCGTCAGGTCAGCGACTCGTCCCCGACGGGTCTCCGCTCGAACCAGGTCTGGGACCCCGCGAAGGACCTCGTGCTGTCCCAGTCCGACCCGGCCGGGCGCACGACCACGACCGTCTACGACAACCGTGACCGGGCGGTCGAGAGCTACGGGCCGGCCCCGGCGAGCTGTTTCAACGCCGACCGCACGCCGACCGCCGCGTGCGCGGCGACCACCGCCCGCACCTCCACCCGCTACGACGAAGGCATGACGGGGCTGACCGCCGCCTACTACACCGGTCCGCACCTGGCCGGGCAGCCCAAGGCCTTCGCGCTGGGCGTGGGCACCGGCACGCTCGCGAAGGACTGGGGCGCCACACGACCCGACCCCAGCCTCACCGACACCGCATGGGGTGCCCGGCTCACGGGCCTGATCACCTTCCCCCAGGCTGGCACCTACACGCTCACGGCAGGTGCGGACGACACGGTCAAGGTGTGGATCGACGACATCCAGGTGCTCGCGCCGCCCGCGCTCGCCACCAACTCCACCACCGTCACCCGCAGCGCGGCCGGCCCTGCACGCATCCGGATCGACTACGTCAACGCAGGTGGACCCGGATCGCTCAACGTCGGCTGGGCGGGCCCAGGTGTCACCAGCGGGCCGATCCCTGACTCGGCCCTGGTCCCGGATTACGGCCTCGTGACCAGCACGACGAGCGCCGACGCTGCCCCGTCCACCGTCCCCGCCGGCACGCCCGCGGTGACGTCGGCACAGGTGCCGGCCCAGACAACGCGCACCGATTACGGGACGAGCCCGTGGCTCGGCCAGCCGATCAGCACGACCGAGGACCCGACCGGCCTCGCGCTGACGACGACGACCACCTACGAGCCTGCGGGCACCGGGTTCCTGCGGCGCACGGGCAGGTTCCTCCCGGCGGCGACGGCGGCCGCGAAGGCAGCGGGGCGTGCGCTGCCGGACGTCACCAACGACGGAGCGCGTGGCACCAGGTACGCGTACTGGGGCACCACCGAAGGCCTGACCACCGCCACGTGCGGCGTCCCTGCCGGGACGAGCCAGGCCGGCCTGCTCAAGTCCTCGACAGAACCGACAGCAGCCGACACGACGGCGATCGTCACGTCGTTCGTCTACGACGCCTGGGGGCGCACCGTCGGCTCCAAGCGCGGCGACGGAGGGTGGATCTGCTCGACGTTCGACACTCGCGGGCGAGTGACCTCGGTCGCGTACCCGGCCGTCGGGTCGATCGCGGCCCGGACCGTCACGAACAACTACGCGGTGTCCGGTGACCCGCTGACCACGTCGGTCGCCGACCCGTCGGTGACGGGCTCGCCGAACGGCGGCACCATCACCACGGTGACCGACCTGCTCGGCCGGGTCGTCTCGTACACGGACGTGTGGGGCATCAAGACGACCACGACGTACGACGCCGCCGGCCGTGCGTCCTCGACGTCGACGACCGACGGCGTCTCCACCTACACCGGTGGTGTCACCTACGACGCCGACAGCAGGGTCGCGACCGTGACCGACGGCGGGAAGGTCGTCGCGTCGCTCACCTACACCGGCGCCGACCTGACGGGCGTCTCCTACCCGTCCGGCACGGGCAACGCCGGCAACGGCACCGGCCTGGCCATCGGAAGGAACGCGAACGGTGCGACGACCTCGCTCGGCTGGTCCTTCGTGGGTTCGCCCGCATTGTCCGATGCCGTGGTGCGGTCGCAGTCGGGCCGGATCCTGACCGACAACGTCACCGACGGAACCTCTGTGTCGAGCTCGTCGTACAGCTACGACACGGCCGGACGGCTCGTCGCGGCGAGCATCCCAGGCCACACGCTGACCTACGCGTTCGCCAGCACCGGCGGCTGCGGGGCCAACCCGTACGCAGGGATGGACGGCAACCGCACCGGATCGACGGACGCCCCGACCACCGGCGCGGTCACCACGGTCGCGTCGTGCTACGACTACGCCGACCGGCTCACCGCTTCGACGGTGACCAACCCGGTCACCGGCGCCACGCCCATCTCCAGCACGAACCTGACGGACCAGAACGTCAAGTACGACGGGCGCGGCAACACGACCACCCTCGCCGACCAGACGCTCGTGTACGACGCGGCCAACCGGCACGTCTCGACGACCACGGGCACCGGCGCCACCGTGACGTACACCCGGGACGGCACCGACCGGATCGTCGGCCGCAACGCCCAGGACGTCAGCACCAGCACGGTCCGGTATGGATTCACCGGAGCAGGCGACAGCGGCGACCTCGTGGTCAACACGTCGAACAAGATCATCCAGCGTCAGCTCGCCCTGCCCGGTGGGGTGCTTGTGTCCTTGCCGACGTCGGGGGCGGCGACCTGGTCGTACCCGAACATCCACGGCGACGTCATCGCCTCTGCCGACGCCGCGGGCGCTCGCACCGGCAAGGTCGTCACCTACGACCCGTTCGGGCAGCCTCTCGACCCCGCCTCGGGCCGGATCGGGTCAGCGAGCGCGGATGACGCGGTGGTCGACAACTTGCCGTCCAACGTGGACAGCGCCTGGGTCGGTCAGCACCAGAAGCTGTACGAGCACGTCGGGAGCATGGGGGCAATCGAAATGGGTGCCCGTGTGTATGTCCCTGCGCTTGGCCGGTTCCTGTCGACCGACCCCATTGAGGGCGGTGTTGACAACTGCTATGTCTACCCGAACGACCCGATCAACAGCGCGGACCTGGACGGCAAGAGCGTAAAATCGCGCCTCAAAGCGTTCGGCCGTTGGTACAAGCGCGGATTGGCTGCGGGTCAAGCACAGCAGAAGAGACTGCTGAAGGGTTACATTGACTTCGAATGGAAGAACCGGTCGACGCTCGCGGGCATCGGAACCATTGCGGTCTGCCTCGGCTTCGGGCCGTACGCCTGTGCTGCCGCGGGAGTGGTGAACGCAGGATTCAACTACGTAAATGACCGCTACATCCTTCACGGAGATCCTAAGCAGGCACGAAACAAGCTGGTTATGAACCTTGTGCTCACCTATATCGGGGCGAGCGTCGGAATCTATGGCCAATCCTTGGGTGCTTCAGGGCTTCTTACGAACTCGATCTCGAGCATCCCTGCTGGTATGTGTACTGCCACTGGGGCATGCTAGGGGTGTACAGGAAGGCGGCGGCTCTGCCGCGCAGGAGGTTGGCACTGACGACGAATCGTCCCCGCTTCACGTCGACTGCCGTCGTCCCCGTCCTCGCAGTCGGGTGCCGCGGTTCTGCGCTATCACACCGAACAGGTGGGGGTCTGTCGTGCTAGGTGCCTCGCCGCCCGTCGCCGCCCGGCCCGAGCCGGGGGAGGAGGTGCTGCGCTTCCGGGCAAACGGCATCGCCCGGCTGTGCAGCTGGGTGGTCATGCTTCCGTTCGCGGTGCTCCTGGTGGTGCTCGGGTTCGTGTCGTATCCCACGCTCGATCCCGTGGCAATCGCGCTGGCGGTAGGTACTTGGATCCTGGCGGCGAGCTGCTTCTTGATGCCGTCCGTCGCATTGCACGAGAACGCGCTCGTCATCGTCAATCCGTTCCATATACGGGTAGTGAGCCGGCACGCCGGGCTGAGTTTTCACTATTCGAGTTTTCTGTCGATCGCCACATCAAGTCCTCCCCGCTCGTTCACGGCGATGGCGATCGAGGGTTCAAACCTGGCGACCGCATTAGCGAAGCCCACGCGGGTGACGTCCGTTGCTGCCGAGCTCACAGCAGCAAACGAAGCGCATCCCCTAGGCATCGATGTTCCTGAGACGGCGCGGTTCATGGCTCCGCCCGTCAGCTTCTGGTTCGGCCTGGTGATCCTTGGCATCGCTGCCGCTGCGGCTGCACTTTGGTAGAACTTCACCATCCGCACCGCAGGCGGCTGGTCGCGCTCCGGTAGCGCATCCGCCCCGCGCGGTCTCGATCGAAGATCGCGAACGACGCCCGCAGGTGCTTGGCCGACATGTGCTCGGGTGTGCTCGGGGATGACGCTGTGTGGCCACCTCCGTCTCCGCCCGCGAGTGGATAGCGATTTCCACGCCTCGATGGCGGATCGGCGACGGAATCGGTCGTTCTCGTCGCCGACCGTGCCATCCGGACGATTCACCCGCTAGGTTCGTCGGTGGTCGGGGCAACGGCGCCTCGGCCGCTTGTCGTCCGGCGTGCAACAGCCGGCGGGCAGCCCCGCCGCTTTGCATGGATTCAACGGTGAGTCGTGCCCACCTCGGTGGTCGTCTGGCTGCCGTCGGCGGAGTCGTAGCGCTGGTCGGATGCCTGGCCGCACCCGTGGCGAGCGCCGCCCCACCCGGCGCCGCTACAGGCGCCGCGAGCGGCGACGGCAGCACCGGCACCAGCGGCCTCACGATGGAACGGATCGACCGCGGCCTCGTCGCCGCCACCGCGAGCGAGGGCGTGTCCCTCTCCTGGCGCCTGCTCGCCCGCGAGGTCACGGGTGCGACGGCGACGGGCCCGACCGGCCCCGCGTTCGCCGTCTACGGCGCCGGCACCAAGGTCGCCACGGTCACGGACTCGACGAACTACCTCGACACCGCTGGGTCCCTGACTGGCCGCTAGGGCGAACCAGGTGGTCGACATGCTCCGCTGACCCGGAGTGCAGCACGAGGCTAGGCGACCCACGAGAACGCGGGTCGCCCGGCCTGGTGTCAGCAGGTCACTCGTACGCGACGGCGTCGAGGACCTTCAACCTGGCCGCCCGGGTCGCGGGCCACACGGCGGCGAACACACCGACGACGACCGCGAGCACCAGCATCCCGGCGAGGGTGCCCCACGGGACGACCAGCGTCGACAGGCCCTCGTCGGCGAACACCGTCGGCAGCGTCGACGCCAGCGCGACACCCACGACGAGCCCGAGGACCGTGCCGAACACGGCGGTCAGGACCGACTCGATCGTGACCGTCCCCGCGAGCTGCAGGCGGCCGAGGCCGACGGCCCGCAGCAGCCCGATCTCCCGGGTCCGCTCGATCACGGACAGCGCCAGCGTGTTCACGATCCCGAGCACCGCGATGACCAGGGACAGGCCGAGCAGCGCGTACAGGATGACGAGGACCTGCTTCACCTGGTCGGCGAGGCTCGAGACGAACTCCGCCCGGGTGAGGACCGAGACCACGACGTACGGTGCGACGGCCTCGGTGACGGCGGACTTCAGCTCGGTGGTGCTCACCCCGTCGGCGGCGGCCACGAGGATCGTGTCGACCTGCTGCTGCTCGCGCGGCACGAGCCCGTCGAGCACCCCCTGGTCGACGACGAGCGGCGACCCGAGGACGTTCGTCGTGAAGACGGCCGTGACGGTGAGCTCCTGCGACCCGTCCACCCCGGCGACCGTGAGCGTGTCGCCCACGCCCCAGCCGTACGTCTCGGCAGCGCTCTCCTGGACCGCGACCTGCCCGGCGCCGAGCGTGTCGAGGGCACCGTCGATCACGTCGACCTCGACCGACCCGCCGAGGGTCCCGTCCCCGACGCCGATGACGTACTGCACCTCGGGCGGCTCGTCGCCGGTGGTCACGCCGAGCGGCGCGAACGCGATCGCGTCCGACCTCCCCGTCTCGGGCAGGGCGGCGACGTCGTCGACCGCGCCGGCCGGGATGACGTTCGTCGCCGACCGCACCACGACGTCGGCGTTGGTCTGCGCCTCCACGACGGCGGCCACCGAATGCTGCGCGGTCACGGCGATGACCGAGACGGCACCGACGAGCGCCATGCCGATCATCAGCGCGCCCGCGGTGTTCGCGGTGCGGCGCGGGTTGCGCACGACGTTGCCGCGCGCGAGCCGCCCGACGGGCCGCAGGAGCCGCACGAACGGCCACGCGAGCACCCCGACGGCGGTCCGGGCGAGGGTCGGCGA
>Ga0256775_1000342_pt1 | contig 11113 bp, 8 predicted proteins | sample MC6MC0926MT_FD_186036 | JGI IMG/M metagenome (GOLD analysis project Ga0256775, IMG submission 186036) | Metatranscriptome of enriched soil aggregate microbial communities from Iowa State University, Ames, United States - MC6-MC0926-MT... | ecosystem: Environmental > Terrestrial > Soil >...
ACAAAAGGCGGCAGCGACTGTCTGCCGGCTGGCGTCAGCCGGACGAGGTCAGCGCCTGTCGAGCGCGTCGACCTTGTCGTCCCGCGAGCTGCCGTCGACCTCGTCGGCCCGGTCGCCGGCGAGCGCCGGGGCCGGGAGCGCCGCACCGGTCGTCGCCTCCTCCTCGGCAGTCAGGCTCTCGAGCTGCTCGATGCCCGACCGGCGCCCGAGCGGCACCTCCTTGAGGAACAGGACCGCGACGAGCGAGATCAGCGCGATCGGGGCGGCGATGAGGAACAGGTCGGCGATCGAGTCGCCGAACGCCTCCTCGACGACGGTCCGGACGGGCGTCGGGAGCGTCGCCAGGTCGGGCAGCGCGCCGGAGCTGCCGAGCGCCGCGGGGTCGATGCCGAGCTTCACGACACCCTTGACGATGAGGTCCGTCGAGTGGTGCGCGAGCACGGCGCCGAGCGCCGAGACGCCGAGCGCGCCGCCGAGCGTCCGGAAGAACGCGACCGTCGCGGTGCCCGAGCCGACCTCCTGGATGTCCAGGGTGTTCTGCGTGGCGAGGACGAGGTTCTGCATGAGCATCCCGACGCCTACGCCGAGGATCACCATGTACAGGCCGACCAGGGTGAAGCTCGTGTCGTAGTGGATCGTCCCCATGAGCACGAGGCCGGCCGTGAGGATCGACGCACCGGCGATCATGAACCGCTTGTACCGGCCGGTGCGGCTGATCAGCTGCCCGCTGATGGTCGACGAGACGAGCATGCCGGCGATCATCGGGATGGTGAGCAGGCCGGACACCGTGGGCGTCTTGCCGCGGGCGAGCTGCATGTACTGGCTGAGGAACACCGACGTGCCGAACAGTGCGATGCCGACGGCGATCGACGCGATGACGGACAGCACCAGGGTGCGGTTCTTGAACAGGTGCAGCGGCAGGATCGGCTCGGCGGCCTTCGACTCGGCGAAGACGGCGAGCGCGAGCAGCACGATCGACCCGCCGACCATCGCAGCGGTCTGCCAGGACGCCCAGTCGAACTTGTCGCCCGCGAACGTGACCCACAGCAGCAGGGTCGCGATGCCCGCGGAGATGAGGGACGCGCCGAGGTAGTCGATCCTGACCGTGCGGCGGGTCCGGGCGGGCAGGTGCAGCGTGCGCTGCAGGACGACGATCGCCGCGATCGCGAACGGCAGGCCGATGAAGAAGTTCCAGCGCCAGCCGAGCGCGCTGTCGGTGATGACGCCGCCGAGCAGCGGGCCGCCGACCATGCCGACGCCCATCACGGCGCCCATGAGCCCCATGTACCGGCCGCGCTCGCGCGGGCTGATGATGTCGGCGATGAGGATCGTGCCCAGCGCGGTCAGACCACCGGCGCCGATGCCCTGCAGCGCGCGCATGCCGATGAGCATCCCGGTGGTGTGCGACAGGCCGGCGAGGGCGGACGACAGCACGGAGATCACGAGCGCGAGCTGGATGAGCAGCTTGCGGTTGACCAGGTCGGCGAGCTTGCCCCAGATCGGGGTCGAGATCGTGGTCGTCAGCAGGGTCGCGGTGACGACCCAGGTGAACGCGGACTGCGCGCCGTGCAGGTCGGTGATGATGCGCGGCAGCGACGAGGAGACGACGCTCGTCGCGAGGATCGAGACGAACATCCCGAGGAGGATCCCCGACATCGACTCGAGGATCTCGCGGTGCGTCATGGCGGGTGCGCGGCCGGTGGCCGCGTCCTGCTCGGGTGGTGCGTCGGTGGTCTGGCTCATGCGGGGGCTCGCTCTCGTGCTGGTGCGGACGGTGGGCGGACCCGGCGTCGTCGGCAGGTCAGGCAGGTGGTCGTGGGGCGGCGGTCTGGTGGCGGCGGTCAGGTCGGCTGGAGCTCGACGGTCCGCCGGCCCGTGTCGGTGGTGTGCGCCGACGCCTCGAGGGTGCCGGTGAGCCGGTCGAGCCAGTCGGTGCAGGCGAGCACGTCGGCCGGCGACCAGCCGGCGAAGATCTCGGCCATCCGGCGGTCCATGCCGGCGCGCAGGGTGGCGGCGAGCTCCTGTCCCGCGGCGGTGAGCCGCAGGGTGCGGACGCGGCGGTCCTCGCCGTCGACCGCACGCTCGACGTAGCCCTCGGTGACGAGCGTGCTCACCTGGCGGCTCGCCACCGAGATGTCGACGTGCAGTGCGTCCGCGATGTCGCCGACCTGCATCGTGCCCCGGCGGTCGAGCATCCGGACCACGGACACCGAGCCACGCGAGCACGGGTACTGCTTCGTGAGCAGGTAGGACGCCTCGCGGGCTGCTCGGGCGAACCGTTCCACGGACCGCAGCAGCTCGCGCTGGGGTGTCTCGGTCGAGGTGGTCATGGTGCTCCTTGGTTGCCTACAGCAATTACTGTACGCCCCAGAGGTTGCGTAGGACAACTGCTGCGCCATGCAGGTACTGAGGAGGTCCGTGGAGTGGCCCCACGGCCGGGCGCGACGAAGGCCCCTGACCCGCCCGCCGGAGCGGGGGGACAGGGGCCTTCGGGGGGAGGTCAGACCGGCGTCGCGCTGCCCCGGCGGTTGCGCTCGACCCGGACGCCCTCCATGTCCTCGAGCTGGATGCCCTTCGTCTCCGGCACCTTCCACAGCGTGAAGAAGAACGACAGCGTCGCGAAGATCGCGTACATGAGGTACGGGATCGAGGCGCCGAACCGGTCGAGCATCGGCGGGAACGAGATCGTGATGAGGAAGTTCGCGATCCACTGGGCGGCGGCCGCGACCCCGAGCGCGGCGGCCCGGATCCGGTTCGGGAACATCTCGCCGAGCAGCACCCACACGAGCGGGCCCCACGTGGCGCCGAAGAACACGACGAACGCGTTCGCCGCGACCAGCGCGATCGTGCCCCACGAGCCCGTGAGCGTCAGGTCGTCGCCCGTGCCCGTCGACTGCGTGAACGCGACCGCCATGGTCGCCAGCGACGCCGCCATGCCCGCCGAACCGATGAGCAGCAGTGGCCGCCGGCCGATCTTGTCGATCAGTGCGATCGCGATGAACGTCACGGCCACGTTCGTGATCGACGTGATGGTCGAGACCATGAACGAGTCGCTCTCGTCGAAGCCGACGGCCTGCCACAGCGTGTTCGAGTAGTAGAAGATCACGTTGATCCCGACGAACTGCTGGAACACCGACAGCAGGATGCCGACCCAGACGACGGGCAGCAGACCCTTGCCGTTGGGCTTCTTGAGGCTCGCGTGCTGCGCGTGCTCCTTGTCCTCGGCGATCGTCCGCTTGATCTCGTCGATGCGGACCTGCGGGTCCTCGTCCGGCCCCAGCACGTCGGAGAGGACGGCGAGCGCCTCGGACTCCCGACGCATCGAGACGAGGTAGCGAGGCGACTCGGGTATGCGCAGGGCGAGGATGCCGTACACGGTCGCGGGGATGACCGCGACGATGAACATCCACCGCCACGCCTGCAGGCCCCAGAGCTCCGCCGACGCCGCGAGCTGGTCACCCGTCGGGCTCGTCGACGTCGCGATGATCTGGTCCGACAGCAGGGCGGCGAAGATGCCGAGCGTGATGGCGAGCTGCTGCAGCGAGCCCAGACGCCCGCGGAGGGCGGCGGGGGCGATCTCGGCGATGTAGGCCGGGGCGATCACGGACGCGATGCCGATGCTGACGCCGGCGAGCGTCCGCCACAGCATGAAGTCCCAGATGGTCCACGACAGACCGGTGAGCACCGACGACACGAAGAACCCCACTGCGCCGACGAACATCACGCGCGGACGTCCCCAGCGGTCGGCGAGCCGCCCGCCGGCCCACGCACCGAGCGCGCAGCCGAGGAGGGCGATGGCGACCGCGAAGCCCTGCAGCGCCGAGCCGATGTCGAAGTGGATCCCGAACGCGTCGACGGCGCCGTTGATGACGGAGCTGTCGAAGCCGAACAGGAACCCGCCCACGGCCGCTGCGGTGGCGAGGGCGATCGCCTTCTTGTGGTGCGGGCTGCGGTACTCGCCGCCGCCGGCTGCCGCCCCCTGGGGCGACGCTGACGCGTGGGACATGATGGGCACCTCCTGGCCCCCGAGGCGGTCCCGGGAGATCTTCTTTACTGTGGCCCGCACGGCATGACGACGCACGTCGAACAGGCTTTCGCCTCCGACGCGCGGAGCGGACGCGACGACGACGGCAGGACGGGGGAGCATGACGGACACCGGTGAGCCGCGCCGCCCGCGGCGCCCCGCGATGCTCGACCCCGCGCAGGCCGACGAGCTCCCGGGCGCGGTCGACCCCGCGCTGCGCGACGAGGTGGCCCACACCACGGCAGCCGCGCTCGTCCACCAGGGCCGCGCGAACGCCGACCCGGACGTCGTGGCCCGGCTCGTCGCGCTCGTCGAGACGGAGGGCCTCGACATGGTCGCGGAGCTCTGGTCCGACAGCCCCGCCGACTCGCTGCCCGGCGCGCTGTGGCGGCTGTACGTGCTCCGCGAGTGGGTGCTGCGCGACCCGCGCACGGTCGCCGAGCGGTACCGGATGGGCGTGCACGCCGCGCCCGTGCACGACGCCGTCGCCGGCGTGGCCGACGCCCCCGGACCCGCGGACGTGCGGGTCGTCGCCGACGCGGTGCTGTCGGGCGTCTACGCGGGCGACCTCGCGGTCGCGCTCGAACGGGCGGCGTCCTTCTGCCAGGTGCTCGCGACCGGTGCCGCGTTCGACGCCGACCACCTCGACGACGTCGACCCCGCCGGTGCGCTGCGCACGACCCGGGGGGCCGCGTCGCTCGTGCGGACCGCCGAGGAGCTCGCCCACGCCGCGTCGCTGTGGCGGGCCGGCCGGCTGGTCTGACGTGCCGGCACGCCGGCCGGCGCGTGCGTGACCTCCGCCACTGCGGAACCGCCGACGACCTGGTCCGACGTGCGTCCGACCGGGTGGTCCCGTCGACGGTGATCTGGCGCACACCTGACGGGGCGCGGCGTCGGCGTATGGTGGACGACGACGTCGGGCCGCGGTAGCCCCGGGCTCCATCTCAAGCCGCTTCGAGCGGCCTCGCGCCGAGAGGCGCTCCGCGGTCCGGCGTCGCCTCGCCTCCCGCAGTTGCGCTGCGGTTTCCCCCAGAGGTCGTCCCGGAGCGGTGCTCCGACGAGGACGACGCCCGGTGCGCGGGCCCGTCGGAACCGACCTCGTCCGGCCGTGCGGAACCGTCCACCGGGAGGTCGCCGTGCTGTCACCATGTGTCCATGTGGTCGTCGTCGGCCGTTAGGCATTACCCCGGCCGTGACCTAGCCTGATCCCCGTCCGACCCCCCCTCCACGGAGACTGCTGTGCGCCTGCGCCTCACACCGCGCGACACCACGTACTTCGACCTCTTCGCCGACTCGGCGAAGCACCTCGTGACCGGAGCGAACCTCCTCGGCGAGATGCTCGGCGCCGACCGGTCGACCCGCAAGGACATCGGCAAGCGGATCGCCGAGGCCGAGCACCTGGCCGACGAGGCGACGCACACGATCATGCGACGGCTGAACCAGACGTTCGTCACGCCGTTCGACCGCGACGACATCTACAACCTCGCGTCGAGCCTCGACGACTGCATGGACTACATGGACGAGGCCGCCGACCTCATCGTCCTGTACAAGGTCGACGAGCTGCCGGCCCGCGTCTCCGACCAGGTCGCCGTGCTGCAGCGCTGCGCCGAGCTCACCGCCGAGGCGATGCCGCGGCTGCGCTCGATGGACTCGCTCTCGGAGTACTGGGTCGAGGTCAACCGCCTGGAGAACCAGGCGGACAAGTCGCACCGCAAGCTGCTCGCGCAGCTGTTCGACGAGATCACCGACCCGGTGCTGCTGATGAAGCTCAAGGAGATCGTCGAGAAGCTCGAGGATGCGGCCGACGCGTTCGAGAAGGTCGCGAACACCGTCGAGACCATCGCGCTCAAGGAGTCCTGAGCTCAGGTGGAGACCGCGCTCGTCGTCGTCGTCGTCCTCTTCGCGCTGGGGTTCGACTACACCAACGGCTTCCACGACGCCGCCAACGCCATCGCCACGTCGGTGTCGACGCGGGCGCTGACCCCCCGGGTCGCGCTCAGCATGGCGGCGATCATGAACTTCACCGGCGCCTTGCTCGGCACCGCCGTCGCCGAGACGATCGCGACGTCGATCGTCGACCTCAGCGACGCGCCCCCGCACCAGGCCCTGGTCGTCATCGTGTGCGCCCTGGTCGGCGCGATCGCGTGGAACCTCATCACCTGGTGGTTCGGCCTGCCGTCGTCGTCCACGCACGCCCTCATCGGCGGGCTCGTCGGCGCCGGCATCGCGGGCGGCCTCGGCGTGTACTGGTCGTCGGTGTACGAGAAGGTCGTCGTCCCGATGGTCGTCTCGCCGGTCGTCGGCTTCACGGCCGCGTTCTTCATCATGGTCGGCGTGCTGTGGCTGGTCCGGAACCGGCCGCCCGCCAGGACGTACCGCCGGTTCCGCGGCGCCCAGACGGTGTCCGCGTCCGCGATGGCGCTCGGCCACGGCCTCCAGGACGCGCAGAAGACGATGGGCGTCATCTATCTCGCGCTGCTCACCGTCGGCTGGGCGAACCCCGACACGGGCATCCCGCTGTGGGTCAAGGTCTCCGCCGCCGCGGCGATCTCCGCGGGCACGTACTCGGGCGGGTGGCGGATCATGCGCACGCTCGGCCGCAAGATCATCGAGGTCGACCCCGCCCGTGGCTTCGTCGCCGAGTCCGTGTCCGCGACGGTCCTGTACCTCAACGCGTTCGTCCTGCACGCGCCGGTCTCGACCACGCACACCGTGACCGCGTCGATCATGGGTGTCGGCGCGACCAAGCGGGCGTCCGCGGTCCGCTGGGGCGTCGCGGGCAACATCGCGACCGCGTGGGTCCTCACGATCCCGGCCGCCGCCCTCGTCGCGGCGATCGTCTACTGGGTCCTGGGACCGATCCTCACCTGAGCCTCGGGCGCCCGACGCGCGCTCAGTCCTCCGGGTGGTGCGTCTCCGTCGCGACCACGCGCGGCCCCTTGGGCGTCTGCGCGACGTGCGCGACGAGCACCTGGGCGGGGTGCAGGAACGGGTCGAGGCGCGGCAGTGCGTCGGCCACCGGGCGCAGCGCGTGCTGCGCGAGCACGTCGACGACCGTCGGCAGCACGGGCCGGTGCGTGCACACCACCGAGTCGGCGGGCCAGGTGAACATCTCGGCGATCTCGGCGGCGACCTTCGCAGGGGACGACGAGTGCGCGGTCTCCGTGAGCACCGTCGACACCTCCGGCACCACACCGGCGGCCTCGACGTACGGCTGCATCGTCGAGGCGCACCGCGCCCACGCGCTCGTCACGACCTTCGAGACGCCGAACGCCGACAGGATCGGCACGAGCGCCCGGGACTGCCGCCGGCCGGCGTCCGTCAGCGGCCGGTCGAGCTCCGTGCCGTCCCAGTCCGCGCGACGGCGGGCCGTCCCGTGCCGGGCGACGACGAGAGCACGCGTGTCGAGCCGCCCCTTCAGGTGGTCCTCGACGAGCGCGGCGAGCGGGGCCACGTCTTCCGGCCGGGTCAGCCGCTTCGCGGCCACCTCGACGTCGAGCCAGCGGACCTGGTCGATCTCCTCGCGGGACGCCCGCGGCACGGGCGGGCGGGCCCGCAGCGCGGCCGCGTCGGGCCGCCCGGCGACCTGCGCCGCCCAGTAGTGCACACGCTTGAGGCGCCCGTCGGCCAGGTCGTACTCCAGGCTCGGCAGCGGCAGGCCGAGCACCACGTCGTGACCGGTCTCCTCGGCGACCTCGCGGGTCGCGGCCTGGACCACGGACTCGCCGGGGTCGAGCTTGCCCTTCGGCCACGACCAGTCCTTGTAGCGCGGCCGGTGCACGAGCGCGACCTGCAGCCGGCCTGTGCGGACGCGCCACACCAGGGCACCGGCCGCCTCGACGACGGCGGGTGGTCGAGCAGCCCTCACCGGCCCGTCCCGGGACGACGCCGCTGCCGTTGGATGAGCGCCTCCTGCTGGTCGACGAGCGGACCCTCCGGGCCGCGGCTGTGCCGGACCCACGCGCCGTCCGACTCGAGGTGCCACGACGACGTCCCGTCGTCCATCGACTCGTCGACCAGGTCGACGATCTCCGAGACCTGGTCCGGGTCGGCGACCCGCAGGAGCGCCTCGACGCGGCGGTCGAGGTTGCGGTGCATGAGGTCCGCGGAGCCGATGTAGACCTCGGTGCCCTCGAACGTCGCGTCCGGGTCGGGCACCGCGTTCGCGAACGCGAAGATCCGCGAGTGCTCGAGGAACCGGCCGAGGATCGAGCGGACCCGGATGTTCTCCGAGAGGCCCGGGACGCCCGGACGCAGCGCGCAGATGCCGCGCACCACGAGGTCGACCGACACGCCCGCCTGCGACGCGCGGTAGAGCGCGTCGATGACGGCCTCGTCGACCATCGAGTTGACCTTGATCTTGATCCACGCCGGCTCACCGGCAAGGGCCGCGTCGGCCTCGCGCTCGATGCGCTCGACGAGCCCGGCGCGCACGCTGCGCGGGGCGACCAGCAGCCGGTGGAACCGGGACTTCGGGGCGTACCCGGAGAGCTGGTTGAACAGCCGGGTGAGGTCCTGCCCCACCTCGGGGTCCGCCGTGAGCAGCCCCAGGTCGGTGTACATCCGGGCCGTCTTCGGGTGGTAGTTGCCCGTCCCGACGTGGCTGTAGCGGCGCAGGCCGTCCGCCTCCTGACGGACCACGAGCGACAGCTTGCAGTGGGTCTTGAGGCCGACGATGCCGTAGACGACGTGCACGCCCGCCTGCTCGAGCTTGCGGGCCCACGAGATGTTGTTCTGCTCGTCGAACCGCGCCTTGATCTCGACGAGTGCCAGCACCTGCTTGCCGGCCTCGGCGGCGTCGATGAGGGCGTCGACGATGGGGGAGTCGCCCGACGTCCGGTACAGCGTCTGCTTGATGGCCAGCACCGCGGGGTCGGCGGCGGCCTGCTCGAGGAACGTCTGCACCGACGTCGAGAACGAGTCGTACGGGTGGTGCAGCAGGATGTCGCGCTCGCGGATCTTCGCGAACACCTCGGCCGGCTTCGCGCTCTCCACCTCGGCGAGCTGCCGGGGCGTCGTCGGGACGAAGCGCGGGAACTGCAGCTCGGCGCGGTCGAGGTCGGCGATGACGTTGAGACCGGTGTAGTCGAGCGGTGCGGGCAGCTCGTACACCTCCTCCGGGGCCATCCCGAGCTCGCGGACCAGCAGCTGGCGGATGCGGGGGCTGATGCCCTCGGCCAGCTCGAGCCGCACCGGCGGGCCGAAGCGGCGCCGCAGCAGCTCCTTCTCCATCGCCTGCAGGAGGTTCTCGGCGTCGTCCTCCTCGACCTCGACGTCCTCGTTGCGGGTGACCCGGAACGTGTGGTGCTCGATGACCTCCATGCCCGGGAACAGGTGCTCCAGGTGCTCGGAGATGACGTCCTCGACGGGCACGAACGACATCGGGCCCTTCTCGACGGACGCCGCCTGCACGTCCGGCGCCGACGGGCGCCCGCTCGCGTCGACCGCGATGAACCGGGGCAGCAGCGGCGGCACCTTCACGCGCGCGAAGTGCTCCTTGCCGGTCGACGGGTTCACCACGACCACGGCCAGGTTCAGCGACAGCCCGGAGATGTACGGGAACGGGTGCGCCGGGTCCACCGCGAGCGGCGTGAGCACCGGGAAGATCTGCCGGCGGAAGAACTTGCGCAGGCGGTCCTGCTCGCTCTCGCCCAGGTCGTCCCAGCGGACCAGCGTGATGCCGTCGGCCGCGAGCTGCGGCTGCACCTGCTCGGCGAACACGCGGGCGTGCCGGTCCTGCAGCTCGTGCGCCTTCTCGCTGATCGCCTCGAGCACCTGCCGGGGCGACAGGCCCGACGCCGCGGTGACGGCGATACCCGTCGCGATGCGCCGCTTCAGGCCGGCGACCCGCACCATGAAGAACTCGTCCAGGTTCGACGCGAAGATCGCCAGGAAGCGCACCCGCTCCAGCAGCGGGAGGTCCGGGTCCTCCGCGAGCTCCAGCACGCGCTGGTTGAACGCCAGCCAGGAGAGCTCACGGTCGAGGAAACGGTCGTCGGGCAGCGGTTCGAGCTCCGGTGTCGTCTCCTCGACGTCCGTGCTCGCCATGTGCTCGGCGATGTGCGCCGCGAGGGACGGGTCGATGGCTGGTGCGTCCGTCATGTGCTCATCGTGACACCTGCGGGTGAACCCTGGGTGCCGTAGCCGAACATGACGTCCGCCGACGCCTTCATGAAGCCGAGGCGGGTGTACGTGCGGATCGCGACCGTGTTCTCGGCGCCCGTGTAGAGGATCGCCGTGCTCAGTCCGCGCGCCTGGAGATGGTCGAGGCCGAGCGCCGTGAGCGCGCCGCCCAGGCCCAGGCCCTGCGCGTCCGGGTCGACGCCGACGACGTAGATCTCGCCGACCGGGACCGCGTGACCGTCGCCGGTCTCGTCGGCCGCGTGCACCTTCGTCCACACCGACCCGAGCAGCGTGCCCTCCCGCTCGGCGAGCAGGAAGCCGTCGGGGTCGAACCACGGCTCGGCCTCGCGGGCACGCAGGTCGTTCGACGTCATGCGCCCCTGCTCCGGGTGGTACGCGAACGCGCGTGAGTTCACGCGCCGCCACGCCTCCTCGTCCTCGCCGGGGACGAACGTGCGGACCGTCACGCCGGGCGGCAGCGGCCGCGCCTCGCGGGGAGCCGCCAGGTCGAGGCTCATCCGCCACAGCTCGCGGACCACGACCATGCCCGCCTGCTCCGCGAACGCCCGGGCCGCCGGGAGGGCCCCGTGCGCCCACAGCCGCAGCGTCCGCCCCGGCACCACGGCCGCCTCCGACCTGAGCCGGTCCAGGAGGCGAGAGCCGATGCCCCTGCGCCGGTGGGCGGGGTCGACGACGAGCTCCGCGGACGCCGAGGTCGCGGCGCCGACGTCGGCCTGCGCGTACCCGACGAGCCGACCCGACGGGTCCGTCGCGCACACGTGCACGGCCGACGCCTCGGGGTCCGTGAGCCACAGCAGCGGCTGTTCCGACAGGGGCGCGACGCCGTCCTCGGCGGTCGTGCGCGCCGCGAGGGCACGCACGCCGTCGGCGGTCGTCGCGTCGAGCGGTCCCGCGGTCGCCGCCACCGTGACCTGCGCAGTCGTCTCGTCCGGCATGGGCCCATCC
>Ga0256775_1000343_pt1 | contig 11110 bp, 7 predicted proteins | sample MC6MC0926MT_FD_186036 | JGI IMG/M metagenome (GOLD analysis project Ga0256775, IMG submission 186036) | Metatranscriptome of enriched soil aggregate microbial communities from Iowa State University, Ames, United States - MC6-MC0926-MT... | ecosystem: Environmental > Terrestrial > Soil >...
CGGCGTCGAGACCGACGACCCGGAGGCCGTCGCCCGCGCCGCACAGCGGGCCGTGCTCGAGGCGACGCGGCTGCACTGCTCGGTCGGCATCGGCGACAACAAGGTCCGCGCGAAGATCGCGACCGAGTTCGGCAAGCCGGGAGGGGTGTTCCGGCTCACCGCCGACAACTGGTTCGACGTCATGGGCCACCGCCCGACGATCGAGCTGTGGGGCGTCGGCACGAAGGTGTCGAAGCGGCTGGCCGCGCTCGGCGTCACGACCGTGCACGAGCTCGCCGCCTCCCCGACGGACGCCCTCGTCGCGGAGTTCGGGCCGAAGATGGGCCTCTGGTACCACCAGCTGGGGCAGGGTCTCGGCCCGACCACGGTCGACGACTCCCCCTGGGTCCCCCGAGGTCACAGCCGCGAGACGACGTTCCAGCAGAACCTCACGACCCCCGACCAGGTGCGCGAGGCCGTCAACGAGCTCGCGCGCGCCGTGGTCGAGGACGCCGCGCAGGACGGCCGTCCGGTGGTCCGGGTCGCGCTGAAGGTCCGCTACGCACCGTTCGTCACGAAGACCACGAGCCGCAAGCTGAAGCAGCCCACGCGCGACGGCGCGACCGTCGCCGCCGCGGTGTCCGCGCTGGCCGAGGCGCTCGAGGACCGCGAGGTCCGGCTGCTCGGCGTGCGCGCCGAGATGGCCATGCCGGACGAGGGCGACCCCGTCGACCGGACTCCCGTGCGGGGGCGGATCTAGGCGTACGCGGCCGTCCGCGCGCGGGCTCCACAGCCGTCGATCCCGCCGGGTTGCCGGCTCAGCGGTGTCGGCCTCAGAGCCGGCCGACACGGCTGAGCATGCCGTCGGGGTCGTAGCGCTTCTCCAGCTCCCTCACTCGTTCGCCGGTCGCCCCGGGGAACGCCCGGCCGAACGCCTCGTCGCCGGGACGGCTCTCGAAGTTGCGGTACGTGCCTACCGAGTGGGGCCGCAGCGGCCGCACCGCGTCGTCCAGCGCCGCACCGCCGTACGGCGGGAACGTGCTCACTGTGACGAGCGCCTGCGCGTCGCGGTGGACGAATGCGGTGGCAGCGGGGTCGACGTCGTTCATCGCTCCGCCAAGGGCCCGGAGCTGGATGAAGGGCTGGGACGGGTGGTCCACCACGTCGAGGAGCGCGCGGGCGGCGTCCCCCGTGATCCGTCGAAGGAGTGCGCTGGTCGTCGTCGCGCTCTGCTGTCCCACGTTCGGGTGCAGGTGGCTGAGCGGCACGAGGTCGGTGTAGCGCGCGACCTCCATCCGCCCCCCATGCACGCGGCCGATCTTCTCGAGCGGTCGTAGTGCGCCCTCGACGACCTGCGCGGCGTCGCTCGCGACCACGGCGGTGAGCACGAGGACGTGGCCGGTCCCCGTCCCGGCCAGGATCCCGTTCATCGTCAGCGCGCGGGGGGCGGCGGTCATGAAGTCCGACCACCGTGTCAGGGCGTCGCCCGCCGGGTCGACCTCGATGGTGAAACGCCCCACGGCGACGCGTTCCAGGTGAGCCGCCTCGATGTCGAGGTCGGTGACGAGACCCACGTAGGAGCCGGCACCGCGCACCGCCCACAGCAGGTCCGGGTTCGACGCGTCCGCCCGGACGACAGCCCCGTCGGCGAGCACGACGGTGGCCCCCCGGACATGGTCGATCGTCAGGCCGTAGTCACGGACCAGCCAGCCGATGCCCGCGGACGTCGCCAGGCCCCCCACGCCGACGCCGCCGTGGTCGCCGGAGCTGATGACCAGACCGTGAGGGCCGAGCTTCGCGGCGACCTGCGCCCACCGCGCACCGGCACCGACCCTCACGAGGCCTGTCTCCCCGTCGAGGATCTCGACGTCGGCCAGCCTGCTCAGGTCGATCACGATGCCGTCGTCGTTGGAGCCGCTGCCGGTCAGCCCGTGCCCGCCGCTGCGCACGGACACCGGAAGGTCCGTGCCGGCGGCCCATGTCACGGCCTGCGACACCTCGGCAACGGTGCGCGGCAGCACGACCACGCCCGGCGACCGCACGGCCATGTAGGTGGAACGCACGCGCTCGTAGCCGGCGTCGCGCGGTGTCACGTGCTCGATGTCGGCGGGGACGGCGGGAAGGGTGCGGGTCATGCGTTGCTCCTCAGCTGTTCGACGCGGGCGATGACGGCGGGGACGACCCCGGTGGCGTAGACGTCGACCTGGTCCAGCGGGTCGGTGACCGGCCAGAACACGAACGTGTCGAACCCGAGCTCGACGACGGCACGGGCCAGGAAGTCCGTCCAGGTCTCGACGTCGCCCACCAGGCCCTGCCGGGGGCCGCGGGCGCCGATGGTGCCGATCACGTTGTAGATGCGGCGGATGTCGCGCGGGTCCCGGCCCGCGGCGCGAGCGGCGGCGTCGATCGTCGCCTGCTTCTCGGGCACGTCCTCGGGCGGGACGTAGATGTTCAACGGCGAGATCCAGCCCTCGGCGCTGCGGCCCACCAGGGCGAGCATCCGCGGCTTCTGCGCACCGACCCACACCTGCGGCGCCCGTGTCGGCCGGGGGCCCGCGACGTAGGCAGCCGCGTGCTGGTCGTTGCCGGCCTCGACGTGGCCGCCGCGCAGCGCCTCCCGCAGGATCTGTACCGAGGCGTCGACGTACTCGACCATGTCCTTGCCCGCTCGCGCCTCCATCCCCATGCTCGCGATCGCGTCGGCGAACGGGCCGCCCCCGACGCCGAGCTGGACCCGGCCGTCGTTGAGCACGGCGAGGCTGGCCGCGGCCTTCGCCAGCATCGCCGGCGGTCGCAGCTGCAGGTCGGCGACGTCGGGCATCACAGTGACGTGCCGCGTGGCCGCCGACAGGTAGGCGAGCAGTGTCCAGGTGTCGAGGTGCGTCGGTTGGTACGCGTGATCCTGCACAGCGAGCAGGTCGAGCCCGAGCTCGTCTGCTCGCTGGGCGAGAGCGAACGCCTCAGCCACGCTGTGGACGGAGGGGTCGATGCTCACACCGAAGGACGGGGTCCGCCCGTAGTCGCTCATGTCGTCCTCTTCTTGAAGTAGCGTCAACTTGCTGCCAGACGTGTAAGTTGGGAGTCCTTCAAGTTATTCCGGGAGGCTCGATGAGCACGGGACCGAGGCTGCGCGCGGATGCAGCGCGCAACATGGAGCGCATCAGTGCCGCAGCGTTCGAGGCCTTCCGGGAGAAGGGCCTGGACGCACCGCTCGAGGAGATCGCACGCCGGGCGGGGGTGAGCGTCGGCACGATCTACCACCGGTTCGGGAGCCGGGAAGGGCTGCTCGACGCCGTCGTCGCCGGGATCGCGCAAGAGAAGCTGGACGAGGCGGTGGCGGCGACGTCAGGCGTCACCCCGAGCGCGCGGTTCGCCTCCTACATGCTCGCCCTCGGCACCGCTCAGGCCGCGGACCCGTCGTTCAACGACGTGGTCTCGCGGCGCTATCCCCAGGCCGCCGCGCTGCGCGCGGTGTGCGACAGCGCCGTCGCTCAAGGCGAGGTCCTGATGCGGGCGGCCCAGGACGACGGCAGCCTGCGCACCGACCTCGTCGGCAGTGACCTGGATCGGCTCATCTGGCTCAATGCGCAGGCTGTGCGTCTCGGTGGTGACTGGTGGCGCCGTGCGCTCGAGTTCGTCCTCGACGGACTGCGCCGCTGACCTCGTGTCGACACCTTCGCCAGACGGGCCTGACATCGCGGACCGGACCTGGCCCTCTGCGCGCCCACGACTGATCGCCGGAGCCCCGGGGGTCATCGGAGGCCCACTAGTGGGTGGACTGGGGACTCCACGGATGCAACGACCCACCCGCAGGCGGGACCGTTGCACCGTGACGCTCTCCGGTGATCGGGCGTCCGTGCGAGCTCCGAGGAGGTCATACCGCGCCGCTGATGTTCCTGGGCCGCTGCCGCGGACGCCCGGAGCACGACACCGACCACGCACGACCACCCAGGAGTCACCATGCGCGCTGCGTTGCTCAAGGCCTTCGGCACCGATCTGGAGGTCACGGACATCGAGACCCCTGTCGCCGGTGCTGGACAGGTGCTGGTGGCAGTCGAGGCGAGCGGGGTCAATCCCCTGGACACCAAGATCCGGGCAGGGAAGGCCGGGCACGCGAAGGTCGAGCCACCAGCGGTGCTCGGCATCGATCTGGCAGGAGTGGTCCGCGACGTCGGGCCAGGAGTCTTCACCTTCGCACCCGGCGACCTCGTCTACGGCATGACCGGTGGCGTCGGCGACCTGCAGGGATCGCTCGCCGAGTACGTCGCCGCCGACGCCCGGCTCATCGCTCACCGACCCGCTTCCCTGACGCCGCGTGAAGCAGCGTCGCTTCCCCTGGTGAGCATCACGGCCTGGGAGGGCCTGGTGGACCGGGCGAACGTCCGCGCCGGCCAGAAGGTGCTGGTGCACGGCGGCGCAGGTGGAATCGGGAACGTCGCGATCCAGATCGCGCTGTCTCGAGGCGCAGAGGTCTTCGCCACCGGCTCCCCAGGCAGCTTCGCGACCATCGAACGTCTAGGCGCCACGCCCATCGACTACACCTCGACCACGGTCGAGAAGTACGTCGCCGAGCACACCGGGAACGACGGCTTCGACGTCGTCCTGGACACCGTCGGCGGAGCGACCCTCGACGCATCGTTCCTGGCAGCCCGCGTCCACACCGGTCACGTGGTCAGCGCTCTGGGCTGGGGCACCCACAGCATCGCGCCTCTCTCGTTCCGCGGAGCCACGTACTCCGGAGTCTTCACCCTGCTGCCGATGCTCACCGGCCACGGCCGGGCGCACCACGGCGCGATCTTGGCCGAGATCAGTCAGCTCGTCGATCAGGGGCGCCTCACACCGCGGCTGGACCGGCGGCATTTCACGCTGGACACCGTGGCAGAGGCCTACCGGCTGGTCGAGGCAGGCACGAACAACGGAAAGGTGGTCATCGACATCCCTGTGAACGGCTAGTCACGCCGGCAACCGGAGCCTTCGAACAACGGTGGCTCCTCCCACGACCCACGGAGCGCAGACATGCCCACGATCGTCACCAACGACGGCATCGAGATCTACTACAAGGACTGGGGAACCGGGCAGCCGATCGTGTTCAGCCACGGCTGGCCGCTGTCGGCGGACGACTGGGACACCCAGATGCTGTTCTTCCTCGAGCACGGCTACCGCGTGATCGCCCACGACCGTCGCGGCCACGGCCGGTCGACCCAGGTGGGCGACGGTCACGACATGGACCACTACGCCGACGACCTGGCCGCCGTCACCGCCCACCTCGACCTGCGCGAGGCGGTTCACGTGGGTCACTCCACCGGTGGCGGAGAGGTGATCCACTACATCGCCCGGCACGGCGAGTCGCGGGTGGCCAAGGCCGCGATCATGTCCGCGATCCCGCCGCTCATGCTGCAGACCGAAGCCAACCCCGGTGGCCTGCCCATGAGCGTGTTCGACGACCTGCGGGCCCAGCTCGCCGCGAACCGCTCCGAGTTCTACGTGTCGCTGGCCTCCGGCCCGTTCTACGGGTTCAACCGGCCGGGCGTCGAGACCCGGGAGCCGCTGGTCCGCAACTGGTGGCGCCAGGGCATGACGGGGGGTGCGAAGGCCCACTACGACGGCATCGCGGCGTTCTCGGAGTCCGACTTCACCGAGGACCTGCGCAAGATCACCGTGCCGGTGCTCGTGATGCACGGTGACGACGACCAGATCGTCCCGTACGCCGACTCGGCCCCGCTGTCCGCCGAGCTGCTGAAGAACGGCACGCTCAAGACCTACCCGGGCTTCCCGCACGGCATGCCCACCACTCACGCCGACGTCATCAACGCCGACCTGCTCGAGTTCATCAAGTCCTGACCCTGCGGAGGCGGCACGAAGGATGGCCACCAGCGTCACCCGCCGGTCAGGGGCCGCCTCGGAGCACCCGAGGCGGCCCCTGCGCGGGTACGTCAGGCGACCGGCAGATCGTCGGCCGACAGGCTCGCGGCGAGCTCCCGCCGTGACGCGATGTGGAGCTTCGAGTAGACCTTGCCGAGGTGGTACTCCACGGTCCGAGCGCTGATGAACAGCTGTCCGCCGATCTCGCGGTTGGTGTGCCCCAAGGCACTCAGCTTGGCGATCTGCGCCTCCTGCGCAGTGAGCGCATCCGGCACGCTCAGCGCACGAGGCTGCGCCCTCTCCCCCGTGGCCGCGAGCTCGCGTCGTGCCCTCTCCGCATATGCGGTGGCCCCGACACGGGCGAACGTCTCGTGCGCTGCGCGGAGATGGACGCGCGCGTCCAGGCGCCGCTTCTCGCGGCGGAGCCACTCCCCGAACAGCAGGTGCGTCCTGGCGAGATGAAGAGTCGCGGGGGTCGTCCCGAGGAGGTCGACGGCCTCGAGGAACAAGTCCTCGGCGCTCGGTCCCTCAGCGGTCACGGCACGGGCACAGGCGAGGACACCGAGTCCCCACGCGGTGCCGGAATGCACGGTCCGTTCCTCCAGTCGGGCCAAGGCGTCGAGCGCCTCGTGCCGCGACCCGGTGCGCGCCGCGGCCTCGACCAGCTCGATCAGTGCCCATCCTGTGAATCCCAGGTGGTCGTGCGCGCTCCCGAGACGCGCCGCGGTGAGGGCGTCGTCGTATCGACCGAGGCCGTTGTACAGGATGGCCGACACGAACCCTGCCACCGCGACCGTGATCGACTCACCGCGCACCTTCGCCGCCTCGACGTCCATCTCGATGATCGCAGGTGAGCTCTCGGGGTCCCCACGCCAGGCGGCGAGCACGAGGTTGGTGAAGCTCACGGGGATGAACCCGGTGGCGGTCGTGATGGAGTCGCCCTCCTCGAGCATCGCCGCGGCGCTGGCGAAGTCCCCGCGGTAGACCTTCACTCCCGCCAGGTACATGAGTCCGACCGGCAGGAGCGCCAACGCCCCCGTCTCGCGAGCCCGCTGCACAGTCCTGGTGGCCAGGTGCTCCCAGGCCTCGAAGTCCCAGAGCTGGTGGACCCCGACCTCCTGCGCAACCGGACAGGCGAGGGCCAACCACCGCGTGACCTGGGTATGGTCCTCGGGCTCCTCCTCCGCGAACGCGACCAGCGCGCGACGGAGCACGGGCACGCCGGCCGCGTACCCGTCGGTGAGCAGGATCGACAGTCCGTCGAGCAGCAGGTCGACCGGACGACCGGGGGCAGGACCCGGCGGCGCTGCGCGGGTCACGGTCGCCACCTCGCGCAGGTCGATCTCGCCGAAGGGGGTCATGAAGGTCGCCGCCGTCAAGGCCTCGAGATAGGTCTCGCGTGCCATCGCGACGTCCAGGGTCTCCAGCTGTCGAGCGGCATCGATCAGCAGTTCGGCCGCATCCACGCCCCGCCCGTGAGCGAACGCGATGTGGGCGCGAAGACGCGCCACCGAGGCCAGCCGCTGCTCGCTGAGCGGTGCCGACTCCGTCAGCTCGAGAAGCTCGTGCGCCGCCGCCACGTCAGCGGCGTCGAACTTGGCCTGAGCCGCTTCCAGAGCGCGCGCGGCCCTGGTCACCGGATCCGGGGTCAGCCTCGTCGCTCGCTCGAGAAAGGCGGCAGCCGCGGCCGCGCCGCCCCTGCTCCGAGCTCGCTTGGCTGATCGCTCCAGATCCCGTGCGATCTGCTCGTCCGGTTCCGACGCCGAGTGGCCGCGGTGCCAGGCTCGGCGGTCGGCGTCCGCATCGGGATCGGTGGCCTCACCGAGCGCCCCGTGCACCCGACGTCTCGAGAGTCCGTCCGCAGACCTGTAGACCGCGGACCGCACCAGAGAATGCCGGAACCGCACGGTCAGGTCGAGGTCGACCAGCCCGGTGGCGGTCAGCTCGGCCCCCGCCCTGCTGGGGATGGCCAGGAGGTCCGCGGCGCGCCACACCAGGGACGCGTCCCCCGTCGGTTCGGCGGAAGCCACCAGGATCAGCAGCTGCGCCTCCGGGGACAGAGCCCGGACCCGACGAACGAAGCTCTCCTCGATCTGCCCCTCGAGCGGGGTCTTGTCCGGCAAAGCGAAGCCGCCAGCCAGCTGAGCAGGTGTCGGGCCGCGGGCCAGCTCCTGGATCGCCAGAGGGTTGCCGCCTGCCTCGGCAAGGATCGTCCGCCGGACGCGGTCGTCGAGGGGTCCCGGCCTCGCCGCGTCGAGGAGCGTCTGCGCGTCGCGCTCCGCCAGCCCCCGCATCTCGTGCGTCGGCAGCGGGTCGAAGGCTGTGAGCTCACAGGGGTCCCGGACCGCGAAGACGAGACCCACCGTGTCGGCCATGAGACGGCGGGCGACAAAGGCAAGCACCTGGGCCGACACGGGGTCCAGCCACTGGGCGTCGTCGACGATGGCGACCACGGGCTCCGTCTCGCCGGCCTCCGAGAGCAGGCTCAGGACCGCGAGACCGACCAAGAACCGGTCGGGCGGGTTGCCGCCGACCACCCCGAAGACGATCTGCAGCGCCTGGCGTTGCGGCTCCGGAAGGTTCTCCATCTGGTCGAGAAGGGGCGCACAGAGCTGGTGCAAGCCCGCGAAGGGCATCTCCACCTCGGACTCGACCCCGGTGATGCGCACGACGCGGCAACCCGCGGCGTTCGCCGCCAGCTCTTCGAGGAGAGCCGATTTGCCTACGCCGGGAGCCCCACGAAGCACCAGCGCCTGGCTGCGCCCAGCGCGGACCTCAGCGAGGAGATGCTGGAGCATGCCGGCCTCGGCCGCCCGACCGAGGAGCCTCGACCGGAATCCCCTCTCGGGCACCACCACCACCCACTCCTCGACACACACCCGCGACGCTGAGCAAGTTACTGGAGGCGGTCGACCCTGTCATCAGGCCTTCTGCGGCGGCGCTGCTCGGGGAGGGACCACGTACCCGGTGTTCCAGACCCGCGACGGCAGCACGTACGTCGACGTCGTCTGGCGTCGTCCGCCCGTCCGTGGGACGACGACCCTCGCTCGTCGCTGGAGGAGGACGGGGCGTCCCGGCAGACAGGTCCGGGGCGGGTGAAGCCGCGAGGTCTACTCGCCGGTCGCGGCGTCCGGCGCCTGCGGCGCGTGCCGGTCGAGGAAGGCGTACACCTCGCGCGCGTCGACCCCCGGGAACGCCCCGGTGGGCAACGCGGAGAACACCTGCTGGTGGATGCGGGCGCTCGGCCACGACGCGTCCTGCCAGCGGGCGGCGGCCGCGGCCCCCGGTCGCCGGCAGCATCCCTCGTCGGGGCAGGTCGACCGGTGCCGGTCGGTCGTGTCCCGTCCGCGGAACCACGTCGCGTGCGCGAACGGCACACCGACGGCGAGCGACAGCGTGCCCGTCGTGCCCGAGCCCGTCTGCGTCGAGCACCAGAACGTGCCCGCCGGCGTGTCGGTGTACTGGTACGACTCGGAGGACCGGTCACGCCTGGTCAGCGCCCGCCGCACACCCCAGCTCCGGCACACCAGCTGACCCTCGATCGCGCCGGTCACGTCGGTCGGCAGCGGCAGCCCGTCGTTCGCGTAGGCCCGGTAGATGGCACCGTCGCCGCCGATCCGCACGAAGTGCACCGGGATGCCGAGGTGGTGCGTCGCGAGGCTGGTGAACCGCTGCGCGGCGGCCTCGTGCGTCACGCCGAACGCGTCGCGCAGGTCCTCGATGGCGAGGTCCTTCTCGCGCTTGTGCTGGGCGAGGTGCGCGACCGCGGCCGACTCCGGCATGAGGCAGCACGACGCGAAGTACGTGATCTCCATGCGCTGACGGAGGAACTCCTCGTACGACGAGGGTCGCTCGTGGCCGAGCACGCGGTGCGCGATGGCCTGGAGCGTGAGCGACCGCAGCCCGTGACCGCCCGGCGCCGACGCGGGCGGGAGGTAGATCCGGCCGTTCGCCAGGTCGGTGACGGTCCGGGTGGAGCTGGGCAGGTCGTCGACGTAGACGATGACGAACCCCAGCTGCTCGGCCATGCGCGTCACGGTGCGGTGAGTGAGCGCACCCGCGGTGTACCCGGCCCTGCGCGCCATCTGCTCGGCGAGCCGCTCGATGTCGGGCAGGTGGTTGTCCCGCTCCTGGCGCTCGAGCCGGATCTGGGTGTTCGCCCGGCGCGCCTCCTCGGGGGTCGCGACCGCTTCGAGCTCGCGGCGGGCGAGCTCGGCGTGCAGCCCGACGAGCTGCTCGAGGATCGGCAGCGGGAGCGAACGTCCCGGGCGGACGGTGGGCAGGGAGAGCCGCTCGAAGCCGGCGGACCGCTGGGCCCGGTCGAGGGCGATCTCGAGGGCGGCGCGTCGCGTCGGCGGCTCGGCCTCCAGGAGGTCGGCGACGGTCACGTCGAGCGCGTCCGCGATGCCGCGCAGCAGTGCGAGGCGGGGCTCGCGGCGGCCGTTCTCGACGAGCGACAGCACGCTGGGCGTCACGCCCACCCTGCGGCCCAGAGCGTCGAGCGTGAGCCCCCGCGCCGTGCGCAGGTGCCGGACACGGCGCCCGAGCGTGAGGGCGTCGGGGGTGCCGTGCGGACCGGCCTCGTCGCGCTGCTCCGTTCCCACGATCCTCACTGTATGGCAAGAATCGCGAAACTTGACGGGCGAGCCGCCCTGCAGAGCCGGTGTGCTTGCCATGGGATGGAAGAACACGAAAGAGCGCTCGAGGAGACCCGGACATGACCATGCTCGCGCCCCACCCGACCACGCCCCGCAGCCGCGTGGCGGTCCGCACGCTCGCCGACGTCACGTCCGTCGCCCTCACCGGCGACGTCCGGGCGTGGGTCGCCGCGGTCGCCGAGCTCGTGCAGCCCGACGCCGTCGTCTGGTGCGACGGGTCCGACGCGGAGCGGCGCAGCCTCGTCGGGCACATGGTCCGCACCGGCACCCTGCTCCCCCTCGACCCCGAGCTGCGGCCCGGCAGCTACCTGGCCCGCTCCGACCCCGACGACGTCGCCCGCGTCGAGTCGCGCACGTTCGTGTGCCCGCGGGACCCCGCCGACGCCGGTCCCACGAACAACTGGCGCGAGCCCGCGGCCATGCGGGCCGAGCTCGACGCGGTGTTCACGGGCAGCATGCGCGGCCGGACGATGTACGTGGTCCCGTTCTCGATGGGACCCGTGGGCGGTCCGCTCTCGCGCGTCGGCGTGCAGGTGACGGACTCGCCGTACGCCGTGGTGAGCATGCACGTGATGACGCGGGTGAGCCGGGACGTGCTCGACCTGATCGAC
>Ga0256775_1000350_pt1 | contig 11064 bp, 11 predicted proteins | sample MC6MC0926MT_FD_186036 | JGI IMG/M metagenome (GOLD analysis project Ga0256775, IMG submission 186036) | Metatranscriptome of enriched soil aggregate microbial communities from Iowa State University, Ames, United States - MC6-MC0926-MT... | ecosystem: Environmental > Terrestrial > Soil >...
CGGCCCTCGTGCCCGACACCGCCCTGCTCGTGCCCGGGACCGCCGGCACCGCCGACCCGGTCGCTGACCTGCGGGAGGCGGCGCTCGCGGCGGTCGCAACGGCGGTCGCCGGGGCGAGCACCGTCGTCGTCGTCGCGCCCGGCCGTGCGGTCCGCGAGGTCACCGGGACGGTCCGCGGCTCGCTCGGTGCCGCGGGCGTGCCCGACGCGATGCTCGGCTGGCCCGTACCGGAGCGCAGGCTCGACGGGCCACCCGACGGCCCCCCGCACCCGGGCGCTCCGGCGGAGCGCGCCGCGACCCTCGGCGTGCCGGCCGCCGTCGCGCTGCACCTCCTGGCGCGCGCCGGCTGGGACGGTCCGCTGCGGGTGCTCGAGGTCGCCGACGCCGACGACCTCGCCGCACGTGGTCGGGCGCTCGCCGCGCACGACGACGTCGCGCTCGTCGTCGTCGGTTCCGGCAGCGGTCGCCACGGTCCCGACGCGCCGCTCGCCGACGACCCGCGGGCCCCGGCGTTCGACGAGCACGTGCTGGCCGCTCTCGGCGACGGGGGACCTCAGGCGCGAGCCGACCTCGCCGCGGTCGACCCGGCCCTGGCCAGGGATCTCGCGGTCACCGGCCACGCCCCGTGGAGGGTGCTGCTCGGCGCGGTCGGCGACGCCGACATCCGTGCGACGGTGCTCGCCGCCGGCACCCCGTCGGGCGCCCAGCACGCCGTGGTCCTGTGGTCCGTGACCGGTGGCCCGGCGTACGGCGGGTAACCTCTCGGTGCCCCCCGACACGATCTCCAGCGACGAGGCCCCCATGTCCACCGACGCCACCGAGCACGAGCTCCGCCCCTTCGTGATGAGCCGGGTCGGCGCGCGGCTCGACGAGCACGGCGACGCGTACCACGTGGACGACGAGGGCAACCTCATCGGCCAGTGGGACGCGCACCTGTTCCGCTTCTTCTCGCTCGGCAACGACGGCGAGGTGCTGCAGATCCGCGGCCGCTGGGCCCGTGAGCTGCCGCGCAGCGAGTTCGGTGCGGTCCTGTTCGCCGCCAACGGCTGGGCCGACAACGTGATCTGGCCGAAGATCTACGTCCGGGTCGAGGACGACATCGTGCGCGTCTACACCGAGCACAGCGTCGACTACACGCACGGCGTCACGGACGCCCAGCTCGACCTGCACATCCGGTGCGGCCTCGGGGCGTCGCTCGGGTTCTTCCAGGCGCTCGACGAGCAGTACCCCGCCGACGAGTGACGCCGTGACCCTGGTGGTGGCGGTCGTCGGCCCGACGGCGACCGGCAAGTCGGACCTCGGCCTGGCGCTCGCGCACGCGCTGGACGGCGAGGTCGTCAACACCGACGCCATGCAGCTGTACCGGGGCATGGACATCGGCACGGCGAAGCTGACGCCCGACGAGCGCGAGGGTGTCCCGCACCACCTGCTCGACGTGCTCGACCCGCACGAGGACGCGACCGTCGCGGACTACCAGGAACGGGCCCGCGCCGCGCTCCGCGACATCGACGCCCGCGGCCGGCGAGCGGTCGCCGTCGGCGGTTCCGGTCTGTACGTGCGCTCGCTGCTCGACCACATGGAGTTCCCCGGCACCGACCCGGAGGTCCGCGCACGGCTCGAGGAGCGCGTCGAGGCTGAGGGGTCGCGTGCGCTGCACGCCGAGCTCGCCGCGCTCGACCCGGTGGCCGCCGACGGGATCGGGCCGCGCAACGCCCGTCGGGTCGTGCGCGCGCTCGAGGTCATCGCGCTGACCGGACGTCCGTACTCCGCGTCGCTGCCGCAGCACGTCTACGAGGTGCCCGCGGTGCAGATCGGCCTCGACTGCGACCGGCCCGTGCTCGACGAGCGGGTCGCCGGCCGCGTCGAGCGGATGTGGAGCCGCGGGCTCGTCGACGAGGTCGAGCGGCTCGCCGCCGCGGGCCTGGGACGCACCGCGTCCCGGGCGGTCGGCTACGCCGAGGTGCTCACGATGCTGCGCGGTGAGGCGACCCCCGACGACACGCGGGCGGCGATCGCCGCCGGCACCCGCCGGCTCGCTCGCAAGCAGATGGGCTGGTTCGGCCGCGACCCGCGCGTGCACTGGCTCGACGCGCAGGACGCCGACCTCGTCGAACGCGCCCTCGCGCTCGTCGCGCAGGCGGACGCGGGACGGCTCGGGCTCGCGACCGACGACCCCGCGCCGCGACGTAGTCTGGGCTCATGACCTCCGCCGTCGCACCGACCTCGACGGACGCCGCACCGGCGCCCGCCCGCGCCTCGGCGACGCTGCAGGTCACGAAGGGCCACGGGACGCAGAACGACTTCGTGCTGCTCGACGACCGCACCGGCGCCGTCGACCTCGGTGCGGCGCTCGTCCGCGAGCTCGCGGACCGGCGCGCGGGCCTGGGCGGGGACGGCGTGATCCGTGTCGTCGCGAGCGAGCGGCTCCCCGAGGGCGCCGTCGTGCTCGCCGAGGAGCCCGCCGCGACCTGGTTCATGGACTACCGCAACGCGGACGGCTCCGTCGCCGAGATGTGCGGCAACGGCGTCCGGGTGTTCGCCGCCTACCTGGAGCGCCTCGGGCTGTGGGACGCCGCGGACGGCGAGCTCGCGCTCGGTACTCGCGCCGGTGTGCGTCGGGTCCGCCGCGTGCCCGTGCCCGTCGGGCTCGCGGACGACGTCTGGTACGCGGTCGACATGGGCCGCTGGTCGGTGCCCGGCGGTGTCGCCGCGATCGATGCGGGCGCGGACGCGGATGTCGAGGTCGCGGGCCTGCCCGTCGCGCGCGCGGCCCTGAGCATCGACGTCGGCAACCCGCACACCGTCCTCGCGCTGCCCGACGAGGCCGAGCTCGCCGCCGCGGACCTCACCACGGCCCCCGTGGTGACGCCCACCCCTGCTTACGGCACCAACGTCGAGCTCGTCGTGCCGCTCGGCGAGGAGCGCACGCCCGAGGGCACGATCGTCGGCCGGGTGCGCATGCGGGTGCACGAGCGGGGCGTCGGCGAGACCCGGTCGTGCGGCACCGGGGCGTGCGCGGCCGCGCTCGCGGTCCGGACCTGGGCCGGTGCCGGTGCGCCCGACCAGTGGCTCGTGGACGTCCCCGGCGGCACCGTGCGCGTCACGGCGCTGCCGGACGGGCACGTCGAGCTGGCCGGCCCCGCGGTCCTCGTCGCGGACGCGACCGTCGACCTGACGGCCCTCGCCGCCGGACGCTGACCGTCGTGGAGCTCACCGCGACGGACCTCGGTGCGCCGCTCGGGGCCCGGGCGACCGTCGTCGAGTTCTCCAGCGCGTTCTGCGCACCGTGCCGGGCCACCCGGCTCGTCGTCGAACGTGCCGTCGCGACCACGCAGGACGTCGCGTTCGTCGACCTCGACGTCGCACGCCACCTGGAGCTGGGGGAGCGGCTGGGCATCGACAGCACGCCCACGGTCCTCGTCCTCGATGCCACGGGTGCCGTGCGGCGCCGGGCGACGGGCACGCCGACCCTCGCGCAGGTCCGCGCGGCGATCGCGGTCGCGGGCGGCTGACGTCGCGGATGCGCCCCGGTGGGTCGTCGGCCGCGTCGTCCGTGGCTGCCCAGCACGTGCGGGCGGGCCCGCACCCGCGGCCGGTCAGTGTACGTGGGCGGGTGTCAGCTGTCCCGGACCGTGAGGACGCGGAACCCCTTCGCGCTCGCGGTCCGGTCCACGCTCGACGCCGGCCCGAGCTGCTCCGCGAGCCAGCGCTGCAACGAGTCGGCGCCGAGGTTCTTCCCGACCACGAGGTGCGCCTCGCCGCCGACCGCCCGCCGGGGAAGCCAGCGCAGCAGCAGCTCGTGCAGCGCCTCCTTGCCGACGCGGATGGGCGGGTTGGACCAGAGCGCGGCGAACCGGACGTCGTCGGGCACGTCGTCGGGCAGCGCGGCCACGACGTTCGACGCACCCAGGCGCTCGGCGTTGCGGCGGACGAGGTCGAGCGCGCGCTCGTTGACGTCGACCGCCCAGACCCGCGCCTGCGGCGACGCGAGCGCCAGGCTCAGCGCGACCGGTCCCCAGCCGCACCCGAGGTCGAGCAGGTCACCCGTCGTCGGTGGGGCGGGCACGGTCCGCAGCAGCACCTGGGTGCCGAGGTCGACGTGGTCGGGGGAGAAGACACCGCCGGCGGTCTCGACCTGGAGCGTCCGGCCCGCCAGCTCGACCGTGATCGTGCGCCGCTCGTCGGGGGACGCGGGCTGCGCGGTGAAGTAGTGGTCGTGCCCGGTCACGGCGCCGACCCTACCGGCTCGGCCGGGTGCCCCGACGGCGTGCCCGCACCCGCTCGGGCGCTCGGCCGGCAGCGAAATGCGTCGCCCGTCGGCGACCTGCGTGCGACCCTGGAATACCCCTGGACGAGAGGAACCGCGTGAACGACCCGCAGCACATCACCCGCGAGACCGAGGCCGACGTGCCGGCCCGGACGCCGCAGGAGGTGGCCGACGACGTCGTCGCGCGCGTGCTCGCCCGGGCAGGCACGGCGGTCCATGACGGAGCCACCGTCCACTCGTCGTACGACGGTGACCAGCTCGACCTCGAGGAGCGCACCTCGCTGCGCCGCGTGGCGGGTCTGTCGACCGAGCTCGAGGACGTCACCGAGGTCGAGTACCGGCAGCTCCGGCTCGAGAAGGTCGTCCTCGTGGGCCTGTTCGGCCAGGGTTCCGCCGAGGACGCCGAGATCTCCCTGCGCGAGCTCGCCGCGCTCGCCGAGACCGCCGGGTCCGAGGTGCTCGACGGCCTCCTGCAGAAGCGGCGCACGCCCGACCCGGGCACGTACCTGGGTTCCGGCAAGGCTGCCGAGCTCGCGCAGCTCGTGGCTTCCGTCGGTGCGGACACCGTCGTCGTCGACGGCGAGCTCGCGCCGTCGCAGCGCCGCGCGCTCGAGGACATCGTGCGTGTCAAGGTCGTCGACCGCACGGCGCTGATCCTCGACATCTTCGCCCAGCACGCCAAGTCCCGGGAGGGCAAGGCGCAGGTCGAGCTCGCTCAGCTCGAGTACCTGCTCCCGCGCCTGCGCGGGTGGGGCGAGTCGATGTCGCGGCAGGCCGGTGGCCAGGTCGGCGGAGCCGGTGCAGGCATGGGGTCGCGCGGTCCCGGTGAGACGAAGATCGAGCTCGACCGGCGGCGGATCCGCAACCGCATGGCGAAGCTCCGTCGGGAGATCGCCGCGATGGAGCCCGCGCGCCTCACCAAGCGGGCGTCCCGCAAGAAGCACGCGATCCCGTCCGTCGCGATCGCGGGCTACACCAACGCGGGCAAGTCGTCTTTGCTCAACCGGCTGACGAACGCCGGCGTGCTCGTCGAGAACGCGCTGTTCGCGACGCTGGACCCGACGGTCCGGCGCGCCGAGACCACCGACGGCCGGGTGTACACGCTCGCGGACACGGTCGGCTTCGTGCGCGCCCTGCCGCACCAGCTCGTCGAGGCGTTCCGGTCGACGCTGGAGGAGGTCGCCGACGCCGACCTGATCCTGCACGTCGTCGACGCGTCGCACCCGGACCCCGAGGGGCAGATCGCGGCCGTCCGGCACGTGTTCGCCGACATCCCGGGCGCGATGGACGTGCCCGAGATCATCGTGCTGAACAAGGCCGACATGGCGTCCGCGGAGGCCATCGCACGGCTGCGGTCCCGCGAGGTGCACTCGGTGGTCGTCTCGGCGCACACCGGTGAGGGCATCGAGGAGCTCCAGGCGCTCGTCGCCGACCAGCTGCCACGCCCCGGCGTCGCGGTGGACGTCGTCGTCCCGTATCACCGGGGCGACCTCGTCAGCCGCGTCCACGAGCACGGCGACATCGAGTCCGAAGAGCACGTCGCGGACGGCACGGCGCTGCGTGCGCGGGTCGACGCGGGTCTTGCCGCGGAGCTCGAGGCGGTCGCGCTGCCGCGTGCGTGACGGACGCTCCACGGCCGGTCGGGACGCGTCGCGTCGCCCACTAGGCTGACGCGGTGCCTGCGACCGACCCCTCCGTCGACGACCTCCTCGACGTCGCGGTCGGGGTCCTCGGTGGCTCCCGCCGGGACGGGCAGCACCAGATGGCCGTCGCCGTCGCGCACGCCCTGGAGACCGGTGAGCACCTGCTCGTGCAGGCCGGCACCGGCACCGGGAAGTCGCTCGGCTACCTCGTGCCGGCCGTGCGGCACGCCGTCGTGGCCGACGAGAAGGTCGTCGTCTCGACCGCGACGCTCGCGCTGCAGCGCCAGGTGATCACGCGGGACCTGCCGCTCGTCGCCGACGCGCTCGCGCCGAGGCTGCCGAGGCCGCCGCGCATCGCGCTGCTCAAGGGCTGGCACAACTACCTCTGCGTGCACAAGGTCGCCGGCGGCTACCCGGAGGACGACGCGGGAACGCTGTTCGACCTGGGCGAGCACGCAGGCGCCGCCGAGCACCCGGCACTCGGGGGCACGGGCTCCCCAGGCGGTGGTGAGTCGCTCGGGGACCAGGTGGTGCGCCTGCGGGAGTGGGCCGAGGAGACCGACACGGGCGACCGTGACGACCTCGTCCCCGGTGTCAGCGACCGGGCGTGGCGGCAGGTCTCCGTGACGTCGCTCGAGTGCCTCGGCTCCAAGTGCCCGATGCTCGACGAGTGCTTCCCGGAGCGAGCCCGCGCCGCGGCCCGGGAGGCGGACGTCGTCGTCACCAACCACGCGATGCTCGGGATCGCCGCGTCGGGCTCTCCCGGGGTCCTGCCCGAGCACGAGGTCCTCGTCGTCGACGAGGCCCACGAGCTCACCGACCGTGTCACCGCGCAGGCCACGTCCGACCTGTCGCTCGGGAGCATCGAGCACGCCGCACGCCTCGCGCGCCGGTACGGCGGTGTGCCGACGACGGACCTCGACTCGGCCGCCCAGGCGCTCGCCGCGGTTCTCCTCGAGCTCCCTGAGGGACGGTTCCCGCAGGGCCTCCCGGACGCAGCGCGCGACGCGGTCGCCGCCGTCCGCGACGCGTCCCGCACGCTGCTCAGCGTGCTCAAGCCCGACACGTCGGCGGGTGCCAAGCAGGCGTCCGGCGACGGCGGGATCAAGATGGCGTCGTCCGCGATGCTCGCGCTGTTCGAGGTCGCCGAGCGGATGGCCGCCGACCCGGAGGACAACCGGCACACGGTCCTGTGGTGCGCTCGCACCGAGGACCGGCGTGGCTCAGTCCAGACCCGGCTCCACGCCGCGCCGCTCGCGGTCAACGGGCTCATCCGCACGAACCTGCTCGCCGGACGCTCCGGCGTGCTCACGTCCGCGACGCTCGCGCTCGGCGGCTCGTTCGACCCGGTCGCCAGGGCGGTCGGGCTGGAGGTACGCCCTGACGCCGAGCCCGTCGGACCGCGGTCGCTCGTGCCCGAGGAGGAGGACGCCGCGGCGGTGCCGGAGAAGGCCGAGGTGAAGGGCACGCCCTGGGTCGGGCTCGACGTCGGCAGCCCGTTCGACTACCCGCGCCAGGGCATCCTCTACATCGCGCGCAGGCTCCCGCCGCCCGGCCGTGAGCCCGCGACCGACGCCCAGCTCGACGAGATCGAGGCGCTCGTCACCGCCGCGGGCGGCCGGACCCTCGGGCTGTTCTCCTCCCGTCGCGCCGCCATCGCCGCCGCGGCGGCCATGCGCGAGCGGCTCGACGTGCCCGTCCTGCTGCAGGGTGACGACCAGCTGCCGACGCTCGTCGCCCGGTTCGCCGCCGACGAACCCACCTGCCTCTTCGGGACGCTCTCGCTGTGGCAGGGCGTCGACGTCCCCGGACCGGCCTGCAGGCTCGTCCTCATCGACCGCATCCCGTTCCCGCGCCCCGACGACCCCGTGCGGTCCGCCCGTTCGGAGGCGGTCGCGTCCGCGGGCGGCAACGGCTTCATGGCGGTCTCGGCGACCCATGCGGCCCTGCTCCTCGCCCAGGGCGCCGGCCGGCTCATCCGCACCGTCGACGACCGCGGGGTCGTCGCCGTCCTCGACCCGCGCCTGTCCACCGCGCGGTACGGCGAGTACCTGGCCGCGTCGCTCCCGGACTTCTGGCGCACGACGGACCGCGACGTCGCCGAGCAGGCGCTGCGGCGTCTGGCCGCCTCCGACTAGCCTCGACGGTGTCGGCCCCCCGGGCGCCGGCCACGCCGACACCGCCGGGTGCGCGCGTGCGATCCGAGGAGGGCGCATGACCGAGAGCCGCGACAGCGACGACGAGCAGCTCGCGCCGTCGACGCCGCACCGCCGCACGTCCAAGCTCGCGATCGTGGGCGCGGGAGCGGTGGGCTCGACGATGGCGTACGCCGCGCTCATGCGCGGGGCCGCCAGGACCGTCGCGCTGTACGACATCAACAGCGCGAAGGTGAACGCCGAGGTCCTCGACCTCGGTCACGGCATCCAGTTCATGCCGATGGCGGAGGTCGTCGGCTCCGACGACATCTCCGTGTGCGCCGACGCGGACGTCGTGATGTTCACCGCCGGGGCGAAGCAGAAGCCCGGCCAGACGCGCATGGACCTCGCCGAGGCGACGATCTCCCTGGTCCGCAAGGTGCTGCCGTCGCTCGTCGAGGTCGCACCCGACGCCGTGTACGTCATGGTGACGAATCCCGTCGACATCGTCACCTACGCCGCCCTGAAGATCTCCGGGCTCTCGCCGACGCAGCTGTTCGGCTCCGGCACGGTGCTCGACTCGTCGCGGCTGCGGTACCTCATCGCGCAGCAGACGGGCGTCGCGGTGCAGAACGTGCACGCGTACATCGCCGGTGAGCACGGCGACAGCGAGCTCCCCCTGTGGAGCTCGGCGAGCATCGGCTCCGTCCCGCTGCTCGAGTGGAACGGGCTCGGCGAGCACGGGCCGCTCACCGCGCAGGTGCGCGACGACATCGCGCGTGAGGTCGTCGAGTCCGCCTACCGCATCATCGAGGGCAAGGGGGCGACCAACTACGCGGTCGCCCTCGCGGGCTCGCGGATCATCGAGGCGATCCTCAACGACGAGCGCCGCATCCTGCCGGTGTCGTCGCTGCTCGACGACTTCTACGGGATCAGCGACGTGTGCCTGTCGGTGCCCACGATCGTCGGCGCCCAGGGTGTCGGAGACCGGCTCGCGGTACCGATGTCGGTCGACGAGCTCGCGGGTCTGCGTCGTTCGGCGGACGCGCTGCGCTCGGTCGCCCAGCAGTTCGGCCTCTGATCCGACGGGGTCCGGACCTGTTCGACGCGGTCCGGACCCGTCGGCCAGAGCCGATCGGTCCGGATCTGTTCGCCCAGTGCCGAGCGTGTCCTTGCTCAGGCGCTCCGGAGCGCCTCGACGAGCTCGGCTCGGCGCATGCGGGACCGACCCCGGATCCCGCGACGCGCAGCCTCGTGCCGCAGCGCCCGCACCGTCCACGTGTCCAAGGACGCCTCCTCCTCCGCGCCGCGGCTGTCCCGCTGACCGACGGGCTCGACCGCCGGCCCTCCGTCGTCGGTCGCACGCCAGCCGGGATCCCGCATGCGTCCGGGCGGCATCGTCGCTCCCATCCGGCCTGGCACACGTCAGACCTCCCGATGACAGCCTGACCCGCGCCGTCCCCGGGGGCACGCGCGACGCGGCACCGGGGGACGGCTCGCTCAGAGGCTCCGCAGGACGCTCACGACACGGCCGAGCACGGTGGCGTCGTCGCCCGGGATCGGCGCGTACGCGGGGTTGTGCGGGAGCAGCCAGATGTGGCCGTCCGTGCGCTTGAACGTCTTGACGGTCGCCTCGCCGTCGATCATCGCGGCGACGATCTCCCCGTTCTCGGCGACGGGCTGCCGCCGCACGACGACCCAGTCGCCGTCGCAGATGGCGGCGTCGATCATCGAGTCGCCGCTCACCTTGAGCAGGAAGAGCTCGCCGTCACCCACGAGCTGGCGGGGGAGCGGGAACACGTCCTCGACGACCTGCTCGGCGAGGATCGGGCCGCCGGCGGCGATGCGACCCACGACCGGCACGTAGGACGGTGTCGGGACGGACTCGTCGCCGTCGGCGCCGCCGAAGGCGCCGCGCGAGCCGTCGGGTGCGGTCCAGGCGCCGACGCCGCGCGAGTCGTCCGGGTGCACGACCTCGATGGCGCGGGGGCGGTTCGGGTCACGCCGCAGGTAGCCCTTGCGCTCGAGGGCCATGAGCTGGTGCTTGACGCTCGACGGGCTGGTCAGTCCGACCGCCTCGCCGATCTCGCGCATGCTCGGCGGGTACCCGCGGGACTCGACGGACGACCGGATGGTGTCGAGCACGAGGCGCTGCCGCGCCGTGAGCCCGTCGGGTCCCTGCGCGCCGTCCGGCAGCGCGTGGACAGTCGCCAGGTCTGCCTCGTGCGGGGACGTGTCCCGTGTGTCCGCCACTGCACCCTCCTTCGTCGGGGCCTCGACGTGGCACCCGTGTCCGGTTCCTGCGAGCCGCGGTCGCGGCCCTCGGGCTGGTCGCCCTGCGTGCGGCCCGCCCCGGTCACGGTCGTGTCAGTGGTCGGTGGTGGGCTGTGCTCGCACCGCAAGCCTAGGGATCACGAGCGCCCAGATCAAACATCTGTTCGATCAGATCTCGACACGTGTCGGCGCGTGCTGGTAGAACTCGTACAGGCGTTCGTAGAACACTCGTTCGAAGAAGGGCTCGGCCGCCATGGCCGGGCGGCAACGGATGAGCCGGCACCGGCCGGACCGGAAGAGGGAGCGAGCCACGATGACCGCACTGGTGATGACCCAGCCCCGGGGCGTCCGGGTGCCCACCACGGCCCGCTCGGGCGGCGCGGTGCGCCGCGAGCGGTCCGTCGCGCCCTCGGCGGAGGCGCCGCTGCGGCTCACGGCGCGAGGCCGTCGTGTCCTTCTCGTCGTCGTGCTGCTCGTGGTCGGCGTCGGTCTCGCACTGATGCAGGCCGACCGGGCGTCCGCGGACGGACCGACCGGTGCGGTCGAGGTGGTGCGCCACGTCGTCCAGCCGGGCGAGACGCTCTGGGACATCGCGAGCCAGGTCGCCGGTCCGGGTGAGGATGTCCGCGACGTCGTCCTGCAGCTCGTCGATCTGAACCGGCTGCCTAGTGGCGGTCTCATGGCTGGTCAGTCGATCGTCATTCCCGCGTCTTGACCTCGGCCGGGTGGCCGATGCACGCGCTGA
>Ga0256775_1000353_pt1 | contig 11040 bp, 11 predicted proteins | sample MC6MC0926MT_FD_186036 | JGI IMG/M metagenome (GOLD analysis project Ga0256775, IMG submission 186036) | Metatranscriptome of enriched soil aggregate microbial communities from Iowa State University, Ames, United States - MC6-MC0926-MT... | ecosystem: Environmental > Terrestrial > Soil >...
GTCGGCACTGCGCTCTCGGTGGTCGACCACGCGCGCGCCGCTCGTGCGGCCGCCTTCGCCGGCGACTTCAAGAAGGCGGGCAAGGAGCTCTCGAAGAAGCCGAAGGCTCCCGCGAAGAAGTCCGGCCCCGGCGCCGGGGGTGTGATTGCGATCGGTCTCGGCATCGTGGCCGCCGTCGGCCTCCTCTACGCCGTGTGGCAGACCTTCCGCGCCGACGACGAGCTGTGGGTAGCCGACGAGGAGCCCACGACCCCGACGACGCCCGCGGCCACCGACACGGCGCAGCAGTAGGGTCCGACCACCCGCTCAGGGTCTGTTCGGGGGTTACCCCGATGGTGCGGCGTGCGCGCCGCTGCGAGTCTGGGATGCATGAGCACTTTGATGCGTCCCCGTGATGGTCGTGTGATCGCCGGCGTGTGCGCCGGCTTGGCGAACCGGTTCGGCCTCCGGCCGTGGACCGTCCGCGTCCTATTCCTGCTGTCGTGCCTGCTTCCCGGCCCGCAGTTCATCGCCTACCTGGTGATGTGGATCGTCATCCCCGGCGAGCAGGGACGCGGCGCCGCGACGGTCTAGCGACGGCCGGTCAGTCCCGCCATCTCGAGTGCCGTGTCGACGAGCTCGACGCGGCGACTCGGGATGCGGTCGAGTGGGAACCACGCCGCCTCATCGGTGGTGCCGTCGAGTTCGTTGGTGAGCGATCCGCCGACGACCTGCGCGCGGTAGACGATCCGCAGCGCGTGCATCGGGCCCGCATCCGGTAGGAACCGGTGCTCAGCCGGGATCACTTTCGAGTCGATCCCCAGCAGGTCGCCGGCTTCGGCGACATAGCCGGTCTCCTCCGCGATCTCGCGGACTACCGCATCCACCGGGTCCTCTCCCGGGTCGATGCCGCCGCCCGGCAGCGTCCAGCCCGAGCGGCCGCCCTCGTTCCAGTGCGCGAGCAGGATGCGGTCGCCGTCGAGGATGACGCCATATGCAGCCACTCTGATATCCATCGAACCAACGTACTGCCATTGTCGGTGGTCGAGGGCAGACTAGGGGTGATGCCCGAACTGCCGGAAGTCACCGCCCTCGCCGCCGACCTCGATGGCCGGCTGAAGCAGCGTGTCATCGACCGGTTGAGCATCGTCGCCTTCTCCGCACTGAAGACCTTCGACCCTCCGGCCGACGCTCTGCATGGCTTGACGATCACCGGCGTGAGCCGCCACGGCAAGTTCCTCGACATCGCCGCAGGAGAGCTCCACATCGTCGTGCACCTTGCGCGCGCCGGCTGGATCCGTTGGCGCGACTCACCTCCGCCACCGCCCAACGGGCGCCTGGGCAAGGGCCCTCTCGCTGCCCGGCTCGTCCTCGACGACGGCTCCGGACTCGACATCACCGAGGCCGGAACGAAGAAGAGCCTCGCCATCTACGTCGTGCGCGATCCGGCCGAGGTGCCCGGCATCCAGCGCCTCGGACCCGACCCGCTCGACCCGTCGTTCACCGAGGAGGCGTTCGCAGGCATCCTCGCCGGGCAGGGGCGCGCGCAGATCAAGGGCGTGCTCCGCAATCAATCGCTCATCGCGGGGATCGGGAACGCCTACTCCGACGAGATCCTCCACGTCGCCAAGATGTCGCCGTACAAGCCGGCCAACATGGCGGCCGACGACGTCGCCCGCCTGTACGAGGCCATGCAGTCGACGCTGCGGGAGGCTCTCGCCCGAGCGGACGGACTGGCCGCCTCTGAGTTGAAGAGCGAGAAGAAGTCGAACCTGCGCGTGCACGGGCGCACCGGTCAGCCGTGCCCCGTGTGCGGCGACACCATCCGGCAGGTCATCTTTCACGACTCCACCTTCCAGTACTGCCCCACGTGTCAGACCGGCGGCAAGCCGCTGGCCGATCGTGTGCTCTCCCGGCTCCTGAAGTAGTCCGGTTCAGCAGGCGCACTCGAACCCGGGAGGCGCGGTGAGCGGGTCGACCGACCGCTCGATCGGCCCGGAGTCATCCACGGTCGGGAGTCCCTCTCGCGCCCAGTACTCGTAGCCGCCGATCATCTCCCGCACCTCGTAGCCCAGCCGGCTGAACGCGAGGGCCGCGCGCGTCGAGCCGTTGCATCCCGGACCCCAGCAGTAGACGACGACGGGCATGTCCAGGGGAATCGACCTCGGCGCCCGTTCTTCGATCTCCGCGGTCGGGAGGTGAACGGCTCCCGCCACGCGTCCGTGACTCCATGCGGCCGCGGCCCTGCTGTCGATGAGGACGAAGCGCTCGCCACGCTCGAACGCGGCGTGCACGTCGGACGGATCGGTCTCGAAACGGAGCTTCGCGGAGAAGTGCTGGATGGCGTCTTCGGTCATTGTCGTCATGCCACGAGACTAGGAAAACCCGGCGGCCGGCTGAAGGACCGATCCACGGCCTTCAGCCGCTTCGACCGGCGATCTCATGGCAGAATCACGCCATGACCGTCACTTCCACGTTCGCCGTCGACAGCACCGACCGGAGCATCCTGGCGGAGCTGCAACGCGACGGCCGGCAGTCGATCGCCGAGCTGGCCCGCACCGTCCACATGTCGAACAGCGCGGTGGCCGAACGCGTGCGGCGGCTGGAGGAGGCCGGCGTGATCACGGGCTATCGGGCAGTGATCGACCCCGAGCGGCTGGGCTACGGGATCCTCGCCTACCTGCGACTGCGCTACCCCAGCAGTCAGTACAAGCCGCTCCACGACCTGCTCGCCGAGATCCCCGAAGTCGTCGAGGCGCACCACGTCACTGGAGACGACTGCTTCATCCTCAAAGTGGTCGCAACCTCCATGCGACACCTGGAGCAGATCAGCGGTCGCGTCGGAACACTGGGAAGCGTGACAACGAGCGTGTCGTACTCGAGCCCGTTCCCGACGCGGACGATCGTCCCGCCGCAGTCGTGAACCGCGACAGACCCGTAAGGGTGGAGCCTAGGAGATTCGAACTCCTGACATCCTGCTTGCAAAGCAGGCGCTCTACCAACTGAGCTAAGGCCCCGTGTGAGGTGATGGTGGGGATACGAGGACTTGAACCTCGGACCTCTTCGTTATCAGCGAAGCGCTCTAACCGCCTGAGCTATATCCCCGAATGGGCAGATACGAGACTACCCGATCTGCCCGACCATTGCGAAATCGGTCAGTTGTTGGTGAAACCGACCAGGAGACCGCCGGTGATCTTCACCGAAAGGTTGTAAAGCAGCGCGAACACGGCGCCCAGAGCGGTCACCACGACGATGTCGAGGATGGCGACGATGAGCGAGAAGCCCATCACCTGACCGAGCCCCAGGATCGAGCGGAGGTCGCTGCCGCCGGCACCCGAGATGTCCTTGAACAGGCTGTTCACCTGGTCGAAGATGCCGGTGCGGTCGAGCACGGTCCAGATCAGGAACGTGCCGACGATGGCGATGATCGCGAGGCAGATCCCGGCGAGGAACGACAGCTTCACGGTCGACCAGAAGTCGATGTACACCAGCTTGAGCCGCACCTGCTTGGCGGATGCGGGTCGGCGGGACGACTTCTTGGCCAACTTCTCGGCGACGCTACTGCTCATCTACGGTTTCATCCTTCCCGACGGCCTCGGCATCCTCCGCGGGAAGGGAGGATTCGAGATCACGTTCGGTGTTCTTCGCCAGAGCGATGATCTTGTCGGACTCGGCGAAACGTGCAAAGACGACACCCATGGTGTCGCGGCCCTTGGCTGGTACCTCGGCCACGGCAGAGCGTACCACCTTGCCGCTGGCAAGAACCACAAGGACCTCGTCGTCTTCTCCGACGATCAGCGCGCCCACCAGGTCTCCCCGGTCGTCGTTGAGTTTGGCCACCTTGATGCCCAGACCACCGCGGTTCTGCAGTCGGTACTGGTCCGCAGCGGTGCGCTTCGCGTACCCGCCCTCGGTGACGACGAAGACGTAGCCCTCGTCGGAGACCACCGAGGCGTCGAGCAGCCGGTCGTCGCCGCGGAAATGCATTCCGATGACACCGGAGGTCGACCGACCCATCGGACGGAGGGCCTCGTCGGACGCCGTGAAGCGGATGGACATGCCCTTGCGGGAGACCAGGAGCAGGTCGGAGTCCTCTTCGACCAGCAGCGCGGAGACGAGCTCGTCGTCCTCACGCAGCTTGATCGCGATGATCCCGCCCGTACGGTTGGTGTCGTACTCCTCGAGCGCCGTCTTCTTGATCAGGCCGTCGCGCGTGGCGAGCACGAGGTACTTGGCCGCCTGGTAGTCGCGGATGTCGAGGATCTCGGCGATCTCCTCATCCGGCTGCATGGCGAGCAGGTTGGCGACGTGCTGACCCTTGGCGTCGCGGCCGGCCTCCTGCACCTCGTAGGCCTTGGCGCGGTAGACCCTTCCCTTGTTCGTGAAGAAGAGCAGCCAGTGGTGCGTCGTCGTCACGAAGAAGTGGTCGACGACGTCCTCGCCGCGCAGCTGCGCGCCCTTCACGCCCTTCCCGCCGCGGTGCTGGCTGCGGTAGTTGTCGCTGCGCGTCCGCTTGATGTACCCGCCGCGGGTGACGGTGACCACCATCTCCTCTTCGGGGATGAGGTCCTCGACGCTCATGTCGCCGTCGTAGCCGAACATGATCTCGGTGCGGCGGTCGTCGCCGAAGCGCTCGACGATCTCGGTGAGCTCCTCGCTCACGATCGAGCGCTGGCGCATCGGGTCGTCGAGGATGGCGTGGAACTCGGCGATCTGCTTCTCGATCGCGTCGGCCTCGTCCACGATCTTCTGCCGTTCGAGGGCGGCCAGGCGGCGGAGCTGCATGGCGAGGATCGCATCCGCCTGCACGTCGTCGACGTCGAGGAGCGTCTTCAGACCTTCACGTGCGTCGTCGACCGTCGGGGAGCGGCGGATGAGCGCGATGACCTCGTCGAGCGCGTCGAGCGCCTTGAGGTAGCCGCGCAGGATGTGGGCGCGCTCTTCCGCCTTCCGCAGACGGAAGCGGGTGCGCCGGACGATGACCTCGATCTGGTGGTCCACCCAGGCGGTGATGAATCCGTCGAGCGCCAGCGTGCGCGGCACGTTGTCGACGATCGCGAGCATGTTCGCGCCGAAGTTCTCCTGCAGCTGCGTGTGCTTGTACAGGTTGTTCAGCACGACTTTGGCCACGGCGTCGCGCTTCAGCACGATCACGAGGCGCTGGCCGGTGCGTCCCGAGGTCTCGTCGCGGATGTCGGCGATGCCGCCGATACGACCCTCCTTGACGAGGTCCGCGATCTTGATCGCGAGGTTGTCCGGGTTCACCTGGTACGGCAGCTCGGTGACGACGAGGCAGACCCGACCCTGGATCTCCTCGATCGTGACGACGGCGCGCATCGTGATCGAGCCGCGACCGGTGCGGTAGGCGTCGTGGATGCCCTTGACGCCGAGGATCTGGGCGCCGGTCGGGAAGTCCGGTCCCTTGATCCGCTTGATGAGCTCCTCGAGCAGCTCCTCACGGGAGGCCTCGGGATGCTGCAGGTGCCACAGAGCACCGTCGGCCACCTCGCGCAGGTTGTGCGGCGGGATGTTGGTGGCCATGCCGACCGCGATGCCGACGGAGCCGTTGACGAGCAGGTTCGGGAACCGGCTCGGCAGAACCGCCGGCTCCTGGGTGCGTCCGTCGTAGTTGTCCTGGAAGTCGACGGTCTCCTCGTCGATGTCCCGCACCATCTCGAGCGCGAGCGGGGCCATCTTCGTCTCGGTGTACCGCGGGGCCGCGGCGCCGTCGTTGCCCGGCGAGCCGAAGTTGCCCTGGCCGAGGGCCAGCGGGTAGCGCAGGCTCCACGGCTGGACCAGACGGACCAGCGCGTCGTAGATCGCCGAGTCGCCGTGCGGGTGGAACTGTCCCATCACATCGCCGACAACGCGCGCGCACTTCGAGAACGCCTTGTCCGGGCGGTAGCCGCCGTCGAACATCGCGTAGATCACGCGGCGGTGCACCGGCTTCAGCCCGTCGCGCACCTCGGGCAGTGCACGCCCGATGATGACCGACATGGCGTAGTCGAGGTACGACCGCTGCATCTCCGACTGCAGGTCGACCTGGTCGATCCTGCCGTGGATGCCGAAGCCGGCCCCGCTCTCGCCCGACACGTTCTCTTCGTCCGTCACAGTCTTCTCTCCCTCGCAATCCCTCGTCGTTCACCCATGCCGGAGCATCAGATGTCGAGGAACCGCACGTCCTTGGCGTTCTTCTGGATGAACGAGCGGCGCGACTCGACGTCCTCGCCCATCAGCGTGGCGAAGATCTCGTCCGCGGCGGCCGCGTCGTCGAGCGTGACCTGGAGCAGCGTCCGGGTCTCCGGGTTCATCGTGGTCTCCCACAGCTCCTGGTAGTCCATCTCGCCGAGACCCTTGTAGCGCTGCACACCGTTGTCCTTCGGGATGCGCTTGCCCGCCGCGAGCCCCTCGGCCAGGAACGCGTCGCGCTCGCGGTCGGAGTACACGTACTCGTGCTCGGCGTTGGACCACTTGAGCCGGTAGAGCGGCGGCTGCGCCAGGTAGACGTAGCCGAGCTCGATCATCGGGCGCATGTAGCGGAACAGCAGGGTGAGGAGCAGCGTGGTGATGTGCTGGCCGTCGACATCGGCGTCGGCCATGAGCACGATCTTGTGGTACCGCGCCTTCTCCGGGTCGAAGTCCTCGCCGATGCCGGCGCCGAACGCCGTGATCATCGCCTGCACCTCGTTGTTGCCGAGGGCGCGGTCGAGCCGCGCCTTCTCGACGTTGAGGATCTTGCCGCGCAGGGGCAGGATCGCCTGCGTCTCCGGGTTGCGGCCCTGCACCGCCGAGCCGCCGGCCGAGTCACCCTCGACGATGAAGATCTCCGAGATCGTCGGGTCCTTCGACTGGCAGTCCTTCAGCTTGCCCGGCATCCCGCCGCTCTCCAGCAGGCCCTTGCGGCGCGCGGTCTCGCGCGCCTTGCGGGCGGCGAGGCGCGCGGTCGCGGCCTGGAGCGCCTTGCGGATGATGTCCCTCGCCTGGTTCGGGTTGCGGTCGAACCAGTCGCCGAGCTGATCGCCGACGACCTTCTGTACGAAGGCCTTGGCCTCGGTGTTGCCGAGCTTCGTCTTGGTCTGGCCCTCGAACTGCGGCTCGGAGAGCTTCACGGAGATGACAGCCGTCAGACCCTCGCGCACGTCGTCGCCCGAGAGGTTGTCATCCTTGTCCTTGAGGATGCCCTTCTCGCGCGCATACCGGTTGACCAGCGTGGTCAGTGCAGCGCGGAAGCCCTCCTCGTGCGTGCCGCCCTCGTGCGTGTTGATCGTGTTCGCGTAGGTGAACACGCTCTCGTTGTAGCTGGTCGTCCACTGCATGGCGACCTCGAGAGCGATCTTGCGGTCGGTGTCCTCCGACTCGAACGAGATGATCTCGTCGTGGACGACCTCCACCTTCTTCGCGGAGTTCAGGTACTGGACGTAGTCCATTAGACCGCGCTCGTAGAGGAAGACCTCGTGACGCGGAGTGTGCTCCTCGTCGACCTCGCCCTCGACGTGCTCGATCTCGGGCGCGCGCTCGTCGGTGATCGCGATGCGCAGTCCCTTGTTCAGGAAGGCCATCTGCTGGAACCGCGTGCGCAGCGTCTCGTAGTCGAACACGATCGTCTCGAACGTCTCGGCACTCGGCCAGAACGTGATGATCGTTCCGGTGCGGTCCGACGCCTCGCCCTTCTCGAGCGGAGCCTGCGGGACACCGTTGCGGTAGCTCTGCCGCCACACGTGACCCTGTCGGTGCACCTCGACGTCGAGGCGGCTGGACAGCGCGTTCACGACAGAGCTGCCGACGCCGTGGAGTCCGCCCGACACCGCATACCCGCCGCCGCCGAACTTTCCGCCGGCGTGCAGGATGGTGAGGACCACCTCCACCGTGGACTTCTTCTCGACCGGGTGCTCATCGACCGGGATGCCACGACCGTTGTCGTCGACGCGCACGGCGCCATCCGGGAGGATCGTCACCTCGATGTTGTCCGCGTGACCGGCGAGGGCCTCGTCGACCGAGTTGTCCACGATCTCGTAGACCAGGTGGTGAAGACCGCGGGGACCGGTGGAACCGATGTACATCCCGGGTCGTTTGCGGACGGCTTCGAGACCCTCGAGGACCTGGATCTCATTCGCGCCGTATTCGTGTTCCGTCCCGGCCGCGTTCGGTTCCATCGTCATATGAAATTAGGCTCCTGACCGCACTCAACAGTGACGTTCCATTCTACCAAGAGACGGGGGCCGAAATCCCCGAAAACGGCCGTCTGAGGCTTTTTCCGCACTGTGGCGACCTCTTTTGCGCTCTCAGCCGTAAGTATCGCGCGGGCCACGCCCTGGAATCGACCTGGGGCCTCTTTTCCAGGAGGGGGCGTCCGGCCCCTGAAAACGGATCGACTCGATGCCCGCCTCGGGGAATCGCTCCGCGATGCGCGCGAGCAGCTCCGAGCGCATCATCCGCAGCTGCGTCGCCCACGCCGTCGACTCGCATCGGACGACGAGGACGCCGTCGGTGATCTGGTCCGGTTCGGCGTGCTTCGCGGTCTCTTCGCCGGCCAGTTCGCGCCAACCCTCCAGCAGGTCGGACTTCGCGAGGGCGGAGGTCCAGCCGAGCTGCGCCGCGAGCGCGTCGACGACGTCACCGACACCGCGCGGCTCGCGCCCCGACCCGAAGGGCTGGCTGCCGGTCGTGCTCTCTTCGCGACGTGGGCCGCGCCGGCTTCGCGAGGTCGTGCCGGTGAAGAGCGCCTTCAGCCGCAGATAGACGGCCGATGCCTCGCTCTCGGTCGGGGTGTTGCGGGTTGCGCGATCAGGCATCGGGCGTCTCCACGATGCTGCCCGCCTCGATGCGGACGGTATGCGCGGTGAGTTGGTCCGGGACGTCGTCGTAGACGGCCGCGGTGATGAGCACCTGCTCGTAACCGGCCACGGCGGTTGCGAGCATCCGTCGCCGAGCCTGGTCGAGTTCGGCGAAGACATCGTCGAGGATGAGCACCGGGTCGCCGGTCGTGGACTCCTGACGGAGCAGTTCCGCCGACGCCAGCTTGAGTGCCAGGGCGAACGACCACGATTCGCCGTGGCTGGCATACCCCTTCGCCGGGAGAGCGTTCAGCTCGAACAGCACGTCGTCGCGGTGCGGTCCGACCAGGGTGAGACCGCGGTCCAGCTCTTTGCGGCGCACGGCCGCGAGCGCCCGGCGGAAGGCCTCGGGGGTCGCGACACCGGGTGAGCCCGTTACATCCTCTTCCGTCGCGCCTTCCTCCTCATCGACGTGCGCACCGTAGATGGTGAGCTGCGGGAGGAGCCGAGGATGGTGGTCGTCGCCGGCGACCGAGCGGTACGCCGCCACGAGGGGATCGCTCAGTCGCCCGACAAGGTCGAGCCGAGCGTCCATCAACTCGGAACCGAGCTGAACGAGCCGGTCGTCCCAGATCTCGAGGGTGCCCAGCTGGTCCTCCCGGACACGGGACGCGCGCGCCGACTTCAGCAGGGTGTTCCGCTGCTTCAGTACGCGCTCATAATCGGCGATGACCGCCGAGAAGCGCGGATTCCGCTGGATGAGAAGCTGATCCAGGAACCGCCGGCGGATCCCCGGCTCCCCACGGACCAGGGCGAGGTCCTCGGGTGCGAACAGAACGCTGGAGAAGTACCGCGGCAGCTCACGCGGCTTGATGGCGGCCCGATTCACCTGGGCCCGATTCGGTGAGCTGCGGTTCAGCTGCACCTCGACGAGGATCTCCCGGCCGTCGTGCTGGATCCGTGCCCGGACGATCGCCGCGTCGGCATCTTTCCGGATCATCGCCTGATCGCTCGACACCCGATGCGACCCGAGGGTGCTCAGGTAGCCGAGCGATTCGACGAGGTTCGTCTTTCCCTGGCCGTTGCGGCCGACGAAGAGGTTCGCGCCGGCCGCGAACGGCACCTCCGCAGTGCGGTAATTGCGGAAGTCGGTCAGGGCGAGATGAGTGACACGCACAGAGTTTTCAGTTCACGCGTCTCAGTCGACGGCCTTGACGGCGTGGCCGCCGAACTGGTTCCGCAGGGCGGCGACGGCCTTCATGGCCGGCGAGTCCTCCTGGCGCGAGACGAACCGCGCGAAGATCGAGGCGCTGATCGTCGGAACGGGGACGGCGTTGTTGAGCGCCTCCTCGACGGTCCAGCGGCCCTCACCGGAATCCTGCACGTAGCCTTCGATGTGCTCGAACTCCGGGTCCTGCTCCAGAGCGCGGACGAGCAGGTCGAGCAGCCAGGACCGCACGACGGTCCCGCGCTGCCACGCCTTGAAGGTCCCGGTGACGTCCTTGATGATGTCCTTGCGCGTGTCGAGGAGCTCGTAGCCCTCGGCGTACGCCTGCATCAGCGCGTACTCGATGCCGTTGTGCACCATCTTCGCGTAGTGACCGGCGCCGACCTCGCCGACGTGGACGAATCCCTCGTCGCGCGGACCCTCCGGGCGCAGCGCGTCGAAGACGGGCATGACACGCTCGACCTGCGCGGCCGAACCGCCGACCATGAGGCCGTAGCCGTTCTCGAGTCCCCAGATGCCGCCGGAGACACCGACGTCCATGAAGTCGACACCGCGCGGCGCGAGGAGCTCGGAGTGCTTGAAGTCCTCGGTGAACTTGGAGTTGCCGCCGTCGATGACGAGGTCGCCCTTCTCGAGCAGCGGTTCGAGCTCACGGATCACCGAGTCGGTGATCTGGCCTGCAGGCACCATGACCCAGATCGTGCGCGGCGCGGGGAGCGCCGCGACGAGGTCGGCCACGGTCGCGACGTCAGAGACCTCGGGGTTCGTGTCGTAGCCGGTGACGTCGATGCCGTTCTTCTCGAGCCGGGCACGCATGTTGTTGCCCATGCGTCCGAGACCGATGAGGCCGATGTGCATGATTGTCCTTCTCTTCCTTGCTTCAGCGGCGCCGGGTTCTAGCGCAGGAGCAGGTTGGGCTGGAGCAGATACTTGTAAGAGTCCGCGCCTGCCTGATCCTTGGACGTCTGGCTCGTGATGAGCACAGGGCCCGGCTTGTTGGGGTTCTCGGTCTTGGTGAACGAGATGCGCACGAATTCCGAGTGCACCGCACCGAGACCA
>Ga0256775_1000356_pt1 | contig 11013 bp, 9 predicted proteins | sample MC6MC0926MT_FD_186036 | JGI IMG/M metagenome (GOLD analysis project Ga0256775, IMG submission 186036) | Metatranscriptome of enriched soil aggregate microbial communities from Iowa State University, Ames, United States - MC6-MC0926-MT... | ecosystem: Environmental > Terrestrial > Soil >...
CTGGGGTCTGCTGGCTGTCTGTCATGCGGGTAATCTTAAGCGGACCCCACAAGCGAAGGCTCGAAGTTGGCGAAACGACAGAATGCGGCAAGCGAGGCGGAGACGCCCGTCGCCGAGACCCCCGAAGAGACGGCTGCCCGGCTGAAGCAGGGCAAGGGTGCACCGACGCCCTCGCGCCGCCAGCAGGAGGCCGCCCGCAAGCGCCCGCTGGTGCCGACGGACCGCAAGGAGGCGGCACGCGTCGCCCGGCAGAAGCAGGCGGAGGCACGCGAGAAGGCGCGCATCGGCATGGCGGCCGGCGACGACCGCTATCTGACCGCTCGCGACCGCGGACCGCAGCGCCGGTACGTGCGCGACTACGTCGACGCCCGGTTCTCGATCGGCGAGTTCCTCATCCCGGTGATGCTGATCGTCATCATCCTGACCTTCCTGCCGTGGCCGGAGATGCAGGTCTACGGCCTGTTCGCGCTCTGGGGCTTCTTCCTGATCGCGGTCATCGACTGCTTCGTGCTGGGCTTCCTGGTGCGCAAGCGCATCGGCGCCAAGTTCGGCACGACGAAGGTGGAGCGCGGCCTGCGCTGGTACGCCGCGATGCGCGCACTGCAGCTGCGGGTCATGCGCCTGCCGAAGCCGCAGGTCAAGCGCGGCCAGTTCCCGAGCTGACGTGGCGATCGTCGCGGCGGCGGACGGTTCCGCCCTCGGCAATCCCGGCCCGGCCGGCTGGGCCTGGTACGTGGACGACGACCACTGGTCCGCGGGCGGCTGGCCGCACGGCACCAACAACCAGGGCGAGCTCATGGCGGTCATCGACCTGCTGGAGGCGACCGCCCACCTCGGCGACGACCTGCACATCTTCTGCGACAGCCAGTACGTGATCAACGCGGTGACCAAGTGGATGCCGGGCTGGAAGCGCAAGGGATGGCGCAAAGCCGACGGCGCTCCCGTGCTGAACCGCGAGCTGTTGGAGCGTCTCGACCGTGCCCTGCAGGGCAGGAGCTACCGCTTCGAGTGGGTCAAGGGCCACGCGGGCCACGAGCTCAACGAAGCGGCGGACGAGCGTGCTCGCGCCGTCGCGCTCGCATATCAGAAGGGCGATCCCATCCCGATCGGTCCGGGCTGGCCGGGTCGCGCGGCCGTCGTGGAGGAGCCGGCTCCGGCGCCCGCGGCAGCGGCGCCCGCGACTGCACCAGCTGCCGCCGCTGCGGCCGCCACACCCGCCCCGGCGCAGGATGCCTCCCTCGAGCTCGACCTCTTCGCCGACCTCGCCGCCGACGAGACGGACGAGCAGGTCGTCGCGCGACTGGAGCGCGAGCTGCTGGAGCCCGCGGTTCGCTCCGACGCATCCCGCCTCGCCGAGCTGCTGCATCCCTCGTTCGAGGAGATCGGGCGCTCCGGCCGGCTCTGGGGTCGGGATGCGATCATCTCCGAGCTGGCCGTCGAAGACGACCAGGCGGCCGCCATGGAGGTGCTCGCGGTCGACCGCGTCGCCTCGGAGACGCTGCTGCTCACCGCACGGACGACGGATGCCCGCGGGGCGACCCTGCGCAGCTCGCTGTGGGTGCGCAGCTCCGGGCGTTGGCGCCTACGCTTCCACCAGGGCACGCCGGAGGCGTAGCAGCCCCCGGTTGATCTGCCGGGCCCAGAGCGGGCCGCGGTAGAGGAACGCGGTGTAGCCCTGCACCAGGGTCGCCCCGGCATCCAGCCGTTCCTGCACGTCCTCCGCTGTCTCGACGCCTCCGACGGAGATGACGCAGAGCTCGGCGGGCACGACGGCGCGGATGAGGCGCAGCACCTCCAGGGAGCGTGCGGCGACTGGGGGTCCGCTGAGGCCGCCTGCCCCCGCCGCCTCGACGACGGAGGGATCGGTGCGGAGCCCGTCGCGCGAGATCGTGGTGTTCGTGGCGATGATGCCCGCGAGCCCGAGCCCCACAGCGAGGCGCGCGATGCGCTCGACCTGCTCGTCGGTGAGGTCAGGGGCGATCTTGACCAGGAGCGGCGTGGTGCCCGCGACGTCCTTGACGGCGGTGAGGAGCGGGCCGAGAAGTTCGAGCTCCTGCAGGCCGCGGAGGCCGGGGGTGTTCGGGGAGCTGACGTTGACCACCAGGTAGTCGGCGACCGGCGCGAGCGCGCGGGCGCTGGTGAGATAGTCCTCCGTCGCGTCCTCGACCGCGACGACGCGCGACTTGCCGATGTTCACGCCGAGCACGGGACGCCGGGATGCGCGTCGCACGCGGAGCAGCCGGTTGGCAGCGGCACCGGCGCCATGGTTGTTGAAGCCCATCCGGTTGATGACCGCACGGTCCGGGATGAGACGGAACAGCCGCGGCTTGTCGTTGCCGGGCTGCGGCCGGGCGGTGATCGTGCCGACCTCGACGTGGCCGAAACCGAGTGCGCCGAGACCGAGCACGCCCTCGCCGTCTTTGTCGAAGCCGGCGGCGACGCCGAACGGCGAGTCGAACCGCAGTCCGAGCGCCTCGACGGCGAGCGACGGATCCGGGGCCGTGAGGCGCCGGGCCAGGCCGCCGAGACCGACGGCCGGGAGGGCGCGGATCACCACGAAGGCGAGGTGATGGGCCCGCTCGGGGTCGAGTCGGGACAGGACGAGGTCGAAGAGTGCGCGATACATGCCGGTAAGAGAATACCTGGCTTAGTCGACCTGCACCGGCTCCGCGTGGTGCGCCAGCCGCAGCGAGCGGATGGCCTCCTCGAAGTCGTCGAGCGAGTCGAAGCCCTGGTAGACGCTCGCGAAACGCAGGTACGCCACCTCGTCGAGCTCGCGCAGCTCCGGCAGGATCGCCAGACCGATGTCGTTGGCGTCGATCTGCGAGGCGCCCGTCGAGCGGATGGTCTCTTCCACCTTCTGCGCCAGCACGGCGAGATCGGAATCGGTCACCGGCCGGCCCTGGCAGGCCTTGCGGACGCCGAGCACGATCTTCTCGCGGCTGAACGGCTCCGCCACTCCGCTGCGTTTGATCACGCTGAGGCTCGCCGTCTCCGTCGTCGAGAATCGACGGCCGCACTCCGGGCACTGCCGGCGGCGGCGGATGGACAGCCCGTCGTCGCTCGTCCGAGAGTCGATGACGCGGGAGTCCGGGTGACGGCAGAAGGGGCAGAACATGGAGGGATTCTATCGCTCAGCGGGTGCGGAACCGCTGGGTGACCGCTTCGCCGTGCGCTGGCAGGTCTTCCGCCGTCGACAGGGCGACGATCCGGTCGGCGACCTCCTGCAGAGCCTCGCGGTCGTACTGCACGACCTGCTGCGGCCGGAGGAAGGAGTACGCGCCGAGTCCCGACGAGAACCGCGCCTGACCGCCCGTCGGCAGCACGTGGTTCGACCCCGCCAGATAGTCGCCGAGGCTCACGGGCGAGGTCGGCCCGAGGAAGATGGCGCCGGCGTTGCGGATGGAGCCGAGGAGCTCCTGCGGGTCGGCCGTCTGCAGTTCGAGGTGCTCCGGGCCGTAGGCGTTGCTGAACGCGGCCGCAGCGTCCAGGTCGTCCACGAGCACGACCGCGGACTGCGGGCCGCCGAGCGCGGTGCGCACCCGCTCGCTGTGCTTGGTGGCGCCGGCCAGGGCATCCAGCTCGGCCACGACCCGCTCGGCGAACGCCGGGCTGTCGGTGACCAGCAGGGATGCGGCCGCCTCGTCGTGCTCGGCTTGCGACACGAGGTCTGCCGCGACGTAGGCGGGGTCCGCCGAGTCGTCGGCGATCACGAGGATCTCGGTGGTTCCGGCCTCGGAGTCGATGCCCGCCTGACCGCGCACCACACGCTTCGCGGCGGCGACGTAGATGTTGCCCGGGCCGGTGATGACCTGGACCGGGTCGAGTCCGAGCTCTTCGACTCCGTACGCCAGCGCGCCGATCGCACCCGCGCCTCCCATCGCGTACACCTCGTCGATGCCGAGGAGGCCCGCCGCTCCGAGGATGACGGGGTGGACCGCTCCCCCGAACTCGCGCTGCGGAGGGCTCGCGAGGGCGACGGACGCGACGCCGGCGATCTGCGCCGGCACGGCGTTCATGACGACGCTCGACGGGTACACGGCCTTTCCGCCCGGCACGTAGAGTCCGGCACGCTCGACCGGCTCCCAGCGCTGCACGATGGAGGCGCCCGGACGGATGACGGTCTCGGTCGGCGGCGGAACCTGCGCGGCGGTCGCCTCGCGGACGCGGGCGATGGCCTCCTCCAGCGCCTCGCGGACGTCGGCGGGAAGCGCCTCGACGGCCGCATCGATCTCGGCCTGCGGAACCCGGACGGACGCCGGAGCCGCGCCATCGAAACGCTCGGCCTGCTCGGTGAGGGCGGCGACGCCGCGATGGCGCACGTCGTCGATCAGCTCGGAGGCGACCGACATCGCCACCTGCACGTCCACGACGGGACGGGGCACGAGTCGCTGGAAGGCGGCGCGAGTAGGCTGGACACCGCGGAGGTCGATGGTCTGGATCATGGCCCATCCACCTTATCCGCTCGGGCGAGTCCCTCCCCCGCGGAATGGTCCACACAGATTCGGGCTTGTATCCAACAGTATGAACAGCGCATCCCCCGACCCCACCGACGGCGCCATCGCCGACGCGACCCCCGACCTCGCGGCCTTCCGGCAGACGTTCCGGCGGCACGCGGCCGGGGTGGCCATCATCACGGCCCAGCGGGAGGACGGCACGCCCGTCGGGTTCACCGCGACCTCGCTCGCCTCACTCGCCGCCGTCCCGCCGCTCGCGACCTTCAACATGGCGCTGTCGGCCTCCAGCTGGCCGGCGATCGCGGAGACCGATCGCGTCGTCATCCACACCCTCGGCGTGCGCAACCGCGAGGTCGCGCAGACGCTGTCCGGCGACAACAGCCAGCGGTTCCTCGGCGACCACTGGTACCGCGGCCCGCACGGCCTGCCGGTGATCAAGGACACGACGGCGTGGATGATCGGACGGATCGTCGAGCGCGTACAGGTGCACCAGAGCGCCGTCGTCATCGTGCAGATCGAGCAGGGCGGACTCGGCGAGGACGACGCACCGCTCGTCTATCACGAGCGCACCTACTGGCGTCCCGGCACCCCGGTCTGACCCGGCGCCCTCCGAACCCCGGTCAGACCAGGCAGTGCGGGCCGAGCAGGCCCTTCAGCTCGCCGTAGAGATCGGCGCTCACCGTCACCGGCTTCGGCACCTCGAACACGCGTGCGACCTGCCCCTTCACCAACCGGAGACGCACCTCGCTCTCGCCCGGATGCCGTGCGAGCACCTCGCTCAACGACATGACCGTGTCGGTCGTCGCCCGCTGGTCGGGCATCGTGATGACGAGCGGACCGGAGTCGTTCGCCTGACCGAGGTCGGGCGTCATCAGCGAGAACGCGTGCAGGTTCATCCCGTCGTCGCGCAGGCTCACCCGGCCGCGGACGACGACGATCGCGTCTCCCTGCAGCTGCGCCGAGTACTCCTGGTACGCCTTGCCCATGAACATCACGGTCAGCTCGCCGCCGAAGTCCTCGACCTGGATCATGCCGTACTGATTGCCCGACGCCTTCGCCACGCGATGCTGCACGCTCGTCACGAGGCCCGCGATCGTCACCGTCTCGCCGTCCTGGATGTTCTCCGACGCCACGAGCTCGGCGATCCCCGTGCTGGCGAGCTTCGCCAGCTGCAGTTCGAGGCCGGCGAGGGGATGGTCGGAGACGTACAGCCCGAGCATCTCGCGCTCGAACGCCAGCTTGTCGCGCTTGGCCCACTCCGGCCGCTGCGGGATGTGGTGCTGCGTCTGCGACACCTCGTCCTCGCCCCACAGGCTGTCGAAGTCGAACCCGACGTCGCCGTTGGCCTCGTTGCGCTTGATCTTCACGGCCGATTCGACCGCATCCTCGTGCACCTCGACGAGCGCACGGCGGGTGTGGCCGAGCGAGTCGAACGCGCCCGCCTTGATCAGCGACTCCACCGTGCGCTTGTTCGCGGCGTGGATGGGCACCTTGTTCAGGAAATCGTGGAACGACTCGAACCGGCCCTTGCTCTCGCGCGCCTCGCGGACGCCCTCGACGACGTTGGCGCCGACGTTGCGGACGGCTCCCATGCCGAAGCGGATGTCCTCGCCGACGGCGGCGAAGTAGAGGTTGGACTCGTTGACGTCCGGCGGGAGCACTTTGATGCCCATGCGGCGGCACTCGTTGAGGTACAGCGCCATCTTGTCCTTGGAGTCGCCGACGCTGGTGAGCAGCGCGGCCATGTACTCCGCCGGGTAGTGCGCCTTGAGGTACGCCGTCCAGTACGAGATCACGCCGTACGCCGCCGAGTGCGCTTTGTTGAACGCGTAGTCGGAGAACGGGAGCAGGATCTCCCACAGCTTGTTGACGGCGTCCATCGAGTAGCCGTTGGCCTGCATGCCCTGCGAGAAGCCCTCGAACTGCTTGTCCAGCTCCGACTTCTTCTTCTTGCCCATCGCGCGGCGGAGGATGTCTGCTTGACCGAGCGAGAAGCCGGCGACCTTCTGCGCGATCGCCATCACCTGCTCCTGGTAGATGATGAGGCCGTAGCTCGTCGAGAGGATGTCGGCGAGCGGCTCGGCGAGCTCCGGGTGGATGGGCGTGATCGCCTGCTGCCCGTTCTTGCGGAGCGCGTAGTTGGTGTGCGAGTTCGCGCCCATCGGGCCCGGGCGGTACAGCGCGATGAGTGCCGAGATGTCCTCGAAGTTGTCCGGCTTCATCAGGCGTAGGAGGGACCGCATGGGGCCGCCGTCGAGCTGGAACACGCCCAGCGTGTCACCGCGCGACAGCAGTTCGTAGGCGGGCCGGTCGTCGAGCTCCAGGTCTTCGAGCACCAGCTCTTCTCCGCGGTTGTCGCGGATGTTGTCGAGGGCGTCGTTGATGATGGTGAGGTTGCGGAGCCCCAGGAAGTCCATCTTGATCAGGCCGAGCGACTCGCAGGCCGGATAGTCGAACTGCGTGACGATCTGGCCGTCCTGCTCCCGCTTCATGATCGGGATGACGTCGATCAGCGGGTCGGACGACATGATCACGCCGGCGGCGTGCACACCCCACTGGCGCTTCAGGTTCTCGAGCCCGAGCGCCGTGTCGAAGACGGTCTTCGCCTCGGGGTCGGTCTCGACGACCGCCCGGATGTCGACGGCCTCCTTGTAGCGCGGGTGGTTCTTGTCGAAGATCCCGGTCAGCGGGATGTCCTTGCCCATGACGGGCGGCGGCATCGCCTTCGTGAGCTTCTCGCCCATCGAGAAGGGGAAGCCGAGGACGCGGCCCGAATCCTTGAGCGCCTGCTTCGCCTTGATCGTGCCGTAGGTCACGATCTGGGCGACGCGCTCCGAGCCGTACTTCTCGGTCACGTACTTGATGACCTCGCCGCGACGACGGTCGTCGAAGTCGACGTCGAAGTCGGGCATGGAGACGCGGTCGGGGTTGAGGAAGCGCTCGAAGATGAGGCCGTGCTGCAGCGGGTCGAGGTCGGTGATCCGCATCGCGTAGGCGGCCATCGAGCCGGCGCCGGAGCCACGGCCCGGACCGACGCGGATGCCGTTGCGCTTCGACCAGTTGATGAAGTCGGCGACGACGAGGAAGTAGCCCGGGAATCCCATCTGCGAGATCACGCCGATCTCATAGTCCGCCTGCTTGCGCACCTCGGGCGTGATGCCGTTCGGGTAGCGCTGCTCGAGGCCCTTCTCGACCTCCTTGACGAACCAGGTCTGCTCGGTCTCGCCCTCGGGCACCGGGAAGCGCGGCATGTAGTTGGCGGCGGTGTCGAACTTCACGTCGCACCGCTCGGCGATCGCGAGCGTGTTGTCGCAGGCGTCCGGGTAGTCGCGGAACAGCTGCCGCATCTGCTCCGGGGTCTTCAGGTAGAACTCGTCGGCGTCGAACTTGAAGCGGTTCGGGTCGTCGAGGGTCGAGCCGGACTGCACGCACAGCAGCGCCGCGTGGCTCTTGGCGTCCTCCGCGTGCGTGTAGTGGAGGTCGTTGGTCGCGACGAGCGGGAGGCCGAGGTCTTTCGCCAGCCGGATGAGGTCGGACATGATCCGGCGCTCGATGCCGAGGCCGTGGTCCATGATCTCGGCGAAGAAGTTCTCCTTGCCGAAGATGTCGCGGTAGTCGGCCGCCGCGGCCCGTGCCGCCTCGTACTGCCCCAGCCGCAGGCGCGTCTGCACCTCGCCGGACGGGCAGCCGGTCGTCGCGATGATGCCCTTGGAGTACTTGCTCAGCAGCTCGCGGTCCATGCGCGGCTTGAAGTAGTAGCCCTCCATCGAGGCGTACGACGACAGCCGGAAGAGGTTGTGCATCCCCTCGGTCGTCGCCGCCAGGAGCGTCATGTGCGTGTAGGCGCCCGACCCGGAGACGTCGTCGCCGCCGCCGTCGCCCCACCGGATGCGGGTCTTGTCGGAACGGTGCGTGCCCGGGGTGAGGTAAGCCTCCGTGCCGATGATCGGCTTGATCCCGGCGTCGGTCGCCGTGCGCCAGAAGTCGAACGCTCCGAACATGTTGCCGTGGTCGGTGATCGCGACGCCGGGCATTCCCTGGGCGGCCGCGGACTCCACCAGGGGTTTGACACGCGCCGCCCCGTCGAGCATCGAGTACTCGCTGTGGACGTGGAGGTGGACGAAGGAGTCGGACATCGATCTAAGCCTAAGGCCGTCCTCCGACGTCGGCCCTACGACTCTCGGAGGACGTCCAGAGCGTGCTGCAGGTCGGCGGGATACGTCGTCGTGAAGGTGACCCACTCCCCCGTCGCCGGGTGGTCGAAGGAGAGCTGCACGGCGTGCAGCCATTGCCGGGTGAGGCCGAGCTTCGCGCTGAGGACGGGGTCGGCACCGTACATCGCATCCCCCACGCACGGGTGCCGCTGAGCGGCCATGTGGACGCGGATCTGGTGCGTGCGCCCGGTCTCCAGGTGGATCTCCAGCAGGCTGGCGGAGGGGAACGCCTCGATGGTCTCGTAGTGCGTCACGGACGGCTTGCCGCCCGCGACGACCGCGAACTTCCAGTCGGAGCGGGGATGCCGGCCGATCGGGGCGTCGATGGTGCCGGTCAGCGGGTCGGGGTGACCCTGGACGACCGCGTGGTAGATCTTCTCGACCGTGCGGTCGTGGAAGGCGCGCTTGAGCACCGTGTACGCGCGCTCCGACTTGGCCACGACCATGAGCCCGCTGGTGCCCGCGTCGAGCCGGTGGACGATGCCGGCGCGCTCGGCGGCGCCGGAGGTGGAGATGCGGAAACCCGCGGCGGCCAGGGCGCCGAGGACGGTCGGGCCCTCCCAGCCGACCGAGGGATGCGCGGCAACGCCGACCGGTTTGTCGATGACCACGATGTCGTCGTCGTCATGGACGATCGTCAGCTCGGGGACCGCGATCGGCACGATCTCGACGTCGGACTTCGGCTGCCACGAGACCTCGAGCCAGGAGCCCGCGGAGAGGCGGTCGGACTTGCCCGCCTCGCGGCCGTCGACGGTGACCCCGCCGGCTTCGGCGATCTCGGCGGCGAAGCTGCGCGAGAACCCGAGGAGCTTGGCGAGACCCGCATCGACCCGCGAGCCCTCCAGGCCGTCCGGGACGGGGAAGCTGCGCGACTCCATCTAGGCCTGCGGTTTGTCGTCGTGCGGTTCGGGCGCGGGGCGAACGGTGTCAACGCCGGCTGCATCCGTGGCCTCAGCATCCGCATCCACGGCCTCCGCATCCACGTCGTCCGCATCCAGCTCATCCTCGTCCTCGTCGCGCGCATGCCGGCCGTCGAGGCCGACACCACGGAGGGTGAGGATGAGGAAGAGCGCCATGCTCGACACGATGGCGACGTCCGCCAGGTTGAATATCGCCGGCAGCAGCGGGATCTGCAGGAAGTCGACCACGTGGCCGACCCCGAAGCCCGGCTCGCGGAACAGGCGGTCGGTCAGGTTGCCGAGCAGGCCGCCCAGCAGGAGGCCGAACAGCACGGCCCAGGCGGTGGAGCGGATGCGCGGGGCGTACCAGATCACGAAGCCCAGGACGCCGACCCCGACGATGGAGAAGATCCAGGTCGAGCCGCTGCCGATGGAGAAGGCCGCGCCGGCGTTCTTGACGAAATGGAACTGGAGCAGCTGCCCCAGGACCTCGATCTGCTGGCCCTCGTACAGGTTCGAGACGACCAGGACCTTGGCGATCTGATCGACGAGGTACACGCACAGCGCGACCACCGCCAGGACCGCCAAGGCCCTGATGCTGACCTTGGACCGGGAGGGACTAGCCTCCAAAGCCGGGGAACGCCGGGGGCTGCTGCCCCTGGCCGGAGTCGTCGGAGCCGCCCGCGGGGACCGGCGCCGGGACGGAGCCGCTCACGGGTGCCGCTGAGCGGCTGCCGGACGCACCGCCGGGCTGGGCTCCGCCGCCCTGCACCGGAGCGTCGAGGTCGCGGAGCTGGCCCTCGATGTAGCTCTTGAGGCCCTTGCGGTAGTCGCGCTCGAACGTGCGCAGCTCGTCGATGCGGCGCTCGAGGCCGCTGCGCTCCTGGTCGAGGGCGCTGATCTGCGCGCGCTGCTTCGACTCGGCCTCTGCGACGATCCGGGCTGCCGTCGCGTGACCCTCGGCGATGAGCTGGTCGCGCTTCTCGACGCCCTCGCGCACGTGCTCCTCGTGGAGACGGCGGGCGAGCTGGAGCAGGTTGTTGGTGGCGTTGGGGTCGTTCGCGTCGTCCGCGGGCGCCTGGTAGGCGGGAGCGGCCTGCGCCTGCTGCTCAGCCTGCGCGGCCTCCTGCTGGGCCTGGGCGAGGCGCTGCTTGAGCTCCTCGTTCTCGCGCTGGAGGCGCTCGGTCTCGGCGTTGTCAGCCGCCTGCGGCGCTGCGGCGGCGACCGGGGCGGCACCGCCCTGACCGCCGCTGCGCTGCAGCTCGGCGATCCGCGAGTCGGCCGCCACGAGGCGCTGCTTGAGCTCTTCGTTCTCCTGGTTCAGGCGACGCAGCTCGACGACGACCTCATCGAGGAAGTCGTCGACCTCGTCCTGGTCGTAGCCCTCGCGGAACTTCGTCGGCTGGAACCGCTTGTTGACTACATCTTCCGGAGTCAGCGCCA
>Ga0256775_1000359_pt1 | contig 10987 bp, 13 predicted proteins | sample MC6MC0926MT_FD_186036 | JGI IMG/M metagenome (GOLD analysis project Ga0256775, IMG submission 186036) | Metatranscriptome of enriched soil aggregate microbial communities from Iowa State University, Ames, United States - MC6-MC0926-MT... | ecosystem: Environmental > Terrestrial > Soil >...
CAGCCGATGGAGGAGGTCGTCGGCGCCATGGCGGACGTGGCGCCCGCCGCATCCCGCTGGTTCCAGCTGTACTGGAGTTCGTCGCGCGACCTGGTGGCTAGCCTCGTCGAGCGGGCGGAGCGCTCGGGATGCGAAGCGATCGTGGTCACGCTGGACACGCATGTGCTGGGCTGGCGGCCGCGCGACCTCGCCCTCGGCTACCTTCCGTTCAGCCGGGGTCTGGGGATCGCGCAGTACACCTCCGATCCGGTGTTCCAGCAGCTGGTGCGCGAGCGGGCGGCCGTCGCGTCCGGGCCGCGCCCGACGCCGACCCCGGCTGCCGTCGCGGCGTTCGCCAGCATCCTGCGCCACCATCCCGGGCCGCTGCGCGAGAAGCTGAGGTCGGGAGAGCCGCTCGCCGCGGTCGAGACGTTCCTCGACGTCTTCGCCGACCCGTCGCTGACCTGGGACGACCTGGCGTTCCTCCGCGAGCGCACCCGGCTGCCGATCGTGCTGAAGGGCGTGCTGCATCCCGACGACGCCCGGCGTGCCCTCGACGCCGGGGTGGATGCCGTCCAGGTCTCGAACCACGGCGGCCGCCAGATCGACGGCGAGGTGGCGGCGCTTGACGCTCTTCCCGCTGTCGTGGAGGCGGTCGACGGACGGGTGCCGGTGATCTTCGACAGCGGCATCCGCGGCGGTGCGGATGCGGTGATCGCCCTCGCGCTCGGCGCCCGGGCCGTCGCGATCGGCCGGCCGTACGCCTACGCCCTCGCGGTCGCCGGCGAGGCGGGCGTGCGGGAGCTGCTGCGCAACACGATCGCCGAGCTCGACATCACCCTCGGTCTCGCGGGCGTCCGCAGCGTCGCCGAGCTGGATGCGGGCATCCTGTCACCGACGCCCGCGCCGGTCGCTCACTAGGCTGGAAGATCGGTACCGCCGAAGGGAGCCTGCTGATGTCCGAATCCACCGCGGCGCCTGTGAGCATCCGGGCCTCCATCGGGGTAGCCGAGTACCCGGCTCTCGTGGCGATCTGGCGACGAGCCGTGGATGCGACGCACGACTTCCTCTCGGCGACCGATCGCGACGAGATCGAGGCACGGCTGGCATCCGACTACTTCCCCGCCGTCACGCTGTCGGTCGCCGACCGGGACGGCCGCCCCGTGGGCTTCTCCGGTCTGCTCGACGGCACGCTGGAGATGCTCTTCGTGGATGCGGCCGAGCGCGGCGGCGGGATCGGCACGGCGCTTCTCGATCACGCGATCCGCGACCACGGCGTCGTCCGCGTCGACGTCAACGAGCAGAACGCGTCAGCCGCCGGTTTCTACCGCTCCCGCGGCTTCGCGGTCGTCGGTCGGAGCGCGACCGACGAGGCCGGTCGTCCGTATCCGCTGCTCCACCTCGAGCTCGCACCGGCGAACCGGCCCCGCTAGGAGACCGACGCCCCGATCAGCGAAAGCAGCGCCTGCGCATAGGCGGTGGCGGCGTCATCGTGCTCGAAGTACCGCTCCTCCCCCTCGATCAGCACGGTCACCCGGTAGCCGTCGGGCGTGCGCGCCAGGTGGCGGAAGGTGCCGCCGAGCAGTTCGCGCAGCTGGTCCTCGCGCGGGATCCACAGGGCGTCCTCGACGGCGAGCGAGTCGAGCGCCCACTCGGTCGTGCCGTTGAAGCCGAGGATGGTCCCGGTGTCGAAGTGGTGCGGCTCGATCGTCATCTCGCTGACGGTGAAGCGCTCCCCCTCCATGCCGGGTCGGTCGATGGCGAATGTGTCGCCCGACGCCGGCTGCCAGCGCAACCCCGCCGTGCGAAGCTGCCGGGCGATGTCCTCTGCGATCATGGATGCTCCTTTGCGGTCAGTCGGTGACGATGACGATCTTGCCGCGCACGTGGCCCCCCTCGAGCCGCGCGTACGCCTCCACCGTCCGTTCGATCGGGTAGATCGAGTCGATCGGCAGCACCAGCTCGTTCTCAGCGAGCAGGTCAGCGAGCTCGGCGAGGTCGTCGTTGGTCGCGGCGCGCCCGCCGACGTTCTGCGCTCCGCGCGCCTCCGGCCCGAAGACCGCGATGGAGTTGACGCGTTCGATCGGCACACCGAGTTCCAGCGCCGCCTCGATCGTCTCCGGGCCGTGGTTGTCGAGCACGGCGGTCACACGGTCGTCGTCGAGGACGTCGCGCACGCGCTCGGCGAGACCGTCGCCGTAGGTCACCGGGATGACGCCGAGCGACTCGAGGAACTCGTGGTTCTCCTCGCTCGCCGTGCCGATCACCGTCGCCCCCGCGCGGACGACCAGCTGGGCGGCGAGCACGCCGACCCCGCCCGCTGCAGCGCTCACCAGCACCGTGTCGCGCTCGCGGATGCCCAGAGCGCGCACCGTGGCGAACGCCGTCCGGCCGACGACGCCGAGCGAACCGGCCGCCTCGAACGTCAGCGGGTCGGGTTTCGCGATCACCTGCCCGTCCTCCGGCACCACCACGAAGTCGGCGATGGAGGAGAACGGCGCCGTGCCGAGCACGGCCTGACCGAGCTCGAACCGCGTTACGCCGTCGCCGATCTCCTCGACGAACCCGGCGAAGTCCTGTCCGATCCCGCTCGGCAGCGTCACTCCCATGTGCGCGGCGGCCCGCTCGTCGCGGTAAGCCTTCACATCCATCGGATTGAGCCCGGCCGCCATCACGCGGACCAGCACCTGGCCGGGACCCGGCCACGGTCTCTCCCGCTCCACCACGTGCAGGTAGTCGCGGGAGCCGAACTCATCGAACTGGACGAAACGCGGCACGGACGGGCTCCTTCCCTCTGGTAGCACGGAGCCTAGCCCCGACACCCCCGGAACAGCAGGGAGAGAGCCACAGGTGCAGCGAGCGCTCAGCCGAAGAGGAGCGCGGCCTCCTCGTAGCGCGCGGGCGGCACGGTCTTCAGACCGCCGGTCGCGTCGGCGATCGAGACGTTGACGACGTCGGTGCCGCGCAGCGACACCATGGAGCCCCAGCGACCCTCGTACACCGCATCCACCGCCGCCATACCGAGGCGGGTGGCGAGGACGCGGTCGTACGCGCTCGGGACGCCGCCGCGCTGCATGTGGCCGAGCACGGTCGCCCGCGACTCGATGCCGGTGCGCTCCTCGATCATGGGGGCTAGCATCTCGCCGATGCCGCCGAGGCGCGGCCGGTTGAACGCATCCAGTCCCTTGTGCGAGTGCGCCTCCTCCATCGTGTCGAGGTGGAAGCCCTCCGACACGACGATGACGGGCGCACGGCCGCGGTCGCGGACCGACTCGACCCACTCGCAGATCTGCTCGATCGACTGCGGCTGCTCCGGGATGAGGATGGCGTGGGCGCCGCCCGCCATGCCCGAGTGCAGGGCGATCCAGCCGACGTGACGGCCCATGACCTCGACGACCATGCAGCGCTGGTGCGACTCGGCGGTGGTGCGCAGGCGGTCGATCGCCTCGGTGGCGATCTCGACGGCCGTGTCGAAGCCGAACGAGTAGTCGGTGGCGGCCAGGTCGTTGTCGATGGTCTTCGGGACGCCGACGATCTTGAGCCCGGCGTCGGTGAGACGGCGTGCGGCCGTCAGGGTGCCCTCGCCGCCGATGGCGATGATCGCGTCGATGCCGTTCTCATCCATCATCCGCTGGATGTTCTCGGGGCCGCCCTTGTCGCCCTCGAACGGGTTGGTGCGGCTGGAGCCGAGGATGGTGCCGCCCTGGCGGGACAGGCCGCGGACGCTGTGCCGGTCGAGCGGCATGATGTCGCCGTCGACCACACCGCGCCAGCCGTAACGGAAGCCGGCGAACTCGGAGCGGTACACGCGGTCGCCCTTCAGGACCGCGCCGCGGATCACCGCGTTCAGGCCCGGGCAGTCGCCGCCGCTGGTGAGGATGCCGATCTTCATGCTGCTCCGTTTCTCAAGGCGTTCCCTGAATCATGCCCGGATGCCCCGGCCTGCACAAAATCGCACTGGACGCTGAGCGCGGCGGGTGGTAAATGGGCCGGGTAGACCGTTCGGGTGTCAGAGGCCGAGGGCGCGCTGCAGCTTGGACGAGCTGGCCGACGGCCGGGCTCCCGCCGCGAGCAGGTGCTCCTCGATCTCGTCGAGGAGGGCGTTGCGGCGCTGACGGGTGTCGGGGGCCCCGCTCAGGAGCTCCACCTCCCACTCGCGCCACTCCTGCGTCGCGCCGGTCCGGAGGTTCTCGCTCCGGACATGGTCGTCGGTGAGCTCGGCGACCTCGAAGCCGGCGGCATCCTGCAGCAGGACGCTGTCGCGCTCGTTCGTGACCCGGGCGATCGGCACGAGCGGTTCGTCGCCGATCAGCTCGCGCAGATGCTGCCGCAGCTCGGCGGGCGGCTCGTCGCCCTCCGTGAGGTCCCAGTGCAGTTCGGTGCGGCCCTCCTCGGCGGGCAGCTTGACGTGCCAGCCGGCGTCGTGGCCGCCGCGGCGCACGCGGACCGCGGTCCTATGCTGCGCGAGCGCCAGATCGGCCGTGTCGAAATAGGTGGCCACGAGTTCGTGCCGCTCGGGTTCCCCCTGCACCGCGATCGTGCCGACGCCGACGAGCTGAGGATGCTGTGCCTCGGCCTCGACGTCGTACTTGCGCTCGATCTCGGTCTGGGAGTGGTGGGGCATATCCCCTGTCTAGCCCACAATTCGTCTGTCGCGAAATTTCAAGCGGGCCGTCCGCCGCAGCCCCTACGGTGAACGCATGACCTCAGAGACGATCACCGCCCGCTTCGACGTCACCGGCTGGGAGCCGGCCGACCTGCCGGGCATCGACGGCGACTGGGTGGGCGCCGTCGTCATGCGGAAGACCTACACCGAGGGACTGGTGGGCGAGTCCGTCGCGCACTTCGTCTCCTCGGGCACCGAGGAGGGCGGGCGCGGCTACCTCGCCGCCGAGCGGATCACCGGCCGGCTGGAGGACGGGAGGACGGGGTCGTTCACCGTCCACCACGGCGCGCTGCAGCATCCCGGAGACAGCTCTGCCTTCGGGAACATCGTGCCGGGCACGGGGACGGACGACTTCGCCGACTTCCGGGGAGCGGCCAGGATCGAGCACGACGACCGCGGCGCGTTCTTCGTCTTCGAGCTGGAGTGAGACCACCCTTCACGCCCGCAGCAGGCCGCTGTACCGTGGGGGCATGAGCGACCCCAGAGGACGTGAGTACCGAGACGACGAGGACCTCGACGACTTCCGCGAGGCGCAGGAGACCGACTACGAGCCGGAGCCCGTCATCCACGATCCGGAGGACGTGCCGGTCGTCGACGACGAGGACGACGAACTGCTCCCCGACGACGACCGCCCGGTGCCGATCGACCCCGACGACGCCGAGATCGCCTAGCCGACAGCTCCTGACTTTTTCGGCCGAATCGGCGTCTGGAACGCGAAAAACTCAGGAGCCGGCGGTGTGAGGTCAGGCGAGGGCGTCCGTCAGCAGGTGGATCAGGGCGTCGAGCTGCACGGAGTCGGCCGAGCCGACCTCGACATCGCTGCCGTCGAGGGCGCGCGCGGCGAGTCCCTGCTTGGCGTCGATGAGCTCGGCGATCTTCGAGTCGATCGTCTGCGCCGCGATGATCCGCCACGCCGTGACCGGCTCCTCCTGACCGATGCGGTGAACGCGGTCGATCGCCTGAGTCTGCTCCGCCGCCGTCCATGACAGCTCGGCGAGCACGACGTTCGACGCGGCCTGGAGGTTCAGGCCGACGCCCGCCGCTGTGAGCGAGCAGACCGCGACCGCGACCTCCGGGTCGTTGTTGAACGCGTCGATCTCCTTCTGCCGTGACAGCGCGGACTGGTCGCCGCGGATCGAGATCGTCTTCAGGTCGCGGGCCGCGAAGGCCTCCTCCGCCGCATCCATCACGTCGATGTGCTTGGCGAAGAACACCACCTTGCCGACCGAGCGGGCGAGCTGGGCCGTGTAGTCCGACGCGAGGCCGGCCTTCGCCTGGCCGATCCGGCGGACCATCGTGAAGACGTTCTCGCCGGACTTGGCCGACTTCGAGTCCTCCAGTTCGGACTGCGCGACCAGCCGGATGAGGTGCTTCTTGTGCGCCTCGTCGTCGCCTTCGAAGCCGTCCGGCCGACCGGCGGCCGCCGCGCGCTGGTAGCGCGTGACGAGCCGGGCGGCGAGGTCCTTCTCCGCCTGGCGGATCGAACGCCCGAGCTCGTCGTCGAGTTCGACGGGCAGGTCCACGACGCGACGGCTCGGCAGGTCGGCCGCGACGTCGAGCTTGCGCCGGCGCACGATGCCCATGTCGATGACGGCCTCGCGGGCGGCTGCGTAGAAGCCGAAGTCGGCGGGGGTCAGCCCGGTCTCCTCCAGGTGCTCCATGAGGGTGGCGGTCGGCTTGTTGCCGTCGATCCAGCCGAGGAACTGCCAGATCGCCTTGAAGTCGTCGATGTCGTTGATCAGCGGGGTACCGGTCAGGGCGATCATCAGCGGGTCCGGCGTGGTCGAGCGGATGGCGTCGGCCAGCCCCAGCACCAGGCGCGAACGCTGCGAGTGCAGATTCTTGATGAAGTGCGCCTCGTCGACGACCATCCCCTTGAAGCCGAGCGTGCTCAGCCAGGAGAGGTGCCGATCCAGCACCTCGTAGTTGACGATGACGATGTCCGCGAAGGCGTCGAGGCCCTCGCCGTCGCCGTGGATGACCGTGGCGCGACGCTGCGGAGTCCAGCGCTCGACCTCGCGCGCCCAGTTCATCTTGACGACGTTGGGAACGACGGCGAGCAGCGGATACGCCCCGGCGACCGAGGCGGCGAGGACGGACTGCGCGGTCTTGCCGAGGCCCGGCTCATCCGCGAGCAGGAAGCTGCGGTGGCCGAGGCGCACGCTCTCGATGAAGCGCGACTGGTGGTGCATCAGCTCGAGGCCCTGCGGGGAGTAGCGGTCGAGCAGCGGGGCGGGCGGCAGCTCCATGCTGGCCGCCCGGCCACCGGCGCCGTACTCGAACGACTTGAACAGCGGGCCGAGCAGCTCCCACGAGTCGAGCCGGCGGCGCGGCGTCGGCGCGGACGCGCTGAGGCGGGAGAAGTCGGGCGCGAGGAACGGGTTGGACAGCTGGCGCGCCTTCACCGACGGCGGGACGACCTGCTTCTCCGCCAGCTCGGGCGGGATGACGCTGTCCTGCTTGGTCACCGGGCGCTCGATCGTGATGATCAGGTCGTCGGGCGAGAGCTCGGTTCCCGACTCCAGGAGCCAGTCACGGCGCATCTTCTGCGCGGTGGCCGTCGAGGGCGACTCGCTCTCGAGCAGCGAGATCAGGGACGTGTCGCGCGCCGCCGTCTTCGCCAGGATGGTCGCGATGCCGTCGAGGCGCTTCAGCTGCTCCGCACGGGCGGCGTCGCTGAGGTCCGGGTCGGACTTCGCCCTGGCGCGCTCCTCGCGCATCAGGAACGCGATCACCTGGAACTTGGTGCGGTTCGTCGGCCCGAGCTTCTTGCCGTCGGCGGCCTTCGCCTCGACCTCGCGCACCTTGCGGGCGAGGACGGGGATGAGTCCGTCGTTGTTGGCGTGCCGGTTCTTCCGCTGCTGCGGCCTGGTCGGGCTGGTGCGCTGACCGGAACGAGACATGGTCCTCCAGGAGAGGCGTCGCGCACTGCCGGAGGGTGCGACGCCGTTTGGGCGTGAGGCCGGCGGGGCGGGGAGGTCGGGTACCGAGTGGACCGTGTTCGCCGCGAGTGACGCCGGGAGCGCGACACAGGATGGCCGCGCAACACCCATTTTACCGGATGTGCGGCCGTTCAGCGACGCGTGTCTGCGGGGATCTTGATCGTGACCGCCGCGGCGACGAACACGACGGCTCCCGCGATCGACAGACCCTGCAGGGCGACGCCGCCGAGCGGCAGCGGCCAGACCGGATTCCAGACCACCGCGAGCGGGATGAGGCCCGCGAACCACCACCACATCCGCGCCTGGCCGGCGAAGACGCAGAGGATGAGCGCGAGGATGCTGACCGCGTAGCGCACGTACAGGTACCAGTCGCCGCCGATGAGGGCGAGACCGGCGAGGAGCACGATCGCTCCGAGCAGGCCGGGGACCAGCGCGGCGCGGTTGAAGGCGGGCTGCTGCGGAGTGTGAGGTGCGGGCATCGGGAGTCCACTCTACGCAGTCCGGATGCCGGAAATGGTGCGCCCGCCCGATGGCGGAGACGTTCTCTCCGGTCGGGCGGGCGACGCTGTGTGGTGCGGGTCGCTGTCGGTTACAGCACTCCGCGGCGGAACAGGAATGCGCAGGGCGGGGCGTCGGATCCGACACGGACCGTGACGCTGGAGTTTCGGGCGAGCTCGAGGAACGGTTCGAGCTCGAGGCGGGTCATCGGGACTCGACGGAGTTCGGCGTCGGATGCGATCCCGTTCACTGCGAACGCGACGTCGGGTACGTCGTAGGGTTCGTCAGCGAGATCAAGGAACACGATCGGCGATGCATCGTCCTGGTCGAGCGGGAACACGGAGAGGATCGCCTCGGCGGCGGCCTCAGTCGTGACGTCGTCACCGAGGTGAACGACGGGCGTTGTTATCTTGTCCTCCGGGTAGCCGCTGCCGACGAGGGTAAGCGTCGCGCCATCATGCATCGCGTCGAGCGCGCTCAAGAGCGCACCGGACAGCAGCGGGCTGAGGTTCTTCAGCAAAGTCGGGCCTTTCCTGTTAAACGAATATTTCTCAACCCCTACGTGGAGGATAGACCCACCGGTATGTCCACACACGCCCCCTATTAGGGGGATACTTGTCTGTCCACCGTGCGCACACCCAGTCGAGATGCTCTGCGCGAACGGGATGGCGTACCCCCGCCGGGTATGAGCCTTCCGGGACTATCCTGAGGGGGTGATCGCAGACATCAAGAAGCGGGCGCTGCACCGCACGCGCATCCTCGAAGGCCAGCTCCGGGGCCTCGAGAAGATGATCGAGAACGAGGACTACTGCATCGACATCATCACGCAGTCCCTCGCCATCCAGAAGTCGCTCGGCTCGCTCAACAAGCTGCTGGTCGAGAACCACCTCCGCACGCACGTCTCCGAGATGTTCGAGGAGGGCGGCAGCGCACGGGACGACGCGATCGTCGAGCTGCTCAAGGTGTACGAGCTCTCCAACAACCGCGGCTAGGCGCAGCGCATGAGTGACCGCGAAGAGCTCATCCACATCGTCCGCGGCGACATCACCGACGAGACCGTCGATGCGATCGTCAACGCCGCCAACAGCTCGCTCCTCGGCGGCGGCGGGGTCGACGGCGCCATCCACCGCCGGGGTGGACCCACCATCCTGGAGGCCACGCGCGAGCTCCGCGCGACGACCCTCCCGGACGGCCTGCCCACCGGCCAGGCCGTCGCGACGACCGCGGGCGACCTCGCGGCGAAGTGGGTCATCCACGCGGTCGGGCCGGTCTGGTCGAGCAGCGAGGACCGCACCCCTCTCTTGCAGAACGCCTACCGCTCGTCCCTCCGCGTCGCCCGGGAGCTCGGTGCCCGCACCGTCGCCTTCCCCGCGATCTCGGCCGGCGTCTACGGCTGGCCGATGGATGACGCGGCGCGCATCGCCATCAGTACCGTCCGCGCCGTGCTGTCCTCCGGAGTCGGCTCGGTCGAGCACGTGCGCTTCGTCCTGTTCTCCGACGAGGCGTTCGACGCGTTCCGGGAAGCGGCCGGCGAGTGACGGCGGAGGCGCTCGGCCGCTTCCGGGCTCTGCTGCGCATCCCCACCATGTCCCGCAACGCCGTCGAGGAGACCGACTGGGCGGTGTTCGACGAGTTCGTCGCCACGCTGCCACAGCTCTACCCGGCCCTGCACGGCGCCCTGGAGCAAGAGCGGCACGGACACTCCCTGCTCTACCGCTGGCGCGGACGGAGTGACGGGGCGCCCACCGTTCTCATGGCGCACTACGACGTGGTTCCCGCGACCGCGGAGGGTTGGACGCATCCGCCCTTCGCCGCCGAGCTGACCGGCTCGGGCGAGCAGCAGGTGCTGTGGGGGCGCGGGGCGATCGACGACAAGGGGGCGCTCGTCGCGATCCTGGAGGCGGTGGAGGCGCTCGTGCAGGAGGGCTTCCAGCCGGCGAACGACGTGTACCTGAGCTTCGGACACGACGAGGAGACCGTCGGCTCGGGAGCGCGGGCGATCGCCTCGGTGCTCGCCGGGCGCGGCATCCGCCCGGCACTCGTCCTCGACGAGGGCGGCGCCGTCGTCGAACGCATCTTCCCCGGCGTGAGCAAGCCCATCGCGGTGATCGGCGTGAGCGAGAAGGGCATCACCAGCGTGCGGCTCACGGTCGAGCAGAACGGCGGTCACGCGTCCACTCCCCCGAAGACGACCGCGACGGTCCGGCTCGCCCGCGCCATCACCCGCCTCAACGACCGGCCGTTTCCCGCCCGCCTGACCGAGACGAACCTGCGGATGGTGGAGACGCTGGGTGCGCACGCGACCGGTCCCTTGCGCGCCGTCTTCACGCGCGCGCGCCGACTGCAGCCCGCGCTGCGCGTCGTATTCGGCCGGCTCAGCGACGAGACGCGCGCGATCGTGCGGACCACGACGGCCGTGACGCAGCTGCGCGGGAGTCTCGCCGCGAACGCGCTGCCGGAGACGGCGGAGGCCGTGGTCAACACCCGGATCGCGGTCGGCTCGTCGGTCGCCGAGACGCTCGACCACATCCGCCGGGCGATCCGCGACGACGCCGTCCGTGTGGAGGCGGTCGACGCCAGCGAGCCGTCCCCGGTCTCCCCCGCCGACGGTCCCGAATGGGACCGTGTCGCGACCGCGATCGGAGCCGTGCACCCGCACGCCGTGGTGACGCCGTACATCATGCTCGGCGCGAGCGACAGCCGGCACTTCACCGGCATCTGCGACGCGGTCTACCGGTTCACCCCGTTCGAGCTGAGCGCCGAGGAGCGGGGCGCGCTGCACGCGCGCGACGAGCGCATCCATGTCGCCACCTGGCGCCGCGGCATCGCCGTCTACGCCCACCTCCTCCGCGCCTCCTGACCCTCCGCCCAGCGCCACTCCGCCCTCCGTCGAGTCCGCAAA
>Ga0256775_1000360_pt1 | contig 10974 bp, 6 predicted proteins | sample MC6MC0926MT_FD_186036 | JGI IMG/M metagenome (GOLD analysis project Ga0256775, IMG submission 186036) | Metatranscriptome of enriched soil aggregate microbial communities from Iowa State University, Ames, United States - MC6-MC0926-MT... | ecosystem: Environmental > Terrestrial > Soil >...
CCGTCCTCGCCGCCGCCGCGCTGCTGCGCGGCCACCGCGACGGCTGGTCCTTCGCGGCGACGGCCGTCGGCATGGCGCTCACCGTCGTCTCCGTCTTCACGAACCTGTACCCGAACGTGCTGGTCTCGAGCACCGACCCGGCCTACACGCTCACCGTCACCGGCACCGCCTCCGGCCAGTACGCGCTGCAGGTGATGACGGTCGTCGCCGCGTTCCTCGTCCCCGTCGTCCTGCTCTACCAGGGCTGGTCGTACGTCGTCTTCCGGCGCCGGGTCACCGGCCCTCCCGAACCCGCGGTCCCGGAACCGGGTCCGTCTGCACCCCTCGACGAAGGAGCCCTCACATGACACTGCACGGGAAGGTGGCCGTGGTCACCGGCGGCAACAGCGGCATCGGGAAGGCCGTCGTGCTGGCCCTCGCCGAGGCGGGCGCGAACATCGTCATCGACTACGTGTCCAACCCCGAGGCGACCGAGGAGCTGGAGCAGCAGGTCGCCGCCCTCGGCGACAAGGCGATCGGCGTCGACGCCGACGTCAGCAAGGTCGCCGACCTGGAGATGCTCATCGCGAAGACCGTCGAGGCGTTCGGCCGGCTCGACATCATGGTGAACAACGCCGGCATCGAGACCCGCACGTCGATCCTCGACACCACCGAGGCGCAGTACGAGCGGGTCATGGACATCAACCTCAAGAGCGCGTTCTTCGGCACGCAGCTCGCCGCGAAGCAGATGATCAAGCAGGGCGGCGGCGGCCGGATCATCAACATGACGTCGGTGCACGAGGACTGGCCGATGCCCGGCAACACCCCGTACTGCCTGTCCAAGGGCGGCATGCGGATGCTCACCCGGACCGCGGGCGTGGAGCTGGGACCGCAGGGCGTGCAGGTCGTCGGCGTCGGCCCCGGCGCGGTGGCGACCCCGATCAACACGTCGACCATGAACGACCCCGAGAAGATGAGGACCCTCGACGCCGCGATCCCGCTCGGGCGGATGGCCGAGCCCAGCGAGATCGCCAGCCTCGTCGCGTTCCTCGCCGACGAGGGCGCCTCCTACCTCACCGCCACGACGGTCTTCGCCGACGGCGGCATCATGCACAGCAGCCCGGGCCTCTGACATGGCCGACCACTACGACGTCGTCATCATCGGGTCCGGGGCGGGCGGCGGGACCCTCGCGCACCGCCTCGCGCCGTCCGGCAAGAACGTCCTCGTGCTCGAGCGGGGCGACTGGCTCCCGCGCGAGGTCGAGAACTGGGACGCGACGGAGGTCTTCGTCAAGAACCGCTACGTCTCGAAGGACACCTGGTACGACCACGAGGGCAAGGCCTTCCAGCCGCAGGTGCACTACAACGTCGGCGGAGCGACGAAGTTCTACGGCGCCGCGCTGTACCGCCTGCGCGAGAAGGACTTCGGCGAGCTGCAGCACCACGGCGGCCTCTCCCCCGCCTGGCCGGTCGGCTACGACGAGTTCGAGCCGTACTACACCCAGGCGGAGGCGCTCTACCAGGTGCACGGCGAACGCGGCGAGGACCCCACCGAGCCGCCGTCCAGCGGCCCCTACCCGTACCCGGCCGTCTCGCACGAGCCCCGCATCCAGCGGCTGTTCGACGACATGACGGCCATCGGCCTGCACCCGTTCCACTCGCCGTCGGGGATCATGCTGAACGAGGCGGACCCGGCGTACAGCCCGTGCATCCGGACCGCCACCTGCGACGGGTTCGCGTGCCTGCTGCACGCCAAGTCCGACGCGGAGGTCGTCGCCGTCCGGCCCGCCGTGGAGCACGCCAACGTCACGCTGGTGCGCAACGCCGAGGTGCGCCGGCTCGAGACCGACGGCTCCGGGCGCTCCGTCACCTCGGTCGTCGCTGACGTCGACGGGGTCGAGCAGCGGTTCACCGGCGACGTCGTCGTGGTCTGCGCGGGCGCCGCGAACTCCGCCCGGCTGCTGCTCGCGAGCGCGAACGACCGGCACCCGCACGGACTGGCGAACGGGTCCGACCAGGTGGGCCGCAACTACATGTTCCACAACAGCCGCGCGTTCCTGGCCGTCTCGCTGGAGCCCAACGACACCAGGTTCCAGAAGACCCTCGGTGTCAACGACTACTACTTCGGCGACGAGGCGTTCCCGTACCCGATGGGCAACGTGCAGATGGTCGGCAAGTCGTCCGCACCGATGTACCGCGGCGAGAAGCCGATCGCCAAGCTCGCACCGCTGCTCGCGCTCCGGGAGGTGGCCGAGCACGCGGTCGACTTCTGGCTCTCCGCCGAGGACCTGCCGCTGCCCGACAACCGGGTCACGCTCAGCGGCGACGGCCACGTGACGCTCAGCTACACGCCGAACAACCGCCAGCCGCTCGACGAGCTGTACCGCCGCGTCAAGGGCAACCTGGGCCGCCTCGGGATGCACCCGCACCACCTGGTGCCGCGCGACGTCTACATGAAGAACGACATCCCCGTGGCCGGCTGCGCGCACCAGGCGGGCACCGTCCGCTTCGGCGCCGATCCCGCGACGTCCGTGCTCGACCGCGACTGCCGCGCGCACGAGGTCGACAACCTCTACGTCGTCGACACCAGCTTCTTCCCCAGCATCGGCGCCGTGAACCCGGCGCTCACCGCGATGGCCAACGCCCTGCGGGTAGGCGACCACCTGCTCGCCCGACTCGGCTGAACACGACCCCTGGAGCACCGGTGACCTCGAACAGCCCTTCCTCACCCTTCCCGCCCATCGCCGAGTACGCGTTCCTGTCCGACTGCCACACCGGCGCGCTCGTCGCACCCGACGGCTCGGTCGACTGGCTGTGCGTGCCCCGGTTCGACAGCCCGAGCATTTTCGGCAGCCTGCTCGACCGGGGCGCCGGCTCGTTCCGGTTCGCGCCCTACGGGATCAACGTGCCGACGTCGCGCGCGTACGACCCGGGCACGAACGTGCTGGTCACCACGTGGCACACGCAGAGCGGCTGGGTGGAGGTCCGCGACGCCCTCACGATGGCGCCACGCACCGGTGAGGACGAGACGACCCCGCACACCCGGCCGCCGGCGGACGACGACGCCGAGCACCTGCTCGTGCGGACCGTCACCTGCCTCGCCGGCTCCGTCGAGATGGAGCTCGTCTGCGAGCCTGCGTTCGACTACGGGCGCACGCGCGGCACGTGGACGCTCGACGCCCCCGGCGGCGGGACCGCGGACATCGGCGTCGGTGACGTGCGCCTGCGGCTACACACCGACCTGGCCCTCGGTGTGGAGGGTGGCGACACGGTGCGCGGGCGGCACGTGCTCGCCGAGGGCGACAGCGCCTTCGCGTCGCTGTCGTGGGCGGCCTCGCTCGACGGTCCGCAGGACGCGGCGGACGCGGCCGCCCGGGTCGCCGCCACGCGCGACTTCTGGCGCCGCTGGCTGAGCCGCGCCCGGATGCCCGACCACCGCCTGCGCCCCTACGTCGAGCGCTCCGCGCTGACCATCAAGGGCCTGACGTACATGCCGACGGGTGCGACGGTGGCCGCGCTCACCACATCGCTGCCCGAGACCCCCGGTGGTGAGCGGAACTGGGACTACCGGTACACGTGGATCCGGGACTCGACGTTCACGCTCCAGGCCCTGCACTACCTGCTGCTCGACTGGGAGGCCGACGAGTTCATGCAGTTCGTCGCCGACGTCGAGCCGAACAGGGACGGCGGGCTGCAGATCATGTACGGCATCGACGGCCGCCGTGACCTCACCGAGACGACGCGCGACGACCTCACCGGATACCAGGACGCGCGCCCGGTCCGGGTCGGCAACGGCGCGTTCGACCAGCGGCAGAACGACGTGTTCGGGTCGGTGCTCGACTCGATCCTGCTGCACGCCCACCGCAGCGAGCGGCTGCCCCCGCGCCTGTGGCCCCTGGTGCAGGCCCAGGCCGAGTGCGCCGCCGCGATCTGGCAGGAGCCCGACCAGGGCATCTGGGAGGCCCGCGGCAAGCCGCAGCACTACGTGTCGTCGAAGATCATGTGCTGGGTGGCCATGGACCGCGCGGCGCAGCTGGCCGGCATCCGGGGCGAGCCGGACCTGCAGGCGCAGTGGGGCGCCACGGCCGACGAGATCAAGGCGGACATCCTCGAGCGCGGCGTGAGCGGGCGGGGCGTGCTGCGCCAGCACTACGACACCGACGCGCTCGACGCGTCGACCCTGCTGGCGGCCCACTTCGGGCTGCTGCCCGGCTCCGACGAGCGCCTGCACGCGACGGTCCTCGCGATCGCCGACGAGCTGTCGGAGAACGGCTTCGTGCTGCGCTACCGCACCGACGAGACCGACGACGGCATGTCCGGCAAGGAGGGCACGTTCGTCATCTGCTCGTTCTGGCTGGTCTCGGCGCTCATGGTCGTCGGCGAGGAGCAGCGGGCGCTCGACCTCATGGAGCGGCTGCTGCGCATCGCCTCGCCGTTCGGGCTGTACGCCGAGGAGTTCGAGGTCGACGCGGCCCGGCACCTCGGCAACTTCCCGCAGGCGTTCTCCCACCTGGCGCTCGTCGAGGCGTCCGCGCGGATCATCCTCGCGGAGCGGGTGCGGGAGATGTCCCTGTGATCCCGACGGCCGGGGAGGAGAGACGATGACGACGGCGCTCGTGCTCGGGGGCGGCCTGGCCGGGGTCGCGGCGGCCCAGGAGCTCGGCCGGAACGGCGTGACGACCACGCTCGTCGACCGCGCCGACTACCACCAGTTCCAGCCGCTGCTCTACCAGGTGGCGACGTCGCAGCTGCCCGCCGAGGACATCGCGCGGCCGCTGCGCACGATCTTCGCGTCGGAGGCCGACGTCGAGGTCCTCGTGCAGGACGTCGTCGCCGCCTCGTTCGCCGACCGCAGCCTCACGCTCGCCGACGGGCGGACCCTGACCGCGGACCACCTGGTGGTCGCGGCCGGCGGCCGGCCGAACTTCTTCGGCATCCCGGGGGCGCAGGAGCACACGTTCCCGCTCTACTCGGTGGCGGACGCCGAGCGACTGCGGCGCCACCACCGGGCGCTCGTGACGCAGGCGGCGGGCGCGCAGGTCGAGCCCGGCGCCCTCGACATCGTCGTCGTGGGGGGCGGTCCGACGGGCGTCGAGGTGTCGGGTGCGCTCGCCGAGCTGTTCACCGCCCTGCGCAAGGCCGGCAAGCTGCCCGACGACGGTCGCATCCACCTCGTCGACCGCGGCCCCGCCGTGCTCGGACCGTTCTCGGAACGTGCCCAGAAGTACGCGCACCGCAAGCTCACCGACGACGGCGTGCTCCTGCGGCTGGGCACCGGCGTCGACGCGGTCCACCCCGACCACGTCGAGCTCAGCGACGGCACGCGCCTGCCCACGCGGACCGTCATCTGGGCGGGCGGGGAGACCGGGCCCGAGATCGTGCAGTCCGCGGGTGCGTCGCCCGGTCGCGGGAAGCGCCTCGACGTGCGCGCCGACCTCTCGGTGGAGGGCTTCCCCGGCGTGTGGGCCGTCGGCGACGTCGCGAACGTCCCGGCCGGACCCGGTGAGGGCGTGCCGACCCTCCCCCAGCTCGGCTCGGTCGCTCAGCAGTCCGGGAGGTGGGCGGGCGAGAACATCCTGCGCACCGCCCGCGGCGAGGCGACCGAGCCGTTCCACTACAAGGACAAGGGCATCATGGCGATGATCGGCCGGAACGCGGCCGTGGCGGAGGTCGGTCGGCACCGGCACGAGGTCGACGGACCGGTGGCGTTCGCCGCCTGGCTCGGGGTGCACGCGATGCTGCTCAGCGGCGTGCACAGCCGCACCGACGCGTTCCTGTCCTGGGCGTGGGACTACTTCGACCGTGACCACGCCGCGACGGTCGAGTCGCACGACGAGCCCCGGCGCATCGCGTGGGGCGACGACGCCGAGGACGTCCCGCACATCGAGCTGGAGCGGCCCACGACCTGACGACGGACGCGCGCACGGCCCCGGGGACCCTGGGGCCGGCCGGAGCCTGTGCCGCTGCGCGTCTTCCGAGGTAGCGTCCAGATCGTGGGAGAGAAACGTCCCGAATCGCACCGTTCGTCCGTCCACGACGTCGCCCCGGCCCACCGGACCCCGACCGTCCGCCGCACACCGGCGCCGCGGTCCGCGCTCGTGGTCGTCCCGCGGGACTCCCTGCTCGACCTCGTGGACGCGTCCCCGACGCGGGTCGTGGCGGTGGTGGCGCCGGCCGGCTACGGCAAGACGACGCTCCTGACGCAGTGGGCGGACCGGCTCGGGGACGACGCGGCCCGGGTGACGTGCCGACCCCGGACAGACGCCCCCGGCCTGCTCACCCGGATCCTGCAGGCCGTGGACGCGGACCCCGGCCGCGGCGCCCGTCCGCCGACCGTCGACCACCTCGTGCGCGTGCTGGCGGAAGGGCGACCGCGCACGCTCCTCGTCGACGACGTGCAGACGCTCGTCGACCCCGGCGAGCTCGAGGTGCTCGCGGACCTCGTCGACCGGATGCCGGCGACCTGGCGGGTGGGTCTCGCGTCCCGGAGCCGGCTGCCGGTCGCCACCGCCCGGCTCCGGGTGCACGGCGAGCTCCTCGAGCTCGGTCCCGACGACCTGGTGCTCGACGTCGACGAGGCCGCGGGCCTGCTGGCGGCCTCGGGCGTCGACCTCGGCCTCGAGGACCTGGGCGACCTGCTCGAGCGGACCGAGGGCTGGCCGGTGGCCCTCTCGCTGGCCGCGATGGCGGCGCAGGAGTCGTCCCGCCGCACCAGTCGTGCGACCCCGTTCACCGGCGACGACCGGTTCATGCGCGACTACCTGCGGGCGGAGCTGCTGTCCGACCTCTCGGAGCACGACCTGTCCCTCCTCGTGCGGTGCTCGGTCCTCGACGAGCTGTCCGGACCGCTGTGCGACGCCGTGCTGCCCACGTGGTCGAGCGGGGCGGACCTCGAGCGGCTCGCGGCGGCGGGCGTCGTGCTGCCGGTCGACCGCGGAGGTGAGCGCTTCCGCTGCCACCCGCTGCTGCGCGATCTCCTGCGCGCCGAGCTGCACCGCAACGAGCCCGCTCTGGTCCGTGCCCTGCACCGGCGGGCGGCGACCTGGTACGCGGCCGCCGGCGTCGGGGGCGCGGCCGTCGAGCACGCCCACGCCAGCGGCGACCAGGCGCTGCTCGCGGACCTCGTCCTGGAGTGGTCGCAGAGCGTCTGGGCGACCGGGAGGGTCGACCGTGTCCGGCGCTGGATGGCGTGGCTCGAGCACGCGACGGACCTGGACACGTTCCCGGCGGTCGCCACGCACGCCGCGCTCACGTTCGCGCTCGTGGGCGAGCCGGCACAGGCCGAGCGGTGGTCCGACCTGGCGGCACGGACGGCCCGACCCGGCACGCTGTCCGACGGCAGCACGATCGACGGCACGCTCGCGTACCTGCGGGCGATCGAGGCCCGTGCCGGCGTGGCGCAGATGCGCGCCGACGCGCAGGAGGGCTGGGCGGGCCTCTCACCGGCGAGCCCGTTCCGCGCGACCATGCGGCACACCGAGGGGCTCGCCGCACTGCTCGAGGGCGACCTGGACGGCGCCGACGCGATGTTCGCCGACGCCGTCGACCTGTCGACGGTGGCCGGCGCCGAGCCGCTCACCGCGATCGCGCTGTGCGAGCGCGCCATCGTCGCGGCCGACCAGGACCGGTGGCCCGACGTGGAGAGGTTCGTCGGCCGCGCGGTCGACGTGCTGCAGGCCGGGCAGTACGACGCCTACTGGACGAGCGCGCTCGTGCACGCCTGGGCGGGCCGGGTCGCGCTGCGGGCCGGCGACCGCGGCGACGCGCTCGCGCACCTCAGCCACGCCCTGGCGCTGCGTCCGCTGCTGACCCACGCGTTGCCGGTCGTGTCGACGCAGGCGCTCGTGGAGACTGCCCGGGCGCTGGTCGGGCTCGGTGACCTGCCGGCGGCCGCGTCCGTGGTCCGGCAGGCCCAGGACGTCGTGCGCCGCCGCCCCGGCCTGGGCGACCTGCCCGAGCGGGTCGCCGCGGTGCACGACCTGGTCCGGGAGACCGCCGCGTCGCCGCTCCTCGCCGACGCGCTCACCCCGGCGGAGATCCGCCTGCTCCCGCTGCTCTCGACCCACCTGACGTTCCCAGGCATCGCGGAGCGGCTCGGGGTCTCGAAGAACACCGTCAAGACCCAGGCCATCTCCGCGTACCGCAAGCTCGGCGTCTCGTCGCGCAGCGAGGCGGTGGCCCTGTGGGAGCACCTGGCCACCCGCGGCGCGTGAGACGCCCACGTCCCCGTCAGGGCAGCCGGGCCGCCTTCATGGCCCGCAGCACCTGCGTGTAGACCCGCGGCCACGTCTCCGTGCCGAGGTCGAACAGCCGGTGCAGGCCCACGCCCGGCCCGCCGAGCACACCGTGCACGCCGTGCTGCACCGCGACCGTCTGGACCCGGGTGGTCTCCCACAGGCCCTCACGCCCGTGCCGGTGACCGTGCCCCGACGCACCGACGCCGCCCTGCGGCGCCGCCATCGAGCCCCACGTCGACACGTAGCCCTCGTTGACGTTGACCGTCCCCGCCCGTACCCGTGCGGCGAGCGCGGCGCCCCGACGGGTGTCCGCGGTCCAGATGCTCGCGTTGAGCCCGAACTCGGTGTCGTTCATCGCGGCCACGGCCTCGTCGTCCGACGCGACGCGGTACACGGCGACGACCGGGCCGAACGTCTCCTCGCGGAACACCCGCGCCTCGGGCGGGACGTCGGTGAGGATCGTCGGCTCGTAGAACCACGGGCCGAGGTCGGTGCGGTGCACGCCGCCGGCCAGCACGGTCGCACCGTGCCCGATGGCGTCCTCGACGTGCTCGACGACCGTGGCGAGCTGCGCGGCGGACGCGAGCGACCCGACGTCCGAGCGGTAGTCGAGCCCGGCACCGAGCCGCAGGTCGCGCGTGCGCCGGGCGAGGGCGTCGAGGAACTCGTCGGCGACGTCCTCGTGCACGTAGATGCGCTCGATGCTCACGCACACCTGCCCGGTGCCGACGAAGCTCGCCCGCACGGCGCCCTCGGCGACGACCTCGACGTCGACGTCGGACGCGACGTACATCGGGTTCTTGCCGCCCAGCTCGAGGGTCGCCGGGACGAGCCGCTCCCCCGCCTGCGCCGCGACGACCCGGCCGGTGCGCGTCGACCCGGTGAAGCTCACGTGGTCGGAGTGCTCGACGACAGCGGCGCCGACCGTCGGACCGTCGCCGACGAGCACCTGCAGCAGCCCGTCGGGCAGCCCGGCGTCCTCGAGCAGCTCGGCCGCCCACAGCGCGGTCAGCGACGTCTGGGGGTCGGGGCGCAGCAGCACCGCGTTGCCCGCGACGAGCGCGGGCAGCACGTCGCCGAGCGTGAGGGTCAGGGGGAAGTTCCACGGCGCGACGATGCCCACCACGCCGACCGGGTGGCGCAGCACCTTCGTCGTCGTGAGACCCGGGATGAGTCCCGGGACGCGCCGGGGCGCGAGGTAGCGGGCCGCGCGCGCCGAGTAGTGGCGCGCGACGATCGCGATGTCGCACACCTCCTCGAACGCCGACACGCGCGCCTTGCCGGACTCGAGCTGGATGAGGTCGAGGACCTCGCTCTGCCGCTCCAGCACCAGGTCGTGCACGCGGGACAGCACCGCGGTGCGGTCGCGCAGCGGCCGGGCGGCCCACAGCCGCTGCGCCGCGCGCGCCCGCCGGGCCGCTCGGGCCACGTCGTCGGGCGTGGAGAGCGGGACAGCCGCGATGGGCCCGCCGGTGAACGGGGCGTACGAGGTGTGCGTCGCCGCACCCGGCGACGCGACCACGCGCGCGAGGAGCGTGCGCACGTCGTCGGGCTCGAGCACGTAGGTGGCGAGCGGGTCGGTCTCGGGGTCGTGGAGCTCCGCATGTCCGGGGTCGTGCACCATGCGCGCCAGGGTACGCGCGCCACCCGTGGAAACCACGCGCCCACGGTCGGGGACACGACCGAGCGATGCCGCGGGGGGTGTGGGGTCCGCCCCGCGACACCGCCGTTCGGGGGTCGCTCCCTCTCCTACGCCGACAGCCCCAGGGTCTCGCGCACGTCCGGGACGAGCAGGCCGACGACGGCATCCCGCGCCGCGACCGCCGAACCGGCCGCGAGCGCGGCGGCGGCCATCGTCTGGCACTGCGCCGCCGTGTGGTGCCGCAGCGCGTACCGGACGGCCGGCACGGCCCCCGAGGACATCGACAGGCTCGTGACGCCGAGCCCGACGAGCACGAGCGCGAGCACCGGGTCCGACGCGGACTCGCCGCAGACGCCGACGGGCTTGTGCGCCTGGATGCCGGCCCGGGCCGTGGCATCGACAAGGTCGAGTACCGCGGGCTGCCACGGGTCGAGCAGGTCGGCGAGCTCGCCGCGGAGCCGGTCGGTGGCCATCGCGTACTGCGCGAGGTCGTTGGTGCCGAGCGACACGAAGTCGACCTCGGCGAGGATCTCGCCGGCCCGCAGCGCCGCCGCGGGAACCTCGATCATCACGCCGACCTTCGCGATGCCGTGCGCGCGGGCACGTGCCGCGAAGTCCCGCGCCTCGGCGGCCGTCGCGATCATGGGCGCCATGACCCACGGCGCGGCGTCGGCGTGCGACTGCGCGCGTCCCAGGGCGGCGAGCTGCGTCTCGAGCAGCTCGGGGTGCGTCCGGACGAGGCGGTAGCCACGGACGCCGAGCGCCGGGTTCTCCTCGTCGGGCTGCGTCGCGAAGGCCAGGGGCTTGTCGGCGCCGGCGTCGAGCGTGCGGACCACGACCTTGCGGTCGCCGAGCGCCCGCAGCGCCCGGGCGTACACGGCCGCCTGGTCCTCCTCGCTCGGTGCGGTGGTCCGCTCGAGGAACAGCACCTCGGTACGGAACAGCCCCACGCCCTCGACGGCTCCCGTCGCGACCCGTTCGGCGTCCTCGGCCGTGCCGATGTTCGCGAGCAGCTGGACGACGCGACCGTCGGCGGTGCCGCCGGGCGCGGTGTCGGCCGCGAGCGCCTGCTCGACGCCCGCGCGACGGACGAGGTCGGCGCGCTGCGCCTCGTCG
>Ga0256775_1000365_pt1 | contig 10901 bp, 9 predicted proteins | sample MC6MC0926MT_FD_186036 | JGI IMG/M metagenome (GOLD analysis project Ga0256775, IMG submission 186036) | Metatranscriptome of enriched soil aggregate microbial communities from Iowa State University, Ames, United States - MC6-MC0926-MT... | ecosystem: Environmental > Terrestrial > Soil >...
CGGTAGTCTCGCAGAGCGGGTGGCGCCACAGCCGCCCCGAAGCGAAGGGAGGTCGCCGTGTTCTTGCTCGACGGGATCATCGTCACGAGCGCCAGCGACCTCACCGAGGCGTCCAAGTGCGAATTCGCTTTCCTGCGCACGCTCGATGTGAAGCTGGGGCGGCTCGAGAAGACCGAAGAGGTCGAAGACCCGATGTACGTGCGCTCCTCGCGCATGGGCGACGAGCACGAGCACCGCATCCTGGAGCGCTACCGTGAGCGGTTCGGGAGCGGCGTGGCCGAGATCGAGCGGCCGGAGCAGCTGACGGCGGAGTCGCTCGCCGACGCAGTCCGCCGCACGTCCGAGGCGTTCGAGCGCGGAGCGCAGGTCGTCTTCCAGGCGACGTTCTTCGACGGTTCGTTCGTCGGGTTCGCCGACTTCGTCGTGCGGCTGCCCGACGGCCGCTATCGGGTGCAGGATTCCAAGCTGGCCCGCAGCGCCCGCGTCACAGCGCTGCTGCAGCTCGCCGCCTACGCGGAGCAGCTGCGGCGGATGGGTGTGGATGTCGACGACACGGTCGAGCTGCTGCTCGGCGACGGCTCGGTGAGCGAGCACTCGCTGAGCGACATCGAGCCGGTGTACCGCAAGCGGCGCGCGCGGCTTCTGACCATCGTCGCGGAGCACGCGGCCGACACCGGGCCGGTCGCCTGGGGCGACCCGCGCTTCACGGTCGACGGGCGGTGCGACACCTGCGACGCGGAGGTGCAGGCGTCGCGCGACGTGCTGCTGGTGGCGGGGATGCGCGTGACCCAGCGGGAGCACCTCCTCGCGGCCGGCATCCCCACCATCGACGCGCTCGCCGCCTCGACCGGCCCGATCGACGGCATCCCCGAAGGCACGCTCGACGGGCTGCGCGAACAGGCGCGGCTGCAGCTGCAGGCGGTGCCGGACGCTCCGCCGCCGGTGCGGGTGTTCAACGCGCCGGTTCTCGCGGTGCTGCCGCATCCCGATCCCGGCGACATCTTCTTCGACTTCGAGGGCGATCCGCTGTACACCGAGGGAGCCGGTGAGCGCTGGAACCTCGACTACCTGTTCGGGCTGGTCGATCAGGAGGAGCGCTTCACCGCGTTCTGGGCGCACGACTTCGCGGCGGAGCGCGTGGCGCTGGAGGCGTTCCTGGCGTTCGTCCGCGACCGCCGTGCCCAGTTCCCGGGCATGCACATCTACCACTACGCGGCGTACGAGCAGACGCACCTGCTCGCCCTCGCCGCCCGCCACGGCGTCGGAGAAGAGGAGGTCGACGGCCTGCTGCGCGACAACGTGATGGTCGACCTGTATCCGCTGGTGCGGAAGGCCGTCCGGGTCGGATCGCGGTCGTACTCGATCAAGAAGCTCGAGCCGCTCTACATGGGCGACGAGCTCCGCGAGAGCGATGTGACCACCGGCGCCGACTCGATCACCGAGTACGCCAACGCGCGCGACCTGATCGCGCTCGGCCGCCTGGACGAGGCGCAGCCTCTGCTCGACGACATCGGCGACTACAACCGGTACGACTGCGTCTCCACGCTGCGCCTGCGCGACTGGCTGATCGCCCGCGCGACGGAGAACGGCATCCCGATCGGCGCGGCGCCGATGGAGGAGACGGAGGCCGCACCCGAGGCGTCGCCCCTGCGCGCCGGACTGCTGGCGTTCGCCGGCGATCCGCTCGACCCGCATCGCGACGCCGACCGCCGGGCGATGGCGCTCGCCGCCGCGGCGATCGACTTCCACCGGCGGGAGCAGAAGAGCTTCTGGCAGTCGCACTTCGCGCGGTTGATCCAGCCGATCGAAGAGTGGGGCGAGACGCGCGATGTGCTCGTCGTCGAGAGCGCGACGGTGTTGCGCGACTGGTATCTCGATGAGGGCCAGCGCGTCGAGCGGCGCGAGCTGCTGCTCACGGGCGCCTGGGGTGCGGGCAGTGCCATCCGCGTGAGCGAGCGCACCGGACCGTACCTGCTCTACGAGTATCCCGGACCCTTCCGTCAGCCGCGTGCGCAGCCCGGTGCGCGCGCCGCCCGCACGGTCGCAGTGATCGACGCGCTCGAAGACGGCTCCATCGTCGTCCGCGAGACGCTGCCGCCCGAGGTCGCCCCCTACCGCGATCTGCCGAGCGCCCTCACTCCGGCGGCTCCACCGGATTCGCGGCGGCTCGGGGAGGCGATCCGCGAATGGGGGACCGCGCTGCTGATCGCTCGGCACCATGAGACCTGGCCAGCGGATGCGACGATCGACCTGCTGCGGCGCACGCCGCCTCGAACCCGGTCTGGTGCCCTGGTGCCTGACCCGACGAGCAGTGGAGACGACGGTGCGAGCGACGGCACGGGACGGATCGACGCCGTCGTCGCGAGCCTGCTCGACCTCGACCGGTCGTATCTGGCGGTCCAAGGGCCTCCCGGTACGGGGAAGTCGTATCTGGGCGCCCACGTCATCGCACGGCTCGTGGCCGAGCAGGGCTGGAAGGTCGGCGTCGTCGCGCAATCGCACGCCGTCGTCGAGAACCTTCTCGACCGGGTGGTAGCCGCAGGCCTCGACCCCGAGCAGGTCGGCAAGGTGCCGAGCGGGGGCCAGAAGCCGGATCAGGCAGAGGCCGTGGATGACGCGGCGGGGGAGTCGGCCGTCCGCTTCACGCCGCTGTCCGCCAACGGGCATCTGGAGTTCGCCGGCGTCAACGAGGAGCGCGGGTTCGTGCTGGGCGGCACAGCGTGGGACTTCGCGAACGCCGGGCGCGTCCCGCGGGGTAGCTTGGATCTGCTGGTGGTGGACGAGGCCGGCCAGTTCTCGCTCGCATCCACCATCGCCGTGGGTGTCGCGGCGAAGAACCTCCTGCTGCTCGGCGATCCGCAGCAGCTGCCGCAGGTGAGCCAGGGGCGGCATCCCGAGCCGGTCGACGGCTCCGCGCTGGGCTGGGTGAGCGACGGCCACGACGTGCTGCCGCCGGAGTACGGGTACTTCCTCGCGGAGACGCGTCGGATGCATCCAGCTCTCGCAGCCGCGGTGTCGAAGCTCTCGTACGAGGGCAAGCTGCGCGCTCACGAGGGCGCATCGGAACGCGAGCTCGGCGGCGTGATGCCGGGCGTGCATCCCGTGCCGGTGCTGCACGTCGGCAACTCGACCGCGTCGCCCGAGGAGGCCGAGACCGTCGTCGCCCTCGTCGACGACCTGCTCGGCCGGTCGTGGAGCGACCCGGACGCCGGGCGCGACGATGTTCCGCTCGCGGAGGACGACATCATCGTCGTGACGCCATACAACGCTCAGCTCGCCGAGGTGCGGGCCCTTCTCGATGCCGCCGGCCATCGCGGGGTACGGGTGGGCACGGTCGACAAGTTCCAGGGTCAGGAGGCGGCCGTCGCCATCGTCAGCCTCGCTGCGTCGTCCGCGGTCGACGTGCCGCGCGGCGTATCGTTCCTGCTCATGAAGAACCGGCTCAACGTCGCCATCTCGCGGGCGAAGTGGGCGGCGTACCTCGTTCACTCGCCGGAGTTCACGGAGTTCCTCCCGACGACGCCGGCCGGGGTGGGGGAGCTCAGCGCGTTCATCCGGCTGGTGGAAGGAGCAGAGCGCACGGCCGCGCTGCCGGTCGGCTGACGCGCACGCCCGCGACAGCGGCTCTGCCGCCGCGAGACGCGTCCTGTTACGCTCATCCCGTGTCACCGGAGGAGCTGCAGACGCTCGCGCACCTGCGCCGGGCCAGGGACCTCATCGACCGCGACTACGCGAAGCCGCTCGACGTCCCGACCATGGCCGCGCGCGCCTACATGTCGCCCGCACACTTCTCCCGCCAGTTCCGGGCCGCATACGGCGAGACGCCCTACAGCTACCTGATGACCCGGCGGATCGAGCGGGCGATGGCCCTGCTGCGCACCGGGATGTCGGTCACCGACGCCTGCATGGCGGTCGGCTGTACGTCGCTCGGGTCGTTCAGCTCGAAGTTCTCGGAGATCGTCGGGATGACACCGACCGACTACCGTGCACGCGAGCATGAGGCGGTGCGAGCGATGCCGGACTGCATCGCCAAGCAGCGCACCCGGCCCGTCCGGGCGCGGACCTGAATCCGTCCACAGGCCGCCCGCGCGGGCAGTTATCCACCTGAGCAGTTTTGGAGAAGCGCGGCCGATCCGGCGTTCCTAGAGTCGACTCATGACCGTTTCACTCCAGTACTCGCAGATCACCGTCCTCGACCCGGAAGAGTCGCTCGCGTTCTACCGCGACGCCCTCGGCCTCGACGTCATCCAGGACGTCACCTCCGGCGACCACCGCTGGGTCACCCTGGGGGTGGCCGGCGACGACGGCGCGGCCGTCGTGCTCAGCGACCCGCACGCGGGCCGCTCCCAGGCCGACGGCGACGCGCTCGCGCAGCTCGTCGTCAAGGGCTCCCTGAGCCCGATCGTCTTCCGCACCGACGACCTCGACACCGCCTTCGAGCGGGTGCGCGCCTCCGGCGCCGAGGTGCTCCAGGAGCCGATCGACCAGCCGTGGGGTCCCCGCGACTGCGCCTTCCGCGACCCGTCCGGCAACATGGTGCGCATCCTCCAGTCGACGCCCGCGACGCAGAACGCCTGAGCCGGAGGCCGGCGTGCGCGGCCGTTCGCCGCGCATGCCGGTCGCCTGCGCCGGCCGCGCACAGGCCACCGGCGTCAGGCGTGTGCGACTGACACCGGAACGAACTCCCGGACCGGATGCGCGATCGTCGCGGCACATGTGCTCAGCAGGGGCTCAGACAGTCGCTCGCCCACCTCCACGGTGAGGCGATCGCGACCGTGGGCGAGCTCCACCGTCCAGCCGTGGGGATGCGGATGCTCCGCCAGCGGCCGGAACGCACCGATGCGGTCGTCTCCGGTGTCGGCGCGGGCGAACGCCTCCGCCGCCTGGGCGACGGTGCTGCGGCTGGTGCGTCCGCGCAGCAGCTCCGGCACCACGCGGCCCTCCGCGTGACGCTCCACGATGCGCGACGCGTCCCCGGCGCCGACCCGACCGTAGAGGAGGCCCTCGGGAAACACGATCATCGTCGCGGCGAACCGGTCGCCGCCCAGATGGGAGCACTCCCACGTCAGCTCGGGATGCTCGGCGGCCAGGGCCTCCACCACGGGCCGTCCGCGCACGGCGCAGCACTGGTCGTGGCGGGCGTGCGCGCACACCGCGTAGATCGGCGCCTCGCTCGGCTCGCCGGAGCTCCCGTCGAGCGGGAGAGTCAGGAGTTCGGCCGGGTCGTCGACCTGCCCCCAGTTGATGCTCTCGCGGCCGGGACGCGAGTCCACCAGCGCCCAGCGCCACGAGGTCTGGTCGCGGCGGAGAGGCGCGCGCAGCCGCGTGCGCCGGATCGCCAGGGGACGGATGCCCGCCTCCTCGGCCCGCGCGACGATCCGGGCGCCGAGCGCAGGATCGAGCGCCGAGTCGAAGAACGCATGGCGACCCCATCCGCTCTCGATCTCCACCAGCAGCCAGCGCTCACCGAAGCCGGCCGTCCCGGCCAGCGGGTCGTGCCGCTCCAGGGCGCGATCGCTGCAGGGCAGCCACCCGGGGGTGCCATGCCCGGCGGATGCGCGCGCCGGTCCGGCGAGATCCGGCGGAAGGCCGGTCACGTCGCCGTCGCGGTCCCGAAGTCGGCGGTCGCGCTCCGCTCGCCGTCGCTCGAGACACCCGCTTCGTCCGCGGGGTCCACGTCCGGGAAGGCGGCGTCAGCCGGGTCGGACACCGGAATGACGATCCCCTCACGCAGCAGCCTCCGCGCCACGACGACCGCCGAGCGCTCGTCGAGCGGCAGTTCGCCCACGGCGACCGGTGACCCGTCCAGCAGACGCTCGACCGCTGCTCGCGCGGCGATGGGCAGCGCGACCGTCTTGGTCGGGAGCCGCACGGTGACCGTCTCCACCTCCACCGTGACGTCGACGCCGAGACCGGGCCGTGCGGCGACCACACTGTCGACCGACAGCTCGTCGGCGACCGCGATCGTCGCCAGCGGCCGGACGGCCGCGGGCGGGGTGTCCGACCGCTGGCGGCGCCGCAGACGGTCCGTCACTGCAGCGGCAACCGCGGACCGGGCGGACGGGTCGCTGAGTGCCTCGATCAGCGCATCCACCGTCTCCTCGACGATGGGTGCGATCGCCGCGGAGTCGGACGGGTCGAAGCCGAGCGGAAGCGAGCTGCGCAGCGCGGCGGCGTCCGCCGCTCGGGCCACGGCCTCGCGCACCACGTCGTGTCGGGTGTACGCGGCGACGCCGATGGTCAGGTGCACCGAGGCGCCACCGAGCGCCTCGGCCGAGTGGATCCACCCGCGCGGGAGGTAGAGGACGTCGCCGGGGCGGAACGTCTCGTCGATCGCCGGCGCCTCCTGCGCACGGGCGGCGACGGCGTCGCGGTGGTCGCTCCACGGCTGGTCGCGCAGCGGGTCCACATGCACCGGCTCGTGGATGCGCCAGTGCTTCTCCCCGGCGATCTGCAGCACGAACACGTCGTGCACGTCGTAATGCGGATCGAAGCCGCGGGAGGACGCGGGCGTGATGTACGCGTTCACCTGGGCGGGATGCCCGAGCTCGGTGGCGAGCTGTCGCGCGAACTCTTGGATGGGCGGCCAGGTGCGGTGCAGCCCCTGGAGCACGAGGGTCGCGCCGTTCGCGAACTCGGCCAGCACCTTCGCGGAGTCGAGTTGGTCGCCCACCTCCGCACCGAAGCCGCCGGGGCCGGTGAACCGCGACGGCAGGAGGACGGAGCCCTCCTTCGCCATGCGGACGAACGGCGTGCGGATCGCACGGGACGAGACCAGCTCATCCACGGCGTCGACGCTGAAGAGGTCGGAGAAGTCCTCCGGGAGCGCGGCCGCGCGGGTGAACAGTGGCTTCCGGCCCCAGTGATCGGTCGCGAACTCCTCGCGGCCGATCGGCACGCAACGCGAAAGCGCGGGCCGGTCGCCCGGCCCGCGCTCGTGGGTCGTCATCAAGCGGACCCGTCGGCTCCGCCGTCGTGGCCGCCGGGGTTCGCTCCGCCGTCGGCCGGGCCTTCGCCTGCGGCCGAGCCGTCGGCTCCGCCGTCGTGGCCGCCGGGGTTCGCTCCGCCGTCGGCCGGGCCTTCGCCTGCGGCCGAGCCGTCGGCTCCGCCGTCGTGGCCGCCCGGGTTCGCTCCGCCGTCCGCGGGGCCTTCGCCGCCGCCTACCGCGTCGGTGCTGATGTCGTCGTCGTTGATGTCGCTCATTCCGTCTCCACTCCGTCTGCGGGAACGCTGACCCCACTCACCCTACGCGTGGCCCACCGCGACCGTAAGGGTCGCCGGATGAACGGGCGGCGTCACATTTCGCAAGACGTTTTGACCACTGTCGTCGGCTCGGGAGAGGCTCGGAGGTGCCGCCACAGCGTTCGCCGGCACATCCCCCCTTCACGAGAGAGAGGCACAGCCATGTCCGACGCCACCCCACCCACCCCCGCGCTCCCGGAGAAGCCGAAGCGCTCCCGCACCGGCCTCTTCGTCGGCATCGGCATCGCCGTCGTCGCGGTGATCGTGGCCGTCGTCCTCGTCGTCGTGAACCTCACGGGATCGGGCGCCGCCACCGCCAAGAGCGTCACGGTGAAGATCGGCACAACGGAGGCGTCCTCGCCGTACTGGGCCGTGCTGAAGAAGGAGGCGGCGAAGGAGGGCATCGACATCCAGACCGTCAACTTCCGCGACTACACGCAGGCGAACCCGGCGCTCGCCGACGGTCAGCTCGACCTGAACCTGTTCCAGCACCTGCAGTTCCTCGCCAACTACGACGTGCAGGCGAAGCAGAACCTGGTGCCGATCGGCGCGACCCTCGTCGTCCCGCTGCCGTTGTACTCGACCAAGCACAAGAGCCTCGACGACATCCCCCAGGGCGGCAAGATCGCCATCCCGAACGACCCGACCAACCAGGCGCGCGCCCTGCTGGTGCTGCAGAAGGCCGGCCTGCTGAAGCTGAAGAACGGCGGCAGCACCCTGGCCACCCCGGCCGACATCGACACGGCCGCCTCCAAGGTCACCGTCATCCCGGTGGACGCCGCCCAGACGGCCCCGGCGCTCAGCTCGGCCGACGGCGCGATCATCAACAACAACTACGCCCTGACCGCGGGCATCGACCCGAAGTCGGCGCTGTTCCAGGACGACCCGAAGTCGGAGACCGCCGAGCCTTACATCAACGCCTTCGTCGCCCGCGAGAAGGACAAGGACAACCCGACCTACCTGAAGATCGCGAAGCTGTACCACACCAAGGCGGTGACGGATGCGGTGCTCGCCGAGTCGAAGAACACGGCGGTCATCGTCAACCGTCCCGAGTCCGACCTGATCGGCATCCTCGACGACCTCAAGAAGACCATCCAGGCGGCGCAGTAGTGCCCGACACGGCCGCCGCGGGTCCCATCATCGAGTTCCGCGGCGTCACCAAGAGCTTCGGCTCTGGCGACGCCGCGGTTCCCGCCGTCGACCGGCTCGACCTCACGATCGGCCGCGGCGAGATCTTCGGGATCATCGGCTACTCCGGCGCGGGCAAGAGCACCCTGGTCCGGCTGATCAACGCGCTGGAGCATCCCACCGCGGGGGCGGTGATCGTCGACGGACGCGACCTGACGACCATGCGGGAACGCGACCTGCGACAGGTCCGCGCCGGCATCGGCATGATCTTCCAGCAGTTCAACCTGTTCCGCTCGCGCACCGTCTTCGGCAATGTCGCCTACCCGCTCAAGGTGGCGGGGTGGTCGGCCGACAAGCGCAAGCAGCGGGTCGCCGAGCTGCTCGCCTTCGTCGGCCTCACCGACAAGGCATGGAGCTACCCCGACCAGCTCTCCGGCGGCCAGAAGCAGCGCGTCGGCATCGCCCGAGCGCTCGCGACGAACCCCGACATCCTGCTCGCCGACGAGGCCACCAGCGCGCTCGACCCCGAGACCACGTCCGATGTGCTCGCCCTGCTGAAGCGGGTCAACCGCGAACTCGGCGTCACCATCGTCGTGATCACGCACGAGATGGAGGTCGTGCGCTCGATCGCGGACCGCGTCGCGGTGCTCGACGCCGGCCGGGTGATCGAGCAGGGCACGGTGTTCGAGGTCTTCTCCGACCCGCAGACGCCGACGGCCCGGCGGTTCGTGGGGACGGTGCTGCGCAACCAGCCCGGCGAGGCGGACATCGAGCGCCTCCGCGGCAAGCACTCCGGGCGGATCGTCTCGGCGCGCATCCACGACGACGGTCGCCTCGGATCGGTGCTGTCCGATGCGGTAGGCCGCCACAACGTGCGCTTCGAGATCGTCTACGGCGGCATCTCCGCGCTGCAGGGCCGATCGTTCGGGAGCCTCACGCTGGAGCTCCTCGGCGAGCCGGGCGACGTGGATGCGCTGATCGCCGAGCTCCGCACGGTCACCGAGGTCGAGGAGGTGGCCGCATGACCGACTGGTCGACCCTGTGGCCGGTGTACCTGGAGTCCATCGGCCAGACGCTGTGGATGGTCGTCGCCACCCTGGTGCTCGGCGGCATCCTCGGACTCGCGCTCGGCGTCCTGCTCTACACGACGCGGCGCGGCGGACTGCTCGAGAACCGGGCGCTCTTCACCGTGCTGAACGTCGTCGTCAACTTCATCCGGCCGATCCCGTTCATCATCTTCATGACCGCGATCGCGCCGCTGACGCAGTTGGTGCTCGGCACGTTCCTGGGCACCCCGGCGGCGATCTTCCCGATGACGATCGCGGCGACCTTCGGCATCTCGCGGATCGTGGAGCAGAACCTCGTCACCATCGAGCCGGGCGTCATCGAGGCGGCGCGGGCGATGGGGTCGAGCCCGTGGCGGATCATCACGACGCTGCTCATCCCCGAGGCGCTCGGTCCGCTCATCCTCGGCTACACGTTCATCTTCGTCGCGATCGTCGACCTGTCCGCCATCGCCGGCAGCATCGGCGGCGGAGGCTTGGGCGACTTCGCGATCTCGTACGGGTACCAGCGCTACAACTGGGCGGTGACGTGGATCGCGGTGATCACCATCGTCGTGCTGGTGCAGGCGGCGCAGTTCCTCGGCAACTGGCTGGCGCGCAAGGCGCTGCGGCGCTGAACGCCGATCCGTGGGTCGCAACACGCCGTTGAGGCGTCGCTGTAACGGCGCGTTGCGACCCACGGATGCGGCACACGGGCGCGGTGCCGGTCACGGGCCGACGTACCGGCCGACCGGCCGCAGCCGCAACGGACGCTGTGCGTACTCGTCGAGGGCGTGCACGATCCAGCCGACCGTGCGGGCCGTGGCGAACACGACCTCGCCGGCGTCGTCGCGCATCCCCGTCGCGAGGGTGAGGGCGCCGAGGGCGAGGTCGACGTTGGGATGCGCGCCGGTGCGCTCGCGGACCACGTCGCCGACGGCCTCCACCGCGGCAGTGACGGCAGCATGGCGCGGCTCGTCAGCCAGCATCCCGAGCAGGATGCGCGCCCGCGGATCGCCCGCCGGGTAGAGGGGCTGGCCGAATCCCGGAACGGGTCCGTGCGTTGCGACCACGGCGTCGGCGACCGCGCGGGCCGGGTCCTCACCGGCGACGACGCGCGCCAGAAGCTGGTGCGCCGCCCGGCTGGCGTTGCCGTGCAGCGGCGAGTCGAGCGCGCCGAGTCCCGCGACGACGACGCCGTACGGGGTGGCGCGGGCCGACGCCGCGGCGCGAGCAGCGAGCGTGGAGACGGCGATGTCGTGGTCGAGGAGCAGAACAAGGGCGGCGTTGAACAGCCGGATGTCGTTGGCCGACGGCGCCGCGGGGGAGAGCCGGGCGAACAGGCGGGAGGCGAGGTCGGGCTGGCCATTCGCGTTCGACGGCGCATCCGTCGGCCCCTGGTCGATGCTCCGCCTCGGCGCGAGCACCTCCACCATCCCGGCGACCAGGCGCTCGGCGGCGAATGCCACGGCGGCCGGGTCGAGTGAG
>Ga0256775_1000368_pt1 | contig 10881 bp, 7 predicted proteins | sample MC6MC0926MT_FD_186036 | JGI IMG/M metagenome (GOLD analysis project Ga0256775, IMG submission 186036) | Metatranscriptome of enriched soil aggregate microbial communities from Iowa State University, Ames, United States - MC6-MC0926-MT... | ecosystem: Environmental > Terrestrial > Soil >...
GGGCGGACCCGGCGCGTGTCCGTCGCGCTGCGACCCGTCCACCGTCATGCCTTGAACAGGTGCCGGCGGATCGACGCGGCGTTGGAGAAGATCCGGATGCCGAGCACCACGACGACCGCGGTCGACAGCTGCGTGCCGACGCCGAGCTGGTCGCCGAGGAACACGATGAGCGCGGCGACGACCACGTTGGACAGGAACGACGTGAGGAAGACGCGGTCGTCGAAGATCCCGTCGAGCATCGCGCGCAGGCCGCCGAACAGGGCGTCGAGCGCCGCGACGACGGCGATCGGGAGGTAGGGCTGCAGCTCGACGGGCACCGTGGGCTGCAGCAGCAGCCCGGCGACCACGCCGACGACCAACCCGATGACTGCGATCACGTGCCATCCCTCCCTGAGCGACCTGCCGACCCTGCCATACCGCCGCCCGTCGGCGCACTCCCCGTCGCCCGACCGTCGTCGTCGGTCGCGCTGGGCGTGGGCGAGACCTTCGGCGCGTGCTCGGGGGGCACCGTGGCGTAGTAGAACGTGGTCTGGCCGGTGCCCGCGAGCGAGAGCGAGTGCTCGGACGACATCTTGACCCCGATGTCGTAGGAGTTGCGCAGCGTCGCGAGGTACTGCCCAGCGCTCGCCTGAGCCAGCCGGGTCTGCATGCCCGGGGCGTCCCCGATGGCGTCGACCGTGTACGGGCTGGCCAGCGCGACCAGGTCGACGAGCACGGCGTCACCGGCGCTCCGGATCGCCGTCATCGAGGTGATGCGCTCGCCGTTCACCGACACGGCCTCGGCGCCGGCGGCCCACAGGCCGTTCACCAGCACCTGGAGGTCGCTGTCGCGAACCCGGGACGGGGAGTCGAGGACGTCGGGGTCGTCGGTGGGCCCGTCAGTGAGGACGACGCGCAGGCCGGGACCCGTCACCGGCACGGCGCCGGACGCCACCGCGTCGCTCGCGAGCTGCGCGCCGAGCCCGGGCTCCTCCTCGCGCAGGAGCTCGTCCTGCATCCGCGCGATCTCGGCGCTCAGCGTCTCGACCCGGCCCTGGAGCTCGGCGGCCTCGTCGCCCCGCTGCACGATCTGCTGCTCGAGCAGGTGCCGGGCGGCGACCACCGAGCCGGCCGGGCGTCGCAGCGACAGCGTGGCCGTCGTGACGAGCAGGCCGAGCACCACGGCGAGCACGAGGAGCCCGGTCCCCGAGCGCACCGTGCGGTGCGACGGGTTCTCGGCCCGACGGGCCGCCGCCTGTGCGTAGCCGGGGTCGAGCGGGCGGCGGTACACCTCGTTGAGGAGCGTCATGGACGCGTCGAGCGGGCGCGCCGACTCGGCGGAGTGCCGGGTGCTCATCCGTGCTCCGGCACCGGGCCGCGCAGCAGCCGGCGGGCCTGCATCAGGTACAGCACGCCGGCGAACCAGTAGAGGCCCACGCCCCACAGGGCGCACGCCCACCCGACCACCCAGGCGACCGTGCCGACGGGGGCGGCCCACTGCGCGAGCAGCAGCAGCGGGAACGCGTAGAGCAGCGCGAACGTCCCCGCCTTGCCGGCGAGGTGCACGGGCGGTGGGGCCCATCCGGCGCGGGCCAGCACGACGAGCATGATCCCGAGCACCACGTCGCGGGCGACGATCGCCACGAGCAGCCACCAGGGCACGACGTCGCGCCACGCGAGCGCGAACAGGGTCACGAGGATGAAGAGCCGGTCGGCCGCGGGGTCGAGCAGCTGGCCCAGCCGGGAGACCTGGCCGAGCCGGCGCGCGAGCACACCGTCGAGCCAGTCGCTCGCGCCCGACACGGCGAGCACGAGCACCGCGGTCGCGTCCCGGCCGGTCGCGATGAGCCACGCGAAGACGGGGACGAGGAGCAGTCGCACGAGGCTGATCAGGTTCGGGATCGTCAGCACCCGCGAGGTGACGACGTCGTTCTGCGTCACTGCCTCCCCCGTCGGGTGTGCGGTCGCTGGCCGCGTCGATCCTATGCGGCCTGCGGCGTGGCCCCGACCGTGACGCCACGAGACACCGGCGGCGACCTCCCACGTCACCCGCTCGGGCGACACCTCTGCGCGGTGGTCGCCCGCATGCGACGCTGCCGGGATGGAGCTCAACGACCCCGAGGTCATCCGCCGTCTCCTCACCACGCCCGGGCGGTGGGCCGTGGTGGGCCTGTCGACGAACACGGCCCGGCCGGCGTACGGCGTCGCGCGCTACGTCCAGCAGATCGGGCACGAGATCGTGCCCGTCCACCCGCACGCCGAGACGGTGCACGGGGCCACGGGGTACACGTCGCTCGCCGAGGTGCCCGGACGGGTCGACGTCGTCGACGTCTTCGTGAACAGCGCGGTCGCCGGGGCGGTCGTCGACGACGCGATCGCCGCCGGCGCGGGCGCGGTGTGGCTGCAGCTCGGGGTGGTCGACGAGGACGCCGCCCGGCGGGCCGCCGACGCCGGGCTCGACGTCGTGATGGACCGGTGCCCCGCGATCGAGGGGCGCGCACTGGGGCTGTCCTGACCGGGGACGCCGTCATGTGCCCGACGTCACCGCCGTCGGGCCGTGTCTGGAGGTGCGCGGCACCGTAGGATGTCCCTCGAATCTGGAGTTCGTCGCGTCCCCCGGTATGGGTGCGTCCCGCCAATCAGCGGTCAGCATCCTCGCGAGAAATGTCGAGCCACCGTCCCCGACGGTCGGCCATGGGTGTTCGGGGCTGCGACCTGCCGGCTGCCACAGGGCGTCCGGGTCAGGGCTCCTCCCCCGCGACGACGATCGGTCTGCTGCTGCCATGAGCACCTCTGTGCCCTCCGACCTGCCCAACTCCGACTCCACGACGCCGGCGGGCCCGACGTTCGCCGAGCTCGGCCTTCCCGCCGCCCTCGGCCGCGCCGTGGCCGACCTCGGCTTCGTCACCCCGTCCGGCATCCAGGCGCAGGCGATCCCCGCGCTGCTGCAGGGCCGCGACATCGTGGGCGTCGCCCAGACGGGCACCGGCAAGACGGCCGCGTTCGGCCTGCCGCTGCTCGCCTCGGTCGACCCCGAGCTCGGCGCCGTCCAGGCCGTCGTGCTGACGCCGACGCGCGAGCTCGCGATGCAGGTCGCCGACGCGATCCAGTCCTTCGCGACACACCTGCCCGGCCTCAGCGTGCTCGCCGTGTACGGCGGTGCGCCCTTCCTGCCGCAGCAGCGCGCCCTGTCGCGCGGTGCGCAGGTCGTCGTCGGCACCCCCGGTCGCGTCCTGGACCACCTCGACCGTCGCACGCTCAAGATGGACGCGGTCCGCTACCTCGTGCTCGACGAGGCCGACGAGATGCTGCGGATGGGCTTCGCGGAGGACGTCGAGCGCGTGCTCGAGGCCACGCCGCGCCCGCGTCAGGTCGCGCTGTTCTCCGCGACGATGCCGCCCGCGATCCGTCGCGTCGCCGACCAGCACCTGGACCGTCCCGTCGAGATCACGGTCGCCCGGCAGTCCTCGACGGTGACCACGGTCCGTCAGACGTACGCCGTGGTGCCGCACCGGCACAAGATCGGCGCCCTGTCCCGTGTGCTCGCGGTGAGCGACGCCGACGCCGCGATCGTCTTCGTCCGCACCCGCGGTGCCGCGGAGGAGGTCGGCAGCGCGCTCGTCGAGAAGGGCATCTCCGCCGCCTACATCTCGGGGGACGTCGCCCAGGCCGAGCGCGAGAAGATCGTCGAGCGCCTGCGCTCCGGCGCGCTCGACGTGCTCGTCGCCACCGATGTCGCCGCGCGCGGGCTCGACGTCGACCGGATCGGCCTCGTCGTGAACTACGACGTGCCGCGCGAGCCGGAGACGTACGTGCACCGCATCGGCCGCACGGGCCGCGCCGGCCGTCAGGGCGAGGCGCTCGCGTTCGTCACGCCGTCCGAGCAGTCCCGGCTGCGTCTCATCGAGCGCACCACCCGGTCGCCGCTCGAGCAGATCACGATCCCGTCGCCCGCCGACGTGTCGGCGCACCGGGTCGAGCGCCTGCTGGCTCGCACCGCCGAGCGGGCCGAGCTCGGCCGGCTGGACATGTACACGACGGCGATCGAGGCGCACCTCGCCGCCCACCCCGACGTCACCCCCGTCCAGCTGCTCGCGGTGCTGACCGCGCTCGCGGTCGGCGACGAGGGTCCGGTCGCGCGCACGGGCGACGACCTGGACGACGCGCTGCAGCGCGCGCACCTCACGCCCGCCCGCGGTCACGACGACCACCGCGACGGACCGCCGCGGGAGCGTCGTCGCGCCGAGACGCACATCGCCGGAGGCCCGCCGCGCTGGCGGGTCGCCGTGGGTCACCGTGACGGCCTGCAGCCGGGCGCCCTCGTGGGCGCGCTCACCGGCGAGGGCGGCCTGTCGGGCAAGGACCTCGGCAAGATCGACATCTTCGGCAGCTTCGCGCTCGTCGACATCCCGGGCGGCCTGTCGGCCGAGGCGGTCGACCGCCTCGGGCGGACCCGGGTCGCCGGCCGCCCGCTGCGGATCCGCGTCGACAACGGCCCGCGCCCCGGTCATGGCGCGTCGCGCCCGTCGCACGGTCCGCACCGCGGCCGCAGCTGACGCCGCACCGCTCGCACCACGGCAGAGCCCCGGACCGCACCACGGTCGGGGGCTCTGCTGCGTCGGTCGTCAGCGCAGGACTGGTCCTCGCGCCTCTGCGCGGTGCGGAGCGGGTCCACCGCGCAGCACGACGATGTCCGCCTCGCGCAGCACCTCGGTGACGTCCCGGAACCCGCGGATGCTGCCGAGCACGCCGACCCGGACACGCGTGCCCATCTCGTGCTGCAGCTGGTCGAGCAGCTGCGAGAGCCGGTCCGGCAGACCGCCGGGGCCGACGTCGTCGAGCAGCACCGCGAACTCGTCCTCGCCGATCCGCGCCGGCGTGTCGCCCTCGCGCAGGGGGCGCCGCAGCCGGCGGACCAGCTCGCGGTGCAGGTCGACGCGGGCGTCGCCGTCGGGGCGGCCCTGGGTCGGCACGGCCTGGTCGTCGATCACGCGGACGACCGCGAGCGCGCAGTCGTACGTCGGCGACCTGCGCGTGCGCAGGACGGCGGTGCCGAGCCGGTCGAGGAACAGCAGGCGGTTGACGAGGCCCGTCTCGGGGTCGTGCAGCGCGTCCCGCTGCAGTGCGAGCTCGGCCTCCTTGCGCTCCGTCACGTCGACCAGGGCGCCCACGAGACGCGCGGGGCACCCGGCGTCGTCGAGCACGGTGACGGCGCGGCAGAGCATCCAGCGGTAGTCGCCCGACGACGTGCGGACGCGGTGCTCGAGCTCGAGGGGCGTCCCGGTGCCGGCGAGCTGGGACGCGATCGACGCGGAGACCTCGTCGCGGTCGGCCGGGTGGACCCGCTCGAGCCACTCGCCGGGCGAGTCGCCGATGACGTCGTCGTCGTAGCCGAGCGTCTGCTTCCAGCGTGGCGAGTAGTAGACCGTGCCGGCGGAGACGTCCCAGTCCCACGTGCCGTCGTGCGCGGCCATCGACGCGAGCGCGTACCGCTCCTCGCTCGCCCGCACGGTGTCGGCGAGGGACCGCTCGCGTGCCGCGGCCTGCTCGAGCGCGCGCCGCTGCTCGCGCAGCGAGGCGAGCAGCCGTTCCTGGTCGAGGGCGACGGCGAGGAGGGCGGCCCAGTGGTTGAACCGGTCGCGTGCGCTGGTGGCGCGGGTCTCGACCGTGCCGTCGATGGCCAGCAGCCCCCAGTCGCTCCCGCCGAACGTCACGGGCACGACGAACGTGAGCTCGTTGGAGCCGACCGTGCCGGCCCGGGTCAGCGCGGCGGGCGGGAACTGGCTCGCGGTCGTCCGCATGCCCACCAGGCGAGACAGCGTGCCAGACGTGTCGTGGACGCCGACGATCTCCATCTCCCGGTCGCCCGGGCCCCGGTCGGCGCCGAGCCAGAGCGCCAGGCACGCGTGGCCTCGGACGCCCCGCGGCAGCCAGCCGAGCGCGCGCGGGCTCGCGCCGTCGCCACGGAGCAGGTCCATGTCGACCTCGTACTGGTCGACGATGGTCCGCTCGAGCTGCCCGCTGCGGGCCAGCATCGCGCGCGTGCAGCCCTTGGTCAGCGCGAGGAGCACCTCGGTGACGGTGCGGCGCAGCGCCGTCTCGTGCTCCGGCTCGGAGAGCGCTTCCACGTGCTGCTGCTCGATCGCACGGACGCACGTCACGAGCTGCTCGAGGGCCTCGGGGTGGGGCTGCATGGCCGACGTGAGGTCCGCGAGACGCGCGAGCGTCGGCGGGTTCGGCACCGCGCCGCGGTCGGCCGCCGCCTCGAGCGGCTCGACGACGGCGTGCCACCACGTGTCGCGCGGCGCACTGCCCGACCGGCGACCGGCGCCGGCGCCGAGGGGCCCGACGAACGCGGACTCCGCGACGGCCCGCAGGGCCTGGTGCCCCTCGGCGAGGGTCGCCCCGGGCGCTCCGACGCGGGTCGCCGCGGCGATGTCGGTGCAGCCGCAGGACTCGCGGAGCACGAGCGACGACGGGGCGCGGTACTCGCCGCCGGGCACGTCGTCGCCGCGCATCTTCGACAGCAGCAGGGAGACGGCCGTCTCCCCCACGCGGTCGAAGTGCGCGTCCACGGTCGAGAGGCGCGGCGTCACGCGGGCGCCCGAGTCGGCGTGGTCGAACCCGATGACGGCCTGGTCGCGCGGCAGCACGAGGCCCGCGGCGCGCAGGGCACGCTGGAACCCGACGGCGTTGCGGTCGGTCGCGGCGACGACGGCGGTGGTCGGCATCCCCGCGGCGAACATCCGGGCCGCGGCGTCGGCGCCGCCCTGCTCGTGGTTGTCGGACGCCTCGTACGACCAGTGCTCACCGACCTCGATGCCGTGCTCCGCGAGGATCGCCCGGTACGTCGCGAACCGCTCCCGCTGGTCGCGCTGGGTCAGGCAGCCGACGAAGCCGATGCGGGTGTGGCCGTGCCCGAGGAGGTGCTCGACGGCCGAGCGGATGCCCCCGTCGTTGTCGGGGACGACCACCGGGTCATCGGCGGACGTGGGTTCTTCACTCACGAGCACGAGCGGCACGCCCCACTGCTGGACGGCCGCGAGACGGTCGGCGCGCAGCGCTCGGCCGACGACGACGAGCCCGTCGACCGCTCCGAGCGCCACGGGGGCGTCGAGGATCGACTCGTCGGGGTACCGCTCCCGGTCGAGGCCGGCCGGGTACGTCTGGACCGCGACGACGCGGTGACCTGCGGCTCGAGCCGCCCGGGCGACGCCCGCGATGAGCGCACCGAAGTAGAAACCGCCCACGACGGGCGACAGCACGCCGATCGTCCGTCGTGCCGTCGGTGACACCGGCCCGCGCCGCACCGTTCCCATCACAGACACCCCTCGCCCACATCGTCGGAGTCGAGATGATGCATTTGACCCGCATCGGGCGACACACTAGGTGATCGTGGTCACACCTGCATATGACTCAGCGCGTCATGGTTCGTCCGGACCGTCGGTCCCGACCCCCGCAGGGGGCGTCGGTGTGCCGGTCGCTCCCCCGACCAGACGCCCCACCATCACCGACGTCGCCCGCGCCGCCGGCGTCTCGATCGCGGTCGTCTCGTACGCCCTCAACGGCAGACCCGGCGTCTCGGCCGCGACGCGGGAGCGCGTGCTGCGCGTCGCCGACGAGTTCGGCTGGCGCCCGAGCGCGGCGGCGCGCTCGATGCGCACCGGACCCCGGGCGGTGGGTCTCGTGGTCGACCGGGGGGCGTCCGGTCCGGCGGCGCCCGCCTCGGGCGTCCTCGAGTTCGTGACATCGCTGCAGGAGGTCCTCGCGACGCGCAACCTCGCGCTCGTCCTGCAGATCGTCGACGGCCCCGAGGCCGCGGTCGCGCTGTACGGCGAGTGGTGGGCGGAGCGCCGGTTCGACGTCATGGTCGTGACGGACGTGCTGCTCGAGGACCCGCGCATCGACGCGCTGCGGCGGCTGCGGGCGCCCGCGGTCGTCGTCGGGGGCGACGGCGAGCACGACCTCGGGTCCGTGGCGCTCGACGAGGCCGAGGCCTTCACCCGGGTGGCGCGGTACCTGCTCGAGCTCGGGCACCGCCGGGTCGCCGCGGTGACCGGCTCTGCGGCTCTCGCCCGGACCCGGACGCGTGCGGCGGCCCTCGAGCGTGTGCTCGACCCGGCGGGCGGCACGCTCGTGCACGAGGCGACGGCGGGGACGGCGGAGGAGGCCGCGGTCGCGACGAGGCGGCTGCTGACGAGTGGGCGCGCGCCGACGGCGATCGTGTTCGACACCGACCAGATGGCCATCGCGGCGCTCGACGTGGCGCGCCGCACCGGCCTCGCGGTGCCGTGGGACCTGTCGCTGGTCGCGGGGTCCGACTCGGCACTGTGCCGCCTCGCGACGCCGTCGATCACCACGCTTCCCTCGGGTCAGCGCGAGCTCGGCACCGCGACGGGCGAGACCGTCCTGGCCGTGCTCGACGGCGACGTGCGGGCGCGGCGCGAGCTGCAGCTCGGCGGCCTCGCGGTGCGGGGCAGCACGGGGCCGCGGTCGCGCTGACGGCCCGACGTGCGCACCCGGACGGCACCGCCATCGCACCGAATGTCACGATTCGGTAAAGCGGGGTGCTTAAACGATTTGCCCGATGCCGTCCGGGTGGGCCGCGTGATCAGGTGGCCGCCAGTCGCCGTGGACTCCCCCCGGGCGACTCGCGCCTGAGCAGGACGGTCTGCCGGGTGTGCCGAACGACATCCGGAGGACTACGTGTCCACACACGGCAAGAGAGCAGTCGGGCGGCGTCTGCGCGCCGCCGCGACGGCTGCGACGGCGACCGCCATGGTGGCGGTCCCGCTGACCTTCTCGGCGACCGGCGCGAGCGCTGCCGAGGCGCACGTCGACAACCCGTACGCGGGCGCCACGCAGTACGTGAACCCGACCTGGGCGGCGTCTGTTGAGAGCGCTGCCACGCGACAGACGGACTCGTCGCTCGTGGCCAAGATGCACACGGTGGCGAAGCAGCCGACCGGCGTGTGGATGGACCGCATCAGCGCCATCACCGGCAACGCGGACGGCAAGGGCCTGAAGTTCCACCTGGACAACGCGCTCGCGCAGAAGTCCGGCTCCACGCCTCTCGTGGTCAACATCGTCATCTACGACCTGCCCGGTCGCGACTGCTTCGCGCTCGCCTCGAACGGTGAGCTGCCCGCCACCGACGCCGGGCTCGCGCGCTACAAGACCGAGTACATCGACACGATCGCCTCGATGCTGGCCGACAGCAAGTACTCCGGTCTGCGGTTCGCGCTCACCATCGAGCCCGACTCGCTGCCGAACCTCGTCACCAACAGCGCCGAGCCGCTCTGCCAGCAGGCCGCGCCCTACTACCGGGCCGGCGTGAAGTACGCGCTCGACAAGTTCCACGCGATCCCGAACGTCTACAACTACATCGACATCGGTCACTCGGGCTGGCTGGGCTGGGACAGCAACGCGGGTCCGTCCGCGCAGCTGTTCGCCGAGGTCGCGAAGACGACGACCGCCGGGGTCGCGTCGGTCGACGGGTTCATCTCGGACACCGCCAACTCCACGCCGCTCAACGAGCCCTTCCTGCCCGACTCGAGCAAGCAGGTCGGCAGCGGGCAGATCCGGTCGGCCGACTTCTACGAGTGGAACCCCGACCTCGACGAGGCCGACTTCACCGCGGACATGTACTCGCGGCTCGTCGCGGCGGGCTTCCCGTCGTCGATCGGCATGCTGATCGACACCTCGCGCAACGGCTGGGGCGGCCCGAACCGTCCGACCGCTGCGTCGACGAGCACGGACCTCAACACGTACGTCAACGCGTCCAAGGTCGACAAGCGCGTGCACCGCGGCGCGTGGTGCAACCCGCTCGGTGCGGGCATCGGTGAGCTCCCGAAGGCGTCCCCCTCCGGCTACAGCGCGTCGCACCTCGACGCCTTCGTCTGGATCAAGCCCCCGGGCGAGTCCGACGGCGCGTCCACGGACATCGCCAACGACCAGGGCAAGTCGTTCGACCGCATGTGCGACCCGACCTACGTGGCGTCCAAGCTGAAGAACCAGCTCACCGGCGCGACGCCGAACGCCCCGCTCGCGGGCCAGTGGTTCGAGGACCAGTTCGTCACGCTCGTGAAGAACGCGTACCCGGTCATCGGCGGCAGCGACAACACCGGCGACACCACCCCGCCGTCGGCTCCCACGGGCCTCACGGCCGGCACCCCGACGTCGACCTCGGTCTCGCTGTCGTGGACCGCGTCGACCGACAACGTCGGCGTCACCGGCTACGACGTCTACCGCGGGTCGACCCTCGTCGGGTCGTCCAGCACGACGAGCTACTCCGTCACGGGCCTGTCGGCCGCGACGACGTACTCGTTCACCGTCAAGGCGAAGGACGCCGCGGGCAACGTCTCCTCGGCCTCGTCCGCCGTCTCGGTCACGACCGCCAACGGCGGCACGACCGACACCACCGCGCCGTCCGTCCCGACCGGTCTCACCGCCGGCACGACGACGCAGACCTCGGTGCCGCTGTCGTGGACGGCGTCCACCGACAACAGCGGCGGCTCCGGCGTCGCCGGCTACGAGGTGCTGCAGGGCTCGACGGTCGTCGGCACCACCACCACCACGAGCTACACGGTGACCGGCCTGACCGCCGGCACGGCGTACTCGTTCTCCGTCCGGGCCAAGGACGTCGCGGGCAACACGTCCTCCGCGTCGTCGGCCGTCTCGGCGACCACCCAGCCCGGCACGGTCTCCGACACGACCCCGCCGTCGGTCCCGGCCGGTCTGGCCGCGGGCACCACGACGACGAGCAGCGTCGCGCTGTCGTGGAGCGCCTCGACGGACAACTCCGGTGGCTCCGGCCTCGCCGGCTACCAGGTGTTCCAGGGCTCGACGCTCGTCGCCACGGTGACGACCACGAGCTACACCGTGACCGGCCTGTCCGCGAAC
>Ga0256775_1000370_pt1 | contig 10876 bp, 9 predicted proteins | sample MC6MC0926MT_FD_186036 | JGI IMG/M metagenome (GOLD analysis project Ga0256775, IMG submission 186036) | Metatranscriptome of enriched soil aggregate microbial communities from Iowa State University, Ames, United States - MC6-MC0926-MT... | ecosystem: Environmental > Terrestrial > Soil >...
ATCGGCCGTCCGCTCGGAGCCCTGTCCCTCGGCGACGACCTCGCCGCCGGGCTCGGTGTGCGGCCGGAGCGCACCCGCCTCCTGGTGGTCGCCGTGGCCGTCGCGCTCGCGGCGCTCGCCGTCGCCGTCGCCGGTCCGGTCTCCTTCGTCGCGTTTCTCGCCGCGCCGATCGCCCGGCGGCTGCTGGGCCGCGGGTCGCTCGCGCTCGTCCCGTCGGCGCTGCTCGGCGCGCTCATCCTCGTCGTCTCGGACATCGTCGCCCAGTTCGCGCTCCCGGGCGTCGTGCTGCCGGTCGGCGTCGTCACCGGGATCGTCGGCGCCCCCTACCTGCTCTGGCTGCTCGCCAGGACCAACCGCATCGGCCGTGGAGGCTGACATGACATACGAGACCCCTTCCGCCGTGCCGGAGCTGGCCGCCCGCGATCTGTCGCTCGCCTACGAAGGACGGGTGGTGGTCGACGGACTCGACCTCGACATCCCGGCCGGCCGCGTGACCGCCATCGTCGGGCCGAACGCCTGCGGCAAGTCGACCCTGCTGCGCGGGCTGTCGCGGCTGCTCCCGCCGGCCTCCGGCAGCGTCCTGCTCGACGGCTCCGACATCCACTCGCTGCCGACCAAACAGGTGGCACAGCGCCTCGGACTGCTGCCCCAGACGCCGACCGCGCCCGACGGCATCACCGTCGCGGACCTGGTCTCGCGCGGCCGGTACCCGCACCAGGGTTGGTTCCGGCGCTGGACGGCCGACGACGACGAAGCGGTGGCCGAGGCCATGACGGCGACCGGGATCACGGACCTCGCCGACCGCCCAGTGGACGAGCTCTCCGGCGGTCAGCGGCAGCGCGTGTGGATCGCGATGGCGCTCGCCCAGCGCACCGACATCCTGCTGCTGGACGAGCCGACCACCTTCCTCGACCTCAGCCACCAGCTGGATGTGCTCGACCTCCTGCTCGACCTCAATGCCGCCCGTGGCACGACGGTCGTCATGGTGCTCCACGACCTCAACCTGGCCGCGCGGTATGCCGGGCACCTGATCGCCATGCGCTCGGGGTCGGTCGTGGCGGCGGGAGACCCGACCGCGGTGGTCACGGCGGAGCTCGTGCGCGACGTGTTCGGCGTCGAGTCGGTCATCGCCGACGACCCGGTGACCGGGACGCCGCTCGTCGTACCGCTCGGACGGCACCACACGGCGTAGGCCCACTCGGCTAGTGTCGGCGTGACGCGCCGTGCGGCGGCCCCGAGCGAAGGACCACGATGACCGACCTCTCGATCCCGTTTCTCGAGCAGCAGGAGCGGGAGCTCGTCCTGCCGTCGTTCGACCTCGCCGCAGCGTGGCGCCTGGGGAGCCTCATCATCGAGCGCGCACTCGCGGCCGACGCCGGTGTGGCCGTCGACATCCGGCGCGGAGATCACATCCTGTTCCGCGCCATGCTGCCGGGGACGACGGTCGATCAGCAGGACTGGATCCGCAAGAAGGCGGCCGTCGTGCACCGGTTCGAGGCGAGCAGCGCCCTGGTGGCTCTCCGCCTGGCCGACGTGGATGTGGAGGGTCTCGGCTGGCTCGATGCGCGCGACTACGCGCTCACCGGTGGCTCGTTCCCGATCCGGGTCGCGGGCACCGGCGTCGTCGGAGCGGTCACCGCGTCCGGCCTCACCTCGGAGGAGGACCATCTTCTGGTGACCGACGGCATTGGCGAATACCTGGCTACGTACGGCGAGTGAGATAGCGACGGGGGCCTAGACGGCCTCCTGCTCGCGGATCTCGTCCTGCAGGTCGCGCAGGGTCGAGCGCAGCGCGCGCTCCGCATCCAGCCCCTGCGCCTTGGCCGACGCGACGATCGCGAGCAGCAGCGGGCCGAGCTCGTCCTCGCTGGCCACCTGCACGCCGCCCGACTCCTGCAGGTCGAGCAGACCGACCTTCTGCGCGCGGCCGAGCAGCTTGTCGGCCAGCGCGAGGGAGGGCATGCCCTGGGGGATGCCGTCGAGCACGCTCGTGCGGCCCGGCTTCTCCTGCTTCTTCAGCTCGTCCCAGAACCCGACCACGTCGTCCGCCGTCTCGGCCCGGCGGGCGTCGGCGGCGGTCCGGTCGCCGAAGACGTGTGGGTGGCGGCCGACCATCTTCGCGGTCATGTGCGCGGCGACATCCTGGATGTCGAAGTCCTCCCCCGGCGTGTGCGCCGCGATATCGGCGTGGAAGAGCACCTGGTACAGCACGTCGCCCAGCTCCTCGAGCAGCTCGTCGCGGTCACCGGTCTCGATGGCGTCGATGAGCTCGTAGGTCTCCTCGATCAGGTACTGCACCAGCGACTCGTGGGTCTGGTCGGCATCCCACGGGCACCCGCCCGGAGCGCGCAGGCGGGCCATCACGGCGACCAGCTCGTCGAGCTTCGTCGCGGCCTCCGGTACGACCACCGGACCCGCATCCTGACCCACTGCCTCGCCCATGCCGACCTCCTCGCTCTACGATTCATCCATCCTGCCACCGGGTAGAGTCATGAGCGGTGTGCCGGGAAGTCTGGTCGGCGTCGTTTCCGTGACCCCGCATGATTGGTGACCGCATGAGCATCATCCGATCCGAGCGCACCGCCGCCGGACTCCTCCTCGGAGCGGCCGCGCTCGGCCTCCTCCTCGCCAACACGGCCGTCGGCCCCGCGCTGCTCGACGTGCAGCACGCCCACCTCGGCGCCGGTCCGCTCGATCTGAGCGTCGGCCATTGGATCAGCGACGGCCTGCTCGCGGTCTTCTTCTTCATCGTCGCGGTCGAGCTCAAGCACGAGCTCGTCGTCGGTGAGCTCAACAGTGTGCAGAAGGCCATCCATCCGGCGATCGCGGCGGTCGCCGGCGTGGTCGTGCCTGCGGGGATCTACCTGGCGCTGACCGCGGGCACCGGCGTGTCGCAGGGGTGGCCCATCCCGACCGCGACGGACATCGCCTTCGCGCTCGGCGTGCTCGCCGTCTTCGGCCGCGGTTTGCCGAACCGGCTGCGCGTCTTCCTGCTGGCCCTCGCGGTGCTCGACGACCTCATCGCGATCGTCATCATCGCCGTGTTCTTCACCACCGACCCGAATCTGCTGGAGCTGGCCCTCGCCGCCGTCACGGTCGCCGTGTTCGGGGTGCTGAGCCGGATGCTGCGCGGGCGGATGCGCTGGCCGCTCGGTGTCCTCATGGTGCTTCTCGCGCTGCTCACCTGGTGGCTGGTCTACGACTCCGGCGTGCACGCGACCATCGCGGGCGTCGCCCTCGGGCTCGTCATGGCGCGCCGGCCCGCCGGAAAGGTCACGCACGCCCTCGAACCGTGGTCGAACGGGCTCATCCTGCCGCTGTTCGCGTTCTCGGCGGCTCTGGTGCCCATCCCCGCCGTGTCGCCGTCGCAGCTGTCGCCGGCCTTCTGGGGCATCCTGGTCGCCCTGCCGGTCGGCAAGCTGATCGGCATCACCCTTGGGGGATGGCTGGGCTCGTTCACGAAACGCGGCGCCGAGCGCGGGCGCATCTCGCTCTTCGGACTCATCACCGTCGCCGCGCTCGGCGGGATCGGGTTCACCGTCTCCCTGCTCATGAACGAGCTGGCGTTCGCCGGGTCGGAGGAGGTTCGGGCGGAGGGCACGCTGGCCGTGCTGCTCGGGTCGGCGGTCGCGATCGTGGTCTCCGGGTTCCTCGTCAGCGCGCTGGCCCGGCGCAACCGGCGGGAGCACCCGCACCCGGATCCGCGGAAGCGGGCGGAGCCGGAATCACAGGCGGAGCCGTCTGCCTGACCCCGCCGCGTCCGTGGGTCGCAACGCGCCGTTATGGCCGCCGCATAACGGCGTGTTGCGACCCACGGATGCGCGGGACGGGTCGCGTCAGCTGGCGCGCTCGGCGGCGGCCTGCTCCTTCTCCGGGAACAGCGCCCCCAGCAGGTCGGCCACCCACGTGATCAGGGACGCGTCGTCGAGCGCCTCGCCGTTCACGCGCGGCAGCGGGACGGTCGCGACCTTCGGAGCCGCGTGGTACTTCGACCCCGGGTACATGCGCTGCAGGCGCACCTGCAGCGAGTCGGGCAGCACGGCCGGCGCCAGGCGCAGGTTGGAACCCATCGCCACGACCTCCCCGAGCCCGGCCTTCTGCGCCGCGCGGCGCAGCCGCGACACGGCGACCAGGTTGGTGACGGCCTCCGGCGGGGTGCCGTAGCGGTCGGTCAGCTCCTCCAGCACGAGATCGATCTGGCCGTCCTTCGCCGCGGGCGAGCTCGCGGTCGACAGCTTCTGGTACGCCTCCAGCCGCAGCCGCTCGCTGTCGACGTACTCCTCCGGGATGTGCGCATCGACCGGCAGCTCCAACCGCAGCTCCGTCTGGCCCTCGGCGACCTCGCCGCGGAACGTGGAGACGGCCTCGCCGATCATCCGGAGGTAGAGGTCGAAGCCAACGCCCGCGATGTGACCCGACTGCTCGCCGCCGAGCAGGTTGCCCGCTCCACGGATCTCGAGGTCTTTCAGCGCGACCTGCATACCGCTGCCGAGGTCATTGTTCGCGGCGATGGTCGAGAGCCGGTCGTGAGCGGTCTCGCTCAGCGGCTTGTTCTCATCCCACAGGAAGTACGCGTACGCGCGCTCGCGACCGCGGCCGACACGACCACGCAGCTGATGCAGCTGGCTGAGGCCGTACTTGTCGGCGCGGTCGATGATGATCGTGTTCGCGTTGGCGATGTCGAGGCCGGTCTCGATGATCGTCGTAGAGACCAGCACGTCGAAGCGCCGCTCCCAGAAGTCGACGACGACCTGCTCCAGCGCGTGCTCGTTCATCTTGCCGTGGGCGACGCCGATGCGCGCTTCCGGAACCAGCTCGGCCAGCTTCGCGGCCATGCTCGTGATCGAGCCGACGCGGTTGTGCACGAAGAACACCTGGCCTTCGCGCAGCAGCTCGCGACGGATCGCCGCCGCCACCTGCTTGTCCGAGTACGGGCCGACGAACGTGAGGATGGGGTGCCGGTCCTCCGGGGGCGTCGCGAGCGTCGACATCTCGCGGATTCCGGTGACCGCCATCTCCAGCGTGCGCGGGATGGGCGTCGCGCTCATCGCCAGGATGTCGACGTTGGTCTTCAGCTTCTTCAGCGCGTCCTTGTGCTCGACGCCGAAGCGCTGCTCCTCGTCGATGATCACGAGTCCGAGGTCTTTGAAGCTCACACCGTCGGCCAGGATGCGGTGGGTGCCGATCACCACATCCACCGTGCCGTCGGCCATGCCGCGCAGGGTCTCGCGCGCCTCCTTGTCGGTCTGGAAGCGGCTCAGCTGACGCAGGTGGATGGGGAAGCCGGCGAAGCGCTCCTGGAACGTCTCGGCGTGCTGCTTCACCAGCAGGGTGGTCGGCACGAGCATCGCGACCTGCTTGCCGTCCTGCACCGCCTTGAATGCGGCGCGCACGGCGATCTCGGTCTTGCCGAAGCCGACGTCGCCCGAGATGAGGCGGTCCATCGGGATGGGCCGCTCCATGTCGGCCTTCACCTCGTCGATGGTCTGCAACTGGTCGAGCGTCTCCGCGAACGGGAAGGCCTCCTCCAGCTCGCGCTGCCAGGGGGTGTCCGGGGCGAAGGCGTGGCCCTTGCTCGCCATGCGGGCCGAGTACAGCTTGACCAGCTCCACGGCGATGTCCCGCACCGCCCGGCGGGCGCGGCCCTTCGCGGCCGCCCAGTCGCTGCCGCCCATCTTGGACAGCTGCGGCGCCTCGCCGCCGACATAGCGGGTGAGGAGATCGAGCTGGTCGGTCGGCACGTAGAGCTTGTCGCCCGGGTAGCCGCGCTTCGAGGGCGCGTACTCGAGCACGAGGTACTCGCGCTTCGACTTGACCGCATTGCGGCCGCCGCTGGACACCTCGCGCTGGGTCAGCTCCACGAACTTGCCGATGCCGTGCGTCTCATGCACGACGTAGTCGCCGGGCTTCAGCTGCAGCGGGTCGACGACGTTCTTGCGTCGGGCCGCCAGCTTCTTCACCTGGCGCGAGTCGTAGCCGACGGCGCGGCCGTAGAACTCGGCCTCGCTGATCAGCGCGAGCTTCGTCCCCGGCACCTCGAAACCGTGCTCCGCCGTCGCCTTCACGAGGTAGGCGATGCCAGGCTCAGGGTCGGCCGGGAACTCGTCGACCGGCCGCGCGGGGAGCTCCGACTCGGCCAAGACATCGGCGGCGCGCTCGACAAGCCCGTTGCCGGCCGCGACGATCGCGACGCTCCAGCCGTCGCGCAGCCGGGTGGCGACGTGCTCGACGGCGCCGGAGACGTTCCCCTGGAAGCTGGGGACGGCCTCCGCGTCGATGCGCACCTGCAGGTGCTCCTCCAGCTCGCGCTCCTCCGGAAGGACGTCGTTCGCCTGGAAGCCACTCATCGTCCACCACGGGTGGTCAGGGCTCGGGGAGCCCGGGCGGCTGAACTTCACCGAGTCCTTCAGCTGCTGCAGGGTCAGGAAGTCGCCCGCGGCGAGGTCGATCGGGGCGGCCGCGCCGACGGTCGCCGCGCTCCAAGCGGCGGAGAGGAACTCGCGGTTCGTCTCCGCCAGGCTCACCGCGCGCGAGGCGACGCGCTCGGGCGACAGCACCGCGACTGCCGCGCCGTCGGGCAGGTAGTGGGTGAGCGGCACCAGACGGTCGACGAGCGCGGGAGCCAGCGACTCCATCCCCTCGACCGGGATGCCCTCGCCGATCTTGGCGAGCATGGCCGACAGGCTCGGGAACTCGTGCTCCATCTCCCGTGCGCGCTGACGCACCGAGTCGCTGAGCAGCAGCTCGCGGCTCGGCGGCAGGCTCACCTCGGCGATCGGCTCGGGCATCGACCGCTGGTCGGCCACCGAGAAGGCGCGGATCGCATCCACCTCGTCGCCGAAGAAGTCGATGCGGTAGGGGTGGTCGGCCGTCGGCGGGAAGACGTCGAGGATGCCGCCGCGGACCGCGAACTCGCCGCGCCGGGTGACCATGTCGACGCGCCCGTAGGCCAGGTCGACCAGCTGCGTCGACAGGCCGCCGAGGTCGAAACCGCGCGCTCCCGCCTGCAGGGCGACGGTGGCGTAGTCGGTGAGGTTGTCGGCGAGCGGCTGCAGCGCGGCACGCACCGACGCGACCAGGATGAACGGGGTGGTGCGGTCGCCCTCGGACCAGTCGGCCAGACGCCGGAGCGCGCTCAGGCGCTTGCCGACGATCTCGGGGCTCGGGCTCAGCCGCTCGTGCGGCAGCGTCTCCCACGCGGGGAACTCGACGATCTCCGCTTCGGGGAGAATGCACGGCAGCGCGCCGCGGATCGACTCGGACTCGCGACCGGTGGCCGTGATGAGGAGGATCGCCTGGGATGCGCCCTGCTCGGCACGGCGCCGCAGCAGCCCGGCGAGGAGCGGAGCCCGCAGGCCGTCCGTCAGCGAGAAGTCGGCGTCGCGCGCCGCATAGCCGAGCGCATCGTTGAACGAGGACTCGCGTGAGAGCGCGGCGACCAGACCCTGGAGTATCACTCGGTCAATTCTACGTGGGCCCACCGACAGGTCGAGGGGTGCGGAATGGACGAGCGGTCAGATCCATCCCTCGAGGGCCCGCATGAAGCCGTCGTGGTCGTCGCGGTTGATGACATGGCCGGAACCGGGGACGACGCGCACCTCGTACCCTTCGGACCGCAGCCGCTCGGCGAGCTCCGGCTTCACGAGCTGCGAGTTGTCGGCCAGCATGACCATCGAGGGCACGCTCATGACCTCGGGAGCGCGCATCGCGGACGGGGTGACCACCACCGGGAGGACGGCCCGGTCGAACGCCTTGAACGTCTCGACCTCGATGGCGACGTCGGCCGGATCCCAGCGCGGGTTGCGCTTCGCGATGCGTGCCGCCGACTGCCGGGCGAGGGTGCGCAGGAAGGCCGGCGCGAGCATCTGCTGGAACCGGTTGGCGGCCGGGCACGAGAACGCGGGGTCGACGTAGATCACGCGCTGCGGGTCGAGCCGCTCGATCGCGAGGCTGACGGTCAGACCGCCAAGGGAGTGGCCCATGACCAGCTCGGGATGCGCCGGCACCGTGTCGACGATGTCCTGCGCCATCAGCTCGGCCGAGTACTCCTCCGTCCGGGGGCTGTGCCCGTGTCCGCGCAGGTCGACGGCGATGACGTGGTAGCCGCGCTCGGCGAGAACCGGCCCGACCCTGCGCCAGTTGCGCGAGTCCGACATGACCCCGTGGACCAGGATCGCGAGGCGGTCTCCGGTGCCCCACTCGCGCGTGTACAACTCCATGCCGGTCACGGTACGCGTCGCGCCTGATCCGGGGCAGGGTGTCCGCTACGCTCTGGCTGAGCATCCGCCGTGAGGCGGCCCGAACCCGAGGGGGGAACTGTGACCGACCCGAACCAGCCCGCGTACTACAACTCGTACCCGCCGCCGCCGTCGCCGTACGCGCCGGCCGGGTGGGATGCGCCGCCCGCTCCCCCGCGCTCGCGCGCGCTCGGGATCACGGCGATGTCCATCGCGATCCCGGTCTTCATCCTCTCGGTGATCGCGTCGGTGGTCGTGGGCATGGCCGCGGGTCCGCTCGCGTCGCGCACGTCGTCCAGCTTCTCGTTCAACACGAGCGATCTCACGGCGGATCAGGCGGCGGCGTTCGCCCCCGTCGGCCTCCTCATGGGCGTCCAGATCCTGCTCGGGACGGTGCTGGGCATCCTCGCACTGGTGCTCGGCATCGTGGCGGTCGCGACGAAGCGCGGACGGCCGTTCGGCGTCGTGGCCATCATCGTGGCCGCGGCAGCTCCGATCGTGTCGTTCGCGGTGTACGCGGCAGCGCTGGGGGCGACGCTCCCCGCCGCGTGACGGCCGCCGGAAACGGAGGTCATTCGCGTGCCTGACGGCCGCATCCACCTCCGTTTCCGGCCGAGACGCGGATCGCGCACCCGTTTCTCCTCCCTTTCCGGCCGCCTCGACGCGTGCGGGAAAGGGAGGAGGTTCCGGCTCGACACGCCGGTGGGCGCGCGAAAGGGAGGCGTTCGGGCCGGTTGAGCCCGGGGTGTCCTCCGCTCGCGGCGGACGGGTCAGCGCGCGTGGAAGCGGTTCTGCGCGGTGGTGAGGCCGTCGGCCGCGATCTGCTCGACCGCATCCGCGGCATCCGCCACGAGGATCGGGAGGTTCTTGCGCTCGGTCGCCGAGAATCCCTTGAGGACGTGGTCGGCTGCAGCCGATGAACCGGGTGGCCGGCCGACGCCGACGCGCACGCGCGTGAAGTCGCCCGTGCCGATCGCGGCGATCACGTCGCGGACGCCGTTGTGGCCGCCGTGCCCGCCGCCGTGCTTCAGGCGGATGGTGTCGAACGGGATGTCGAGCTCGTCGTGCACCACGATCAGGTGCGACGGGTCGAGCGAGTAGAAGCGCAGCAGCTGCGACACCGGCCCGCCGGACACGTTCATGTACGTGTTCGGCTTGGCCAGGACGAAACGCGGGCCGCCGGGGGTCAGCCGACCCTCGGCGACCGTCGCGTTCGTCTTGTGGGTCTTGAAGGTGAGACGGCCGCGCGAGGCGAGCTCGTCGAGCACCATCTGACCCACGTTGTGGCGTGTGGCGGCGTAGCCGGGCCCGGGGTTGCCGAGCCCGACCACGAGCCACGGCCCGTCGGACGGTCCCGTGGACGACGCCTGACGGGTGGATTCCATGGGAAGTGCTTACTCGGCGCTTCCGGCGGCCTCGGCGTCGGCGGCGGCCTCGGCCGCTGCGGTCTCCTCGTCCTCGGCGCGGGCGGAAGCCGGCACCGCGATGTTGACGATGAGGAGGTCCTCGTCCTCGGCCAGGGTCGAGCCCTGCGGGAGTTCGAAGTCCTTCGCGAGGTACTGGGTGCCCTCCGCCGCGTCGGTGACGTCGATGACGATGCGCTCCGGGATGTGGGTCGCCTCGGTCTCGAGGCGGATGGTGCTGACCTCGAGCATGGCGATCGTGCCAGAGTAGGGCTCGCCCTCGATGTGCACGGGGACCTCGACGGTGACCTTCTCGCCGCGGCGGATCAGGATGAGGTCGAGGTGCTCGATGATCTGCGACACCGGGTCCTTCTGCACGTCCTTGACGAGCGCGAGCTCGGCCTTGCCGGCGATGTCGAGGTCGAGGACCGCGTTCGCCTTGCGGAGCAGCAGGCCGACCTGGTGCGCCGGGAGCGTGATGTGGACGGGGTCGGTGCCGTGACCGTAGATGACGGCCGGGATCTTGCCGGCGGCACGGATCTTGCGCGCCGCGCCCTTGCCGAAGCTCTCGCGCAGCTCGGCTGCGACCTTGTTGGACTCGTCTGCCATGGTGTCTCCTCGCCGGACGTGGTCCGGCTGTCGGGCGAGCCGCGAGGCCCGCAGTGTGGTTGTTGTTCGACTCGAACGCATCGAAGTGCGCGAGGAAAGACTGCGTAGCCTGCTCCACCGCGTCGATCACGGATGCTGGGGGCAGCATCCCTCGCCGAAGTTCAGTTGCCGAGTCTACCCGATGGGGATAAGCTAAGCGCGCTTATTAGTTTACGGATCGGAGACCACCATGTGGACCACTCAGTACGGCGACGTGACGACGGCCCCCGCCTCCGCGGTCTGGTCGGCACTGCGCGACCTGCACAGCGGAACGCCGCTCGGCCCGGCCAGCGACCGCTTCGAGCTGCACGGCCCCTTCGCGGTCGGGACGGCCATCACCGTGACGCCGCAGGGGCAGGACGCCATGACCTCCGAGATCGTGGAGCTCGTGCCCGAGCGCGTCTACGCGGACCGCACCGCGTTCGGCGGCCTCACCCTCACCTTCCGGCACACGATCGCGCCCCAGGCGGACGGCCGGACGGCGGTCACGCACACCCTGGAGATCGACGGCGATGGCGCCGACGCGGTCGGCCCGGAGCTCGGCCCGCAGATCGCCGGCGACTTCCCCGTGGCGATGGCCGAGCTGCC
>Ga0256775_1000373_pt1 | contig 10794 bp, 6 predicted proteins | sample MC6MC0926MT_FD_186036 | JGI IMG/M metagenome (GOLD analysis project Ga0256775, IMG submission 186036) | Metatranscriptome of enriched soil aggregate microbial communities from Iowa State University, Ames, United States - MC6-MC0926-MT... | ecosystem: Environmental > Terrestrial > Soil >...
GTCGTGGTCGGTGTCGTGGGGCTGCTCGTCGTGGTGCCGCGGGCGACGTCGGGCTGGTACCTCGCGATCCCGCTCGTCGTCCTCGGGTCGGGCCTGGGTCTGCTGGTGTCGCAGCTCAACAACTACACGCTGTCGCCCATCGACGAGGAGCACGTCAGCGAGGCCGCGGGCGTGAACTCGGCCGCGGGCTCGTTCGGGCTGTCGTTCGGCCTGGCGTTCGCGGGCGGTGTGCTGCTCGCGGCGCTGTCCTTCGGGTTCACCCAACAGACGGACGCGAGCACGGTCCTCGACGCCGCGCAGAAGGAACAGGTGTCCGCCACGCTCGAGGACGACGCCCAGCTCATGAGCAACACGCAGCTCAACGAGCTGCTCGCGGACGAGACGCCGCAGGTCCAGGCCGAGATCCTGCGGATCAACACGGACGTCCGGCCGTGGGCGCTGCAGATCGCCCTGCTCGTGCCGCTGCTCGTCGGGCTGGCGGGGGTCGTCAACGGGTTCCGCATGCGGCGGCTGCCCGACCCGTCGCCGAACAGCGCGATCGAGGGCGTCGCGCTCGGCTGAGCGGCGTGGTCCCAGCCGGGCGCATGGCCGGGCAGGACGACGGGACGACGCGCGCGGGCGACGAGCGGGCACGCCGCGCGACGACGGCGCGGTCCTCAGCCCGCCGCGAGCTCCTGCAGCAGCAGCACCTGCGCGACGGCCATCCGCTCGATCTCGCTCGGGTCGACGCTCTCGTCGGACGCGTGGATCCGTGACAGCGCGACGTCCTCCGGCCCCCACAGCACGAACTCGGCCCCGGGCGACACGGACGCGAGCGTCTGCAGCAACGGGATGGACCCGCCCGACCCGACGTCCCCGACGTCCCGCCCGTAGGCGGCGCGCAGCGCCCGGCGGGCGGCGGCGTACCCGGGCCCGCCGGTCGGCACGGTGAACGGCGGGGCGGCCTTGACGGGCTCGACGACCACCTGGGCGCCCCACGGCGCGTGCGTCTCGAGGTGCCGGACGAGCGCGTCCAGCTCGGCGGCCGGGTCGGCCCCGGGTGCGATGCGCATCGAGATCTTGGCCCGCGCGGAGGGGTGCAGCACGTTCGACGACCCGTCGACCGACGTGATGTCGACGCCGATGGCGGACACGGACGGCCGGGACCACAGCCGCGACGAGATCGACCCGGTGCCGGCGGTCCGCACCCCGGGGAGCAGCCCGGCGCTCGCGAGGAACTCGTCCTCGGACTGCTCGGCACCGGTCCAGTCGAACCGGGTGACACCGTCGACGGCCACGTCGCCGGCGTCGTCGAGCAGCGACGACAGCAGCCGCGCGAGCGCCATCATCGCGTCGGGAGCGGGCCCGCCGAACACGCCGGAGTGCAGCGGGAACGCGAGGGTCGACACGGTGACGACGCACGCGACGTCACCGCGCAGGGTCGCGGTGAGCGACGGCTCCCCGACCCGCAGGTTCCCCATGTCGCACACGACGAACAGGTCGCACCGGAACAGCTCGGGGTGCGCGACGACGAACTCCTCGAGGTTGCTGTTCGTCTCCTCCATGCCCTCGACGACGAGCCGCACGGTGCACGGCGGCTTCCCGTCGAGCGCGCGCAGGGTCGCGAGGTGGATCGCGAGCCCGCCCTTGTCGTCGGCGGCGCCGCGCCCGTAGATGCGGCCGTCCTCGCGCCGGGTCGCGACCCACGGGTCGGTTGTCCATCCCTGCGTCGGGGGTGCGGGTTGCACGTCGTAGTGCGCGTACAGCGTGACGACCGGCGAGCCGGGTGGCCCGGGGATCTCGCCGACCACCGGTGGGTACCCGTGCGGCACGTCCGCGAGGTACGCGTTCGAGACCCCTGCCTCCTGGAACAGCGCGAGCGTCCGGGCGGCCATCGCGTGCACGGGCTCGGGCGGGTAGCCGGGGAACGCGATCGACGGGATCGCGACCAGCTCGCCGAGGTCCGCGAGGACCCCCGGCATCACGGCCGCGACGCGGGTGCTGACCTCGCTGTGCTCCACGCTTCCCCTCCGGACGGTGCTCTCTACGGGTCGACGACCGCGAGCACGGCGAGCCGCCCGGCCGTGGTCGCGGTCGGGCGGCTCGGCGGACGCCGCGGGAGCGGTCAGCCGGCGAGGATCTGCGCCTTCTGCGCCTCGAACTCGGCGTGCGTGAGGATCCCCTGGTCACGGAGCTCGGCGAGCTGCTTGAGCTGCGCGATCTTCGCGTCCATGTCCGGGGCGTCCGGCGCGGCCGCCTCCACGTACACGGGCTGCGCGTACGCGGGCGGCGGGGGCGGCGGCGGGGCGTAGGTCGGCGCGGGCGCCGCGTACGACTGCTGCGGCGGCGGGTAGCCGGCCGCGGCGGCGTCCTGCGCGGCCCAGCGTCCCTGCTGGCGGCGCTGCACGCGGCCCGAGACGGCGCTCGCGGTCCCGGCGACGACGGCGGTGCGGGCGACCCCGCGGATGAGACCCGGCATGGTGTCCTCCTCCTTCGACCAGTGGGTGGTGTCAGCGCGCGTCGAGGTCGTCGAGCGCGGCGAGGATCGACTGCACGGGGATCCGGCCGGTCGCGACGAGCTGCCCGCCCCCGCGACGCAGTGCGGCGGCGAACGGTCCGGCCCACGCGTTCTCGTACACGAGGATCGCGGCAGCGGAGCCGTCGTCGAGCGCGGCGGCCGCCTCGGCGACGTCGTCGTCCCCGAGCAGGCCCGACGCGGCGCCCTCGAAGATCGACAGGTCGGGCTGGCCGTCGCCGTCGGCGTCGTCGTGCATCTGCAGCGTCCGCACGATGCCGTCCTGCTTCTCGACGAACACGAGGTCGAGGATGCGGATGATGCCGCGGTCCACGAGGTCGACGAGCAGCGGGAACGCGGTCCCGTCGAGCCTGTTGTGCGGGAACTCGACGACCAGGTAGTCGATCGGTCCGAGGTCTCGGTTGTCGTCGTCCAGGTCGGTCACGTCGTCCTCCTCGTCAGCCGTCACGGCGCTCGTCCGCGCCGTGTTCCGTGCGGCTCGTCCCGTCGCGTCCTCAGCCTCGCCAGCGGCATCGGCCGCAGCATCACCCGCGACGGGTGGTCGTGGTCCTGCCGGTAGCGGAGCCGCGGTCGTGAGGACCGCGACGGAGTGCTCGCGCAGCCACGCGAGCACTGTGTCGAGGGCGTCCGCACGCACGCTCAGCGCGGTGCAGCGCAGCCGCTGCCGGTCCTGCAGGTGGTCGAGCATCGACAGCAGCAGGTCGCCGACGTTGCCCGCGACGACGAGCGCGACCCCCATGCCGTCGGTCCGTCGGCCGACCGGGGTCGTGCGACGGACGGCCACCACGTCGAGCCCGAGCGCGTGCGCCTGCTCGACGAGGCCGAGCAGCGCGGCGGTGTCCCGGACGGTCCCGTGGACGACCGTCTGGCGGTGCGCGTCCCGGACGCCGTGGGCCCGCAGGCGCAGGACGGACCGTGCCGGAAGCGTGCCGACCACGGTCACCTCGACGGGTTGTGCGGGCATCACACCTCCTCGGCCGGTGCCGAAAGTGTTCACGGACATTTCGACCGTCCTCATCACCCGAAATGGGTACTGATGTGGTTACTCTCCCGATATGGCCACCGTCGGGCCGGTGTCGAGCCGACCGTCCGGCGCCGCTGAGATGACCGTCTCCAGCAGAGTGGGATGGGCGAGCGGCGGCGGTGCGCGTGCCCGCACGACGACGGTGCCGTCCACCAGGGGGGCGATCGTCAGACCGCGGGTCGAGGGCCGGCTGGACGCCGTCCTCACGCACCGGCTGACGGTCGTGGCGGCGGGCGCCGGCTGGGGGAAGACGACCGCGGTGGCGTCCTGGTGCCGCACCCGTGACGTTCGCACGGCGTGGGTCCTGCTCGAGCCGCGCGACGACACCCCGAGCGCCGTCTGGCTCCGGGTCGTCGAGGCCGTGCGGGCCAGCGGCGCCGTGCCGGCCGGCCACGAGCTCATGCGCCTGCGCGTCCCGCCGACGGTCACCGCGCCGTTCGCGACCCGCCTGCTGCACGCGCTCGAGCGGCTCCCTGAGCTCCTCGTCCTCGTGCTCGACGACTTCCAGGTGCTGCACGACCCGCAGGCGCTCGCGGCCGTCGGCGACCTGGTCCGGTACGCGCTGCCGCTGCACGTCGTCGTCGTGACCCGCGCGGACCCGCCGCTCACCCTGCAGCGCATGTCGCTCGACGGGCGCGTCGACCACGTCCGCGCCGAGCACCTGGCGTTCGACACCCACGAGGTGCAGGCGCTGGCCGCCGCCGAGCAGGTGCCGCTGTCCGCGGCCGGAAGCCGGGTGCTGCTCGACCGCACGGAGGGCTGGCCGGTGGGTGTCCGGCTCGGTCTGCGGCAGCCCGCTGACCCCCGGACGGGCACACCGACGGGTCTGCCGGACCCGGACCGGGCGGTGGGCGAGTACCTGCTGGAGGAGGTCCTGTCCGCGCAGAAGCCCGAGGTCCGCGACTTCCTGGTCCGCACGAGCGTCGCGACGACCGTCACCCCCGAGCTGGCCGAGGCGATCGTGCCGGGGGCGCCCGCGCACCGGTACCTGGCCGAGCTCGTGGCGTCGAACGACTTCGTGACCCCGATCGGTGGCGGCTCGGCGGGCTACCGGTACCACCCGCTGCTGCGCGACATGCTCATGGGCACGCTGCGGTTCGAGGACCCGCCCGGGTTCCAGGACGCGCACGAGCGGGCCGCCCGGTGGCTCGTGGTCCACGGCGACCCGCTGCACGCGCTCGACCACGCGGCGGCCGCGGGCCAGTGGGACCTGTTCGGCGAGATCTTCGTCGAGGCCGGTGCCGCGCTCGTCGCCGGCCCGCAGCGTGAGGCGCTGCTGTCGGCGGCCCGACGGGTCCCGTTCGTCGACGCCCCGCAGTCGGCCCTGCTGGAGCTGTGCGCCGCGACCGACGCCTGTGTGCGGGGTCGCATCCCCGCGGGCCAGATGCATCTGCGCCGCGCCCGTGCGCTGCTCGACCAGCTGCCCGCCGAGCACCGGGCCGCCGCCGACGTGCTCATCGAGATCCTCGCGGCGCACGTGGCGCTCGGCCGTGGTGACCTGCCGGGCACGGTGTCCGCCGCGACGGCCGCCAACCGGGTGCTCGACGGGACCTCGTGGCCCTTCCCCGCGTTCGAGCACTACGGCACGTGGGCGCACGACCTGCGGGCGACCGGCCTGTGCTGGGAGGGCGACCTGGACCTCGCGCGCGCCGAGCTCAGCCGGATGCTGCGCGGCGTCGACTCGTCGGTCGCGAGCCTCACGACCCTCAACGGTCACGCCTACCTCGCGCTGTGCGACGCGATCGACGGCCGCTACGACGAGGCCGTCGAACGTGCCGACGCCACGCTGGTGCTCGCCGAGAACGCCGGCTGGCAGGGTTACGAGCACCTGCGTCCCGCGTACGCGGCGTCGGCGATCGCCGCGCTCGTGCGGGGCGACTGGCACGGCGCCGACCGCACGCTCGCGTACGGGTTCGCGGCCGACGTCGGGGGCGACGAGCCCGTGCTGCTCGTCGCGCTGCACGCGCTGCAGTCACGGGTCGCGATGGCGTCCGGCCGGGTCCGGGCCGCGCTCGCGGCGTTCGAGCTGGCCTGCCAGGGCGCGACGGACGTCCCGCTCCCGCCCGTCGCGGGTGACCTGCTCGCACAGGCGGCGACCGACCTGGCCGTGCACGCCCTCACGCACGACCAGCGGCCCGACCTGCTGTCCCCGCCCTCGCGGGCGACCCGAGAGGTGCTGCTCGCGTGCCAGGCACGGACCGCGCTCGCGCGGCACGACGCCGCGGCAGCGGTCGCGGCCGCGCGCGAGGTGCTCGAGGCGGGCGTCGACGTCCTGCCGCTCACCCGGGTCGAGGTGATGCTCGTGCTCGCGGGCACGGCCGAGGCCGCGGGGGACACGACCGGCGCGGACGCGTGGACGCGGCAGGCGCTCGCCGAGGCCGCCGAGTCCCACCTGGTGCAGCCGTTCGTGGTGCGCGGCCCGGCCCCGCTGCGCAGCGCGGTCGACCGGGTCGTCGCACGCCGCACCGACGACCTCGCCGCGGCCATCGAGGCGCACCTCGGCCGCGGTGCGCCGGTCACCGAGCCGACCCCTCTGGTCATGGCGCTCACGGACCGCGAGCTCGTGATCCTCACGGCGCTCGCGACCATGCAGAGCAACGCCGAGATCGCCGGCGAGCTGTTCGTGTCGGTCAACACCGTCAAGGCGCACCTCAAGTCGGTGTTCCGCAAGCTCGACGTCACGACCCGTCGCGGCGCCGTCCGGCGCGGCCGTGACCTGGGTCTTCTGCCCTGACCCCTTCCTCCGTGCGGGTCACCCGCCCCGGGTGAGGCGCCCCTGAAGGGCGTTGCTACGGTGCAGAGAGGACAAGGCGCCAGATCCCGGGCATCCCGGGCCGACGTTCGGGGGTTCCCGTGGCTCAGTCTTCGTCGTCGCAGGCCGTCGCCGCGCCTCCGGGCGCCCCGGGGAACGACACCCGGTGGTGGGCGCTGTCCTCCGTGGAGGTCGCCCGCGCGCTCGGGACCAACCCGGAGCAGGGGCTCGACGGCGCCGAGGTCGGCAAGCGGCAGCGGCAGTACGGGCCCAACACGCTCACGGCGCAGGCGCCACCGTCGGTGTGGGCGGTGCTGCTCGAGCAGCTGCGCGACCCGATGAACCTCATGCTCGTCGCGGTCGCCGTGGTGAGCGTCGCGATCGGGCAGGGGTCGACGGCCGCGATCGTCGCGTTCCTCGTGCTCGTCAACGTCGTCATCGGCACCCGCCAGGAGCTGCAGGCCCGCAAGAGCGTCGACGCGCTCGCGACCATGCAGGAGCCCACGAGCAAGGTGGTCCGCGACGGGGTGCTCGTGCAGATCCCCGCGAGCCAGCTCGTGCCGGGCGACGTCGTCGAGCTCGAGGCCGGCGACATCGTGCCGGCCGACGGGCGCCTGGTCCGGACGGCCACGATGGAGACGCAGGAGGCGGCGCTCACGGGGGAGAGCGCGCCGATCGGCAAGGCCACCGAGCCGCTCGCGGACGACGAGGTGCCGCTGGGCGACCGGGACAACATGGCGTTCCAGAACACCGCCGTCACGCGCGGCACGGGCACGCTGCTCGTGACGTCCACCGGCATGTCGACGCAGATCGGCCACATCGCGACGCTGCTGTCGTCGGTCGAGAAGACGAAGTCGCCGCTGCAGAAGGAGCTCGACAGCCTCACGAAGGTGCTCGGCGCGATCGCCTGGTCCGCCGTGGCGCTCATCGTCGTCATCGGGCTGGTGCGTGGCGACTCGATCGGCGACCTGCTGTTCCTCGCGACGGCCGTCGCGATCTCCGCCATCCCGACCGGCCTGCCGACGTTCGTCCAGGCGATGCTCGCGTTCGGCGCCAAGCAGCTCGCGGCCGCGAAGGCGATCGTCGCGAACCTGTCCGACGTCGAGACGCTGGGCGCGACGAGCGCGATCAACTCCGACAAGACCGGGACGCTCACCCTCAACCAGATGACGGTGACGGCCCTCTGGCTGGGTGGCCGGCACTACACGGTCGAGGGCGCCGGGTACGACAAGACCGGTCGCATCCTCGGGCCGGTCGGCGCCGAGGTGCCCGACCTGACGCCGCTCGCGTACGGCCTGTGCCTCGCGAGCGACGCGACCGTGTCCGACGCGGGCGACGTGGTCGGCGACCCCACCGAGGCCGCCCTGGTCGTGCTGGCCGCGAAGCTCGGGGTCGACGCCGCCGAGAGCCGACGCACCTGGCCGCGCGTCGCCGTCGTCCCGTTCGACTCGGCGTACAAGTTCATGGCGACCGCGCACTGGATGCCGTGGCGCGGCGAGCACTCGCTCGTCGAGGTCGTCAAGGGCGGGCCCGACGTCGTCCTCCAGCGCTGCACCCGCGCGCTCGCGGCGCCCGGGCAGTTCGTCGGCATCGAGCAGATGCGCGCCGACATCGACGCCGAGCAGGAGCGGCTGGCCAAGAGCGGCCTGCGGACGCTCGCGTTCGCGGTGCGGATCCTCACGCCGAAGGACGAGGCGCCGCTCGTCGCCGACCCCATGTCGTACGTCGAGGACCTCGTGTTCGTCGGGATGGTCGGCATCGTCGACCCGCTGCGGCCGACCGCGAAGGTGGCCGTGGAGATCGCGCACAAGGCGGGCATCTCCGTGCGCATGATCACGGGCGACCACGCGGTCACCGCCGGGGCGATCGGCCACGACCTCGGCCTGCCCGGCGGGGCGATCAGCGGCGCCGAGCTCGCACGGCTCACCGACGACGAGCTCCTGGCCCGGCTGCCGAACCTGCACGTGTTCGGCCGCGTGACGCCCGAGGACAAGCTGCGGCTCGTGCAGCTCATGCAGAAGCAGGGCCTCGTCGTCGCCATGACCGGCGACGCCGTGAACGACGCCGCCGCGATCAAGCAGGCCGACATCGGCGTCGCGATGGGGTCCGGCAGCGAGGTCACCAAGCAGGCCGCCCGGCTCGTGCTCACCGACGACAACTTCTCGACGCTCGTGCACGCCGTCGAGCTCGGGCGCAGCATCTACCAGAAGATCACCGCGTACATCCGGTTCCAGATGAGCCAGCTCATCGGCCTGGTCACGCTGTTCCTCGTCGCGAGCATCACCGACCTCAACGACGGCGTCGCCCTCACGCCGATGATGGTGCTGTTCCTCAACTTCTTCGTCTGCGTGGCGCCCGTCATCGCGATCATGCTCGACCCCGTGGGGCCCGAGATCATGAACCGGCCACCCCGCGACCCGAAGCAGGGCATCAGCAACCGGCACGCGATCAGCCGCTGGGTCCTGTACGGCCTGGTGCTCATGCTCGCGACGCTCGTCCCGCTGCTGTTCGGGCCCGACGAGCTGTCGTCGACCGAGCCGTCGGTGTCGATGACCATGGCATTCGTGGTGATGGGCCTCGGCAGCACGTTCTCCGGCCTGGTGCTCCGCCGCGAGCCCGAGTCCGGGTTCGCGCCGCCGCTGCTGTCCGCGGTCAAGGTCCTCGCGATCCCCGCCCTGCTCATGTGGCTCGCGACCGAGCTCGACTTCCTGCAGCAGTGGCTCACCACGCAGGAGCTGAACGGCGGCCAGTGGACCGTGGCGCTGCTGCTGGCCCTGGCGCTGCCGATCGTCGCGGAGATCGACAAGTGGTTCATGCGCCGCCGTCTGCCGGCCGCGCCGACGCTCACGACGCAGGAGGCCGTGAGCCCCGTCCGGGCCCGCAACGAGGTGCCCGCCGAGGGCGCGGCGGTCGCCGCGCCGGTCCAGCGGGGTGCCACGACCGCCCCGACGCCCGTGGTGACGCCGGAGCAGACGACAGCCTGACCTGCACTGACGCCGGGCCGGCGGGTGAAGACTGCCGGCCTGCCGTATCTGCCCGGCACCCTCCCGTTCTTGGTCCACGTTGTCGCCGCGAGAGCGACGCAGAGGAGCAAGTCGTAGGGGGAGGTGCACGAAAGATGACGATCGAGATCATGGACGTCGAGGAGATCACCGCCACGCGGATCCACCTCGACCCCGACGCCGGCGGCGCCTGAGCCCGCCCGTGAGCCGGCCCGGTCATGACGACCGGGCCGGCTCCGCTCGTCTACCCCTCCTTCTCGACCACCTCTCGAACCAGGACCGCCGATGCTCCCCCGACTCAAGTCGCTCAACTGCCTCGCCGGCGACGGCGAGCTGCTCGTGAGCCTCGACCCGAAGGTCCGCACCCGGATCGCCGACCCCGACGGCCAGGTGCTCGCGCTGCTCACGCTGCTGCGCGACGGGACGCGCGACGTGGCAGGGCTCGGTTCGGCGATGCGGGACCGCTGGCCCGCGACGACCGACATGGACGTCGCCACGGTGCTCGCCCAGCTCGACCGCTTCGGCTGGCTGGAGGACGCGTCCGCCCCCGCGGTGTTCGACGCGCACGACCGTGAGCGGTACTTCAGCAACCTCGCGTGGTTCGACGCGTTCACGACCCTCGACACCCCCCGCGAGCAGCCCCAGGCGGCGCTGCGCGGGTCGCACGTGCTGGTGCTCGGCGCCGGCGGGCTCGGGTCGTCCGTGCTCATGAACCTGGCCGGCCTCGGCGTCGGCGCCGTGACCGTCGTCGACCAGGACCGCGTCGAGCTGCGCAACTTCGCGCGCCAGTTCACGTACACCGAGGCCGAGGTCGGGCAGCCCAAGGCCGAGCGCGTCGCGGAGTGGCTCAAGGCCTTCGACCCGACGCTGCGGGTCGAGGCGTTCCGCCGGCGCGTCGAGTCGCCCGACGACGTCACCGCGCTGCTGCACGGGTCGGCGCTCACCGCCCGGCCCGACCTCGTCGTGTCGGCGATCGACGAGCCCGACGAGGTCGACCGCTGGGTCAACGAGGCGTGCGTCGCCGCGGGCATCCCGTTCGTCCGGGGCGGGCTCGCCTACACGCAGGGCCTCTACTGGTCCGTCGACCCCGGCCGCAGCGCGTGCCGCGAGTGCCTCGAGCGGCACCGTTCGCGCCTGGCCGGGGGGATCGACCGGGAGGTCGTCGACCGGCCGCGCGTCCTCGCGCAGGACCGGGTCAACCGGGCCATCGGGCCCGTGACGAGCGTGCTCGGCGGGCTCGTCGCGCTCGAGGCCATGCGGTTCCTCACGGGCGTGTCCGAACCCGTGGCGCTCGGGCGGTACCAGCTCGTCGACTTCGCGGGGGACGGGCACACGTCGACCGACGCGTGGCCGGTCGACCCCGACTGCCCCGTGTGTGCGACGTCGCCCGCGCGTCGGGCGGCCGTCGCGGCGGTCGCTGCGGCCCCGGCTGCGTGATGACGGCCGTCGACGAGACCGCGCGGCCGGCCGACGCCCGCACGTCGTCAACGGTCGCAACCAC
>Ga0256775_1000374_pt1 | contig 10791 bp, 10 predicted proteins | sample MC6MC0926MT_FD_186036 | JGI IMG/M metagenome (GOLD analysis project Ga0256775, IMG submission 186036) | Metatranscriptome of enriched soil aggregate microbial communities from Iowa State University, Ames, United States - MC6-MC0926-MT... | ecosystem: Environmental > Terrestrial > Soil >...
CCCGTCGTTCCGCCTGTTCGTCGATAGAGCGGACGGCAACGAGGCGCCCCGCCGATGATGACCGGCGGGGCGCCTCGTTCGTTCCGTGCGGTGCGACTAGCTGAACGTGAGCCAGTTGAGGTTGACGAAGTCGGCCGGCTGGCCCGACTCGAACGTCAGGTACACCGTGTGGTTCCCGGTGACCCCGGTGATGTTCGTCGGGACCGTCCGCCACGACTGCCAGCCGCCGGTGCTGCCGATCGCGAACGAGCCGACGGGCTGGGCGGTGAGGCTGTCGAGCCGCACGACGACCAGGCCGCTGATCCCGCCGGCGGCCCCGGACGCGACGCGGGCGCTGAACTGCGTCCGGGCGGTGCTGCCGAAGCTGACGTTGTCGTAGCGGACGTAGTCGCCGTTGCTGATCCACGCGATGTTCTCGCCGCCGTCGACGTCGGACGTCGTCTCCTTCGCGACGCCCGTGGCGGCGTTGTAGGACTCGGCCTGGATGCGAGACGTGGCGTCGACGCCGGTCGTCGCGCTCGCCGTGGTGACGTTCACGGACGCCGAGGTGGCGGACCGGTTGCCCGCCGCGTCGTACGCCCGCACCGCGAACGTGTACGCCGTCGAGGCCGACAGACCGGATGCCGTGTACGTCGTCCCGGTCGCCGTGCCGACGACCGTGCCGTTGCGCAGCACCTCGTACCCGCTGACGCCCACGTTGTCCGTGGACGCCGACCACGATAGGGCCGTCGAGGACGTCGTGGTGGCCGACGCCGTCAGGCCGCCCGGGGTCGACGGTGCCGTCGTGTCACCGCCGCCGCCCGAGGTCGTGACGTTGACCGACGAGCTCGACGCGGAGCGGTTGCCCGCCGCGTCGTACGCCCGCACCGCGAACGTGTACGCCGTCGAGGCCGACAGGCCGGACGCCGTGTACGACGTGCCGCCCGTGGTGCCGACGACCGTGCCGTTGCGCAGCACCTCGTACCCGCTGACGCCCACGTTGTCGGTCGACCCCGACCACGACAGGTTCGTCGAGGACGACGTCGTCCCCGAGGCCGCCAGGTTGGACGGCGTCGAGGGTGCGGTGGTGTCGACCGGGGCCGAGACGTTCGAGCTGGCCACCGACCGGGCCGGGACGTTGAGCGTCACGCCGTTCGAGAACGTCACGGTGATCGCCGACCCGCTCATGTTCGCCGCCTGGTACGTCCGGACACCGTTCTTGACGAACACCGCGTGCAGCGGGGTGTTCGCCGTGACGGACCGGTCGACGGTCCCGAGGCCCGACAGGCTCTTGAGCCAGTAGAAGGTGTGCGCCCTCGACTCGCCCTCCTCGACCGTGTACGAGTCGGCCTGCGAGCGGAACTGGCTCAGCGCCGTCGGGGCGTCGGCCAGTGCCTGGAACTCCCAAAGGATGTCCTTCCACACCGTCGCCGGGCCGCCGTTGTTCGTGGTCAGCTCGTTGAGGTTCCTCGTGATGTACGACGGGTTGTAGCCGAGGTACAGGTGGCCGGCGGTGCTCGGCAGCAGGTTGATGCCCTGGATCATCTCGGGCTCGGCGCTGAACCACGTCGAGTACGAGCCGCCGTCGCCCCAGACCATGCCGACCGTGGAGTGGCCGAACGCGGCGGGGAACGCCTCGTCGTCGGTGTCGAACCAGTAGTTCTGGATGGCCGACGCCTGCGTCGTGTACAGGTAGATGCCGAGGTCACGGACGGTCTTGTTGCCGGTGGCCTGACCCCACTGGATGAGCCCGCTCGCGAAGTTCATGCCCTCCGACGACGACTCCTGGTTGTTGCCTGCGCCGAACGCGCCGTGACCGGCCGCCCAGTCGTGGCCCGCGTAGATGTCGAAGTCACGCAGGAATGGGAAGCGGGTGTCGGTGCGGTCCCAGTTCGCCGCGTCCTTGATGACCGTGTTGACCATGCCGCCGTACGCGGAGTCCGCGGCCCATGACGGGTCGAACTCGGCGACCGTCGCCGCGCCCACCACGTAGTAGCCGTAGTGGAAGTGGTGGTCGTTGAGGTCGGTGTCGGAGCCGTACGACGTCGGGTAGCCGATCAGCGTGCCCCACGCGGAGTTGTACCAGAACGACCGCTGCGTCTCGCCGGGCGACGCGGTCATCCAGTCCGTCAGGCGTGTCCGCATGGCACCGACCAGGCTGTCGCGGGCGGACGTGTTGCCCGTGAGGTTGGCGATCTGCGCGACCTGCGCGGCCCGGCCGAACGCCTTGCCCGTCCAGTAGGTGTCCTCGGCGAAGCCCGCGAACGGGTCGCTGCCGGCGACCTGGTTGATGTAGTTGTCGAGCTGCGTGGCATCAGCCGAACCGGCCGCGAAGCCCGTGTTGGCGAGCTGCGGGAGGACGCCGTTGAACGGCGTGACCGTCTGGAACTGCGAGCTGCCGATGACGACCTTCATCGGGCCGCGCGGCGAGACGTACGAGTACCCGCTCGGGTTCACGCCCGACAGGGCGTCCCGCTGGTGCGGGTAGAGCGCGTAGACGGTGCCGGTGCCGGAGCCCTGGCGGGCCGTCGTCGTGAACGCGTAGGTCGCGGTCATCCTGGCGGTGGTCTCGTCGTACGACCACGACACCTTGGTGCCGGTCACGTGGTTGTGCGCGTACGGCGCGTAGGCGTTGAGCGCGGTGATCTTGTCGGCCGTGCTCGTGCCGGCCGTCGTCGGCAGCACCGCGACCGAGAAGAACGTGCCGCCGTTGAGCGACGAGCTGATCGTGCTGCCGGAGATGTTCCACGTGGAACCGGTCGGGGCGAAGGCCGCGTAGTCGTGGCCGTTGATCGTGAAGCCGATCGCCGCGTTGCTGTTGCTCCAGACGGTCGGCGAGGCCACGCCGGTCAGCGTCGCGTTGCCGCCGGTCTTCGTCGCGTAGACGAACGGCAGGCCGTGGCCGAACGTGGTGCGCAGGCTGTTGCTGCCGCTCGACCACAGCTCGCTCACGGTCCAGTCGGAGTAGCCGTCGACCTTGCCGTCGGACGTCAGGCCCGCGATGCCCAGCCGGAAGTCCTCGGCGTAGTTGTAGTGGTACTCGCTCACCCCGGTCGAGGTGCCGGAGATCGACGGGGTCGTCGCGTAGCTGACGCCGAGTCCGTTCGTGTACGCGTGGAACGAGAGCGGGTGCGCCATGAGGTTCTCGGAGATCGACGAGCAGTCGAACTTGCGCCACAGCAGCGACGTCCACCAGTCGTTCGTCGGGATCGCGCCCGACGGGAAGTTGGACGTCACGTGCGCGCGGGGGTTCGTGACCGGGGTGTTGTTGCACTCGGTGGGCACTCCCCCGCCGGACGGCGTGCCCTCCGCGTAGCTGCCGGAACCGACGGACACCGCGGCCGCGCGGGCGACGGGCAGGGCGATGGCCTGCACCAGATACGCCACGACGGCGCCGATCACGATCATCGCCACGACGGCGCGGCGGTCCAGTCCCGGTCGGGGCGATGTCGCCCCTGAACCTGAGAGCTCTGCTCGAGCTGACATTCCGGTCATCTCCGATCTCTGACGCGTGCGCCGGGGTCGTCGAACGCGCCCGGGCACGAAGGGGCGACGGTGCGCCTGCCACGGGTGGCGTGCGTACCGGAGGTCCCGGAGCGGTCACGTGGGGCGTGGCACCGGGCGGGAGCGACGACCGCCCGCCCGGACGCTCGTCGTCGTGTGGAGCCGACGAGGTGCGTCCGGGCATCGCGATCGGTGGGGCACAGGCGCCGTGGCGGCCGCCCTTTGAACCGGCAGCTCTCGGGGGTCCGCACACCTCAGCGCTGAGGCGTGCGCACCGTTGACTCGTGTCAACGGGCTGCGGGGACCAGGGTGGCGGTCGATGCCCCGGGAAGTCAAGGCTCTGGCCAGGGACGACACCGAGCACTCGTCACCCTGTGCTGCCGATCGCGGCAGATCCACACGATCGGGTGACCCGGCGCGTTCAGGCGTCGCGGCTCACCGGCGCGCCCCAGCGGTGGCTCACCGGCGCGACCCAGCGGCGGTCATCGGCGCGCCCCAGCGACGTTCATCGGCGCGCCCCAGCGACGTTCATCCGCGTCGCCCCAGCGCGGCTCACCGGCATCGCCTCAGCGAGACTCGTCAGCCGGCATCCGGGGGCGCGACCTCGACGAACCGGAGCCGCAGATCCCGCTGCACCTCGACGTGCCGCGCCAGGAACGCCCGCTCGTCGAGCCGCTTGCGCCGCAGCCACCCGGTGACCTCGTCGTTGCACTTGCTCGCGTTGCACGACCGGCACGCCGGGGCGATGTTGTCGAGCGTGTAGCGGCCGCCGCGGGAGATCGGCAGCACGCAGTCCCGCTGCAGCGGGACACCCGTCGCCCCGCAGTAGGCGCAGCCACCCCAGGCGTCGACGAGCGCGGCCCACTGCTCCGGCCGCAGGTCGTGCTCGACGGCGTCCATCCGCCGCTTGCGGCGCTTGGCGTAGCGCGCCTTGCGGGTGGTGGCCGGCATGCGGCTGAGCGTACGTCGACCACGCGGTCGACCAGGTGGACGTCGGCCCCGGACACGCGGCCCGGGACTGAGGACGAGCGCGGACCGGAGCGACCGTGCCGGCGGCGGACACCACCGGCACGGTCGCTCACGCCCGCCCGCCGAGCGGGCCCGTCAGGCGCCGCTGCTGCACACGCGACGCTCCTGCGTGAGGCCGATCGCGGTCCCGTACGTCCGGGCGCCGCTGATCGCGCCCACCCACGGGCTCGTCTGGTCCTGGGCCGACCCCAGCGGTACGCAAGGTAGCGGAGGTCACCGACACGTTCGCCGGGAATCCCCACGCCATGTCCACAGCCCTCAGCGAACGCCCGTGACCTGCGCGTTCGGCCGCCCTACCATCGCGGCATGCGCATCAGGGGGGACGCCGCAGCGAGCACACGCGAGGTCGGGTCGGTGGGGCGTCGGGCCACGCGGGTGACGACCGTCGAGCTGCTGTTCGACCTCGTCTTCGTCGTCACCATCGCCCAGCTCGCCACGGTGGTGTCGCACGACCCGGGCTGGGAGTCGGTCGCCCGGGCGGGGCTGCTGCTCGTGGTCGTCTGGTGGATGTACGACGCGTTCGCGTGGCTGACGAACCAGGCCACGCCCGACACCCGCGCCGTCCGGCTCCTGTTCATCGCGGCGATGGCGGCGTTCCTCGTGCTGTCGCTCGCGATCCCCGACGCGCTCGAGGGGTCGAGCCTGCTGTTCGGCGCCGCGTACGCGGTGATCGCGCTCGTGCACGGCGGCCTGTTCATCGCGCTCGGCGGGGCGACGGGCGCGCGCGTGATGCTGCGGGTCATGCCGATCAACGTCGGCATCGGCGCGCTGATCGGCGTGGCCGGGGTCGTCGAGGGGCTGGCGCACACGGTGCTGCTGCTCGCGCCGCTCGTGCTCATCGCGGTGGCCGCGGCCATCTCGATGCGCTCCCCCTTCGACCTGGTCGCGGAGCACTTCGTCGAGCGGCACGGCCTGCTCATCGTGATCGCGCTCGGTGAGTCGGTGGTGTCCGTCGGCGCAGGCGTCGGCGCGCACGACCTCGGCGCGGGGTCCGTGCTGGGCGCGGTGCTCGTCGTCGGCGTGATCGCCGCCCTGTGGTGGTGCTACTTCTCCGGGGACGACGAGCGAGCGACGCTGGCGTTCGGCGCCGTCGAACCGCGCCGGCGGACCGCCGTGGCGCTGCGTGCGTTCTTCGTCGACCACCTGCTCATGCTGTTCGGCCTGGTGCTGCTCGGCGCCGGCCTGCACCTCGCGGTCGAGGACGCCCTGCAGCCGCCGACGGTTGCGACCGGCTGGCTCATCGGCGCGGGCGTCGCCCTGTTCCTCGTCGGGGACGCCGACTACCGCCGCTACCTCGGGCTCGGCGCGTGGTGGTTCCGGGCCGGCGGTGCCGCGGCGGCGCTGCTGGTCGGGGCGCTGGCGTCGCTCGTCCCGGCCGTCGTCGTGCTCGCCGCGCTCGGGCTCGTGGTGGTCGCGACGATCGCCGTCGACCGGCCTCGTCCCGAGTAGGTGTCACACATCGGCCTCGGGCGGTGTCTTCATGCCGACACCTACTGAGGAGGAACGATGACCAGCACCACCCGGGTCCCCGTGGTCGAGATCACCGGCATGTACGGCGCCGTCGTGAAGTGGTTCAGCAAGCGCATGTTCGGCAAGGTGCCGGAGTCGCTCGGGGTCGCGTGGAACAACCCGGCGATCCTCAAGTTCCAGATGTCGCTGGGGCAGCGGTCGCGGAAGTGGGACGCGGTCGACGAGGACCTCAAGTCGTACGCGCACATGGCGGTCGCGTCGCTGATCGGCTGCTCGTGGTGCCTCGACTTCGGCTACTTCGCCGCCGCCAACGAAGGGCTCGACCTCGCCAAGGCCCGTGAGGTGCCGCGGTGGCGGGCGTCCGACGTGTTCACGCCGCTGGAGCGCGACGTGCTCGAGTACGCGGAGGCGATGTCGCAGACCCCGCCGACCGTGACCGACGAGCTCTCCGCCCGCCTGCTCGACCGGCTCGGGGCGCCCGGGCTCGTCGAGCTCACGTCGTGGGTCGCGCTCGCGAACCTGTACTCGCGGACCAACTCGGCGCTCGGGATCGAGTCCGAGGGGTTCGCGGCGTCGTGCGACCTGCCGCCCCTCGCTGCCCGGCCCACGTCGGCCACGTCCGCCGCGTAGCGTCGCCGCCATGACCGACGACCCTTTCGTCGCTCACCGCAGCCTGCTCTTCACGGTCGCGTACGAGATGCTCGGCTCCGCCGCCGACGCCGAGGACGTGGTCCAGGAGACGTGGCTGCGGTGGGCGGACCTCGACGACGACGCCCGCGCCGAGGTCCGCGACCCGCGCGCCTACCTCGTGCGGATCACGACCCGGCAGGCCCTCAACCGGCTCCGCACGCTCGCGCGCCGGCGGGAGGACTACGTCGGCGAGTGGCTGCCCGAGCCACTGCTCACGAGCCCCGACGTCGCGGAGGACGCCGAGCTCGCGGAGAGCGTCTCGTTCGCGATGCTCACCGTCCTCGAGACCCTCGGACCCACCGAGCGGGCCGTCTTCGTGCTGCGTGAGGTCTTCGACACCCCGTACGACGAGATCGCCGCGGCCGTCGGCCGCACACCCGCGGCGGTCCGGCAGATCGCGCACCGGTCCCGCGAGCACGTCGACGCCCGTCGCCCCCGGCACCAGGTCAGCCGCGCCGAGCAGACGCAGGTCGTCGAGAAGTTCCTCGCGGCCGTCCGGGTCGGCGACCTCGACGGGCTCCTGCAGGTGCTCGCGCCCGACGTGGTCGTGGTCGCCGACGGCGGCGGGATCGTCAAGGCCGCGCTCCGGCCCATCACGGGCGCCGAGCGGGTCGCGACGTTCCTCAGCGTGCTCGCCGAGTCGTTCACCGACTTCTCGACGACGCCGATGTGGCTCAACGGCGGACCGGCGGCCCGCGTCGACCTCGCCGGCGAGCTCAACACCGCGATGAGCCTCGTCATCGAGGACGGCCGGATCTCGCGCATCTACGCGATCCGCAACCCGCACAAGATGGGCCGGCTGGACGAGGAGACGGCGCTGAGCCGGTGACGGCGTGCACGGCGGGCGGCGACCACCTCACGGTCGCCGCCCGCTCGTGGATCAGCGCGTCGCCGGGTGGACAGCGTCCGACGGCTCCCAGACGAACCCGTCCGGGTCCGCGAACGCGCCGCCGTCGCCGACGATCGCGATGCGGTGCGACCCGCTCCCGTCGGGCGCGACACCCGCGTCCTTCGCGAGGTGACGGCGGCCGTACAGCGCGAGCTTGACCGTGCTGCCCGGGGTGGCGAACTCGACGTACTTGCGGCCGAAGCTCTTCGCGATCGACAGCCCGCGCTCGACGTAGAACTTCTTGGTCACCGCGACATCGTCGACGCCGAGCAGCAGCACAAGGTCGTCGACCGCGAGCGTCGCCGGGCCGGTGTCCTTCTTGGCCGACGTCGCGACCTTCCAGATCGTGCCGTCGGGCGCGGCGACGACGCCGCCGACGCCCCAGAACGACTTCTCGACCGGCTTGAGCACGGTCGCGCCCGCGGCGACGGCGGCGTCGACGAGACCGTGGACGTCGGCGGGCTGGGAGACGGTCAGCGACAGCGTGAAGCCGCGGAAGCCGGTCGTCGGTGCGTCCGAGGCCCGCACGCGCAGCCGCGCGCCGAGGCCGAAGGCGGACGAGTAGAAGTGCTCGGCGGCCGACGGGTCGGCCACGTCCAGGATCAGGGAGTCGATGGTTGCCATGCCGACGACGCTACGGAGGCGCCACCGGACCGTGCTTCTCGATTCCTGACCACTCGAGCCGGCCGATCCCGCCTGTCAGCGGAAGGTCGTGAGCCCGCCGGCGTCGGCACGGCGGATCCGCTGAGCCTGGCCGTGCGTCGACACGGTGAACCCCCACCTCGACGCGAGGGCGTCGAGCGGTGCCATCGACAGCTTCTCCACGAAGATCGGCGCCTCGAACGTCAGCTCCCCGCTCGGTGCGACCACCCGGAACGCGTACGTCCGCTCGGCCTGCCGCCGCGCGATCAGCGTCGCGTGGATCTCGACGTCGTCGCCGCGACGCACCAGCACCCCGGGGTCGTCGGCCCGTGCGCGGTTCGACAGGAGCCGCACGCCGTCCGGCTCCTCCCGGCTGTCGACGAACGACCACCAGCGGTACCACGACGGCCTCGGGTTGCGTGCGCGGGAGACGAACAGGCCGATGCCGACGACCACGAGCAGCGCCCAGACGACGGCGAGCGGGGCCTCGACGCCGAACCGGCTGACCGTCGACGCCCAGCCGTTGCGCGCCTCGACCGCCAGCCCCCAGCCGCCGCCCGCGACGAGCAGCACCGGGAACGTGAGCCCGGGCCGTGGCATGGGCACCCGCGTGCGCCAGCCCGTGAGGGCGATCCTCGGCACCGGACGGTTGAGGTCACGCAGCGAGCCGGCGACGAACGAGTGGTCGGACATGCGCGGAACCTACCGGCCGTCCCGTCGGCCCGTGGGCGGATCGAGTGCTGACCTCGGCAGCCCGGCGACCGACCGTGCCGACGCGCGGCGTAGGCTCGTCGGGTGGCCACGTTCTCTGCGGTGACTCGTCAGCACATCCTCCAGGCGATCGCGGAGTACGACTCGCGCGGCCGCGACGACTTCCTCGGCGTGTACGGCTACGACCAGTCGGTCGGTTACACACTCGAGCACGACGGGCGCACCTACGACCCGGCCGCGGTGCTCGGCGTGGCCCACCGGTACGCGACCGGGCGGCTCGCACCGTCCCACGAGTTCAGCGACGGTCTCGCCGGCGCGACCGCGATCCTGCGCAAGCGCGGTTTCGACGTGACCGAGCCTGCGTCCGCCCGGCCCGCCGTGGTCGCCCCCGCGCGTCGCGCCCCCGCCGCCCGGAAGACGGCCGCAGCGACCCGCCCGAGCACTCGCACGACGACCCGGGCCGCCGCACCCGAGCGTCCCGTCGCGATGTGCCCGACGTGCTCGATGGTGCTCCCCGCGACCGGGATCTGCGACTACTGCTCCTGACGGCCTGGGTCGTCGGGCTCAGGCGAGCACGACGGAGCCGTCGACCGTGATCTCGTCGGCGTCGGCGTCGTCGAACCAGCGCCCGTTCTCGCCGAGGTAGCGGAACTTCACGGTCGTCCCCACCGGGACCTTGACCGACGTGCTCGCCGTCCCGTTGGACCGGCGGCGCAGCGGGTGTGCCCCCGGGGTCCAGTCGTTGAACGTGCCGACGACGCTCACGTGCCCGTCGAGCGCGGTCGTCGGGAGGGCGAACGTCAGCGTGCAGGTGGCGGCGGAACGGGACTTCTTGAGCACAGGTGGGTCACTCCCTCGGTCGGGCGGCTCCTACCGGGGCATCGTCGCGCGCTCATGTTTCGTGGAGTGCATCCGTCCGGTGATCGGGAGGTGACGCGTCGGCGACGCAGGTGACCGGCGGGTGTCGTCCGGGTCTCAGGCGCTCCGAGGTTCCAGGACGACGACGGCGGTCTCGGTCGGTCGTCGGACGGAGAAGCCGTCGACGTCCGTCCCCAGCTGCTCCCATCGGGCCCACAGCCGCGCCCGCTCGTCCCCGACGGCCGCCCGCCCTCGCACGGCGGCGGTGCGACCCTCGAGCTCGACCGTCGCCTCGGGCTGCGCCTGCAGGTTGAGCCACCACGCCGGCTCCGGAGCGGCCCAGCCGTTCATCGCGAGGGTCACGAGGTTCGGCCCGTCCTCGAAGTACGCGACGATCGCGGCCCGCTCCTGCCCGGAGCGCCGCCCGACGGTCCGCAGGACGAGCATCCCCCACTTGTCGGGCCTCGGCGGGCGCAGGCCCAGTCGTCCGCGACTGAGCCGGTAGATGGCCCGGTGCACGACCCACGCGGTGCGGACGAACCATCGCGGTGGCAGACGCGGTGGCCGGCGGTCGTCGTCCGTCATGGGTGCTGCCCCTTCCAGGTGTGCGGGTCGCTCAGGAGAACGGGACGAGGACGAGGCGGCCCCACGCGAGGAACGCGCACAGGAACGCGAGGACGCCCGTCATCACGACGAGCAGCGCCTCCTTGCGCCGGATGTGCACCGACATCGCGCCGAGCATGTTGAGCGCCAGCCCGATCGCGGCGACGGGAACGAGCACCTCGGCGATGCCCGTCACGGCAGGCAGGATCAGGCCGAGCGCGCCGAGCACCTCGAGGATGCCGATGAGCCGGATCGTCCCCGGTCCGAAGTCCTCGACCCAGCCGATGCCCGTCGCGGCGAGCTGCTCCTTGGTCCGGACGAGCTTGAGCAGGCCGGTGCTGAGGAACACGAACGCGAGGAACCCCGCGACGATCCACAGGAACACGTTCATCTGGTGCGCACCGTCCACTCGTCGA
>Ga0256775_1000376_pt1 | contig 10773 bp, 5 predicted proteins | sample MC6MC0926MT_FD_186036 | JGI IMG/M metagenome (GOLD analysis project Ga0256775, IMG submission 186036) | Metatranscriptome of enriched soil aggregate microbial communities from Iowa State University, Ames, United States - MC6-MC0926-MT... | ecosystem: Environmental > Terrestrial > Soil >...
CTTCGGGCCGGACGTGCAGCTCGCGCTGCGACTGCTCGCCGCACGGTCGGGTGGGACGGCGGCGAGCAGGTCGCGCACGTCGTTCGGCTTGGTGACGTTGACCCCGGGCTCGCGTGGCTGTCATCGAGGCACGGGCAAGGCTCGGGGATCGTCTTCGCGGCCAGGTCCGGTCAGGACGGGCTCGACGAGGCGTTGCTCCGGGCGCCGTTCATGCCGGTCGGTCGGTGAAGCCGTCCTCCGGCGACCCGTCTGCCGCCGGTGCGGGCTCGCTGAGGAGGCCCGCGGAGATGGCGCGGTGGAGGGCGTCGTCGCGGGTCCGGGCGCCGAGTTTGGCGTAGAGGCTCCGCAGCTGGGCCTTGACGGTGTTGATGGACACGTACAGCTCGGCCGCGATCTCGTTGCGGTTGTCGGTGCGGGCCAGCTGGCGAAGGACGTCCCGCTCCCGGGGAGTCAGCGACGGGACGGACGTCGTGCGCCACAGCCGCTCGTCCACGATCGCCGGGACCGTGTCGAGAACCACCGACAGGGTCTTGGCCGTGGCGGGACCCGCGGCCTCGTCGACCGCGGCGAGAAGCTGCTCGCGGTCTCGGTCGGCGATCAGGGTCACGGGCCAGTGCAGGCCGTGCGCGGTGGCCAGGACGGCGAGGCGGACACCGAACGGCGCCGAGCCGAGGGTGGAGGTGGTGCGCTGGGCCACGCTCACCCCGGCGACGGCGACCAGCGCCTGCTGGAGAGGCGAGACCGTGTCGGACTCGGCACTGGCGAGCAGCGCCACGGCTTCGGCGTCCTGGCTCCGGGCGGCCGCCGCCACTGCCTGCATCGCGCTGGCGACCGAGCTCGCCCGGCCGGGGACCCGGCGTTCGGGCCAGTCGCGGGCCTGGCCCGTCGCGAGCTGGAGCATGCTGCGCGATGCCATCAGACGGCGCTGCACCGACGGCAACGTGGTCGGTCCGATGCGTTGTGCGGCCAGCTGCTCGAGGTGGGCTTCCGCTTCCGCGGCGCGCCCGAGCATCGCTTCTGCGAGGGCGCGAGGTGCGGCGATGAACTCCCAGTACTCGATCGTGTCGAGATGCGGTGCGAGCAACGCCAGCTCGGCCAGCGCCTCAGTCGGTTGCCCGTCGTCCAGGTGGAGCCATGCCTGCGCGACGTTGCGCAGCGCGCCCGCGTAACCGTTGAGCCAGGTCTGCGGCCATGCGTCGGCACGCACGGACGCCAGCTCCCGGCGCGCGTCGTCGATCCTGCCGTCCAGGATGTCGATCATCGCCCGACCGCACGCGGCGACGTTGCCGTAGTGATCCCAGCGGTTCTCGGCGGCGATCGTGGCGAGCAGGTCGAAGGCGGCGCGGGCGCCGGCCAGGTCGTCGCCGAACAGCAGACTCGTCGCCGCCTGCGACGCCGCCAGTGCTGACGATGCGTCGAGCCCCGGATCGGCGGGGCCGTCGGGAGCGGCACGCGCGTCGCTCAGCTCTCGCACGGCGCGGCGGGCCGAATCGAGCATCCGTGGACGCTTGCCCAGCAGCCGCCACACCCCGGTCTCCACGCCGTACAAGATCCCGCGTTCGGCGCGCGGCGCTGAGGCCATGCGCACCTTCACAGCAGCGGCGACGGCCGCCAGGAGCGCCGTCGCGCGTGCCTGCCGCTCGGGGCGGGCGTTGAGCGCGAGGGCGTAGATCACCGCGAGGAACGGATACCGGCGGATCCGGTTCAGCGGCATCGCCGCCACCAGCCCGGTCAGACGGCCCGGATCCTCGAGCAGGCGCGGCAGCGCTCGAACTGCCAGGTGCTCGGCGTAGTCCAGGTCGCCGCCTCGCAGCGCGAGCTCGATCGCCGTCGCGGGATCCTCACCGCGCGCCACCAGCCACCTGGACACCTCGACCTGCACCGTCCGAGCACGCCCGCCGTGCTCGGCGGCGTACTGGGCGCCCGCGACCGAGCGGGCCTGGTCGGTGAGCCGGAACACCAGACCCCCGCCGTCAGACGCGGACCAGGAGCCGAGACCCCGACGCTCGAGCCGGTCGAGCAGCATCGCGCCGTCCTCACCAGGCACGAGCCTCGCGGTGAGCTCCGCGTCCACGTAGGGCGCGAGCGCGATCACGCCGAGGTGCTCAAGGGTGAGTGCGTCACCGACCCGCGCCGCAAGGTCGTGCCGCAGCGCGGAGGGCAGCAGCCCGTCCACGTCCGCGGCGGAGAGCCGGCGGCCGGCGGCGCCGAGCACCTCCAGCACGTGGCGCAGCTCCGACACCGGGTGCGCGACCTCCCGCGAGGCCAGCGAGTCCACCGCAGCCGGCTCGAGGAGGACGGCGGCCGCTTCGACGACCGCACGAGCCTCCTCGAGGGTCAGGGCGAGGTCGGTGTCCCGGAGCACGTGCGTGCGCACGGTGGCGGCGGCGACCGGGCCTTCGAGCAAGGTCGGGAACGTGCCGGCCACCACGCAGCACAAGGTCGGCGTGCGGGCGACCAGGGCGAGCAGGTCCCGGCACACGTCGTCCCAGTGCGCACCGGGACCGCCGAACCCGTCGAGCACCAGGTCGACCGGACCGCGGGTCGAGGTCAGTGCACGATGGATGCTGTCCGACGCGGCGTCGGGGGAGTCCGCGATCGCCGCCGCTTCCCGGTACAGGGTCGCGTCGTCGATCAGTCCGCCGCGGTGCAGGTCGGACAGAACCCGTACCCAGAACCCGCCGCGCGACCCAACGGTGCCGTCGAGCACCACCCACGCCGCCGTGTGCGCGTCGTCCAGCCCGTCGACCCACTGCGCCATCAGGGTCGTCTTGCCGCCGCTGTCCGCGCTGCGCAGGACATGCAGGGGGGCACCGTCGTCGAGCGCTGCCAGCAGCCTCGGCCGTGCAACGGCACCCGGCGGGATTCGCGGCACTCCGGCGATCTGCTTCAACGCCCCCACCTGACGTCGCGGATCGCGGTCGCGCACCGGCACCGGGCCGACCGCTGGACTGCTCGTCAGTGTATCGAGGGCGAACTGCGGGGCGAGATCGGGCCTCCGGGTCCCCGACGTGCGCGGCCGAGCGGGAGCGTGGAGGCACCGGTCGAGAACGGCCGGGCACCGAGCTCGAGGAGATGCCCCGATGACCCGCCTGTCGTCCACCCGGGAACTGCCGGACCGCACCGCGCCGTCGACCGCGTTCGGCGCGGACCACACGAGCACCGCCGGCACGGCGACGGTCGAGCGGCCCTCGGCTGCCTACGGCGTGCACTCCGAGGTCGGCCGCCTGCACAAGGTTCTGGTGTGCCGGCCCGGCCTCGCGCACCGCCGGCTGACCCCGACGAACTCGGACAGCCTGCTGTTCGACGACGTGATGTGGGTCGACCGGGCGATCGAGGACCACGCCGACTTCGTACGGGACCTGCGCGCGTTGGATGTCGAGGTCGTCGAGCTGCACGACCTGCTCGCGGCGACCATGAGCGTGCCGGGGGCACGTGACTGGCTGCTCGAACGCACGATCACCCCGGAGTCCGTGGGTGCTGGCCTGGCGGACGCGACGCGGGACCACCTCCAGGGGCTCGCGCCCGAGCTGCTTGCCGAACACCTCATCGGTGGGCTGGCGACCCGGGACGTCCCCGACCTGCCGAGCGGGTACCGGGCGCTCGCCGAGTACTCGTCCGGCATGCGCGAGTACCTGCTGCCGCCGCTGCCGAACACCGTCTTCACGCGCGACACCACGTCGTGGTTGTACGGCGGGCTCACCCTCAACCCGCTGTACTGGCCGGCCCGGCACGGCGAGACGCTCCTGATGAAGGCCGTCTACGAGTTCCACCCCGACTTCGTCGGGTCCACCGTGTGGTGGGGCGACCCTGAGCGGGACCACGGCGCGGCGACGTTCGAGGGCGGCGACGTCATGCCGGTCGGTGCAGGCACCGTGCTCATGGGCATGAGCGAGCGGACCTCCCGGCACGCGATCACGCAGGTCGCGGCCGAGATGTTCGCCGCCGGCGCGGCCGAGCAGGTCGTGGTGGCCGGGATGCCCAAGCTGCGCTCGGCCATGCACCTGGACACCGTCATGACGTTCGTGGACGTCGACACGGTGACGGTCTACCCGCGCATCATCGACGAGATCCACCCGTTCGTGCTGCGCCCCGGTGGGGACGCGGCGGGAGTCCACGTGACCGACGAGGGCAGCACCCCGTTCCTCGACGTCGTCGCGCGTGAGCTCGGCCTGGACGCCCTGCGCGCCGTCGAGACCGGGGGCGACGGGTACGAGTCGGAGCGCCAGCAGTGGGACAGCGGCAACAACGCGGTCGCGGTCGAGCCCGGCGTCGTCTTCACCTACGACCGGAACACGACCACCAACGCCGCTCTGCGCCGGGCAGGGATCGAGGTCGTCGAGATCGCGGGCGGCGAGCTCGGCCGCGGCCGCGGCGGCGGTCACTGCATGACGTCCCCGATCATCCGCGACGCCGTCTCGTTCCGCTGACCCGCGAGAGTCCCTGGAGACCACCATGACCACCACGGCAACACGGCCACCGGCCCCGCCCGCGTCCACCCCGTCGACCTCGAGACCGATCGCCCGCCTGGGCCTGCCCGCGCTGACCGCGATGGTCGTCGGCTCGATGGTGGGCGCCGGTGTCTTCCAGCTCCCGTCGCGGTTCGCCACCCACACCGGCGTGTACGGCGCGATCATCGCCTGGAGCATCGCCGGGCTGGGGATGCTCGCGCTCGCGTTCGTGTTCCAGCAGCTCGCCATCCGCAAGCCGAAGCTCGACAACGGCGTGTACGTCTACGCCCGCGAAGGCTTCGGCGACTACCCGGGATTCCTCTCCGCGTTCGGCTTCTGGGCCTCGGCCTGCGCCGGGAACGCCTTCTACTGGGTGCTGATCATGACGACCCTGTCCCAGCTGTTCCCCGACTGGGAGCCCGTGCTCGGTCAGGGCGACACGTGGGTCGCGTTCGCGATCTCCGCCGCGGCGGTGTGGGGCTTCTACGCACTCATACGGCGAGGCACCCAGCAGGCCGCGGCCATCAACGCCGTCGTGACCGTCGCCAAGGTCGTCCCGCTGCTGATGTTCCTCGTCCTGGTCATCTTCTTCTTCGACGTCGACGTGTTCGTGGGCAACCTCACCGGCGGGTACGACCTGGCGGGTGGCGCCTCGCTGATGACACAGGTGCAGGGCACCATGCTCGTCACCGTCTTCGTCTTCCTCGGGATCGAGGGAGCCAGCGTCTACTCCCGCTATGCCAAGAAGCGCGAGCACGTGGGCAGGGCGACCATCCTGGGGTTCAGCTCCGTGCTCGCGCTGTTCGCGAGCATCTCCATCCTGTCCTTCGGCATCCTGCCGCAGGCCGAGATCGCCGACCTCCAGCAGCCCTCGGTCGGCGGCGTCCTCGAAGCGTCCGCCGGGGCCTGGGGCGGCACGCTGATCCGGGTGGGGCTGATCGTCTCGGTCCTGGGTGCGTATCTCGCCTGGCAGCTGCTGGCGGCCGACGCGGTCTACGCGGCCGCGAAGGACCACGACCTGCCGCGCCGGTTCGCGCGAGTGAACGGGCGCGGGGTACCGCATAAGGCCGTGCTGTGGACCTCCGTCTTCGTGACGCTGATCCTCTTCCTGGTCCAGTTCGTCGGCAACGCCCTCGACTTCACGCTCGACCTCACCGCCGCACTGGCCCTCGTGCCGTTCGCGCTGGTCAGCGGCTATGCGGTCAAGATCGCCGCCCGGGGCGAGGGCTACCGGGGGATCGGTGCCCGTACCCGTCGCCGTGAGCTCGTCGTCGCCGTCGTCGCGCTGGCGTACACCCTGTTCCTGATCTGGGCGGCCGGTTACGTCTTCCTGGTCCTGGCCACCATCCTGCTCGCCCCCGCGACCGTCCTGTACCTGCAGGCCCGGCGCGAACGGGGCGGCAGGGTGTTCACCCGCTCCGGGCTCGTCACCTTCGTCGTGATCGCGACGACCGCGGTCGTCGGCGTGGTCCTGCTCGCCACCGGCACGATCCAGATCTGACCGCCGGCGCGGAGCAGAGAGACCCTGCGGCCCGGACGCCTCACCGCGTCCGGGCCGTTGGGTCTTCGGGGCGGCCCGCGGCAGGGCGAAAGTCGGGGCGAGATCCCCGGCCCGGGCATCCCACGGCCCGCGCGTGGGCCGACGCTGATGGTGTCTGGCGAGGACGTGCGGGGCGCTGAAGCCGAAACGGACCGTCCCGCTCGCAGGACCTGTCCCCACGCCAGCGGCTCGTCACACGCATGTGCTCGAGCCCCCACTTCACCGCGACGACACGACTCAGGGAGTCCACGATGATCCAGACGCTGGAACGGCCGCGACCGATCGACCGAACGACGCGCCTGTCCGAGGCGGACGACCTGAACGCCCGGGCGGCCGAGCGCGGCACCACAGACTCCGGCGTGGCCCCGGACGGTCCCCGAGCGGGTACCAGCGAGGTCAGCGTCCCCGCCCTGCTCGACCTCCCGGCCACGTCGAACATCAACGACATGCTCGCCGACCGGCTCGCCACGGCCCCGCAGGCTGTGCTGGCCGAGGTGAAGGGATCCGACGGTGAGTGGCGAGCCGTCACGGTGGAGCAGTTCGAGGCGGACGTCGTCGCCGTGTCCAAGGGCCTGGTGGCGCGCGGGATCGAGCCGGGCGACCCCGTCGGCATCATGTCCCGCACGAGGTACGAGTGGACGGTGCTGGACTTCGCCGTGTGGGCCGCGGGTGCGGTACCCGTGCCCATCTACGAGACGTCGAGCGCGGAGCAGGTCGAATGGATCCTGACTGACGCCGCGATCACGCTGGTCGTGACGGAGAGCGCGCTGCACGCCGCGACCGTCGGGGCCGTGCGGGCTCGTGTTGGCCGGCTGACGGACGTGCTCGTGATCGATGACGGCGCCATCGAGTCGCTGAAGGCCGCGGGGACCGGTGTCGCCGACGACCAGATCGCGCGCCGGCGCGCCCAGGCGAACCTGGACGACCTCGCCACGATCATCTACACGTCCGGCACCACCGGGCGCCCGAAGGGGGTTCGGCTCACCCACGGCAACTTCGCGTCCTTGACGATGAACACGATCGCCGACCTGCCCGAGCTGTTCCAGCCGGGCGGTCGCACCTTGCTGTTCCTCCCGCTCGCGCACGTGTTCGCACGTTTCGTCGAGCTAGCGGCGGTCGCAGGGGGCGTCGTGCTCGGCCACGCGCCGCTGCCTGGGTCGCTGACCGATGACCTCGCCGCGTTCAGGCCCACGTTCGTCCTGGCTGTGCCTCGCGTCTTCGAGAAGGTCTACAACGGGGCCGAGCAGAAGGCTGCGGCAGCGGGACGTCTCACGTTGTTCCACTGGGCGGCGGCAACGAGCGTCGCGTGGTCGCGGGCGCTCGACACGCGGCGCGGCCCCGACCCGTGGCTCTCCCTGAAGCACAAGGTCGCGGACCTCCTGGTGCTCTCGAAGCTGCGCGCGGTGCTCGGCGGGAACGCCAGGTACGCCATCTCCGGCGGCAGCCCGTTGGGCGAACGGCTCGGCCACTTCTACCGGGGGCTCGGCCTGACTGTGCTGGAGGGTTATGGCCTGACCGAGTCGACCGCCCCCGCGTCCGTCAACCGGCCCGGCCGGGTCAAGATCGGCACGGTGGGCACCGCCCTGCCAGGCTGCGGGATCAAGATCGCCGGCGACGGGGAGATCCTGCTGCGAGGCGGCCACATCTTCGGCGAGTACCACAACAACCCCGAGGCAACCGCCGCCTCGTTCGTCGGTCCGTGGTTCCGCACCGGCGACCTGGGATCGCTCGACGGCGACGGCTTCCTGACGATCACCGGTCGCAAGAAGGACCTCATCGTCACCGCAGCGGGCAAGAACGTCGCCCCGGCAGTGCTCGAGGAGCGCGTCCGCGCGCACGCGCTGGTCGGCCAGTGCGTCGTGGTCGGAGACAACCGCCCGTTCATCGCGGCACTCGTCACGCTCGACCCTGAGGGATTGCCCGGCTGGTTGCGCACGCACGGGAAGCCCGCGATGTCCGTCGAGGCGGCTCGCACCGATGCCGATGTCCTCGCCGCGCTGGACGATGCCGTGGAGCGCGCCAATGGCGCGGTCTCCCGGGCCGAGTCCATCCGCAGGTTCGCAGTCCTGCCGACCGACCTGACCGTGGCGAACGGCTACCTCACGCCCAAGCAGAGCGTGCGTCGATCAGCGGTCCTCGAGGACTTCGCGATCGACATCGAGGACCTGTACGGGGGCGCGCCCGAGGCGGCCGCGGCCCGATGAGCACAGTGACGGCGATTCCGGTGGGCGGGCGTTCCGAGCTCGACGTCCTGGTGGACGCCACACCCGGCAGCCGCGACCGTGTGGTCGACCTCGTGCGTGTGGTGAGCATCGGCGTCGTCGTCCTGTGGCACTGGGTCCTGTCTCTCACGCACTGGGGCGCCGACGGCGCGCTCACCATGCCGAACCCCATCGGCGACATCCCCGGTGCGTGGGCCGCGACGTGGGTCCTGCAGGTCATGCCGGTCTTCTTCTTCGTCGGCGGCTACGCGAACCTCGCCGGCTGGAGTGCCGTCACGCGCGACGGCGGTGGGGCGGCGGCGTTCCTGCGAACTCGGATGCGTCGGCTCCTGGCACCGGTCCTGCCCTGGTTGGTGGTCTGGGTGCTGTTCGACCTGGCGGCCCAGGCCGCCGGCCTACCCAGCGTTCTTCAGTGGGGCCTGGTCGTGGCGGTCCCGCTGTGGTTCCTCGGCGTCTACGGCGCAGTCGTGGCCCTCGTGCCCGTGACCGCCCGCCTCCACCAGAGGTGGGGCTGGCGGGTGCCGGCCGTGCTCGTCGCCGTCGTGCTCGCTGCCGACGCCCTGCGGCTCGGTGCCGGGTGGGGTGGGCAGACGGTCGGCCTGATCGGCTCTGCAGCCGTGTGGGCGTCGTGCCACCAGCTCGGCTACTTCTGGCGGGACGGGACCCTGACGGTCGGTGGCAGACGTCGCGCCGCCGTCCTGGCCGGGACAGGCCTGGCCGCCCTGATCGCCCTGACCACCCTCGGGCCGTACCCCAGCTCGATGGTGGCCGTACAGGGTGAGCCGACGGGCAACATGTTCCCGACCACCGCGCCGGTCGTGGCCCTCGCCGTGTTCCAGCTCGGGCTCGTGCTGCTGGCCGGACCTCGGCTCGCCGCCTGGCTGCGGCGACGTCGGCCCTGGCGGGTCGTGGTAGCCGCGAACGCGCTCGCGATGCCCGTGTTCGTGTGGCACATGACGGCGCTGGTGGCGTTCCTGTGGCTCTACGAGCGTGCCGGGTTCGCGCTGCTCGACGAGCCGACGGCCACCTGGTGGCTCACCCGCCCGCTCTGGCTGCTGGGCCCGGGCGTCCTGCTCGCCGGTCTTCTCACGCTCAGCGCCCGCCGTCGAGCCCAGCACATCCGATGACGACCCATGATCGCGTGCCCCGCGCACGCCCCAGGAGAGACACCATGCCCACGATCCACGAGCTCGCCGAACGAACGCCCGCGACCCGGCGACGCCACCTCGACCTCCTGCGCGCGGTCGCCATCTTGGCCGTCGCGCTGGGGCACTGGGTCATCATGACGGTCGAGCGCGACCCGGCCGGTCGCCTCACCGGGTTCACCGCCCTGCAGGAGCTCACCTGGGTCCACCCGTTGACGTGGCTGTTCCAGGTCATGCCCCTGTTCTTCCTCGTCGGCGGTGTCTCCAACGCGATCTCCTGGACCCGGCACCGCGGACGCGGCGGCGACGCGGCCGGGTGGCTGCTCGATCGCAGTGCCCGGCTCTTCCCGCCCGTGACGGCCCTGCTGGTCGCCGTCGCCGTCGGCGCGGTCGTCACCGCGCAGCTGGGCGTCCCGGCCGCCGACGTCGCCCAGGCGGTCGCCCTCGTCGTCCTGCCGCTGTGGTTCCTCGTCGTCTACCTCGCCGTGATCGCTCTGACGCCCTGGATGCACAGGCTGCACGAGCGTTACGGCCTGGCCGTCCCGGCGACGCTGCTCGCAGCCGTCGTGGTCGGTGACGCCCTGCGCCTCACCACCGGGGAGGAGCGCTGGGCCGTCGGGAACTTCGCCTTCGCCTGGCTCGCGGTCTACCAGGTCGGCTTCGCCTGGCAGGACGGACGTCTTCGGCTGAGCCCGAAGCGCGCTGCATTGCTTGCTGGGGGCGCCCTGACCGCGCTGGTGCTACTCACCGGCCCGGGACCGTACCCCGTGAGCATGGTCTCCGTGCCGGGCGCGGCAATCCAGAACCCCGGGCCGCCAACGGTCGCGCTGATGGCACTGGCCGCAGCTCAGATCGGCGTGGCGGCGCTCATCGCCGGCCCCGCCGACCGGTGGCTCCGCCGGCGCCGACCGTGGGCCGTCGTCATCGCAATCAACTCCGTCGTCCTGACCGTCTACCTGTGGCACATGGTCGCCGCCCTGTTCGGGGCGGTCGCGCTGGATGCGCTCGGCCTTCTCCCTGCGTCCGTCGTCGACAGCGGGGCGTGGTGGCTCGGCCGGATCCCATGGGTCGCCGTGCTGCTGGTCTTCCTGGCCCTGCTGATGGTGGGCGTCGGACGCGTCGAAGCACGCGCCCTGTCGCGCAAGCTCGACCCGGCCGCGCAGGGGGAGCCCCGTGGCGGGCGTTCAGGGAGCCTGATCTCCGTGCCAGCCCCTGTGCGAGCGGCGCTGAGATCAGCGCCCGCGGTCGCCGGTGCCTACCTTGCGGCGATCGCCGGGACGCTCTGGCTCGCCTCAGCCGGGGCCGGTCCCCATGGCCCGTTCATGGTGCCGACCGGTGCCCTGGTGCTGATCCTGGCCGGCGCAGCCGTCCTGCGGGCGGGTCGCAGCCACGCGCCCACGCCGCGTCGGGCGCCC
>Ga0256775_1000380_pt1 | contig 10755 bp, 10 predicted proteins | sample MC6MC0926MT_FD_186036 | JGI IMG/M metagenome (GOLD analysis project Ga0256775, IMG submission 186036) | Metatranscriptome of enriched soil aggregate microbial communities from Iowa State University, Ames, United States - MC6-MC0926-MT... | ecosystem: Environmental > Terrestrial > Soil >...
AAGCGTACCTCGCCCGCCGCGGCGGGATTGCGGTCTTCCTGTCGCGCTTCCTGCCCGTGCTGCGCGCGACCGTGGTGGTGACGACGGTGCTGCTCGTCGTCGTGCCGCCGGTGGTCGTGCTCGTCAGCTGATCCGGCCGCTGGTCGCATCCGGCTTCGCAGCAACGAGCCAGCCCGCGCCGCTACGCTTCCGCTATGCCGCAGCCCGGAGGGACGACATGAACGACGCGCTGACCTGGGTGCTCGACCTCGTGCAGAGTGTGGACCCGGTCCTCCGGACGCTGCTGGCCGGGCTCGGCATCCTGCTCGAGACGTCCATCCTGATCGGGCTCATCGTCCCGGGCGACACGATCGTGCTGGTCGCGAGCACCGGCGTGGCCAACCCGGTCGAGTACGTCGCACTGGTCGCCGTCGTCATCGTCGGAGCACTCTGCGGCGAATCGCTCGGCTTCGCGCTCGGTCGCTGGTTCGGCCCGCGCATCCGCACCAGCCGGCTCGGCAACCGCGTCGGCACCCGCAACTTCGACCGCGCCGAAGCGTACCTGGCGCGCCGCGGCGGGATCGCCGTGTTCCTGTCGCGGTTCCTCCCGGTCCTGCACTCGCTCATCCCGCTCACCGTGGGCATGAGCCCGATGCGGTACCGCACCTTCATGGCCTGGACGGCTCCCGCCTGCGTGCTCTGGGCGTTCGCCTACGTGAGCGTCGGCTCGGCCGCGGCCGGCGGCTACCGCGAGCTGTCGCGTGAGCTGCACTGGGCGGGATACGCCTTCGTCGCCGTCATCGCGCTGTTCATCATCGCGGTGTTCGTGGTCAAGAAGGTGCTCGGCAAGCGCGAGAGCCGGCACATGGAAGCGGCGGCCCGGGAACCCGAGCCGCCGCTTGATGGAGCCGACCGAACCGTTACTTGATCGGGTGGTCCTGGAGCCACTTCTTGGCGACGGCGTCCGGCTGGGTCTTGCTCGACCCCTGGTTCTCGCCGTTCATGTCGATGAGGTCCTCGGTGGTGAGTTCCTTCGACACCTTGTTCAGCACGTCCTTGACCTTGTCGGACGCCTTCTTGCTGTTGATCAGCGGCACGATGTTCTGCGCGGCGATCAGGTTCTTCGGGTCCTTCAGGGTGACGAATCCGTTGTCCTTGATGGCCGGGGTCGTCGTGTAGATGTCGGCCAGCTGGACGTCGCCGTTCTTGAGGGCGGCGACGGTCAGCGGTCCGCCGGAGTCGCTGATCGGCTTGAGCGTCGCAGTGACGCCGTACGCCGACTTCAGCCCGGGGATGCCATACGGGCGGGTCTGGAACTCCGGGTTGGCGCCGACGGTCAGCGGGTCGGTGACCTTCTTGAGGTCATCGAGGCTCTTCACGTCCCACTTCTCCGAGAACTCCTTGGTGACGTTGTACGAGTCGGCGTCCTGCGCCTCCGACTGGTCGAGCACTTCGAAGCCCTTCGGCAGGGCGTCGTTGAGTCCGGCGTAGACGTCGTCGCTCGAGGTGGCGGTGCTGTTCTTGTCGTAGAACTGGAGCAGGTTGCCGCTGTACTCGGGGATGAGGTCGATGGAGCCGTCCTGCAGCGCCTTCAGGTAGACGTCGCGCTGGCCGATGCTCGGCTTGTACGCGACCTTGACGCCGTTGGCCTCGAGCGCCTGGCCGTAGATCTGCATGAGGATCTCGGACTCGCCGAACGCGGCCGAACCGACCGTGACGGTGTCGCTGGAGGACGAGGCGGAGTCGCTGCTGAACGCGCCGCCACCGGACGAGCAGGCGCTGAGGGCGAGCAGCGCCCCGGCGGCGAGCACGCCGGCCGCGAGGCGGCTCTTCTTCGATGCGAACATGATCTCTCTTCTCTCGGTGTGTTTCTCTTCGTGTGCGGGGATGGAAAGTCTTCGGGTTAGGCGGACGGAGCGCCTTCAGGGGCGATCCGGGCGGTGTGACGGGTCTCGCCCTCCGCCGAATCACGGACGCGGCCCGCGATCACGCCGCGGGGCACGACGAGCCGCTGGGTCAGGGCGAACAGGCCGTCGGAGACCAGGGCGAGCGCGATGACGATGATGGAACCGCCCAGCATCTCGGGATAGTTCTGCACCGCGATACCGTCGATCAGGAACCGGCCGAGGCCGCCGACCGGCAGGATGGCCGCAACCGTCCAGGTGGCGATCACCTGCAACGCGCCGGACCGGATGCCGCCGATCACCAGGGGAAGGGCGAGCGGCAGCTCCACCTTGGTGAACACCTGCCAGCCGGTCATCCCGATCGCTTTGGCGGCGTCGATCGGCGCGCGGTCGACCGATTCGAGCCCGGAGTAAGCGCCCGCCAGCACCGGCGGGATGGCCAGGATGGTCAGCGCGATCAGCGGGGGAACGATCGTCAGGTTCGTCGTGATGAGCGCGAGGTAGATGACGAGACCAAGGGTCGGGAGCGCTCGTAGCGCACCCGACACACCGACTGCGAGGCCCCGGAACCGTCCGCTGTGCCCGATCGCGAATCCGATCGGGAGGGCGATGGCCGCCGCGAGCAGCAGGGTCAGGAGGGAGTACACGATGTGCTCGCCGAGCCGGGCGGGGATGCCGCTCGGGCCGCCCCAGTTGGCGGGGTCGAAGATCCACCCGAAGGCGGCGACGATATCGGTCATGCGCCGGTCACCGCCTTCATCGCCTCACGACGACTGAGCCGCCCAGAGCGCCGATTGGCCCGCGACCAGGGCAGGAGGAGCCGGCCGATGCCCACCAGGATCAGGTCGAAGACCAGAGCCAGGATCATGATCGCGACGATGCCGACGACCGCCTCCTCCGGGTAGTACCGGTTCAGGCTGTCGGTGAACAGGAAGCCGAGGTTCGGCACCCCAAGAAGCGCGCCGACGCTCACCAGGCTCACGGTGCTGACCGAGACGACCCGCAGTCCAGCGAGCAGTACGGGACCGGCGAGCGGGAGCTCCACCGACCAGAAGCGGCGCCACGCGGAGAAGCCGACCGCCGTCGCCGACTGCAGGACGTCCCCGGGAACGGAGCCGAGCGCATCCGCTGTCGTCCGGACCATGAGGGCCAACGCATACACGCTCAGCGCCACGACGACGTTCACCGGCGACAGGATCTGGGTGCCGATCAGGGCGGGCATGGCGAAGAAGAACGGCAACGACGGGATCGCATAGAGGATCCCGCCGACGGTCAGCAGCACGCCGCGGCTCAGCCGGTAGCGATTCGCGACCCAGCCGATCGGGAGCGACACCAGGAAGCCGATGACGATCGGAAGTGCGCTCAGCCACACGTGGGCGACCGTGAGATTCCAGACCTGGCCGAAGTTCGACCACAAGAAGCTCACGGCGCGTCCTCACCCTGCGCCGGAGCACCCGCGACCGGAACGGTCGCGGCCTTTGCCTCGAAGGAACCGGCGCCGACCCGCGGCGCACCGGAGAGGACGCCCGCGGCGCGGCCGTCGCTGTCGACGAGCACCGAACCGGTCGGCGTCTCCTCGACGTGGAGTGCCCGTCGTCCGCGGTCGGCGCCGACGAAGGACGCGACGAACTCGTCGGCCGGGTCGGCCAGGATCTCGGCGGGCGTGCCCTTCTGCGCGACGATGCCGCCCTTCCGGAAGATGACGACCTGGTCGCCGAGTTTGAAGGCCTCGTCGATGTCGTGCGTGACGAACACGACCGTCTTGTCGAGATCGCGCTGCAAGCGGAGCAGCTCGTTCTGCAGATCGTCGCGGACGATCGGGTCGACGGCGCCGAACGGCTCGTCCATCAGCAGGATGTTCGGGTCGACCGCGAGCCCGCGGGCGACGCCCACGCGCTGCTGCTGGCCGCCCGACAACTGGCTCGGGTACCGATCGGCGAGCGAGCGCTCGAGCCCCACGGTGTCCATCAGTTCGAGTGCACGCTCCCGCGCATCCTTCTTCTTCACGCCCTTGAGCAGCGGGACGGTGGCGATGTTGTCGACGACCTTGCGGTGCGGCAGCAGCCCCGAGTTCTGCATCACGTAACCGATCGAGCGGCGCAGGGCGACGGGCTTGAGCGACAGCACATCCTCGCCGTCGATCTCGATCTGCCCGGAGGTCGGATCGACCATCCGGTTGATCATGCGGAGGATCGTCGTCTTGCCGCTGCCGGACGACCCGACGAGCACCGTGATCTTGCGCGACGGGATCACCAGGGAGAAGTCGTCGACGGCCAGCGTCCCGTCCGGGAAGCGCTTCGTGACATCGCGGAACTCGATCACGAGCGCGCTCCCGTCGCCGGGGTCGCTGCGATATCGGTGTCGCGGGATGCGGAAGCTGGTGCGGCCATCTCACCCAGCCAAACAGCGTCCGGCCGTTTGCGCAATGGAATGCGTCGAATTGTGGCATTCAGGGTCGGTCGCACTGCCGGCCCCCCTTCTGTCGGTGTCACGGCCGTTCGGCACGTGCGCTCCTTGTTCGGAACGCGCGCCCGTGTGGATGGCAACTTGCCACCGACCACCGACATTCCCGCCGGAAGAGAATCCGGCGAACGGGTCACCGAGTCAGGACTCGGGGCCGAACCGGCGCTCCAGGTACTCGCGGGCGACCGTCCTCGCCTCGGCGATGTAGCGCTCGTCGCCGTTCGGGTCCTCCACGAAAGCGCGCGTGATCAGGGAGTCCATGATCTCGACGACGACCTGGAGGCGGAAGGCCAGATCCTCTCCGGCCGGGAGCCCGTACTCGTCCGCGAGGATCTGCGCGAACTGATTGGCGAAGCCGGTGTCCTGAGCGACGTCCTCCTCGCCGGCACCCGCGCGCTCGGCGCCCGAGAAGCGGATGATGCGGAAGCCGCTCTCGGTGCGGAACATGTCGACGAACGCGTCGATCGCGCACTCCACGGCGTTCCACCAGTGCTCGGGCGACTGGGCGTCGATCGCCTCGACGACCGAGCGGCGGTACCGCAGCAGCGCGCGGTCGCGCAGCGCCTGCAGCAGCACGATGCGGTCCGGGAAATACCGGTACACGGTCCCGATGGAGGCACCGGCTCGTTCGGCCACCATCGCGGTGGTGAGCCGATCGAAGCCGATCTCGTCGACCACTTCGGCGGCGGCGTCCAGGAGGGCGTCGATGCGCGCTGCGCTGCGCTCCTGGATCGGTTCCGTGCGCACGAGCGGCGCTCCGACGGTGTTCTGACCGGCGACCAGATCGTTGATGGGCACGAGGGCGGCTCCTTCTTTCTCTCGAACAAGGTGGTGGTGCGGGTCCCCAGCCCGGCGACGGGATCACCGTCGCACTAACGGGATCATATTCGGGGAAACCTCACTTCCGCTGGGGAATACCCTTCGACGCGCCGCAGAAATGTCCCCCAGATCTGGGGGATGCATTCGTGTGCACGTTCACTCCATGAGAAAATGACCCAGATGCCCTCCCCCGAATCGCGCCCCGAGCACGTCTCCGGCGACTCCGTCGTCCGTCGTAGCGCAGCGGTCGAGCCCATCATGCACCGCGCAGCGCGCATCGAGGACGCGTTCCACGAGTTCCGTGCGCGCCGCGCCCGCAAGCGCGGATTCCTCGCGACGATCGTCCCGTACACCGGGTACGGCTCGCCGAGCTGGGTGCGCATCCTGGGCCGCGTGGTGCTCGCGAAGGACCCGCGGCCGGGCAGTCGCGCCGAGCGTCTGCACCGCAAGCGCGAGGAGTCGGTGCGCGGCTGGCGCTCCTTCATCAGCGTCCCGCTGGCGGAGACGACGGTGACGGTCGAGATCGAGGGCGACAGGCACGAGGTCGTCACCGACCGTGGCGGCGTCATCGACACGGTCGTCCCGGTTCAGCTCGCGCCCGGGTGGCACACGATCAAGCTCTCGACCTCGGAGTCGGCACGGGTGTTCGAGGCTCCGGTGTTCATCGTCGATCCGAAGGCGACCTTCGGCATCATCTCCGACGTCGACGACACGGTGATGGTCACGGCGCTCCCCCGCCCGCTGCTCGCCGCCTGGAACACCTTCGTGCTGGATGAGCACGCCCGCGTGCCCACGCCGGGCATGGCGGTCCTCCTCGAGCGGCTGGCCGCATCCCATCCGGGCGCACCCGTGATCTACCTCTCGACGGGGGCCTGGAACGTCGCGCCGACGCTCACCCGGTTCCTGAACCGCAACCTCTTCCCCGCCGGTCCGCTGCTGCTGACGGATTGGGGCCCGACGCACGACCGCTGGTTCCGCAGCGGGCGCGAGCACAAGCGCACGAGCCTCGCCCGCCTGGCCGAGGAGTTCCCCGGGCTCAAGTGGCTGCTCATCGGCGACGACGGCCAGCACGACGAGGACCTCTACGGCGAATTCACCACGGAGCATCCGGAGAACGTCGCCGCCGTGGCCATCCGCCAGCTGTCCAGCGGCGAGGCGGTGCTCGCGGGTGGCCGGTCGAAGGCCGACAAGCACGCGGAGCTGTCCGGGACGCCGTGGGTGTACTCGCCGGACGGCGCCGGTCTCAGCGAACAGCTGACCGAGCTCGGCCTGCTCCGCTAGCCGCCCGGAGCGCCCACCGCGCCTCGCCTCGCGCGGGATGCGCGTGTCGGCGGTCCCTGGCAAGCTGACTCCCATGCCCGCCCGCCGCTCCGACCTGCTCCGCCTCCGCCGGCTCGCCCAGGCGATCGACGGTCCGCGCGAGCCGGACGTGACCTCGGTCGCGCGGCGCATGCTGGCCCTCCAGGGGCAGGACTTCGCCGCGGGCTGCTGGGCGCTCGCACTGCGCACCACAGGCGCGGCCCAGAGCGACGTGCTGGCCGCGCTCGATGCCGGCCGCATCATCCGATCGTGGCCCATGCGCGGAACACTGCACTTCGTCCCGCCGGAGGACCTGCGCTGGATACTGTCGGTCACCACCGACCGCATCGTGGCCGGTCTTGCGCGGCGTCAGCAGCAGCTCGAACTGACCGCAGCCGACTTCACGCGCGCCGCCGACATCGTCACGGCGGCGCTCACCGGCGGCGGGAGCATCGGCCGCGCCGAGGTGATGCAGCTGTGGGAGGACGCAGGCATAGCCACCACGGGCCAGCGCGGCTACCACCTGATCTACTACCTCGCCCAGACCGGGCTGCTGTGCTGGGGTCCCGTCGTCCGGTCGGGCAATGGCAACCCGACGCAGGCGTTGGTGCTCCTCGACGAGTGGGCGCCCGCACCACCGGCCCTCGAACCGGACGAGGCGGTCGCGCAGTTCCTCCTCCGCTACCTGCAAGGGCACGGTCCGGCGACGGTGAAGGACTTCGTGTGGTGGACGAAGGGGACGGTCGCGGGCGCGAAGACGGCGCGTGCGGTGCTCGGGGATGCGCTGACGACCCTCGAGGTCGACGGTGTGGAGTACCTGCTGACCGCCGAGCTGGCCGACCGTGCCGCATCCACTCCCCCGACCCGCGGCGAAAAGGACGCGGTGCACCTGCTGCCCGGGTTCGACGAGTACCTGCTCGGATACCAGGATCGCTCTCCGATCCTCGACGAAGGGCACTGGGAGCTGATCGTCCCGGGCAACAACGGCATCTTCCAGCCGATCATCGTGGCCGGAGGCCGGGTCGTCGGAACCTGGCGCCGCGACGGCGGGCACGTCACGCCCCTGCCGTTCGCCCCGCTGAGCACCGCTCGGGAGGCGCAGCTGCAGCGGTCGGTGCGCGCCTACACGGCGTACGCCGCCGGGTAGCGTTGAGGGGTGGCACGCACCAGATCGTCCGGAAGCCGGCTCCCGGCGGGGATCGCCCTCCCCGCCACCATCCGCACCTCGACCCGCGCGCCGTTCCTGCAGGTGGTGAAGACCGCCGTCGCCATGATCCTCGCCTGGGCGGTGGCGAGCATCTTCGTGCACGGCGAACTGCCGATCTTCGCGACGATCGCGGCGCTGCTGGTCGTGCAGCCGAGCGTGAATCAGTCCGTCGGGCGCGCGATCGAGCGCTCGATCGGCGTGATCGTCGGCGTCGTGATCGCCTACCTGATCGGTCTCGCCTTCGGGACGAACAGCTGGATCGTGCTGCTCGCGGTCGTCGTGTCGGTCCTCCTCGCCTGGGCGCTGCGGCTGACGCCCGGAACCGCGAACCAGGTGCCGATCACGGCGATGCTGGTGCTGGCGATCGGCGCATCCGACCCGGAGTACGCGCTCGCCCGGATCGTGGAGACGGTGATCGGCGCGGTGATCGGCGTCGTCGTCAACGTAGCCATCGTGCCGCCGGTGCTGACGGCTCCCGCACGTCAGGCCGTGATCGCGCTCGGGCGCGAGACCGCCTCGACTCTCGAGCGCCTGGCGGACGCCCTGACCACGACGCACACCCGTGGCGAGCTGGATGCGCTCCTCATCGAGGCGCGGCTGCTCCGCCCGATGGAGACCAAGGCGCAGTCGGCGTTGACCGCAGCAGACGAGAGCCTGTCGCTGAATCCGCGGCAACGCAAGCACCGGGTCTTCCTGCAGCACGACCAGGAGCTCTTCGACCGGTTACGTCCGTTGATCAACCGCACGCTCGGGATGACGCGGGCCTACCACGACCACTACGACGACAGCCTCGCGGGCGAGCCGACCATCCACGCGATCGCCGACGAGCTCGATCGAGCTGCCCATGACCTCCGCCTGCTGGCGCGCGACCCCGACGAACCCATCGTCGAACCCGGGACGGAGACGGCCGGCATCCCGGTGCTCACCGCGCCTCTCACGGTCGCGACGCCCGACCCGCGCCACTGGGTGTTGATCGGCTCCCTGGTGGAGGATCTCCGCCGCATCCACGTGGAGATCGCCGGCGACGACGCGTGACCGGCTGAGCTCCCTCGTCCGCTACGCCGTGAGCTCCGCCACGGCCTCCGCGACGGAGAGCGTCCGGCGGTCGCCGGAACGGCGGTCCCACAACTCGACCTCGCCCTCGGCGGCGCCGCGGCCGACGACGAGAACGCGCGGGATACCGATCAGCTCGGCGTCGCCGAACTTCACACCGGGCGAGACCTTCGGCCGGTCGTCGTAGAGCACGTCGAGGCGGGCGTCCTCCAGCTGGGCGACGACCTCCTCCGCCACGTCGTAGGCGACCTGCTCACGTCCGGCCGCCACGACATGTACGTCGAACGGCGAGACCGACTCGGGCCACACCAGGCCGCGGTCGTCGTTGTTCTCCTCCGCGATGATCGCGAGGATGCGCGTCACGCCGATGCCGTAGGACCCCATGGTCACGGTGACCAGCTTGCCGTTCTCGTCGAGCACCTTGAGCCCGAGGGCCTCCGCGTACTTGCGGCCGAGCTGGAAGACGTGGCCGATCTCCATGCCGCGGGCCAGCTCGACGGGTCCGGAGCCGTCGGGCGCGGGATCGCCCGCCTTGACCTCGGCGGCCTCGACCACGCCGTCCCAGCCGAAGTCGCGGCCGGCGACGAGTCCGAAGACGTGCTTGCCCTCGATGTTCGCCCCCGTGATCCAGCCGGAGCCGTCGACCACGCGCGGGTCGACCACATAGCGGATGCCGGTCGCGGACTCCTCGCCCAGGACGGGGCCCTCGGCAGACCAGGGGCCGATGTAGCCCTTCACGAGGCCGGGATGCTTGGCGAAGTCCTCGTCCGTCGCGGCCTCGACCTCGGCGGGCGCGAAGGCCACCTCCGCGCGCTTCATGTCGACCTCGCGGTCGCCGGGCAGCCCGACGATCACCAGGTCGCGCGTGCCGTCGAGGTGCGTCAGTGCGAGCACGACGTTCTTCAGGGTGTCTGCAGCCGTCCACGAGCGGCCGTCGGGCCGCGGGTGCTTCTCGTTGGCGAGCTCGACAAGCGACTGGATGGTCGGCGTTCCGGGGGTGTCCAGCACCTCCTGGGGCGTCAGCTTCTCGTAGGAGCGCGTGGGCGGCGCGAGTGTCGTGAACGCCTCGACGTTCGCCGCATAGCCCCCGGGCGACCGAACGAACGTGTCTTCTCCGACAACGGTCGGGTGGAGGAACTCCTCTGACCGCGACCCTCCCATCGCCCCGGCATCCGCCTGGACGATCACGTACGAGAGACCGAGACGCGTGAAGATGCGCTCGTAGGCGTCGCGCTGCGCCATGTAGCTCGAGTCGAGGCCGGCGTCGGTGTAGTCGAACGAGTAGGCGTCCTTCATCGTGAACTCGCGCCCGCGCAGGAGTCCGGCCCGCGGACGTGCCTCGTCGCGGTACTTGTCCTGGATCTGGAAGATCGTGAGCGGGAGGTCCTTGTACGACGAGTAGAGGTCCTTCACCAGCAGGGTGAAGACCTCCTCGTGGGTCGGAGCCAGCAGGTAGTCGGCGCCCTTCCGGTCTTTGAGGCGGAAGATGCCGTCGCCGTACTCCTCCCAGCGACCGGTGGCCTCGTAGGGCTCGCGAGGCAGCAGCGCAGGGAAGTGCACCTCGTGCGCCCCGGCGGCCGCCATCTCCTCGCGGATGATCCGCTCGATCTTCTCCTTCACGCGCAACCCCAGCGGCAGCCACGCGAAGATCCCCGGCGCCTGGCGGCGGATGTATCCGGCGCGGACCAGCAGGCGGTGACTGGTGACCTCGGCGTCGGAGGGGTCTTCACGGAGGGTGCGGAGGAAGTAGTTGCTCAAGCGTGTAGGCACCGTTCCATGTTAGAGGGCACGCGACAGCCCGCACGCGCGTGGAGACTACGGTGGGGGCATGCCCGACCGCCGGACCCGCGTCGTCGATTCCGCCTCCGCCGCTCCCCTCGCCGCCTCGCTCGCGGCTTTCCGCCACGAGCTCGGGCTCCCGGACGGCTTCCCCGAGCCGGTCGAGGCGGAGGCGCGCGCGGTCGCCGCTGCGCACCCCCTCCCGGACGCGGATCTGACCGACGTGCCGTTCCTCACCATCGACCCCGCCGG
>Ga0256775_1000381_pt1 | contig 10752 bp, 7 predicted proteins | sample MC6MC0926MT_FD_186036 | JGI IMG/M metagenome (GOLD analysis project Ga0256775, IMG submission 186036) | Metatranscriptome of enriched soil aggregate microbial communities from Iowa State University, Ames, United States - MC6-MC0926-MT... | ecosystem: Environmental > Terrestrial > Soil >...
CTGTACGGCGGCGCGATCGTCGACCACTACGACCGCCGCACGGTCGCGCTCGCCGCGTCCCTCGTCAGCTGGGCCGTCACGATCACGCTCGCCGTGCAGGCGTGGGCCGGCAACGAGTCGGTCGGCCTGCTGTTCGCGCTCGTCGCCGTCCAGTCCGGGGCCGGGGCGGTGAACAGCCCCGCCCGCTCGGCGATCATCCCTCGGCTCCTCGAGCCGAAGCTCATCCCCGCGGCGAACGCGCTCCAGACCATCGGGTTCAGCGTCGCGCTCACCGTGGGCCCGCTGGCGGGCGCGGCGCTCGCGGGCGTCGACTTCGGTCTCGCGTACACGGTCGACGCGCTCCTGTTCACGGCCGCGCTCGCGGCGCTGCTGCGGCTCCCGCCCGTGCCGCCCGAGGTGTCGTCGACCCGCCGCAGCCGCGTCGGGATCGGGTCCGTGGTCGACGGGCTGCGCTACCTCGGCACGCAGCACAACGTCCGCATGACGTTCGCGGTCGACCTCGTCGCGATGGTCACCGCGATGCCACGCGTGGTGTTCCCGGCCGTCGGCCTGCTGTACCTGGGCGGAGGTGCGACGACGACCGGTGCCCTCACGGCGGCCATCGCGGTCGGGTCGGTGCTCGCCGGGCTGTTCTCGGGCGGCCTGACGCGCGTGCGGTGGCAGGGCCGCGTCATCGCGCTGGCCATCACCGTGTGGGGCGTCGCGGTCGTCGGGTTCGGGCTCGTGCTCGTCGGCGTCGGGTCGACGTCGCCCGACCACGTCCTGTGGGTCGCTCTCGGGCTGGCGTTCCTCACGCTCGTCGTCGCCGGGGGCGCCGACGCGATCAGCTCGGTGTTCCGCCAGACCATCCTGCAGACCGCCACGCCCGACGACATGCGCGGGCGGCTGCAGGGCGTGTTCATCGTCGTCGTCGCGGGCGGCCCCCGGCTCGGCGACCTGTGGATCGGCACGATGTCGCAGCGCATCGGGGAGGCGTGGGCGGTCGTGGTCGGCGGCCTGCTGTGCGTCGCGCTCCTGTGGATCCTGGTCCGCGCCCAGCGCAGCTTCTGGGACTACGACTCCCACCACCCGGTCCCGTAGCCACCGCCGCGTCGCCTGGCGACTGCAGCTCGGGAGCCCCAGCGGGGTGAGATCGTGACTTCGTCGCGAGATCGACACTTCAAACTCACGATCTCGCCCCGAAGTAACGATCTCGGCGCAGGTGCTCCCGGGAGCGGGTGGGCGGCAGGCGGAGGGGTGCGGAGAGCGGCGACGGGCGTCTCACGGGCGGGGGACGTTGCGCAGGTTCGAGCGGGCCATCGCCATGACCTCGCCCAGGCCGCCGCCCAGCACCTCCTTGCTCATCGCGGCCGTGAACCCCGTGACCTGCTTGCGGGTGATCTTCGGCGGCAGCGACAGCGCACGCGGGTCGGTGACGAGGTCGACGAGCGCGGGCCCGTCGTGCGCGAACGCCTCGCGCAGCGCGGGCCGGATGCCCGCGGGGTCCTCGACGCGCACCGACGCGATGCCGACGGCCGCCGCGATGGCGGCGTAGTCGACGCTCGGGGAGTCGGTGCCGTACGACGGCAGCCCGTCGACGAGCATCTCCAGGCGGACCATGCCGAGCGTCGCGTTGTCGAACACCACGACCGTGACGGGCAGGTCGAGCGCGCGCAGCGTGATGAGCTCGCCGAGCAGCATCGACAGCCCGCCGTCACCCGCCAGCGCGACGACCCGACGCCCTCCGGTGCCGACCGACCCCCGCCCGGCCATCGCCGCACCGATCGCGTGCGGCACGGCGTTCGCCATCGACCCGTGCAGGAACGACCCGATGACGCGCCGCCGCCCGTTGGGCGTGAGGTACCGGGCGGCCCACACGTTGCACATGCCGGTGTCGACGGTGAACACGGCGTCGTCGGCCGCCTCCTCGTCGAGCACCACGGCGGCGTACTCGGGGTGGATGGGCCGGGTCTTCTCGACGTCCTTGGTGTACGCGCCGACGACGCCGCTCATGGCCTTGTGGTGGCGGGCGAGCATCTTGTCGAGGAACCGCCGGCTGCCCTTGCGCTTCACCAGCGGCAGCAGCATCCGCAGCGTCTCGCCGACGTCCCCGAGCACGACGAGGTCGTTGCGCGTCCGCCGCCCGAGCCGCTCGGCCGCGACGTCCACCTGCGCGGTCCGGACGTCGGCCGGCAGGAACTGGTCGTACGGGAAGTCGGTGCCGAGCAGGAGCAGCAGGTCGGCCCCCTCCATCGCCGCGGCGCACGCGCCGTACCCGAGCAGCCCGCTCATGCCGACGTCGAACGGGTTGTCGTACTGGACGTGCTCCTTGCCGCGCAGCGAGTGCCCGACGGGTGCGTGCAACGCGTGCGCGAGCGCCAGCACCTCGGTCCGCGCGTGCCGGACCCCGGCGCCGGCGAAGATCGTGACGGTCCCCGCCTCGTCGATCGCGCGGGCGAGCGCGCGCACGGCGCCCTCGTCGGGCACGACGCGCGGCGGCGGGGGCGGCGTGAGCACGTCGACGGCTGCCGGTGCCGCGTCGAGGTCCGCGACGTCGCCCGGCAGGGTCAGCACGGCGACGCCCGGCCCCGCGTACGCGTGGTGGATCGCGGACCGGAAGACGCGAGACGCCTGCGCCGCCGACGACACGAGCTCGGAGTACACCGAGCACTCCATGAACAGACGGTCGGGGTGCGTCTCCTGGAAGAACTGCGTGCCGACCTGCGCGGACGGGATGTGGGACGCGACGGCCAGCACGGGGACGCGCGACCGGTTGGCGTCGTACAGCCCGTTGATGAGGTGCAGGTTGCCCGGCCCGCACGATCCCGCGCACACGGCCAGCCGGCCGGTGACCTCGGCCTCGGCGGCCGCCGCGAACGCGGCCGACTCCTCGTGCCGCACGTGCACCCACGCGATGTCCGCACCGCCGTCGCGGGCGCGCCGGATGGCGTCCACCACGGGGTTGAGGCTGTCGCCGACGATGCCGTACACGTGCCGGGCACCGGCCGCGACGAGCTGCGCGACGAGCTGGTCGGCGACGGTCTCGCGGCGTGCCACAGGGGACCTCCGGACGGCGACGGGGACGTGGACGGTCCGACCATCGTCGGCCCGCCCCCGGCGCCCTGCATCCGCTCAGGTCCGGCCCGCCGGGTCGCGCGCGTCGCCGCCGCGCGACGTCCGCTCAGGAGTAGACGGCGGCCAGCCACTCCGTCCACCGCGACGTCGTCACGTCGGCGTCGGCCCCCTCGGCGAAGTCGTGCACCGCCACCCCGACGGGCGACCCGTACGCGTTCCGACCGAACAGCCGGACGAGCGAGTGGTCGGTGCGGAGCCCGATGAAGTTGGGCCGCGCGTAGTCGACCTCGACCCGCTCGACGCGCGTGACGAGCGACGTCACGGTCGCGTCCCCGACAGCGAGCCCGGCGACCCCGAGCTTGCGCATCAGCCACTCCAGGGCGCCGGAGTTGTTCGACAGCTCGGGTGCGTCGACCGCCGAGTACGCGACGGGCCGCCCCCGGAAGTGCGCGAGGTACTGGCCGAGCGTGTGCAGGTAGAGGTCGGTGTGCTCCGACGCACCCTCGTAGCGGCGCTCCCAGTCGCCCTCGAACACGCCGCGGTGCGCCCACCGCAGCCGCGCCCGGCCGGCGTCGAGCGGCGTGACCGTCTCGGAGACCTCGTTGAACCAGCCGCCGGGCCCCTCGTGCCGGCCGGTGACCTGGTGCGGCGGGTCCCACGCGAGGACGGTCCCGCCGCCGGTCACCGCGCCGCCGACGCGCGGCTCGAAGTCGAGGGGCCAGAACCACGCGCCGTTGGCGCGCGTGACGGCGTCCCACACGTCGTGCGGGCTCGCGTCGAGGTCGACCTCGCGCACGATCTCGAACTCGCGTGCCATGTCGGTGCTCCTTGCGGTCAGGGTGCGCTCCGCCCGAGGCGCTCGACGAACGCGTGCAGGTTGGCCCACAGCGTCTGCCGGTACTCGACGAGCCAGTCGCCCTCGAACTGCCGCGGGTTGATCTCGGTGATGATGATGAGCGTGATCATCAGGCGGTACAGCGTCTGACGGACCACCGCGTTCTCGCTCGTGACGTCGAGCGGGACCCCGGCCGCCTCCGCGTACCCGGCGAGCACGCGCGGGTTCAGCTCGGGGCCCTGCACCATGCAGTCCGCGCCGACGAAGTCGTACAGGGGGTCGGCCCAGATCGACCGCTCGGTGTCGATGACGCCGACGATCTCGCCCGACGCCGGCTCGACGAACAGGTTGCCCGGCCACAGGTCCGTGTGCACCAGGACGGGCCGGTCGACGACGTCGAGGGCCTGCAGGTTCCGGGCGACGACCGCGCGGATCTCGTCGGCGGGGAAGTCGGTCCCGGTCCGCACGGCGTCGGCGAGCACCGCGTCGACCATCCGTCCGAACGCCTCGCGCCACGTGCCGCCGACGAGCCCGTTCGCCTCGTTCGGGTACCCGAACCGCTCGCCGGTCACCGTGTGCATCCGTGCCATGAACGCGCCGAGCTCGTGCTCCGTGCGGGCGGCGCGGGGATCCTCGTCGGCCGGGCCGAACCCCGCGTCGACGAGCGGGACACCGTCGAGGTGGCTCACGACGACGACGTCCGACGGCAGCACGGTCCGCGAGAAGTCGGTGAGCAGCACCGTCGGCATGAGCAGGTCGCGGCCCTCGGCGAGCCGGTACACGAGCGCCTCGGTCCGGATGAGGTCGAGCTCGTACGTGAGGAGCTTGTCGGTGTCCGTGGGCGCCGTCTTGACGATGACCCGGGTGCCGTCGTCGAGCGTGACCCGGTACGTCGTGGCGAACATGCCGCCCTTGAGCTGCTCGTACGACACCATCCGGCCCAGGGGGCTCACCAGCTCACGGAGGGCCTGGTCGGTCGTCAGGGGCTGCTCTGCCACGGTCACGGCGTCGAGGGTACCGGCCGCCGCGCGCCGACCCGTGGGCCGGGGGTCACCGCTCGACGGCGTCGGGCCGGTGCTCGTCCGGCTCCACCACGTCCGCCACCTCGCACGCCGCGACCGCGGCACCGCCGCTCGCCGACGGCGAGCAGTCCTCGACGGCGCCCCGCACGCGGGCGGCCGCGTCGCCGCGCAGCGTCCGGAAAGCCGCCAGGGTCGCGACGAGCGCGAAGCCCGCCGACACGATGACCACGAGGTACCCGCCGTGCGACCCCTCGCGGTCGATGAGCACGCCCGCGACGGACGACCCGACCGAGACCCCGACGCCGAGCGACGTCCCGACCCAGGTGAGCCCCTCGGTCAGCCGGTTCGCCGGGACGAGCTGCTGCACGAGCCCGTTGCCGTTGATGAGCGTCGGGGCGATCGCGAACCCGGTGACGAACATGACCGCGGCGAGCACGACGAGGTTCGTGACGAGGAAGAAGAAGCAGACGCCGACGGCGAGCGCGACGACCCCGAGCGCGAACCGCAGGTGCAGCGGACGCCGCCAGTGCCGGGTGCCGTACAGGAGGCCCGAGATGAGGGACCCCATCGCGAACACCGCGAGGATCACGCCCGCGAGCCCTTTGTTCCCCTGCTCCTCGGCGAACGCCACCGTCGACACGTCGGTCGCCCCGAAGATCGACCCCATCGCGACGAACACGACGGCGAGCACGATCATCCCCGCGTTCGCCAGCACGGAACCGCGCGGGCGTGGTGCGCCTGCCGGTGCCGCGGGCGGCTCGGTGGTGCGCTGCGCGAGGAACCAGTACCCGCCGACGACCATCCCGACGAGCGCGACCACGAGCCCGGCGGACGGCTGCACCCCGGTGGCCAACAGCGTCGCGAGCACGGGCCCGACGACGAACACGAGCTCGTCGACCGCCGACTCCAGCGAGTAGGCCGTGTGGATCGTGCGGGGGTCGCCGCCGAGCGTCCGGTTCCACCGGGCCCGCACGAGCGACCCGAACGAACCGATCGCCGCCCCGGTCACGGCCGCCGAAAGGTAGAGCACGCCCGTCGGGGCCTCGAGCAGCGAGGCGACGATCAGGGTGACGAGCCCGACCGTCGCGATCCCCACCGCAGGCCGCATGATGCGCGCCTGCCCGTGCCGGTCGACGAGCCGCGCGAGCTGCGGCGAGCACACCGCCTGCGCGATGACGTACACGGCCGACACCCGCCCCGCCAGCCCGTACGACCCGTACACCGCCGACACCATGAGCACGATCCCGATGCCCACCATCGACATCGGCAGCCGCGCGAGCGCCCCGGCCGCCGAGAAGGCGAGCGCCCCCGGACGCGACAGGACGTCACGGTAGGGCCGGAGCATGCCGCCAGTCTCACACGCGTCGCCGACACGTTCTCGCGGGGCTGGCCCGCCGCCGCCGCGTCCCGCAGGATCAGGGGATGACGACTGTGCTGGTGACCGACGTCCCGGAGCTCGACCGCTTCGAGGCCCGCGACCCGCAAGGGGCGCTCCTCGGCTTCGCGGCCTACACGCTCGACGGACCCACCGTGGTGTTCATCCACACCGAGGTCGACCCCGAGCACGAGGGCCAGGGCGTCGCGTCCCAGCTCGTGCAGGGTGCGCTCGACCTGGTGCGGGCCCGCGGTGCCGACGTCGTCGCCCTGTGCCCTTACACGAAGGCGTGGATCCGCAAGCACCCCGACTACCAGGACCTGGTCCGCGCGACCCGCACGGCCTGACCGTCGGGAACGGCTCAGGTCCGTCAGCCGGCGTCGGCCGCGCCGCGCTTGAGGTTCTTGGTCAGCGATCTCGCCTCGCCCACCGCGTTGCCGAACTTGCTGCCCGAACCGGGGCTGACGAGCTCCAGGAGCAGCACGGCGGCAGCGATCACGGCGGTCCCGGCGACCTCCGTGTCGTGGTTGAGGTAGGCGACGACCGCGACCCCCACGGCCGCGGCGAGCGCGAGGATGCGCCGCACGCCCGCGAGCAGGCGTTGCCCCGCGCGGACGATCGGCGACGTGTCGACCTCCGCCTCGAGCAGCTCGGACCACGACCGTGCGGCAGCGGACTGCGCCGCGTTCCAGACGGCCGTCGTCACCTCCTCGACGGCTCCGGGGTCGCCGAGCAGCAGCTGCCGCTTCCAGCGGTGCAGCACGGCGGCCTTCCGCTCGAACGACTCGCGCAGCGCCTGACGGTTCCGAGGGTCGAGGCGGCACAGGTATCCGGCGACGTCGGTCTCGAGCACGCGGGCGAGCCAGTCGACCCTGTGGACGAGCTCGTCGCGAGACGGCGGCACCGCGTCCCCGACGGACGCGGGCGAGGTCACGCCCACCGGCGCGGCTGTGGTCCCCTCCACCCCGTCGTACCCGACGGGCGACGGGCTCCACGGGGTCGCGAGCAGCCACACCGCCGACTGCACGAACTCGGCCTCGGGAACCGCCCGCAGCCGGAACCGCATCGCCACCTTGAGGGCGATCTGGTTCAGCGCCTCCACCGCGACGATCGCCAGCCCGACGACGGGCCCCACCGTCATCCCGACGAACAGGCCGGCGAGCACGTCGTCCGGCAGGGGTGGGACGTGGGTGTCGAGGTAGTCCGTCGCACCCTGTGCGTCGTAGAGGGCGACGGAGTTGAGGACGAGCAGGACCAGCAGCCCCGGATAGAGCGGCATCGCCCACGTCACCAGCCAGCCGAGCGCGAGGAACCCCACGGTGACCGCGACCGCGACGACCACGGCACCCACCCGGACGAGCGCGCCCACGTCGAACGGCACGAGCAGCAGCCACGCCGACACCAGGCACCAGGCGAGTGCCGCGAGGACGAGCACGCCCGTCGGCATCCGCGCGCTCTCCACGCCGGCCAGCCCGACCAGCGCCGAGAGCGTCAGGACGACGAGGATCCAGGCCTGACGGTCGTGGACGACCCAGAGCAGCGTGTTCGCGGCGACGAGGACCGACGCGACCGTCATCCAGCCGACGGCGCTGCCTGCCGCGTACTCGATCACCCACGTCACCGACGAGTGGCGGGTCGCGGCGACGACGTCCCGACGGACGCGTGCACGTGCCTCGTCCGGGACGTCCTCTCCCTTGGCGTCGAGAACCTTGCCCATCTGCTGGCACACGTCGTCGAACCTGGTGTTGAGCAGGTCCCTCAACAGACGTGGCCGCACCTTGACGAAGCGCCCCGCCGACCACCACTGCGGATGGTCGGCGGCGGGGGAGCTCGTCGCCCCGTCCTCGGGCTGCGCGCTAGAACCCTCCGGATGCCGCTCGTCCGTGCGGAGCGGCTCGGACGGATGGTGCGGCTCGTCGTCGGCGGGTCCGTCCGCGCGGGGTTCGTCGTTCGCCAGGGTGGTCATGGTCGCCTCCTCACGATGCAGACGCGAGGGAGGGCACGGTGATACAGCGCAGGTCGACCAGAACCGACCCGTCCCGACCCGACCTGAACCGGCCCGGCCCGGCCCGGGCACGGCGAAGGCCCCGGGGCTGGATGCCGGCCGGGGCCCTCGTCGAACTCGTGGAGCCTGCGGGGTCAGGACCCGAGGGCCTGCGCCACCACCTGCTTCGCCTCGGACTGTACCTGCGCGAGGTGCTCGGGGGACACGAACGACTCCGCGTAGATCTTGTAGACGTCCTCGGTGCCCGACGGCCGGGCGGCGAACCACGCGTTGTCGGTCGTGACCTTGAGGCCGCCGATCGCCGCGTCGTTGCCGGGGGCATTGGTCAGGCGGGCGGTGATCGGCTCGCCCGCCAGCTCCGTGGCGGTCACCTGGTCGGGGTGCAGCGCCGCGAGCGTCGCCTTCTCCGCGCGGGAGGCGGGCGCGTCGACGCGGGCGTACCAGGACTCGCCGAACTCGGCGACGAGGTCGCGGTGGTGCTGTGACGGGCTCTTGCCCGTGGTGGCCAGGATCTCGGAGGCGAGCAGGGCGGGGAGCATGCCGTCCTTGTCGGTGGTCCACACGGTGCCGTCCTTGCGCAGGAACGACGCCCCCGCGGACTCCTCGCCGCCGAACCCGACCGACCCGTCGACGAGCCCGGGCACGAACCACTTGAAGCCGACCGGCACCTCGAGCAGCCGCCGGCCGAGCTTCGCCGCGACGCGGTCGATGAGGCTCGACGACACGAGCGTCTTGCCGATCGCCGTCCCGTCCGGCCACCCGTTCCGGGCACCGCCGTACAGGTACGAGATCATCACGGCGATGTAGTGGTTCGGGTTCATCAGCCCACCGTCGGGAGTGACGATGCCGTGCCGGTCGGAGTCCGCGTCGTTGCCCGTCGCGATGTCGAACGGAGCGTCCGCGCCCATGCGGCTGACCAGGGACGCCATCGCGTACGGCGACGAGCAGTCCATCCGGATCTTGCCGTCCCAGTCGAGCGTCATGAACCCCCACTGCGGGTCCACCGTCGGGTTCACGACCGTGAGGTCCAGCCCGTACCGCTCGCCGATGGCGCCCCAGTACTCGACCGACGCGCCGCCGAGCGGGTCCGCGCCGATCCGCACGCCCGACGCCCGGATCGCCTCGACGTCGATCACGTTCGCGAGGTCGTCCACGTAGGCCGTGAGGAAGTCGTGCTTGCGGGTCGTGTCCGCCGCCAGCGCCTTCTCGACGCTCACGCGCGGGACGTCCCGCCAGCCGGAGGCGAGGATCTGGTTCGCGCGGTCCGCGATCCAGTTGGTGGCCTGCGACCCGGCGGGGCCGCCGTCCGGCGGGTTGTACTTGAAGCCGCCGTCGCGCGGCGGGTTGTGCGACGGGGTCACGACGATGCCGTCGGCCAGCCCCGGACCCTGCGTCCGGACGCCCTCCGACGTGCCCGCGCCGTTGTGCCGCAGGATCGCGTGCGAGACACCCGGGGTCGGCGTCCACGAGTCGCGCGCGTCGACGTGCACCTCGACACCGGCCGCGGCCAGCACCTCGAGCGCGCTCTTCCACGCCGGCTCGGACAGGCCGTGCGTGTCCCGGCCGATGAACAGCGGACCGTCGGTGCCCTGGCCCCGGCGGTACTCGACGATGGCCGAGGTGATGGCGACGATGTGCGCCTCGTTGAACGCCGAGTCGAGCGCCGAGCCGCGATGGCCGCTCGTACCGAACACGACCTTCTGGTTCGGGTCGTCGAGGTCGGGCTCGCGGTCGTAGTACGCACTCGTGAGGGCGTCGATGTCGACGAGGTCGGACGGCTGGGCGGGTGTTCCGGCGCGCGGGTCCATGTCGCGATCCTCCCCCAACGCCCGACCCTGCGCAGCCCCGGTCTGCATCACACCGCCCCGCCCCCGCACCCGACCCTCCCTGGGCGCGAGATCGTGACTTTGGTGCGAGTTCGACACCTTGAAGTGCCGTTCTCACACCAAAGTGACGATCTCGGGCACGGGGGCTGGCAGACCGGCCCGGTAGCCTTGCCCGCATGGCCAAGAACACGCCCGACTTCGTGCTGCGCCCGTTCGAGGGGCTGCCCGGTGAGCCCGACTGGGTCGCGCTCAAGGAGCTCGTCCCGGCGGCGACCGCGACCGCCCGCACCACGAAGGAGTACGGCGCGCGCGACGTGCTCGTGACGACCGTCCTCCCGACCGCGTGGCCCGCGCTGCACCGGGCGGACGGCGTCGTCCTGCTCGCGCTGCAGACCGTCGGCAGCTCGGGCGACACCAGCCGCGACCTGGCCGTCGCGCTGCTCGAGGCGCTCGATGTCGAGCCCGGCACGGCCGTCGAGACGCTCGGCCTGCCGGAGCCCGGCCCGCGCCTCCAGGACGTGCTCGACCTGAGCGTCCCGTTCGAGGTCACCGTGCTCGACTCGTTCGCGTACTGGCTCGCGCCCGACACCGAGCGCACGTCCGACCTGGAGGCGGCCATCGAGGAGGCCGACTCC
>Ga0256775_1000383_pt1 | contig 10713 bp, 3 predicted proteins | sample MC6MC0926MT_FD_186036 | JGI IMG/M metagenome (GOLD analysis project Ga0256775, IMG submission 186036) | Metatranscriptome of enriched soil aggregate microbial communities from Iowa State University, Ames, United States - MC6-MC0926-MT... | ecosystem: Environmental > Terrestrial > Soil >...
CACTGTGCCACTCTGTACGCTACTGGTCCGCTCCAGGCATGTTCTCCTTCGGTGCGGCCGCCACCCCGGCACCCGTCGCTGCCCCTGCGGCTGCTGCAGCTCCGGCAGCAGCTGCTCCGGCTGCGGCGCCGGCTGCGGGTTCTGGTGAGGCTCCGTCAGGATCCCCGTCGAAGGCTGTGGTACCCGCGGGTCCGGCCGTGGTGGTCAGCTCTGCGCAGGAGACCTATGCGCCGCTGCTGGCGCGCGTGCAGGAGGCGTGGAGCGGCGCGGTTGACGCCGATGCGCTGCGCATCACGCTGATGCAACACATGGATGCCATGGCAGCCGTGCAGCAGGCACCGCCCAGCGCTTCGGCGCGCAGCGCCATCCTCGGCAAGAATGTGGAACTGGACGGCGTGCGGCTCAATCTGTCGGACGACCGCACCGTGCAGTTCATTCTCGACATTAGCGCGCTGCTGCGCATCAACGAGCTCGATGCGCTGCGATTGGTGTTTGCTGCAGCGGCATCACTGGCAGCAGCGGATCCCTCCTTCGGGCGCGGTTCTGGCACGGAGGTGCAGGCGCAGCTGCAGGCGCGCTCCATCGAGCTGCACTACCAGCGCCGCTTCAACCTGCTGCTCGCTTCTCTCGATCTGGTGCTGATGGAGCGCGCGGGCAACGATGCCAATGGCATTGCTGGCACGGATGAGGCCGCTGCGCACGTGCGTCGCGTGGTGGCCGAGGCGGTGGCGGAGCTGGTGCGCCTGGGCATCACCGCTAAGGTGCTGTCGAGCCTCGAGACACTGCACGCGCCGGTTACCGCGCAGCCATCCATCTTGACCGGTGCGCAGGCTACTGAGGCCGCTGCGTTGCCGCAGCCGGATGTGAGTGTGCATCGCGCGCAGGAGCAAAGCTACCTGCTGCGCCTGCTGTTCGCGCTGTTCAAGCCCGCGGGCAGCGTGATGGTCACCAGCCTCCAGGGCGGCGCGGACAGCGCTGCGGCAGCCGAAGCAGGCAGCGAGGACATCATTCGCCTGGTGCAGCACATTCAGACGCGTTCGGCCGCCGTGCAGACTGCTGCTCAGGCAGCGCAGGCGCAGCAGGAGCAGCTCGCGAAGCAGCAGCAGCAGGCCCTGCTCTACCCGGGCCAGCTCGGCGGCTTCGGTACCACGACTACTCCTGCTGCCTCACCGCAAACTGTCGCTGCTGCCGCGTCGGCCAATCCGGAGAGCTCCGCCAACTTCGAATGCTACGTGCTGCTCTGCACGCTGATGGAGGGTCTGGAGACGAAGTACCGCGCCGTGGCGCTGGCCGCGGCTGCGTCCGCGCGTGCGACGGGCTCCGGCGCCGCTTCATCGGCGGCGTGGAGCGGCGCAGCGGCTGTGCAGGCTGCGGTGGCCAACGCCGATGCGGACCTGTACCACTTCTGTGCCAGCGTGTCGAAGCGCGTGACGGCTGCGGCCAGCTGGGGCCACGACGTGTTCCGCTGCGGCACCCTGCTGGTCTGGTCTCTGTTCCTCAAGCGTGTGCGTCTGCTGCATCCCGGCGGTGCCGCCGTGGCTGAGAGCGACGAGGAGGTCCAGCAGCTCGTGCTGGAGGGTTTGGGCGGCGCCGAGGGGCAAGGCTTCTGGATCCACCTGCGCCAGACCCTGGCGACTAACCCCGGTTTCGCGTCGCTCAAGCGTGGCACCACCACCGTGGGAAGCGGCATTGTGGACGAGGAGGAGCAGGATGCAGCTGCATCTGCGGCCGCTGCCAATGATGCATCGTCTGCGGCTGCCGCTGCGTCGTCTGCCGCTGCGGCGGCCAGCACTGGTTCGTCGATCGCGCCGCTGGTGGAGGAGCTCGGCGAGGTGCTGAGCGAGTTCCTGCACCACGTGCTGCTGCTGCACGGCAAGGAGATGGACCTGCTGCGCCGCGAGGACAAGAAGAGCTCGCGCGCGTACGACAAGACCGCTGCGAGACACGCGCAGCTGCAGGCACAGCAAGCGCAGCAGGCGCAGATGCAGTTCCTGCAGCACGGAGGCTACGGCCAAACTGCTGCCACCGCTCCGCTGGGCGAGCTGGCTCCCCCGCCTCAGTTGAACTTCGCGGCCTTCCTGTCCGTGCTGTCGCAGCTGGCTCGCGCGTGCCCCGCGCTGGTGCCGCTGCTTTGGTCGGACCCTGCGTTCGAGACCTTCCTCGCCTCGGAGCTGCATGACTCGAAGGCCGACGGCCCCGGTGCGTCAGGCAGCATGCTCGGCGAGCAGAGCCTGGCGGTGCGACTGGGGCTGCACCAGAGTGGCACGGCCACGCCGGGCAATCTGCTGTCCGGCGCGGGCGGTCACAGCGGCAGTGCCGGACAGAGCTCGTCGTCTTCGTCTTCGATCTTCACCTCCGATTCCCCGTTCGTGCTCGGCTACCTGGACCTGCTGTCCTCCCTGTGCGTGGACGCCGCATGCGCCATGCGTGTGTACGGCTTCGTGCGCGCGTGCTCCCGCGTCAGCTGGGAGACCGTGTGCGTGCACTACCTCCAGCAGGGGCTCATCGCGCACTACATGCCGCCACCGCCGCAGTCGGCGCAGCAGGCAGCGGAGGCAGAGCAGATGCACGGGTTTGGACGTCGCGGAGGAGCGTACGGATATGGACAGCAGGCTCAGCAGCCGCACCGGGCACCGGCCGCTGCGGCCCCGCCGCCGTTGACGGCTCGCCAGCTGCACCTTCTGTCCTCGCTGCTGCGCCTGCTGTCTGCGGTGGTGCGCCCTTCCGCTGCGCTGCAGCGTTTCTTTGCCCTGCACGCCGACTTCCGCCTGCTGGACACGGCGTTTGGTCTGCTGGCGCTGCGTCTGCCCGTGCAAGCTAAGGCGCGCGTGCTGGAGCTGCTGGCCTCATTGGCGCGCTTGAACCCTGAGCTGGCCGCCATGGTGTGGGAGCGTCTCGAGCGTAGCCAGGTGCTCCCAACGGTGCACTTCGCGTCCACCGCGGCATTGGCGGCTGCGAGCTCGAGTGCGGCGGGCTACGCCTCGCGCCCGCTCCGCCCGGTCCAGCCGTCGCTGGTGCCGGCCGGCGCGCCGCTCGAGGGCTTGCTGTTCGACCTGGAGGAAGTGGAGAACCAACTGCAGCTGTACCCGCTGACTGGCGCATTCCTGTTCTTGCTCGTCACCCTGCTGGAGTCCGCGCCGCTGCCGACGCAGCTGGGACAGGGCGTGCGCGGCAGCAGCAGCACCGCGAACACGCTGGCGCCGCAGCTGTCATTGTCCTCCGCTTCTGCCGGCGCGGCGCTGTACGGCCTGGCGCCGTACATGTCGTTCGTGCACTCGCACGTGTTCCTGAACCTGCCCCACCGCGGCTATGCGCGGTCTTCCGAGCAGAGCCAGCTGGCCGAACTGTGTCTGGCGTCGTTCGCGCAGCTGGCCGATGACTTCCTGCGCGACATGGCGCTGCTGAGCGACGATGCCAGCGCCGCGGCGAACACGGGAGTCGAGAGCGGATCGGCGACCTTCCAGGCGCGTCACCAGCCGCTGTCTTTCCAGGCACCAGTCGATTCGGCTGCGGGACTCTACGGTCGCTCTGGCGCTAACGGTGGTCTGAGCGCACTGCTGTCCCATCCGGCGTACCCGCTGCTGCGCGATCTCCTGCAGGGCAAGGAGGTGCTGGCGCAGGTGCTCGTGCAGATGCATGCCGCCTTCGCGCAGCTGGACGAGAGCGAGGGCGGCCTCGCAATCGCACTGGGCGGCGCGGCGGCCACTCACCCGTCCGTGGAGGGCACGTTGCTGCAGGCACTCCGCTTGCTGTGGCTGCTACTGGAGCAGGAGGAGAGCCTAGTGAGCACCATGCAGCAGCTGGAGTCCGCGGCGGACGCGCGCACCGCTGGAGGATTTGGCGGTCTGCAGGAACGCATCACCCCGCTGTCGAGCCTGCTGCTGCAGCACCAGCCCGCCGTGCTGACTCTCGCGAAGTGCGTGGGCTACTTGCAGAGTCACACGGGTACCCCCGTGCAGCAGCTGCAGCGTGACCACTTGGCGAAGGAGCGCGCGCGCAAGGCGGCTGCAGGATCGGATGGCCAGCAGGCTGCTCAGTTGGCCGTGGTGCAACAGCAGTCCCCCGCGAACCAGTCCTTCGGCTACGATCAGGATGAGCTGTCGGAGGATCCCCTGCTTGCGGCTGCTGCTGCCGCCGCTGCGAGCGCTCCCTCCGCTGTCGACATCGACGATGGTCGCACCAGCGAGGCGGCGTTCTTCGCGTCGAGCTGTCTGTTGCTGCTGAGCCAGCGCGATGAGGCGCGGCTCGTGCACATCCTCGAGGCGTCGGGCGCCACGGCAGCTGTGGTGGCAGCGGCGCAACGACAGATGAAGAACGTGCAGCTGCCGGCCGTTGCTGAAGGAGAGACGGGCGCCGTTGTGTCGAGCGATCCCGATCTGCAGTGCAACCGCGCGCGCCTGGTGCTCGTCGACCTGCTGCTGTCGTCGCTCACCTCGCCGAGCCCGGCATCACCGCACTTGTCGCTGGCGCTGTTGCTGCTTGGATTCGACGTGGCCACGCCCGCAGCAGTGCGCGCCACGGACCTGACGCGCTCGACGCGCCGTGGTCTGCTGGACACGCTGCTGCTGGAGCTGGCCCCACAGCCGGGATTCGCGCGCCGCTTCCCGTCGCTGGCGCAGGGCGTGATGCGCCTGCTGTACACGCTGCTTACATCTCCGCTTACCAGCGGTCCGATGCTGCGCCTGCTGCAGGCGAGCCCCTCGGCGAGCAGTGCCGGCAACGGTCTGGCCACTTACCTGCTGTCGCTGCTGCGCGGCTTGCCCATCGTGTCCGACGTGCGCGGCATGCTGCGTGAGTGGAGTGCGGACGAAGCCGCGCTGGCGCGAATGCCCAGCAGCAACGACGGTGGATCATCCAGCGGCGTCATCGCTCTGGTGAAGAGCAGCGCGCTGAGCAGCCGCGTGTACCATTCGCTATTCCAGCTGAGCTGGCTGCTCCGCTCCGTCAGCCTGCACTTCTTCGTGCTCGTCGGTGCGCAGGCGCGCGCCCGCGGCGGGCAGGGTGCGGGCGAAACGTGGCTGCTGGACGAGGAGGCGCAGAGTTACCTGCAGGAGCTGGGCTTCCTGTCGCCTGATGCTGACGAGGAGCAACAGCAGCAGCAGGACGCTGCTGCGCGGGCAGCGGACGAGGCGCGAGCCTTCGCGGCGTCGCCGACGCAGGGACGCGACTGGTTCAGCGGTGGCGCGCAGTCGGCGTCGAGCTTCCTGGCCGATCTGGAGCGCAATAGCGCTCCGAGCTCTGGGGCGCGCAGCATGCTGCTGCTGAACATTCTGTCCAATATTCACGCCTTCCTGCGCACGGCTCTGCCGCCGTCGTTCTCCATTGATCCGCTCCCTGTCGATACGGATGCGGTGCTGTCTGCCTCGGGCTCCAGCGCTGCCCCTTCGAGTGCTGCTTCCAACGTGGCGGTTGCGGGCTCGTCCTCGTCTGGCGTCCGCACGCTGAACTTCGAGTTCGCACAGGCCAAGTACTTTGATGCACAGCTCGGTGCGCTGCAGTACTCCCTGCGCGAAGTGTACGCGGGATGCGCCGCTGCTGGCCTGAGCCCTGCGCTGCGCCTGGCCGTCACGCGTCGCTGCCTGGAGTGGAACGCCGTGAGCAGCGTGCTCGGCTGCGCCAAGGCGTCGTTCGACGCGTGGCGCCAGTCGGTCGAGGTGGTGCTGGCCACCAGCGCGGATCTGCTGATGCGCGCGGAGCCCGCCGCGTTCGAGACCACGTTGCTGCGCCTGCTGCACGCGCTGCTGGACAAGCTGTCGCCGTCGGAGGAGCGCAACGGCAGCGCGGAGCAGTCGGTGTCCGTGTGGACCGCGCTGGGAGAGGAGCTCAGCGGACTGGCGCTGACGCTCATTTCCACGCTGCGCGACTTGCAGCGCTACACCAGCAGCACGCCCTCGGGTGCCGCTGCCAGTGCTTCGAGCTGGGGCGGCGAGGCGGGCGCGGGCGTGTCTGCTCGTGCGACGCAGTGGCACGGTGTTCTGTCTCTGCTGGTGTCATCCATCCTGTCGACGCGCCACTCGCCCACGCGCAGCAACCTGTACGCCGTGTTTTTGCACTACATGCTGCTGGCCACCGCTCGCCGACGCACGGTCGAGCGCGCGCTGGAGACGTCGGCGGCGCTGTCGGCCGTGACGGCTGGAGCGGCGGCTGAGCCTGCGGGCGCGGCTGAGCAATGGTCCACTATTCAGGCTGAGCAGGCCCGCTGCGACGCCGCGAATCTGTCGCTGCTCTCGTCGCACAACCTGCCCCTGCTCAAACTGGTGGTGGGCGACGCGCTCGAGGGATCGTCCAAGCTGCGCAGCCTGGCCTTCCGCTTCCTCAGCGTCCTGCTGCTGGGTGCCTCGCCGGACGCCACGGCGGCGTTCAGCACGGGAGCGCCGGCGAAGAGCGAGATGCGCGGCCCGTCTCGCTTCTTCAGCGTCGATCGCGATGCGGCTAGCAGCAGCAGCGCACTGCCCTCCAGCTTCACCTCGTCGCTGCTGGATCTGTTCAGCAAGAACAACCTACTGCTGCTGTTCCTCAACCAGCTGCGCGCGCACGATCAGGCGGTGCAAGCGGCTATTCATGCATCGGGAGCACGCGCGCTGCAAGGCTACGAGCTGTTGCTCCAGGCGGAGGCCTGCCTGGGCTTCCTGCTGCAGCTAGCGCAGGACGAGGAGGGCGCCGTTCTGCTGCAGGAGCACCAGACCGTGCGCGTGCTGGCCAGCTTGGGCTTCCTGCACGCACGTCCCGGTGTGTCGTACGGCGCTGCGGAGCAGGAGGCGGCGGGTGGCAATTTGCCCACGCCGCTGGACAAGTTCCTCAGCGTGCACACGCTGGCGCTGCAGCTCATTGCCAGCCTGTTGCGCGCACTTCCCTCACACTCCGTGCTTCTGGCACACGCGCAGAACTTCGTGGCTTCCCAGGCGCAACGGGATGCCCTTGCTGCGCTGCTGCACGAGGCGCGCCCGAACGTGACGGCGCAAAGCTTGGAAGGACTGACCTCCGCGCTGGCACTGCTGTACCAGGGCGCGCGTGTCGAGCAAGCCGCTGCGGCCACCGAACTCGCGGACGCTGCGCAGGCGCAACAGGAGCAGCAGCGCAAGCTGCAGAAGCTAAACGGAGGCACGCGTCTAACCATGCAGTCGCGCACGGGGATCGCGACGGATCCGCTGTGGGAGCAGCAGCAGGCGTTCGATGCGGATGGCGTGTCATCGACGCCCTTCCTGTCGCTGCTGCGCCGTCAGCAAGGCGCGCTGCTGTCGCTGCTGCTGCGGTACTTCCGCCCGTCGGGTGACGCGCGCCTCCGCTCCTACCTGAGCGCGCGGTTGCTTGAGCGCCAGCTGCGTCTCGAGCAAGGCGACGCGGGCGCCGCGGGCAACAAAGCGGCCGGTGGCGCTGCTGATGAGGCCGACAGCAGCGATGCTAGCGTGCAGGCGGAGACGCTGCTCGAGCAGGGCGACTCGGCTGTGCAGCGCATCATGCGGCAGTTGCTGTCACTTCTGGTGCTGCTGACGGAGGAGTCGCCGGCCACTCCTCTGTTCGGACCGCAGCTGGAGTCCAGCGCCGACGCGCGCTTCGACGACAGCCGCGCCGATGGAAGCGACGCACAGCTGGCCTCCCTGGTCGCCATGCTACAGGAGGCGCACGCGCGCATGATTGACGCGCAGCGCCAGGTGAGCTCGCTGAAGAGCAGCCTGGCGCAGCTCGCTGACGTTGCGTCGCCTTCGGACGAGTCGCGTCCGTCCTTTGGTGGCAGCATCGGCAACGGTGTTGGTGGCAGCCGCAGCTCCGCGCTCGCCGGTGCGAACGCGTCTGCGATTGCGGCGCTGGAACTGCAGTTCTTCCCGCCTTCGGCTGCTGCGCTGTTTGCGCTGTACCAGGAGCTGCCACCCGCTGGTCGTCGTGTGCAGCTGCAGCAGGCGGCGGTGCGCGCGCTGCGGGCTGCCCAGTCTGCCCGCGAAGCGTCTGTGTGGACGCTGGAGCACGCGCTGCTGCTGCTGCACCAGCACGTGCGCCTGTACCTGCCCGCGTCGTCGCCGCTGGGCCTGTCCGCGGCGCGTGGGCGCTCCTCCGCGTCTGTGCAGGTCAGCCCCGCCGAGTTCCGCGATATGGCGGAGGAGAACTTGGCGCCGGTGCTGCGCGACCTGCTGCGCGCGCTCACGCCGCACGCGCAGTCCGCGCAGGCGAATGGCGGAGACGAGGATGGCGAGCAGCGCGTGGCGCTGTATGCCGGCAGCAGCGACAGCACTGCGCTCGTGCTGTCGTCCTCCGCCACGGCGTCGCGCCTGCTGGCTGCCAGCTTCGACACGGCGGCGGCGGGTACCTTCATTCCCGCGCTGCTGCAGCGTATGCTTAAGATCATCTCGGCTTGAGCAGGGCGCAGCCTCAGCAGTGGCGTGTCCTCGGGACCGAGCGCCCTTCGCTTGTTTCTGTATTGTACCCCTCCCGCTTGCTTGCTTGCTGGCTTTCGCGTTGCGTGTTGCGTGTCTGAAATCGTTTGCTCATGTAATTATTATTTGGCCAAATCTTCAAACTTCAAACGTATTGGCGGGGAGAAAGGGAGTAGCGTCTGCTTCGTTTCCCTCGCGGCAATCTTTGCAGCCACGACATTGCCAGCTCCTCCACGGCGTGCTCGAGCTCGTTTGCCCCCTCGGTACTTGCGCGTGTGTGTGATGCAGCGGACGAGCGGCAGCTGCGGGCTCGCCGTGCCAGCGCGTAGGCGGAGCGCGGTAGAGACAGCCACGCCAGGAAGCACAGGCCGCGTTCGTACATGAAGCGCTGCAGCAAGCCCAAGAGATCGTGGAATCCACGTGGTTCATGAGTCGCTGATGCGAGCATTGCATCCTGCTGCCTTCAGTTGTGGCGACCGCGTCAAGACTTCTTCGAAGGGAAAGCGCGTCATTGTCATTATCCTCTTGTGAAGCTTGAGATCGAAGCCGCCCGGAGACCTGGGCCGTCACCAAGAACGGTGTGTATGTCGAATCGTCTGGTCCTTCAAGGCGAAGCTGCTCGTGAACTTCAAGCTGTGGACTTAGGAAGCTGCGGCAGTCCGTTGCGGCTGGTGCGCAAAGTGATCGACTATGCAGAGACGCACCCGGACGTCAACGTGGAGATGCTGGAATGACGCCCGCTGCATCTGCATGCAACCGACATCGGACCTCACGGGCTCAGGAAACGACGAGGCATCACAGCGACTGCTGAAGGGCGAGGATAGAACAGATCAGCTAGAGGATTTCATCGGCAAAGCAGAGTCGCCAGGAGGACCGTGACGACACTGTTCGTGCTGCGTATGTCGATCCGACTGATCCCCGCCTTCGCAGCGAAGTTTCGCGACTTGAGGGTGAGGGTGCGCAAAGAAGAAGTGCCCCAAGCCCGAAACACTGGAGCCAGGCGACGTGCTGCATCGATATCCACGTCATCGTTGTTGTCAAGAAGCAGTGGCCGCATAACTGCGACTGCCTGTCAGTGCACGAAGAAGATTCGTGCACTGGGTCGTGGCGCCGTACTCCCGGCAATCATCTTCTGCGGCGGCGAGTTCCCTCCTGCCACCGCGTGCGCGTGGTGCGCCTAATGCAGGGGGTGCTGGTGCGGGTTGAACCCAGATCAACGGTAGCGACTTCCACGCCGTGCAGTGGCACCGCCGCGAGCCAGAGAGTGAGCTGCGTGCGCGGCGAAATGGTGCGCAGGGCGTTGATCTCCCTGCGGCAATTCTTGCACACCACGATGGTGGCGCGGTGCCAGTTGGCGCGCATCGGGTTCTCGTCGACGCCTAGCACGTCGCGGAACAGCTCTTCCGGGATGTTCTCGAACACAGGGCCCTTCTGCAGGAACTTTCGGCACGCCCACCAAACTGCAGCGATCCAACCGCTTCGGTCTTCATCCAAGGATGAGCGATGCTGCAATCGCATCGCGTCCATTCCTCCATCCGATGACCGCGCCCGACGCAGCGCGCACGAGTGGACAAGGGGAGACGAGAAAACCGAGCAGAGAAGATAAGGACTAGAGTCGAGACGGAAAAGCGATGAAGGCTGCAGGAGCTTCAGCTGCTGAACAGCGGGTCTGGAAGAGGCCATCGGTAGTTGTCCAGCGCGATAGACAGCCGAAACACACCCCGCCGGTTCTATCACCAACACACCGGTGTTAAGCCATTCAGACGCTTGAGAATTGTTCAGCAGCATCAGCGAATCGTAGCAAACTGATCAGGATGCGGCAGCTCCGCTCGGCATCGCCAGAAATTCGTCGAGCAGCTTGTATCCGTGCGAGGTGAAGGAGAAGCGTCCGTCGTCGTAGGATGTAGTTCGTCGGGGATGTGAGTTGTCGGAAAGGGGTGCAGAAAGAAGAAGAGGGAACGCGCGCGGTTGGCGTGGAGTCTCTTTGGCATGGCGGGAGTGGGGGAAAAGGAGTCGGCGAATGGCCAAGATGGGAACGGAAGCAGCGCAAGCGAGGGAAAGACGAAGACCGAACTCTCGCTTGGAATCACCACAAAATATGCTTGGAGCAAATTAGGAGCAAGCTTGGAAGCTCAGCCGTGGCTCAGCTCGAATCCATCTCGTCGTCGTCCAACAAACTGCGTGTCTGCAGCGAATGCTGCGGGCCGTCTGCGAGTACGCGGTACTGCAAGTAATGATCGGCAGGTGCACTTTCCGTCGCATCTGCATCGGAGCCTTCGCGCCCGCCGGTGGACAGATCGGCCGCGCGCTGGGAAGCGGAAGAGGACTCAGCGTACACATCCAC
>Ga0256775_1000386_pt1 | contig 10677 bp, 4 predicted proteins | sample MC6MC0926MT_FD_186036 | JGI IMG/M metagenome (GOLD analysis project Ga0256775, IMG submission 186036) | Metatranscriptome of enriched soil aggregate microbial communities from Iowa State University, Ames, United States - MC6-MC0926-MT... | ecosystem: Environmental > Terrestrial > Soil >...
CGACGGTTATTCAGCACACTTCGATTCATTCTGACACTAGTGTTCCAACCCAACGCAACGCAGCAATGGCGTCGCGTCCCGTGCCGATCCGTTCTCCACCGGCAGGCCAGCGGGCCAGTGAGCCCGGGGCCGACCCGTCGCCGTCGCTGCCTTCAATGCTCACGAACATCATGCAAGCGGGATCACCTGCTGAGGCATCCTTCATGCCGCAGACCAGCGCGCCGTCGTTGGATGAGGACTTTGCGCCTGCACCGGAGGCACCAGCAACAGCAGGCAGCACGTTCCAGCGCCCAGCAGGCCTGCCGCCGGCGGGTCCACCGAGATCGATGCCCACTCACCCGCCACCGCCACCTGGTGCCACTGCCCCACTCAACATCGATACCTCTGCAGCGCCGTCAGATGCTTCCGCTGTCCTCGATGCGCCTCTGTCGCCCAAGACGCTGAAGCTCTTGCGCCGCATCCGGCGGCGCGAGGAAGAGCTCGAAGCGCTTGGCCTGGAGAACGCGCTGCTGAAGGAGGCCAATCGCCGTGCGAACGAGGAACGCGTGGTTCGCGAGCAGGAGAAGCGTGTGGAGGCGCGTAGACGTGCCGAAGAGGACGCGGCGTGGAAGGCGCGTGTCGCCGAGCTCGAGGCACGCGTGAAGGAGCTCACCCCGCAGGATGACGCTGAGGGCGTGCACCACGATCCCATCGAGTGCAGCCGCACCATTAACGATCTGCGCGAACTGCTGCAGCTGCGCGAGGAGCAGCTTGAGCTCATCAACCTCGACCGCTTCAAGCTCTACGAGGAGATCGAAACGTGGAAGGCGGGCATGGAGAAGCTTGCGAGCCTGCACGGTGCGTATTCGCCTTCGTCGCTGTCACAGTCTCCGCGTGCAGAGCAACAGCAGCAGCAGAGCCTACAGCCCGAGCACGTCGATGACGATGCCGAAGAGAAGCGAGATGGCAGCGAACAACCTGTGAGCAGCAAACCTGTATCCCCTCTGCCACCCGCAGATAAAGTGCAGCCGCCGTCCAAGGCAACCGCAGCGGTGTCTGAGAGCGCTCCTCGCCGCGGTTCTGCCCTGCTGGCTAGTTTCCTTCCTGCGCCCATTGCTGCGCTGCTGACATCGTCATCATCCAGCAGCAACTCCACTGCGAATGGCTCTGCGCCCACCACTCCTTCTGCCTCATCTGCCGCCGCCGCATCGCCGCAGCTGGCGGCTTCTTCATCCCCGACTTCTCCGCGCAGCTACGAGCCCGTGTTGGAGGAAGTCTGGCAGAACGAGCACAGGCACCCGCTGCTTAACTGGCAAGCGACGCGTAGCGCCTTCCTGCGGTACCCTTTTTCGGATGAGAGCGGCTCCAAACCGCGCGAGTTTGATAAGATCGCTCTGCCGCCCGGTTGGGTGTGGGACGGGGCCTGGCAACTTGACCGCGGTGAGTGGGACGCGCCCGACGAGCGCGCGCGCGTAGCACGAGGGACGTCGACACAGGATGGTGGGAGCGTTTCCTCAGGCACAGATCCCGCCGGCTGGCGCTACTCTATCGCGCTTCGCCTGTTCGCCTGGCATGCTGAGCCCGGTCGCCTGGACACCGTTCGCCGGCGCCGCTGGCTGCGCCGTCGTGTGTATGTCGGCACGGAGGCGACTGAGGCCATGCTCGAGAATGCATTCCGCGCGATCGCTGCTGCACACGCGCTGCCAGATGGAGTGGCGAGGGCTGCAGCACTCGTCGCGGCGGGCGTGCCGGAACTGGAGGCCAATGGCGATGCGGCTGCGGCCGCGAAGCACGACCCGGCCTCCCTGGCCGCGCTGGCTGCCGCGTACAGCTCCAGCGACCCGAGTGACTCGTTCAGTATGTTTACTAGCGTGGCACCGCCGGAAGTGGGCGGAGGGGCCAGCACGGGAGAGGTCAACTCGGGTGCGCGTGCCCTGGCCGCCTTGCTGCAACTAGGCGGTGCGAGCAAACCCGCCTCGCCGGCACCAGCGACGAATGGACAGTCCGCTGCTACTGCGCAGCCTTCCGAATCGTCTGCCAGTGCCGCATCAAGCGGTGCACCAAGTGCAAGCGGAAAGGGTGCCCCTGCTTCATCCACTGCTCCCACTTCGCTGACATCGGCTGTGGCGTCGTACATCGCGACTCCCGCGGTCAACCTCGGCGCGTACCTCGCTTCGACGCGGCTGTCCTCGTGGGTGGCCGGCCGTGGCAGCGGCACTCGGCGCACTGACAGTGCCGACGCAGTCTCTGATGGAAACCCAGTTGCATCGCTGAATACAGCAGAAGCCGACGGCGGTTTGGACACGCCGGAGAGATCCGTTTCCCCAATGGCCCCTTCCTCTGCTCCGTCCCGTGTGTGTTCCTACTGCTCGTGCCCCTCGCGCACGGCGCTGCAGTTCGTGTCCCCACAGACTGGCTTCGTGATGCCACTGACTTCGTACTGCCAGCGCCACTATCCGCAGGCGATGCGCCACATTGCCGAGGGATTCCACCAGGCGGGACCGCTCAGCGAGCACGAGCACCACATGCGCGACAAAGCGCGCAGCACGCTGCCGCCCACGATGTGCGCGTACTGCGAGTCCACGGACACCTACCCGGTGAAGCTGCTGCATCTCGGAGCGCCGCTGCCCGACTCGCCGCTCCCCACTGACAATCCCGCTGCATCTTCCTCGGTCGTGTCTTCTGTGTGCGAGGTGCTCGACTCGCACGACATCCAGCGCTTCTGCGAGCAGCACATGCCGTCCTTCCTGAAACTCGTGTCACAGTTCCAGCCGCGCATGGAGTCACCGCCGGTCGAGGAAACAGCGGAGGACGAGGACGGGGCAGGGTTGGATGCCGCAGAAACGTTGTCCGATGCGGCTGCTGCTTCTGCTGCTCCTCGCGCCCGTGTGCTCATTCTGGGCGCGAACGGTCTGATCGGAAGGCACTGCTATCATGCGCTGCGAGGGCAATTCGAGTTGACGCTCGTCGACCGCGCGGTGGGCAAGGACGAGCGAAACCGATTTGCTGCGGAAGGTGTCACTGCTCCCTCGGGAGACGGAGCGGCGGCTGCCGAGCAGTCATCCAGTGCTGCTGAGCTGGACCTTTCTATTCCTGATGCGGATGTGGTGCGCCTGGACCTTCTCTCACAGGCATCTGAGTTTGAAGGGCTGGTGTCGCGGGTCCAGCCGCGCGTGGTGCTGCATCTGGCCAACGCGCTCGAAACGGCGCCACTGGAAGTCATCGAGGCGAACCGACGCGTGGATGAGCTAGTGATGCGCACATGTGTAGCGCACGATTGCGCGTGCATTGCAGCCAGCAGCATTCGCGTGTACTACGCTGCGGTCATGCGCTCGCCACTGCTGTCACGCGTGTTCCGCGGCGACGCTAGTGCTGTCATCCCTCCTGCCGATCGTCTCGACTCTCGCTCCGCACTGCGCAACGACGAGGAGAGCATTGCACTGTACACGCCGCCGGAGAAGCTGGCGCAGGCACTGGCGTACGCGCAAGGGAAACTCGCGCTCGAGGAGCTTGTGCTGACGCTGGCGTCCTCACCGCCCTCGTCGTCAGCACCGGCGGCAGCTGGAGATCAGCAGCAGCAGCAGCGAAGGGAACCCACACTCATCGCTGTGCGTTGGGGTTGGGCGAGCGTGCGGCCGCCGGAAGAGCTGGAGGCGGAGGCTCGTGCTGCTGCCGGATCGAGCGAGGATTCGCCGTCGATCAGCCAGCTGTCGGTGGTTCTGCGTGCGGTCGATCTGCGCTCCTTCGTGTCGCGCCTGGTGACCGCTGTGGTGGACAGGCGCATCGTCGGCTTCCGCTTGTTCACCGCGGTGTCCGAGCACCCGCAGCGCTGGGTCAGCCTGCAGAACGAGGAGAAGGAGCTCGGATGGCGGCCGCTGCCACTGGCGCTCGTGGAGGCGCAGGCCAAGAGTGTTTGAGTCCCCTTGTTGAACATGACTCCATTGCATTCAATTAGACGTGCGTGGTGTGGTGAAGCTAAATCATAAATCAGCTTAGTTGAGCAACTAAATGTACAGGGTAACTCAACAGCAGAGCAGCAGCGGCAGCAGCAGCAGCAGCAGCAACGGCGGCGCGTTCATCCGCCACGCTGGATCTCTTGATTGCGAACAGCTCTGCTCGCGAGTGCGTTCGCCGACGCGTAGAGTGCGTTCCACAGCGCGTAGGCTTCTTTGAGTTGCGGCGTGGCCACCGTGTTGGTCGCCATTCCCTCGGGCGCCTGCTTCCATGGCTTGCTCATGTCCGGCGGGTAGCACGCGTAGTGCAACGTGCGCACGTGCTCCGTGGCGTGGTAGGAGCAGTGAGACGTGCCAACCGTCACGTCGTACGCGTAGCCGAGACGCGTCCAACTGCCGCGGTGCAACTGATCAAAGATCACTCTCAGCATCTCCATATCGCCCCAGTGCCAGGCGCCCTTATACTCGCGCTGGTCCACCGGGTCCGGAGAGGGGGACTCGGACACCTTCAGCATCTCGCGCATGCGAGACTCGCTCGGACGGCACACGAACAGACCGGCGCCCACGAACCAGTACCCTTGATCCTGCAGCTCGCGGTCCCACGGAGGCCCGCACCCGCCGCAGTTGCTCGGTGTCGCCGGCGACGCGAACTCACCGTCGTGCTCCATCAGGTGGTCAATGTTGTCGCGCAGCACCGTGTCTGCGTCCATCCACAGCACGCGGTCGAACTCCACCAGACCGAACACGGCGAGCTTGTGCCACGCGAGAGTCCAGGAGCCGGGGATGTCCATGTGAGGGTGTATCGGCAGAGGATCGATCGCGCGCACCTCCGTTGCACCGGAAGCCATCAGTGCTGCGCGTTCTGCATCGTTCAGCGGTTCGCTGGTGAGCTCGAGGACGATAAGGTTTGGAATCCGGGTGCGCGCCAAGCGCAGCGAGCGCAGCAGCACCATCGCGTACGCCAGGTACGAGCGGTGGCTCACCATGGTGACGAATGCGTCGCGACGCTTGCCGGGCGCGTACGACATCGGTGACAAGTGGCGGTAGATGCACAACGGATCATCGCCGACGGGACACGTCACACCGAAGAAAGCAGACGGGGGCGCGAGAGAATGGGACACAGAGTCCAGAGGAGAATCAGGCAGCGCCTGCCCGATATCGAGCGCCGGGGAGGATGCAACAGCGACTGAAGTGGATTGCACTGCGAGTGTAGGGACGGCTGCAGCGGCAGCCACGGCAGCCGCCTGCATCACCGCTCCTGCCTTCACGTTGCTACTGTCGCACGGCTGGCACACGCAGTGCATCTCGTGGCTGGCGTTGCTGAGGAGGATCAGGATGACCGCCCCCGCGAAGACCAGCAAACCGAGCAGCAATCGCGTGTTCAGGGGCATGGTGCTGCTGTTCGCCGACGCGTGGGATTTGGACGAAGGGGACACGAGATGCCCGCGCTCGCTGAACTCCAAGTCGCCGTGCAGCGGATCATGGGACCCATTGCCCGTGATATAGGCGCCACGGCGCATGGGCAGCATGGACGGGGAGAAAATTCAGCGCCAAAAAGGCTGCAGCAGAGGAAGGAGGAACGACACAACACACAGTGAGTGCGTGGCCGATACAGCTCCCAACCCCCAGTGGCGCAACCCTCGCCGTGCGGCGGAGCAGAGCCGACAGAACTGATCGGGTAAAGACGCGTTCGTTGCATCCGGCGGCGGAATCGTTCAAGCGATGCCGTTCCAACGTTCGATGGCATGACGGCAACATCCCCGCCGCCGTCCTCTGCCCGTGCTTCCTCCACCTCCTCCCCCTGTGCGACCTGCCCTGCTTCCTCAGCTTCCTCCGCCGCCGACGCTGCATCCATCAAATCGGCTCCGCTTCCTCCTCGTCGTCATCCTCCTCTTCATCCTCCTCGTCTTCGTCTTCGTCTTCTTCCTCCTCCTCGTCGTCCTCCTCGTCCGCTTCCTCTTCTTCCTCCTCGTCCTCCTCTGCGTCGTGCATGGGCATCGCACGTGGTTTCTTCGGCGGCACCAATACGAAGGAGTGCGACGGCAGGTGTACCAGAGCCGTGGCTATCGGGGCATGCTGCTCGGATGAAGCAGCGGAGGCAGATGCACTCGAGGACGAACGCGCAGTGGCGTTGGGATCGGCTGCAAAATCGCCACGGCACAAATCGTATCCTTTCGCACACTGCTCGCAGCGAAAACTGTTGAGGTGCGGCCGAATCGCGCGCGTGCATCGGTTGCACCATCGCTCCCCACGCAGCGGCACCAGGTCGACAGAGCGGGCCTCGTCGTCAAGAGTCGTGTGCAACAGCTCCGTGACACCGGCGGCCTCGGGCAGTGCTACGTCGGCCAAGGACACCTCGCCCCGCAGCACACCGACGGACACAGATACACTCTCCTCGGCGGCAGGAGGAGTGGAAGCAACGGGACTGACGACTGCATCAGTAGAGCTTGCGCACGACCCTGCGCACGACGGCAGCAAGCTGCGGGCGGCCTCGATGGCGGCGGGGAGGGAAGAAAGCGCATTTTGGAGCGCTGAGGAAGCGGCCCATGACGGCGAAGCGGATGGATCGACGAGCGGTAGGAACGGCAATTCGATGGGTGCGTAGTCGCCGATCAAGCCCAGCAGCTCATTCGGCATGTGCAATCGGCCGCTCATCGCCGCTTGCACTTCGGCCGAGTCGAAGCTCTGCCGCAGCGAGGCCTGAGTGAACTGCCGACGAACGGCGATCGGTTGGTTGAGCTGAAAAAGGGACGCCTCATGCGGCGCAAGGTCGCACAGTGTCAGTGCCTTGCACAGCAGCGTCTCGATCTGCCAGCGCGTCAACTCAGCTTTCAAGGGCGGGATCGTGTAAGCAGAGGCTGAGCTGTTGTCCTGCTGCTGCGGCGGCGACGGTGGCTGGAGGCCGTAAGGCGAGTGCGCGGCGGCCGACACCAGTTCCGACTGCCATCGCGCCTTCTCGTCCGCATCCCATTCGTGCGCCTCGAAGCCCGCGAAGTGGTCCACCCCTGCCTGCGTCAACGCGAGTTCCGAAGCAGAGTTTGCTTCGCCGAGAATCCTGCGCACCTGCACCAGCCCGGCGGCATTCTCACCTGCATCTGCCTGGCCGCGCGGGAAGATGAAGCAGCGCACGCGGCTTCGGGCGGGCGCATCGACCGCACGCTCGGCAACAAGAGGATATTCGCGGCCCGCTGCATCGACCAAATCGAATGCGATGCAATGAACGGCCAACTTCAGTCGCCGCGCCGCGTGGACTGGCGGTCCTTCGTTTTCGGAATCAGACACTGCCGGCTCCGGATCGCGCACTGCGCTGCCGAACTTCTGAGTCAGCGAGGCCATCAACCGCGAAGCGCGTGTGCGACCGAAGTAAGCGACTGGACGGATGAATAGCCGGCGCCAGTACTGCTCGTCACCATGTGCGAGCTCGCCACGCAGAAAGCGCTCAAGCACCAGCGGCACTGCCAGCGGGTTGTGGCACCACGAGTAGCGCCGGTTCAGTGCGGTGAGCAGCGCTTGCGTGCGCGGGAAGCGCGGCGCCATTACGTCCACCTCCGCCGCGCTCCACAGCATCCGTGCGCCTCCGATCGATTCTGCCATGGCACGAAGCTCCTCGTCTTGCATAACGGCGGCAGCCACGTGTCGCGTGCTCACGTAACGGCTGCGGTCGCCCCGCGCACGCATCTGGCAATGCGCCAGCTCCACCACCTCCGTTCCGATGTACTCCAGCACGGTTGTCACGCTGAAGCGCAGGCGCAGGGCCAGCGGCGGCGAACCGCAAGCGGAGGGCACCAGGGGCATCGTGAGCTTGGCCCCAAATTCGGCGGTCCTCGTGACACGAATAGGCTCCTTCTGCTTGATGAACATCGCCAAATGGTTGGACTGCTCGGACAGCGCCTGCTCCTGCAGCTCACCGGTGAGGACACTCTTGATGCGTTCGCGCAGCGCGGCTTCGTTCGCGGGCACGGGGTCGGCCAACAGCGCATCCGCAAGGCAGCGCAGCAGCGCGCTCACCAGCGCGGCCGCTGAACGCTGCATGCGCTTGCGCTTGTTCCCGGAAACGTAGCCCAGCACACGGGCGATGCGGCGCTCCAGAACTCCCGAGGCGAAATACGCCGCGAGGGCTTCCGAAGGCGACGGCGGGTAGGTGGTGGCAGTGGCGGTGGCCTGTTGAGCAGGTGGGGCAGAGGCAGATGCGTCGGTCATGAGAGTCGACGCACTGCTCGCCGCAGCTGCAGCGGTGGCAGCGGGGTCTGAAGGGGAAGGCAGCGATGCCATCGTGGCACGAGCACGGAGGCCACTGAACGACATCATTCACACGCACACATGCGATGCGACGCATGAGTCCAGACTCAGCGCTGCTGCGCAATGAAGCGGCACAGTCACTTTCGCTCAGGACCGCTCCTGCGAGCGAGCCGCTGTAATCGCAGCCTCCGCCGCTGCCAGTGCTGCCTCGTCCCACTCGTCATCCTCGTCAAGCAGCGAGCTTCGCTTCTCCATCTCCGGTGCTGAAGCAGCGGCGGCGGTCGCCTTCTGCTCGTCCAACTCCGCGAAGGCCGCGTCCTCCTCTTCCTCCTCGTCCTCGTCCGCGCGCGCCTGCTCGCACAGAAAGGTTGGCACGGTGATGGGCCTGCTGCTGAAGTACTTGCACTGCGGGTCCCAGCAGCGCTGCACGGCCGTGCAAGACACAAGGTCCAGCACATACCACACGCCGTTACTACGGTGCGCTCGGCCGATGTTGCCGCAGTAACGGTCGCCGTCCACAGTGAAGCTCACGCTGTGCCGCGCCTGGGAGACTTCGTTCGCCGTGTGATTGTTGGCCGCCTCCTTGAAGCAGGTTCAGCCACGGATGCGCGCGTCGGGGCTCCGGGCGCGCAGCAGCTTCAGCAGCCACACCTCCAGAGCGGGGAAAGGGGACGGGCACGGAAGGAAGCGACGACTGCCCGACGAGGATGCAGACACTGCCACAGACGCAGAGCTCGGCCGGGGACGCTTGCCATTGGCATTCAAACTCGTCACTGCTCCAGTTACGCCATCTTCATCGGGGCTGCGCAGCGCACCGCCAGGCAACTGCTCGAAAGCGGTAGCCGGCACGACGGACGCCTGGTCCGCCTCGCTAAAACACAGCAGTCGCAGCTCCTCCCACGCGCACTGCACATTGCAGATAAGCGAATCCATGAAGATGTCACGCAGACCTCGCCCGGCCAAGGGGTATCGATTCGCATCCGCGACGAGCAGCGTGGGCGCCGTCTCCATCGTGGGCACCGCCGTGCCATACGTGCGCGCCGCCTCGAGTCGCACAGCTTCCGACACGGGGATGCGCGCGTTCTTGGAGGACAAGAACAGACGGAAGGAGCGATTGCGAGTGTACACGCCTTGGTCGATCAGCGACGCACACGCGTGCGCAGGAGGGGGTTGAAGCGGCAGCGGGGAAGCAGAAGCGGAGCGGCGTCGCCCAGGGGCGGGAGCAGCGACAGGCATGGCACCGAATGCATCATAGACCTCCGCGCTGACGGTTGCCGGCGCGTCTTCGTACACATTGAGGTAGCGCAGCAGCTGGACTCGTTCAGCCACGCGCTGTTCGGCTGCGCTCTGCTGCGGTGCCGTTGATGGAGACGCGTCTGCGGGATCCCCATCGATCGCCGCCTCGTCTGCAGTTGCCTTGCTCGCCTGCATGATACGGCAAGTCATGTGCATGCAGAACGCGCGCACAAATCGTCCCGCATGCACGTTGTCCCGGAACATGAAGCGCGGCGGCGGAGGCGATGTTGCTGCGTCGGACTCGTCCTGTACATCGGTAGCAGCTGCGCGTGGTCCCGACAGGCGCACGATGAGATGTCTGCTGAACTTGACGCTGGAGCTGGAGTCGAGTTGCAGAATGTTCTCGACGGTGGCACCGAGCTGGACGCCCGCGGTGGCGAAGGAGGCGTTCAAATAATCCACGAGCTCCTCGCACAGCGCTTCCATCACGCGCTCCACGTCGACGCTGCCCTTGTTCTGTTCGGTCTCGGGATCGCCCGGCTGGCGCAGCTGCGGATTTGTCTTCCACTTGCACTCGATGTCGAAGTACAGATGGGCGGGCGCGCGCTCCAGCAGCACCTCGTAGTGGTGGCGCGCCGCAGCACGGAATGTGAAATAGCGCGTCCAGAAATCGGACAGGCTACTTACGATGAAGCGGCGCGCACCGCTGGACACGACACTGCCATCGGCGCGGGTGCGCGGGGGAAGCTCGCACGCAAACAAGCGGAGCTGCTGCTGCGCCGCCGAAGTGCCCTGTGCTCCTCCCTCGCCTTGCCCGCCGCCGCCGCCGCCGCCCCGCTGCAGGAAGTCAATGGCCTGCGCCTGCTTTGCGCAGTCTATCCACAGCAGGCTGCTGAGACGGTGCTCCAGCGCGCGTTTCACTTCGAGGGCGCGCTCGCGCTCCAGCCGCAACGTCAGCAGAGAGGGGCCCGCCACCGGCGGAGCAGAGGACGGCGCCGCACGAGCAGCAGGCACAGCGGACGAAGCGACGGGGGATGGGGTGGAGGGGGATGCTGCCGCTGCCGTCGCCACACTGGCTGCCTCTCTGCGCCTTCGTTCCTCGCGCAGGGCTGCCATCCGTTGCTTGACTTCCTCCACGGTGCGCGGCTTGAGGGTGACAGCGGCGGCGGCCGCAGTCTCCCTGCTGTCTGGCACGTCCGTGCGCTGTCGTTTCGCTGGTTGCACTTCCATTGTTTCCGTGTGTGCCCCCTCTTCTCCTGCACGAGGGCGC